>Ga0307375_10000283_pt1 | contig 67752 bp, 107 predicted proteins | sample TR1MG_FD_202531 | JGI IMG/M metagenome (GOLD analysis project Ga0307375, IMG submission 202531) | Soil microbial communities from Risofladan, Vaasa, Finland - TR-1 | ecosystem: Environmental > Terrestrial > Soil > Coastal area > Acid sulfate soil | place: Finland: Risofladan, Vaasa | collected... | reverse complement strand
GCTTGACCCGTCCCAGTTCCATCCAAATGGCGTTTTTACCGGATCGCAATACCGATATAAAAACCGATATTTATTGTTGAATATTGCAGGCGCGGTTAAATTTAAAATAGTAAAAAGATTCCTTGTCCGCTTTCGCGTAATGGTTCCCGATAACGGAACAAATATTTTCGGCTTTATCGAATCAAATAATGTGATAAAACATTTAGTCCAAATCGCCTGGTCATTGGCAAGCCTGTGTGCTTCGTCAGGAAAAATCCCGATAATATGCGCTTTGCTCAATTCATCAATCCAACCTTCAAGTCTGATTGTAAATGGTTTGTATTTAGATTTCTTGAATTTTTCTTTATTGGCATAGCAAGCTAATTCCCTTTTGCGCTCTAATTTTTTAAACATATTTTTATGTACGGTTTCGGCTTGTCGATCCAAACTATTTTCTTTACCTAAAATATGATAATTAATAATATAAAATTTTGCTTCCGGCAACTCGTTTGTTTTTTCTCCATAAATAATATAGGCTTCTTCCCCGGTCCACTTTTTTATTTCTCGTGCCCATTTTAATTTCATCGAAGCCGTGCAAACAATTAAAAAACTTCCTTCGTCTAAATGAATATAAGAAAGCATAATAGTATCTATAGTTTTTCCTAGCCCGCACTCGTCACCAATTATTCCATACCCGGCTTTTACCGGGGGACGTTTGGAGTCAATAAATTGTATAGCTTCCTTTTGGAATTTTAATAATTTATTCATTAAATAAACTATCTTTTATTTTATTTGGTTTAATAAAGTTTTTAGGATTTTTTATGCGTTGAACCGCCACATTAAAAATATCTATATCTTTTTCTATTCCTATAAAATTGCGATCTATATAATTAGCGGCTATTCCAGTTGAGCCTGATCCCATACAATTATCTAAAATAATAGTGTCTTTATTAGTATAAGTTTTAATTAAATACTCTAATAAAGCAACTGGTTTTTGAGTAGTATGCGCTTTTTCTTTATCCCTTTTAAATTTTATAATTGATAATGGAAATCTATCACCACTATTTATAGTTACTGTACTTTTTTGATCACCATAATTTGCGCTACCTTTTCCACTAGCACACGTATATGGCTGACCTTTTCTCATCTGTGGATTATATATTGGTTGCTTTTTATAAAAAACTAATATATTTTCATGGTTTTTTAATGGCATACTTTTAGCGTTTAAATGACCCGTTCCTAAAACTTTATCCCAAATAAATTCATATTTTAACATTTTTATATTAGAACAACCTAAAATTTTATCAAAAGGGGTTTGCGCAAATAAAATAATTGCGCAGTTATCTGTAGCTATTCTTTTATAAGTTTTCCATAGTAATTGTAAATTTATAGGGCAATCCCATTTATTTTGTGTAGTCCCATACGGCAAATCACATAAAATCATATCAATACTTTTATCGGGAATTATTTTCATAACTTCCAGACAATCGCCTAAATATAATGTAGAATTTCCAATTATAGTTTTATTATATTTATTCAATTTAAATTAACCTCTATTATATGCATTAAAGGTAAAAATTTATTTTTAACAAATATCATAAATATTATAGTGCAAATATTTTCATGCGTTTGTATTATATTTTTCATCATAACCTCAATTCCTTTTTAATATCATTGACTTCCTTTTCACTCATCGCGCCTGGATCATGTTTTAATTCGGTATTAATTACTTCCACATTTATTCCGCCTAGAGCGGAAACTTGTCTAGCCAATTTTTCTGCCCTTTCCTGAGCTTCTTTTTCTGGGTCAAAAATAATAAATAGTTTTTTAAATCTTTCGGCTAAAAGTATATGCTGTTCCGGCGTCGTTGACGTTCCTAGCGTTGCCATACAATTATCCCCGAATCGCCAAACGTCAAAAGCACCTTCAAATAATGCTCCATAATTTTTAGTGCAGTTATCTAAATTATATAAAATAGTTTTAGGGTCGATAACCGATAATGCTGGCTCTAACGTTTTATATCGCAATATATTTAATTCTTTACATTTTGCTTTTGAATATAAACTGCGCCCTTGAAAAGAAACCAATTTTTTATTGTAATAAATAGGTACTATCAATCGACCCGCCCAAGCACCCATCAATGTTGCACCGGTTACTTTATATTTTTTCTCTATCAATTCAGGATCATAATTCCGCTTTATTAAATAACGCTTGCAATGATCATCTAAAGTATCTATTGGCAAAGATATTTTATTTACTGCGCTTATTTTCTTATTTAATTGTTTTCGTAAAGATATTTGATTTATATAAGGAGCTAAAACATTTTCAACTTCGTGATATTGAATTCCCAATAGTTCCATTATAACGGCATTTACATTATGACCACCACAAGCCCAGCAATTAAAATATCCGCCATAAATATTCAAGCCGCCTTTATAGCCACGATCACCATTACTATGATAAGGACAATTTATATTAACCCAACCATCAGTAACTAATTGGTAATCAATATTATAGTCTTTACAGAATTGTAAAAAATCGATTTGCATATAATCCTTATAATAAAAATGGCAGGAACGCGAGAAGCAAAAGGCTTAACGCCTTCCGAAGCCCGTAACCGTGTTACCGGGTGCTCATCCGTTCCCGCCCTAAATACCTTACATATATATTATAGATTTATTTTTACGATTTTTTACCCTTGCCCTTTCCGGTTGGCTTTTCTACGGGAGTTGGTTCAACTCCAATATCCACATCCGTTTCTGGCTGGGCTTCTTGCTTTTCAGATTCCAGGGCGGCCATATCTCCCGGCGTTTCTACCGGGGCCACTTCCTTCTTCACTATCGGTGGTAGTGGTACGACTCGTATGCGACCTTCTGAGAAGCGTGTCACCAATTCTGATACCAGCGCGCCAATATCCACGCGCCCTTCTTCGTTGGTAAAAATCCTTTCGCGCTTTGCTTCGTTCAGCATTTCATAGAATACGGCTTCAGGAATGTAACCGTATACCCGATGAGTAAATTCTTCACGAACATCAGCCATTATTTCCTCCTATTGAAATTAAAAACTTTTATAAACGTAAAAAATACCGTCTTTATCCCACATATATCCATAACCCGATTTCCATATTTCCCATACATGCATAAAGAAATCTATAGCTGTTTTATCCTCAGATATTATAGCTGCGGCTGACCATGCGGCTGACCATGCGGCTGACTCTGTGGCTGACTCTGTGGCTGACCATGCGGCTGACTCTGTGGCTGACCTTGTGGCTGACTCTGCGGCTGACCTTGTGGCTGACCATGCGGCTGACCTTGTGGCTGACCATGCGGCTGACCATGTGGCTAACCTTGCGGCTGACCATGCGGCTGACTCTGCGGCTGACTCTGCGGCTGACCTTGCGGCTGACCATGCGACTGACCTTGTGGCTGACCATGTGGCTGACCTTGCGGCTGACTCTGTGGCTGACCTTGCGGCTGACCATGCGACTGACCTTGTGGCTGACCTTGTGGCTGACCTTGCGGCTGAATAAGTATCAAAAACTTTCCAATTTTCTTTTATCGCACCATGATTATCAAACCATTTTACATCTTTTATACTATTGATGAATTTTCGTGCATTCAACCACCAAGGACTATTTATAGATCCTTTATTATTATAGCGTACCCCGGCTAATCCATAAGATTTAGCCATTTTATCCATGTGGCCAGAATTTACGCTTCTTGCAATTTGAATTGGTATTTTTCTCCAACCCTCTTTATGTATTCCAGTAATACCATAATATTTTTCTATGGCGGAATGCCCGATGGAATTTTCAAAATCCCAACCTTTGGCTTCGATCATGTCATCCTCAAGCCAATAGAGTTTCCTACCAACAGAAATCCATGATACGAAATCGCACATAAAATGCTCCTTAAAATTAAAATAGATACATAGATATTATAGAAAACGATTTTAGAATGTTACATGATCTTTGAATATTTTTCTCATCATCGTTTCAGGCGAATATCTTTTTGTTCTCATTTCAGCAGTCAGTTTATTCCATAAAGTAACTTCATATATATCGTACCCAATATCATAGTGTATGGCTAATTCCCATTCTTCTGGTTTTATCTTCATAATTTACTCCTTTTTATGCAGCAATTTTATTCTATCGCTGCGTTTTTTCCGTTCATCTTCAGAAAGATTCTTCTTCACTATTATTATAGATTTTTCTTTGCTTGTTTTTAATATAAAATACTTATTCAATATCAACTTTATTTTTTCTATATCTTGCCATATTTTTTCGTTCACTATTTCTTTTTCTATGGCTTTGCACAATGTATATTGATGGATCGGGCGAAGCGTTTGGCGAAGCAGTAGCCAAAAAGCAAACGCATCTTTTTCTTTTCCTGATATAAATAAAATTTGTTTTGTGTACGGTAGTTCACTCATATTATATTACCTGTAAATGGTTATCGGCTAGCCACCACGTTTTTATTTCTTCCCAAGCTGCTTTTACGCGAGCGAGCTTCCAGCCTTCCGATTTAGTATAATATAACATCGTGGGATGGAAACGCGGGAGCAGCTTTTTTGTTGCGCCAGGCACTTCCCAAACGCGACTGATGATGAAATCCAGGATTTCTTGCGCATCTTCCGATAAGTCCAAGCCGGTTTCCAGTCGGTCTAGCGCTTGGGTAAATTCTTGGTATTGTCGTGCTTCAATGGCATAAATATTTATATTCGCTTTTGTATCGAAATCATTTTCATTATATTTATTATCTTTCGGTGATAAAGATATATGAATATTTTTTCTTTCTTGAGAACAATAATCGAAAATCGTTCTAAGTCTGTTGAAAAGAAAAGTACCAAATTGGCAATTTTTACTTTCGTCAAATCGTTCCAATGCTTCGCAGAATATTAAATAAACTTGCGAGCGTGTTTCTTCAATGTCAATGTGATAATGTTTTGTAGCTTTCCACGCAGCACCTTCGATCATTCGGCGATATTGTTTGAACATAGCATTTGAATCAAGCATTTATATGCTCCTTTGATAAAAATCTGTCTAGCGCTTCGCGTGCTTTTTCCACTGTAAGGTATATTTTACGCTTATAAATATCAGTTTCAGATTTGAATATGGGGAATACTAGCGTATCGCTTTTTGACCAGCCATACCCAATGACAAAGGAAGTTTTTTTATTATATTTTATTATAGGTTCATCATCAATCAAGCCTTCGTGGGCTTTTTCTCTTCTCAGGAGCCGCCCGGCTTGCATTTTGGCTTTCTGGTCATCAGATAATTTAAAACCTTTTGGGCGGCTCATAAAATCTCCTTAAAGAATTGCACCATTCAATTGCCATATATAAATGGCGCAAATCAATTCATACTTGGATATTATATCCAAATGAAACAAACGAAAACAGTCACGTAAATCGTCATAGGTTTTTATTGACATATGAAATCCTGGAAGCACAGGGGCTTTCGGCGCTTCAGCAATTTCGCTTTGGATCGCCATTGCTCTACCAATTCTGCGGCCCTTCTGGGACTGTAATTCATTTTTTTTACTAACGTATCGAATGTTTCCTGGGCGTCATTGGTTTTTTCTATGTATAGTTTTTTTATTTTTTCCAGTCGTTCATGAAAGCGCTCATATTCTTTTTGATTTGCAAATTGCATATGATAAGCCATTTTGTGCCTCCTGATCCGGCATCCTGTCGCTGCCCGCGATCATCACCGACGCCTCACGGCGTTTCGTAGCAATTTTCAGCTACTCGTCAGGGTGATTTATTTATAGGCCGGGAGTTGCATGCCCGTGGCTGGCTACCGTTTCCCAGTAAATTTTGCCAGGATGGTTTTTGGTGAAGCGGAATTCCCGTTTGGTTATTTCGGAAATTACGCTATTTCGGCTGTGCCTGAGTTTAGCCTTTTCCAGATGCTTCTTGTTCCGTTTTATGCTTCTGGCCTTGTTGCGATCCAGATGCCCCAGCGCCTGATAGCGAGCGCAGCGCGCCGTATTCCTGCCAGCCGCATCGCAGCCCTTCGTTCCCCGCTTGTCTGCCATATTCTACTCCTATAATAAAAACTTGATCATCCAAAAAAGAATGATCATTTAACCAACTGTAATTGTTCCGGTGTAAACTGCCCGGACAAGCGTTCCGTTATTTTTATTTGGATGATAGTAAAGAAACATCCGAGCGTTCCAGCGGGATAAATATATTCTATAGTTCCGGTTTTCCCTTTGTTTTTTCCGGTGAGCATTTTCACCGTTTTGCCCATGTCGGTATCGTTTATCATTTGTTGGCCTCAGTGCGGATATAGAGCCATTCGCCACGCTTGTTTGTTCCAACGCAGGTTATCAAGCCATGTTTTATAGCGCGACCACAAGCTGGATAACCATAGCGGGTATTATAACCTGATAGAGGATATCGGGTTTGTGGGGTGCTGCTGGCCCTAGCGGCTACATCGTACATACTAAAATTCCTGGTCGATTCGTGCCTCATAAAATCCTCCTATAAACTATCTTCGTACACTATATATTATACACATATTTAGAAATAAATAAAGGATTTTCTAAACAAAATAGGTAAAAAAGTACATTATTTATACGTTTTTTTACTTTCTTGTTAAGTACTTTTACTTAACAACAATAAAAGCCATTTATTATATTTTCTTAATACCTCCTGTATACCCGTTTGCTGCCTTGTTATGGAGTTTGTGTGCTATCCCGTATACTTATATGCCTATGACCGAGAAAACGCGTTGTAGGCGTTTCTAGGCCGTATTTTATTTTATATATAGTATAAAAGCTATACTACTGCCGTCAATCGCAATCGCGGCAGAAACTAGAGGTGGAAACAGGCCGTTTTTGCGTTAAGATAAATGTGTGACAAGGTTTTCTAGCCCGAACCCTATAAAGTATACGGTTGAAGGATTGAACCGCCGTTTTGACGATAGTTGACATATATACACTTTATGTCAAAGTGTTAAAGGGATATCGATATAGATAGCATGTTTAGTTTTCTTTTCTTTTATGAATGTCTTCCAGGTTAAATTATTGATACCGATATTATTTATAAACGGGGCTTCATCAGTAAACGCATAAAGCCACGAAATATAATCCGCTAAAAATTCTTCACATCCAATCGATAGCCAATAATAGCAACCGTCATTTGAATTGGATAGTTCCTTTGAATATTTTTTATACCATTGTAACACGGATTTTATTTTATTCCAGAAAAGGAAGCCATCGAAGCTCTTGTCATATATTTTTAATGCTATCTTTCTATAATTTGGTAATATAGTATCAAACGTTTTTTCTGCTTCTGCCTCGCGTAAGTCAGTCGGGCCTTCGATCAAGCAAACATAAAACATAGATAAATGATTAAACCTATCGTAAATAAAAGCATTTATATTCCTAGGCAGTTTTGATTTATCGCGTTGTTCCGATTCGGAATCAAACCATTTAATATAGTTTTTAATAGCTTTAACTAATAATTTTCTTATAGCTTCCCAATCGCCTTTGCACGCTTTTATATTTTCTATTATTTTATCTTTTTGTAAGTAATATTTATATTTTAACTGAAACCATTCCTCAAAAGTATTGAAAGAATAATTAGTCAAGAATTTGCCTTCGTATAAACTGTAAAGGGCTTCCTGGAATTGTGCGAATGTTTTGGAATAGTGGTGATCATCGAGCGGGCTGGCGTGTGGGAATAATTCTTTATCGTTGACGCTGAATTTTTTTATCCGTTCAAATATGAATTGCACGTTTTTATTTACTGGTATTTTTTTATAATTGGATTCCTTTATTTTGGATTTCAGTTTGGTCAAGCCCAATTCATCATCGAACCCGCTCATTGAATTACCCTCCAATTCATCCATCACAACAGGATTGAAAGCAAAATAAGTTTCTACACCGTGACTGGTTGCAACTAATTTAGAAATTAAAGGCTTCATGGCAGCGTGATTATTTGCCGATAGTTTGGCTATTCGTCTGCGGATAGAAAGTACATTGATGAAAATGCTTGGCAAATCTTCCAGTACCTTGGAATATTTTATCCAGAAAAAATGTTCTTCATCATTCATTATTTTTTTTATTTTTATGTTTGAAGCAAAACCTTTCATCCAGTCCAGAAAAACCAGGTCGTCACTATTTAGGTTATATTTTATTTTTGCCTTTTGATTACAACGGAAAGCGATAATATTTGTCATAGTTCCTCCGAAAAAGAAAATCCCTATAGACGGGTTGTGGCCCTGACTATAAATCCTCACTACGGAAAAAGGATTTAATCAGCAACCCGTCTATAGGGACTTGATTGAATCCGTAGTCTGTCAATACCAGGTTGGAACGGCCAAATTCTTTTCCTAGCATATCAAGTATAACACACGTGAATTATTCTGTAAAGTAGTCGAAAAATTGTGATTCAACCGCAGGTTGCTTGACTTTATGTAATAAAGTCTTATTTTTAATAACGTATTATATCTTATATATCTCTACAAAAAATGTATAGAGCCCTCTATACAAAAAATGTATAGAGGGTTTGTACAAACAATATTATAGAACAAATTGAACGATTTAGTTTTTTATAAATGGTTCCTATAGAAAAGGTTGAAAAAACAAATTATTCTATTTGTTTCTAAAAAACCGTTAAATTGTAAAACAATTTCTATAATATATATGTGAACGCTTAGGACGTTTATTATGTTTTTTATTTGGAGGTCTCTTTTATGAAGAAGTCTGTTGAAGTGCAAGTGATTGAATTGAAGAAAATCAATATTCAACTGGCTACGATTGAATTGGTAGGCGATTCCCCACTAATCGTTCACGCATGGTCAGAAAAAGTAAAAAGGGGCATGCTGGATAAGCAGATGAAAAAGGCCAAGGGCGCTCAGCAAGCGAAAGATCCACAGCGTGATTATGAAGAAGCCTTTTATCGGCTTGAAGATGGCACACCCGGTTTTCCCGCTATCGGTTTTAAGGCGTCTGCTGTAAGCGCCGCAGGGCGTTTTTGCGAAGGTATGAAGATGACGGAAGTGCGCGGCGCTTTTCATATACCGTGTGAATTAGTTCCCATATTAGGAAAACCCAATATGCGGGAAGATATGGTGCGCGTGGGTATGGGAACGGCTGATATCCGCTATCGCCCGGAATTTAAGAAGTGGCGCGCAAGCATACCTATCCGTTATAATGCCGATAAAATAAGCTTGGAGCAAATAGTCAATCTTTTTAATCAGGCCGGGTTCGGCGTTGGCGTTGGAGAATGGCGTCCAGAAAAGGATGGTAGCTATGGAATGTTCCACGTAGCTACCGATGCCGATAATATACCGGTAAAGCGAGCTAAGAAGTAAATAAAAATTATTTGGCAGGTAAGGCATGGTTGGGTGAGGCGAGGTATGGCTGGGTGCGGTGAGGTATGTTTGGCAGGCGGGGACGGGTTAGGCGAGGTGCGGCTTGGTAAGGTGAGGTGCGGCCTGGTGAGGCATGGTTGGGCAGGCTAGGTTATAAATTTTATATAAGGAGAAAAGTATGGTATACGATTGGAAGAAGGGAAACAGAATATTTGCCGATGCTCAGAAGGTCGGCGAGGAGCTAGAAAAGATAGAAAATAAAGAAGCGCCCAAAGTTGTGCAGATAGCTAGAAAAAATAAAAATAGCGAACTGTATAAATGTTTTGAATGGGATGATTCAATTGCTGGTGAGTTGCACCGTATAGAGCAAGCCCGCCAAATCATGCGCACTCTTGTTGTCACTATAGCCGGGGCAGATGAAAAAGGTAATTCCGTTTCTGTGGTAGTTCGGGCTTTGGAATCTGTTCGATTAGATGGTGAGGATGAAGATAATAGGATTATGACATATAAGCCGGTAATGGAAGTCATGTCTGATCCTGAATTGAAACAGCAAGTCATGAATCGGTTATCTTCGACAGTAATGGAAGCCGAAAACATGGCGCGTGATTATTCTTATTTGGATAAGATATTCCAGAAAGCCCATACCAAATTAAAGAAGGTTCATGAAACTATTTTTGCTTAAAATATATAACTTGGCAGGCGGGGTGAGGCTCCGTGGGGTAAGGCGTGGTTTGGTGGGGCATGGCAAGGTTTGGCAGGTTCGGTGTGGCTGGTCCCGGCACGGTGTGGTTGGTTCTGGTGTGTTATGGTTCGGCAGGTAGGTGCGTGGGTGCTTATTAAATTAAGCGCCTACTTTTAATTAAAAAACAATTTAGCAGTTTCTATAATATATATGTAAGATATTTCTGCATAAAGGAGAACAATCATGGTGTATATTGTTTTGCTTCCATTCGTTCTTATCGTTCTTTGGTTTTTTGCGGCTCTAATTTCCTTGGTTTCCGGCAGCGGCTTGCTCGGAACATTCATCTGGTTTATCGTTTTTCTTGTCATTTCAATTTATGGCGCCTTGGTACAAATAAAGAAAAATAAACCTCCTGTAAGCTTAATAGAAGAAAAATCAAATTATTCCGCTGAATTGAAATTCACTTCCACCGAAGAAGAATGCCCACACTGCCACAAAATGAGCAGCAAACAATTCAACGTGTGTGAATTCTGCTCTGCTTATAAAAAATAATATAACATTTTCGCATACTAGCATAAACACTATTTCTGTGTTATACTTTTTATGCACGGAACCTAAACCGTAATCGGTAAGGAGAAATTTTTGATCAAGTCTTTATCCATACATAATTTTCAATCCCACAAAAAAACAATACTGCAGTTCGACCCAGGAATAAATATAATTGTCGGTGATACGGATTCCGGCAAAACTTCGTTGCTCAGATCCATTTATTGGGCGCGATTTAATCGGCCTAACGGTGATTCCTATATATCCAACTGGAATCGTGATAATAAAAATAAACCTATCAAAGCCACCTCAGTTGCTATAGAAAACGATACTAATATAATTAAGCGTATTAAATCTGATTCTATGAATGGCTATAAAATATTTATTCCGGAATTGGAAGAGCCTAAAATACTTGAAGCCGTTGGAATGGATATTCCAGAAGAAATCCCTTCTATATTAAATATAGACGAAACTAATATTCAAATGCAGCTTGATTCCCCGTTCTTACTATCGAAGAGCGCCGGTGATGTTGCTAAATATTTTAATAATATAATTAGGTTAGATTTAATTGATAAGGTTCTTAGTAAGGCAGAAACGAAACGAAGAGAAAATAACGCAGAAAAAAAGCAAGCAGAAATTTCTTTACATGACGTTGCAGGCGAATTAGAAAATTTTAATTATTTACCCGAAGCAGAGGAGCTTGTCAATAAAATTGATAAACTGGAAAAACGGATTGATGACAATAACGAGTCTATAGAAACAATAAATAATTTAAAAAACCAAATCGGTTCCTATGATAAAATAATTACAAAAAACGATGCTATTTTATCTGCCGTGGCAACAATAAAAAAAATCGATGTGGCCCAACTTGAATTGAAGGCAAAGGAAAATACTTGCCAGCAATTGTCAGAAAGTATTTCTGATTGGAATGCCAATAACAAAAAAACCGCCACGGTGGATTTTATTAAACTAGGCACTTTGGTAAATTCTATTGATTATTTGCGAATAGATATTTTCAACAGGGTTAAGAAATTGGAAACCATTACTGATATGGTTTCCAGCTATAATGATAATAATGATACGATAAAAGAATCTAAACAGGAAATAAAAGATAATATGGAATTATTGCCAGATGTGTGCCCCTATGTAGATGCATGTCCCTATGTTAGGAATAAAATATGAAAAGTATAATAACTGCCGATCTACATTTAAGGCCGGATAGACCACGCTGTCGAATCGATGACGATTGGTTGGGATTTCAGGAAGCAACCATTAAATTTATTGTTGAAGAAGCAAATAAAAGAAATTGTTTGTTGAGTATAATTGGCGATGTATTTGGGAAAGAAAGTCCTAATGTTCCTAATTATATTACTGCCATGTTTTTGCGCTATATGTTGCAAGTCAAAAAAGGCGTAAGGCTTTTGGCTGGCAACCATGATTTGCCATATCATTCGTGGGAGAATGTTAATAGTTCATCGTTTGGAATAGTTAATTCAATCATTGGTGACAAGATAAAATATTTTGATGATTTAGGTTCTTGGGCGCATTTTAATGAAGAGCCAGAAAGTCCTGATCAAGAAATACAATTTCTTCACCGGTTGGTGTTCGAGAATTTGAAATCGTTGCCACCGAATGTGAAGGCTTGCACGGCGCAAGATTTGTTGAATGAATTCCCAAACGCCAAATGGATCTTTACTGGCGATATGCACAAGCATTTCCATTACGAGAAAAAAGGGCGGCACGTTGTAAATCCCGGTTGTATTATCAGGCAGGCTTCGGATTTCATCGATTACAAACCTATAATATATTATGTAGACACGGAAAAGAATATTGTTGAAGAAATAGAATTGCCGGATGTCAATATAAAATTGGTAGATGATAGCTATATAAAAATAGAGGAAGAGCGAGAGAATAGAGTTGGAGCATTTGTGGAAGGCGTGAAGAAAAGCGGAAAAATAAGTTTGTCGTTTATTGACAATATAAATGTGGCTTTGGAAAAAAACAATAATTTGAGCAAGGCTACGATAAAAGAAATACGGGAATTGATGGAGAATTCAAATGAATGACGTAGCAAAAAGCAAGTATATAAAAGCAAAAAAACTCATTAAAAAAATAAATGAAGCTGACAGATATTCTTTTAATAAAGATACCGATTTATTTCAATTGGATAAAACCGGAAAAATAATGTTCATAGATGACGTATTGCGGATAATCGACAAAGAGATAAAAGCAGATGAGTAATTCCATATGGATTTGTATATTCAGCACATATTTTTTTATTGCCGGAATCATTTTTGGAGCTATCCTGGTTGATGCCAGATTCAAACTTGTTAAAAAAGATGTCAGTTTAATTATTATTTTATTGTTTTGCATTGTATTTTGGCCGATAAGTTCTGGTATTATATTGATTATATATGGGAGAAAATAATTATGACACCCAGAGAATCACAAGTAATAATTAGCCCTTTTGAAACTTTCTATTCTAAATATGATTGGGAAGAAGACACAAAACAAGAAAATGGAAATTATCATTGTAAGTGCACTATTTGTGGTAGAATATTTATTGGAAACAAGCATAGGCTTGTTTGTAAAAATTGTGCCAAGTCATCTATTATGGAGATTGTAAAATGACACCCAGAGAATTCCAGGCAATCAAGGAAAAAATAGAAACCGCCAAAGAAAAGAAAGCCCGCGCCGAAGGTGCAAAGGCTAAAATAGAAGAGCAATGGAAACGCGATTATGGCATAAATTCTATTGAAGAGGCAAGCGAAAAAGTAACTGAATTAGAATCTGGAATTGAAGAGGATAAAAAGAAGCTCGAAAAATTATATAACACGTTGGAAAAAATAACGGATTGGGATGATGTTGAATGAGCGTACAAATATATAAAGATCGTTTGAATAAATTGAAAGGAAAAGTTGAAACTTTACAAGAACAAAAAGCAAATCTGGATGTGCAGCTTGTTAAGTTGTCTAAACGTACTATTGCGTTGGAAGAGGCTCAAACATTTATTCAAATGGTTGCCAAGGATACACAAGAGCAGTTGAAATTCAATATAATTGATTTGGTGCAGTTGGCGCTTGATACTTGCTTCCCAGATATTTATACGTTTGACATTGATTTCAAAATAAAATACGGGCGGACGGAAGCACAATTGTTGTTTTTCAAGAATGGAATTGAAATTGATCCAATGACTGGAAGCGGGGGTGGGTTTATTGATTTGGCCGCTTTCGCGTTGCGCATATCAGCATGGAGTCTCGGGCATACCGATAACGTTCTGATATTGGATGAGCCGTTGAAATGGCTACAACCAAAAGAATTGCAGATGCGTGGATTTGAAATAATAAAGCGCTTGTCTAAAAAATTGAATTTACAATTTATAATCAGTTCTAATTCGGTAAACAATGATGAAATAATTTCCATAGCGGATAAAATATTTGAAGTTTCACAAAATAAAGCTACTGGCATTTCCAAAGTTGTAGAAAGGAGCAGTGAATGAAAAGCTATTGGACGCCAGATCAAAAAAATAAATTTTTTATTGGCTTTCTTTTCGGTGCTGTTTATATGCTTATTTTATTTGCCATAGTCCACTAAATAACAAGGAGGATTTTGTATGCCAATGTATTGCAACAAGGATGCTTTATTTGAAGCACGTTGTATTCATGAAGATAATATTGATGATATTGCTTCGTGGGCGCGGGGCAAAGCGGTAGAAGTTTCTGGATATGGACATGCTATTTTGATTGCCAACGAGATCGCTTTTGTTGGCGATTATGTCAGTAAGAACAAGTATTTTGGTGATGAGTCGGTTTATATCAATATTATTTCGGGTGGTAAATTTGTAAAGGAAAATCAGGAGGTTATTGTATGAAGAAATTTCTGATGTTCATGCTGATGATTGCGTGTACTATTTTCAGTTCTTTCGCGGAGCCGGTTTCAATAACTGTGCTCCATACGGGTGATACTGTACTAGGTGATACTACGCTTTTTACCATTGCGGAAACCATGCTCAAAAAGGATTTCCCCGATGTAAAAATTACTTGGGCAAAAGTAGATTTATCCGATGGTTCTACCTTGACGATGGACGCTATGCTTGCTGCCGGTACCGCTCCGAATCTATATATTGACTCGATGGTCCGCGCTAGCAAATATATAATTCCAGAATATGCTTTGCCGCTTGATAAATATATAAGGGATTTATCAAAATACAATCCTGGTGTATTTGATGCTTACCGCAAGGATGGGAAGCTTCTAGCTATGCCCGGCCCAGGTTCTGCACAAGCGATGCTGGTGAATCTCGATATGATGACGGAAATAGAATATACTGTTCCGAAGGATTGGACCGTTGATGATTTCTTGGTTATGGCAGAAAAGGTAAAGAAATTTTATGGTGGGAAGAAATACGCCACCGGAATGTTCGCTGCCAATCAGTCAGGGGATTATCTTATCAATGCGTGGTTTGCATCATTTGGTGTTAGTTTTTATAAACCTGGCGCCGGGTATGACAAATCAGTGATTGCCGATACTGGCGGAGCGCAGGTATACAGTTTTTTCCAGCAGTTGATGAAAGCCGGGTATATTCCTGCATCATCGGCTACACTCACCGATGATGATTACGCAGTTTTGTGGCAGTCCGGTAATTTGGCGGCAACGGCTTTTTTCCAGGATTGGACAGGGCCATATTTCAAATCCGCTATTACGCAGAAACAGATTGAGAAGCCATTCAATTATACGTTTGTGCCATTTCCACGCACACCCGGAGTTAAAAAGGTTCCGACTTATTATACCAATGGTGCTATGGTTGTTTATAATAGCGGCACGGAAAAAGATATTGTCACTGCACGATTGGTTGAGTATATGAATGGAGCGCGGATTCAGGGTGAATTGGCAAAACTGGTTTCCGTTATTCCGAATCGTTCTGATGCAATTTATGGCCCGAGCGATCCTCATACCAAGGAGATCATGGCAATTGTAGCTGCTAACGGTTTGCAGGATGTTGGCATTACAGATCCTCGATTTACAGAGCGCCGTGCTTTGCAGTTCCCAATTCTTCAGCAGGTACTGAATTTCAAGATGACACCAGAAGATGCGATTAAATTATATCAGAAAAAGCTCTCAGCGGTAAAGTAATTATAAAGCCGTAGGGCTGTAATATATTCTTTCTAAGGAATTTACATGAAGAAAACTGATGTTGTTGTAAAAGAAGCACCCGAGCCTACAAACGGTGAAATTGTTTCACTATACACGCTTGATGGCGAGGGAAAAATGAAGCTGATTGGCAAGGCTGACGAGGTTCAGCTGAAGCAGATCAAGAAGTTGATAAAGTAATTATAAGGCCGTAGGCCGTAATACAAAATTTTCAAGGAGTTTGTATGAAGAAATTTCTGTTTGTCATGTGCGTAATGCTTTCAATGGGAGCAATTGCTTTTGCCGATGATGGCATGGTTTTTGCCAGTGATTCCACGTATGTCGCGACTGTTGAACCTGATGGTGGACTGGTAACGTTTGAAGCAAATCCCAATGCTAGCGCAACGTTGACGCTTGGGGCGTTTACTACTGTTACCACAATAGACGCTTCGCTGGATGTTCTTCTCCCGGAACTGCTTTCTGCATCTATTTCGCAGAAGGTCGATTATGTAGTTGGCCCGCTGGAAATTTATGTGACGCCAACGTTTAATTTTATTGATATATTTGCTTTTACGCTTCCTGCGGCGCTGGTTGTCAATGGGCTCCCGTTTACAACCATTACAGTCGAGTATGATTTTGCCGGACTTGCTGATAATTCGAGTCCGATAACAATAACGGCTGAAATGGTTTTTTAAAGTAAGATGAAAAATTTACTGCTTCTGTTGGTGGTCGGATTCTATGGAATGTTCACGATTTGGCCATTGGCAGAAGTGGTAAAGCTTTCTTTATATAAAACTAATTTCATCACGACTAAATTTGTTGGGTTGGATAATTATATATATGCTTTGACTGATCCAGATTTTTTACAATCGATAATAAATAGTATTTTTTATGCGCTGATATTGGTTCCTGGTCAAATACTAGCCGCGTTGTTTACGGCACTTTCTATTTATTCTTTAAATAAACGCTGGCAAGATATTTCCAGGATTATTTTATATGTTCCGGTTTTATCGGCAGGCATAATAATTGCCGGTTCTTGGAAATGGATTTTTCATATTGATGGACCAATCAATTGGTTGTTATCAATATTCAATATAGAAGCTGTAAATTGGTTTGCACAAGGCATAACGGCTATTCCAATAATTTCATTTATTGTTATTTTTTCCTCTTTTGGTTCAAATTTGATTATTTTATTGGCGGCTATATTGTCAATCGATAAAGGAATTTTGGAAGCGGCTATGATTGATGGAGCAAGTGAGCATCAAATAAAATGGCAAATAATAGTTCCGATAATATCCCCAGTAATTGTTTTGATTGGTTTATTATCGGCTATAAATGCTTTCCAAATTTTCGAGAATATATATGCGTTGGCGCCACAAACGTTTGCCACTACTATTACGTTTAAAATATATCAAACAGGTTTTATGTTTAGTAAATATGGAATCGCCTCGGCAGAAGCGGTTATACTATTAATTATAATTTTGGTATTATCGTTGATAAAAAAGAAGGTGGAAAAATGAACGAAATTCCAATGTTAGATGGTAATGATAAAGACTTAATTAAAAAATTAGAATTTGAATTAGATGCTATAGATGGCAGTACATCTTGGGATAATTCTAGGGAGCGCCCTTATAATGGGCAACCGTGGACTGATTCTGGTCAGCGCGGCGCGCAAGAAGTAAAAGGCATAACGATGCGTGATTTATGCGATTGCTTAGTGCAAGGTTTTTTAGCTTCAAGCGATCCAGATCAAAAATTACAAGATAAAACTTTCGCTTTATCAAAAAATGAAGAATGGTATAAAAAGGGAGATTGGCGCTACAATGATTTATATAAAATAGATTTGGATAAGGTTGATCCCAGGGCTGTTATTCAAAATTTTTCTTGTTTTGTAGAAAAATATATGGGCATATTTCCTAATTTTTTTATTAGTAGTAGCGATGATTAAAAAAATATTTCTAATATTATTTTTTATTATAATGATGCTACCTATTTATTTTATGGTTATAGGTTCATTTCAAGATACCCACGGCGTAATGAAAATGCCGCCACAATTGATTCCTACTAATAGTACTTTATATAATTATCAAACAATATTTAAATTGGATTTTGTTCGGTGGCTAGGAAATTCAATAATAGTTACGGTTTCTACGGTAATATTATCAGTATTTATTTCCAGTTGTGGCGGATATGTTTTTGCTTTTTATAAATTTAGATTTAAAAAACTATTATGGGGCTGCTTATTATTAGGTTTAATGGTTCCGCGTATATCGTTTATAATTCCTTTATATGTAGTAATAAAAAAATTAGGTTTGTCTGGAACGTTATTAGCTACGATATTGCCAATAGTTTTTTCCCCTATCGGATTATATTTAGCTAGGAATTATTTTGAAACTGTGCCTATATCGTTGTTGGAATCGGCGCGGCTTGACGGTGCTTCGGAATTTTTAGTACTAAGAAAAATAGTAATGCCAATATCTAAACCTATTATTGCCGTATTATCGGTATTCGCTGCTATTAGCGCTTTACAAGATTATATTTGGCAGGCGTTAGTTTTACAAATACCGGAGCGGCAAACATTATTAGTTGGATTAATGCGGTTCGCTATGCTTCGCGGCGGTGGTGATCGGGGTGTAAATCCAATTGGTAGAACGTTAGCCGTTGGCGTGATTTTATTAATTCCATTATTGATTATTTTTATTTTGGCAAATAAATATTTCATAGATAGTATTGGTGGAGCAATAAAAGAATGAATATGGTAAATCCAATTGAACCTGGCGAACGGGTAGCTGTAGTGTTGAATAAAATAGACGAGAAAAAGCACAAAATTTATTTTGTCGGTTATGGCAAATTTGATGGGTTGTATGAATGCCCTAATAGCATTAAAAAATTAAAAAAATTGGCTTTGAATAAAAAAACTTTATTGGGAAGAATAACGTTGGAGGATGGAGGAATAGCTTGGCTATATAATTGTTGGATTCATCGCGCCGAGCGTTTTGATGAATTGTTTATTGAGGATATTTATAAAGAAGGCTGGAAAGTAATCAATGTAGATTCAAATGGAAAATATAGAAAACGTATTTAAAAGGAGTACAAAATGATTTTAGGATTGATAACGGCACGTGGCGGTTCCATTAGACTTCCAAGGAAAAACGCAAAAATATTTTGCGGCCATCCATTAGTTGCGTGGAGCATTATGCAATCTCGCTGCTCGCGGTTGATAGACGAGACGGTGCTTACCACGGATGATGATGAAATAGCAGAAATAGGAATTAAATATGGAGCGAAAGTGGTACGACGCCCTGTATGGGATAATGATACCACGGCTGGTGTACCGTTTGCCCACGCTATTCATGAATTGGAAAAAGAAAATATAAATCCAGATCATATAGTTTCTATGCTTCCAACTTCTCCGCTTAAAAAGGTTGATGATTTAGATAACATGATTAAATCGTTTTTATTTATAAATAGTCTATTAGTAAATAAAGAACCGGAAATGGCAACAATGTCCCCGGATAGGGAATGTTTTATATTTAAAAATGTTGAGGATATGACTACAAATTATAACGTGCCTTACCACGTTATAAGAAAAATAGCGGATAAATCTTGGAACCATTCTAAAATATGCGGTGGTTGGGGTATAGCTAAAAAAGATTATTTAATGCGGATATGGGAAAACCAACCAAAATTTGATTCCACTATTGACGCTAATTTAGATTCCATAATATTTGATGGTCGTAAAGAAATATTAGCTTATTCCGTAGAACCATGGCAATGTTTTGAAACTGATTATGATTATTATTTCCGGGTATGTGAAATGCTTATGGAAGAGTTTATTTTAAAAGGCCGTGGCATGGAAGTTTATACTAGATACGCGAGAGAATTTAGAAAAATAGTTGAAATAAATGAAAATAATAGCTTGCCTTTATTTGGAAATAGTAAACAATTGCTTGATAAAAAAATAATGGAGGGCTTTGATTTATGAGTGAGATAAAAGAATCTTTAAGGGATGAAGCAACAATCCGTTCCGATTCATCCAAATATAATCAAGGAACTTTAGCCAAGCAATTGATCCATGAGGAAATAAATACTGCATATAATCATCATGTAATAATCGACGCAATAAAAAACAATCGTGCCAGGGATATTTCGCTAGAGCCCAAAGTAAATAAAACTTCAGCAATAATTTTAGGTTCAGGGCCATCGCTGGATTATTCTATACAGTTTTTGAAGGATTGGAAAGGTGGAATATTTTGTACAACTTCCCATGCCTTGACATTGATGTATCACGGAATTGAACCGACGCATATAGTAGCGCTTGATCCATTTTGTACTTATGACGAAATAAAAGGTATTGATTGGAGTAAAACAAAAACCAAATTGATTGCTCATCCAGGTATTTGGCCGTCATTGTTGGAAAATTGGCCAAATGAAATATTGTTGTATTTACAAAACCTTGGTGATCCGACTTCTTTTTATGCCACTACACAAAAAAGAATGTACTCACATAGAGAAGACTCTGGGCGTGGTATGCGAGCGCCGACATTCATTTATTATATTCCAACCGAGATTGTGGTTTTTTCTTGTTCCCCACCAGTACAGATGTTCATGGCGGCTTTTCTTGGATATGGAAATATATTTTTATGTGGTGTTGATTTTGCATATCACGAGGATAAAGACAGATTCACAAATTATACTATAAATTCAAAATGGATTCCAGCTGATAATGATTTATTCAAAGAGGACAGCGGAACAATAGCAGTAAAAGAAAACAAGTGGGAAAAGCATGAGCACCCATTTGTTAAAAACGATAAAATGATAAAAACCAACAATGGATTGTTTACTGACGAAATACATTTATATTATAAAAAGAACATGCTGTCGGCATGGCGCTTGTCCAATCAAACGGTTTATACTACCGATCATGGATCTATAACGGAAATTCCATATAAATCTATTGAGTCAGTAGTAAAATCCCAAGGATTGAATGTCAATAAACAAACGCCACAATTTATTTCCTTGGCCGTGGAAAGATATTTGGCTTCTGTTGGTGCTTTTGTGGTTGAAGCCAAAAATGGAGTTAAATTCATTGAATCAGACAAGCCGGAATTTGAATTGTTGAATTATATGTATCTAATGTTTGCCAAATATAAATGTGATGCCTGTACAATAATGATATCGGCAAATGACATTATTGACCACGGAGGCGAAGAGTGCCCACAATGCAAGAAAGGGAAACTGATACATATAAATCCAATCGATATTGAGTATAATATAAATAAATTCATACGGTTGATAAATCAAGCCGGTGGAAATACGGAACGATCAAAATGGATTCTGCCTGAAGGAGTAAAGAAATGAAAATGGATAATCTACATATTAATGTAATAGTAAAATTGTCATTATGGTCGGCAATAAAATTGCGCATAGCCGGAGTAACTACCACAAATAAAAATAAAATCACTATAGATGAAATCATAAACAATAATCATCCAAATCGGAGTTTGGCAAAAAAGGATTATTTGAATTGTAATAATATAAAGTATGTAAAATGACCCTGAATCCTGTATCCATTGAATTGGTGGAAAAATTATTCACGAAACAATATGAACTGGAAACCGCTTTGAACATGGATATGGGATCAATTTATTTAGGACTGGAAGAATATAAATTATTGTCGGTATTTTTTACATTTCATTTGGATAGCAACATGAATTTTTATTTGAGGCTAAATGGCATTCCAGTATATTTGATCGATGCAAGAAATCATATGGGATTCGGAATATAATATGGTCAATAAATTTGTAGATATTATGTCAAAATTGGCTATATTGCTGGATATTGTGTTAATATTTTTGACTATAATTGTTTTAATTAAGATTTTATAATCGTTTTACATTCATAAAAAACTATGTTATAATTGATACAGAGGCAAAAATGAAAACTAAGATAATTCCAAAAAACAAGGAGAAACCATTAGGCAAACGAGGGCCAAAGTCCAAGTATAATCCCAGATATGACATTGTGGCAAAAAAACTCATCAGCAAAGGGAAGACATATAAGGAAGTTTACGATATTCTAGGCATAACAGAACCTACAGGAATCAAATGGAAAAAAGAATATAAATCATTCAAACAAGCATTTATAGATGGAAGAAAAGAATTAAAAAATAATTTAGTTGAGACAAGTTTATTGAAAATCGCTACTGGTTTTCATGAATACGTAGGGAAAGCTCTAGTGGTTTCGGATGGAAAAGATTTAGGTGCCCACGTTGAAAAAGTAAAGGTACAAGAATATTTCCCACCTAATGTTGCTGCAATCAAATATTTTTTGAATAATAGAAAGCCTTTAGCCGAGCGCTCCGATGGTTGGGCAGAAAAGCAAACGGTAGAACATACTGGAACATTAAATTATAAAGTCATACCGGATGAGGAACTAGAACCAGAAAAGGAAACAAAGTAATGAAAACCAGTATTTATATCGCCGGGCCAATGACAGGTTTACCAGATTTTAATTATCCGGCGTTTCATAAGGCAAAAGAAATATTAGAAGCTAAAGGCTTTATAGTACGCTCGCCTGCCGATGTTCCTATACAAGATTCAGTAGAAGATTATATGCGAATTGATATACCATTATTATGCTCGTGCAATTGTACATTGTTTTTACCGGGTTGGGAAAACAGCAAAGGCGCTAATATAGAAAGATTGATTTCAATCGCTATTGGAAATCAATTATATAAAATGATTGATGATGAAATATTTATGGATGAATAAATAATAAATGCCTGAACCACTAATCGATCTGCGTGGATTTGCCCAACATATAAATCCAAAATTCAAACCCCTTTTCAAGGATCGTACTCCATTACAAGTCATAGTTGGTGGCGCTAATAGTTCCAAATCATATTCTTACGCGCAAAAGATTATTTATCACGCTATAAGAGAAAGGTATTTCCGGGCATTGATGTGCAGAAAAGTAAAAAAGGATGTAAAGCATTCTGTCTATGATACGTGTCGGGAAGTGCTATTCAATTATAAACTGGAAAATCTATTTTCATATAATAATACAGAATCAAATATAACGTGCAAAGCTAATGGAAATGATCTGTTAGGTGTGGGACTTGATGATGTAAATAAATTGAAATCCTTCACCAATCCCACTTTTTTCTGGGCAGAAGAGGGCGATCAAATGTCGCCCGATGATATTTTACAATTACAATTAAGATTGCGTGGCCCAGATGATTGTTTTTTCCAGGGTGGCATAACATTCAATCCTATATCAGCACAGCATTGGCTTAAATTAAAATATTTCGATTTTACCGATCCAGAAGTATTGACGCATCATTCTACATATTTAGATAATGTTTTTCTATCTAAAAAAATAGTACACCGAATGGAAATGATTACTGATCCATATTATAAAGACGTTTATGTGCTTGGCAATTGGGGCATATTCAGCAATGGCGTGTTCAGTAATTATATAATAGAAGATTTTGATTATACCGAAGATGATTTGGAATCGGTATTTCAAGGCATGGATTTTGGTTATGAGCACGCACAGGCAATAGAGCGGGCCGGATTCAAGGATGGTGAATTATATGTGTTTGATGAATTGCATGAAAAGCACAGAACCAATACGCAATTCAAGGACGATGCCAAAGAATATTTTGGTGAAGATAAATTAAGGATGATGCCAATGACGGCAGATTCGGCAAACCCGGATAAAATACAAGAATGGGTGGATGATCGATATAATGTAGAACCGGCTAAAAAAGGTCCAGGATCATTATTATATGGTATAGAATATTTATCAGGATTGACGATACACATACACAGATCCCGTTGCCCGGCTATTGCCAGGGAAATTCAATTATACAAACGCAAGGAAGATAAGGACGGAAATGCCATAGACGCTTTTGTGGAAATGAATGATGATGGAATCGCGGCACTTAGGTATGGATCGGAATTCATATGGGCAAACCGCAATTCTGTATGGTATGAACCTGATTGGAGTTTAAGCGATTTAGGGCTATAAAAATACAAATAAAAATCTATAATATATATGAACCTGCTCCTTGTAGGTGTAACTCCAGGAAAGGAGGTTTTTATGGCGGCGTGGACGCGGGTGGTAGCACGCGTAAAAAGCCCTATACGATAAAGGAGTGAATCATGCTATTTATTATTATTTGGATTGTATTAATTATTATAGCATTATTTTTTAATTATGCTTGTAATTATAAACCCACGCTAAAGATAACCAAAGATGAAAGAGACGATATAAAAGAATGCCCCTGGTGTGGACCTGATGGAATTGTGCGATACGGAGACGGAGAAAAGATATGCCCAGAATGTGGAGGCTCCCATATCTATAAGTCGGCATGCCGTGGTAACGAGTGTGAGGACTTTGGATGCGAGATAAGGAATAAAGAATGGAATATGTAATTGGTTGTTTTTATGTAGTATATTATCACGGGGCTATAACGGTAGCTAAATACCATGAAACATATTGGGCTATTATAGGTTATGATGGGCCTATCGATACTGAAGACTTTGATAGCATAGAATATCGTCTAGACCCCCTAATAAACTATAGGGGGAAGAAAGAATGAAATGTGATAAGTGTAAATTGGAAAAAAGAGACGTTCAAGAGTATCATTTAGAAACAATACATTCAGGTGATACTAATACCCGATTTAATTTATGTAATAAATGTATTGATAAATTATTTTTATTTGTAGAAGGAAAGGGGAAGAAAGAATGAAACGCGGCAAGGATTAGAACTTGAGCAAGAGTTGATCATAGCCAAATCTCTATGATGTTATGCGGATGGGGATAATTATTGTTAGACGGACAATCACGGCATAACGCTTCGCTGGTTATGCCGATTGATTGCGGGAGGATAAATGAAAACAGGAATGGGAAGCCATCAGTCGGGAAAAATTAAAAATGACGAATGGCTGACTCCGCCGGATCTTATAAAAACTCTCGGTGATTTTGATCTCGATCCTTGCAGTCCGATAAATCGCCCGTGGCCAACCGCTAAAAAGCACTACACCATTCTTGATAACGGTTTGATGCTTCCTTGGCACGGGCGTGTTTGGTGCAATCCGCCGTATGGTCAAGAATCGGCGGAATGGTTGTCGAAATTAGTACAGCATGGAAACGGAATTGCATTGCTTTTCGCGAGGACAGAAACAGAGATGTTTTTTATCCATGTTTGGGAAAAGGCAGATGCCATCCTTTTTCTGAAAGGCCGTTTATATTTTCATTATGTTGACGGAAGCCGGGCAGTAGCAAATTCCGGAGCGCCGTCATGTTTGATCGCATACGGGAAAGAGAATGTAGTAGCTTTGGAAAAGTCTGGGTTGATCGGGAAGTTGGTTCGTCTAACAACTGGATCAACTTGACAACGGAGTACCGTTGCAAGTTATCCAAATGTTATGCGGACGTTTTAGCGGCATACCGCGCAAGCGCACTAGACTGACACGAACCAAGCTGGAGGAAATGTAAATGGACGACAAGGTAATTGATGCTATTATAGATGGACGCGCCTTTCTTAGTGATAACGGGTGCGTTTTGACAGCAGATGAAGTCTTTTTCGATTATAAATCTGAAACAGACTTTTCTATGGATCACCTTGATTATGAAGATGACGACACCTAACAACTGCTTCAACCTGACAAGGAGGGACTATGACAAACGAAGAGCGGGCAGATGATTTACTCCATCACATCATACTGTCGTGGAATAACCACCACCATCAGCGCGACGATACGGTAAAGATCATCCTCGCCTACGCCGACGAGATACGGCGGGAGTGCGCGAAGGAAATACGCGCAAAGGTTGATGGTAAAAATAGCCCCGATGGACAGCCTGAGTTTGGTATTTACATGCGTGGCGTATGCGACGCGGTAGAAGAGGCTTGTGCCGCCATCATGGGCAAGGAGGCGAGGGAATGACAAACGAAGAGCGGGCTAATAAGCTCGGTAATGACTTATCTGAAATCAATCCCGGTAGCGACCAGATCGACCTCATCCTTGCCCACGATGACGAGATACGGCGGGAGTGCGTGGAGAGGGCGTGGAACTACGTTGCATCAAAGGCGACAAGTCAAACATTTGGCATGGGCTTAACCAAGCATGATATGGAAGCCGCCATCATGGGCAAGGATTAGCACTTGAGCAAGAGTTGATCATAGCCAAATCTCTATGATGTTATGCGGATGGGGATAATTATTGTTAGGACGACGGACAGCCGCGTACCCGCTACGCGACTACGCGGACAATCCGCGAAAGGAAGGAAGATGATTACAGTTAAAGAGTTGAGCGAAAAACTCGCAGAATACAATCAAAAGGCAACAGTTCAGGTTGTTGCTCATAGTACAATGAGTGACTTCGACATAACCTATGGTACGTCAGAAGGATGCGAGAAACTAAACTGTGATACTGTATTTTTCGATTCACATTTATTTGAAGGCTCCCCGGAAAAGAGTTCCTAACAACTGCTTCAACTCGGCTCGCGGTAGCTCGCGAGTTAAGCAAATGTTAGGCTGACAAACAACCAGATAAGCCAAATGCGCTTATCTGGATAATTTGCAAAGGAGGTTCTATATGAACTTTGAAGGGATTTCACAGGCTTGTATGTTGGTCTTCGACACTCTGCGTGATGACGAAGAATCGCAAGAAATTATCGATCTTATTGACACTGCGGAAGGCGACGATGCAATCAAAAGTGGGTTGCAAAAAGCAGTGTTACGGCTTGATGTTGTTAATCCGGCAGTGGCAAAAGAAGTCCGAGAAAAAGCGAAGGGCTTTGCATTTTAAGCCTAACAACTGCTTCAACCTGACAAGGAGGGACTATGACAAACGAAGAGCGGGCAGAGGAACTGTTTAATAACATACTATCATTTTACTGGCATGATACGCCAAACGAGGAAGGAATTAAAATAATCCTCGCCTACGCCGACGAGATCAGGCGGGAGCAACGCAACCTGTTCCGAGATGTATTGAAGACGTGCCTTCGTGCTATGAAAGAGCGGCGCTTATACGGGTCTGAATGGGAACACGAATACGGCTCACTATGGGACTGCGAAGATAGGATGATCGAAGCCGCCATCGTGGGCACGAAAGGAGCTGACTATGGACGTTAAAACGATACGCAAGGCGCTGGAGGATATCAAGTACACGCTGAAACTGCCGCTTGAATTGCGCGGAAAGTTTGAAACGTCTACACGTTCAGCAATCTGCCAGATATACACGCTTCTTGAAGCCCTCTCCACCATCGAAGCGGATGCGAAGCCGCAAGAGCCGAGCGAGGACTATATAGCGTGGTTGCGGTACATACCAGTGGATGGCAATTTGATTATGATAGAAACTTGCTCGCCAAATGATTCTGGATCGTTCAAAGTATACCGAAGACCCATTGTGGAAGCTCCTAGAAATAATCTACAGATTATTGATTTAGTCAGGAGAATACGGGCAAAGAACAGACACACTGAAGTGGGGTGCCATTGGAACGGACAACCTCAAGGCAAGAAAAATTATACGTTAACAGAGGATCAGTCAGCCGCCCTCATAACCGCCCACGACGAGGCGATCAGGCGGGAGTGCGCGGATAACTGGGAACGCGAGTGGTGGGGCTTCCCGGCTATGTCGCTGGAAAAACTGAACGAACGTGCTAGCGATGAACAACGAGATGATATACGGGCATATCGCTCCGCCATCATGGGCAAGGAGGCAGGGGAATGAGCTTGGAATATATACGCAAAATGTACAACGTACCTGCAAAGAGAGGGGGCCAAGCATGAAGACGAGAAAAAAGCTATTGAATATTAAATTGAACTTCCCGCCATCGGCGCAAGAAAAGTTCAACGCGCTTATGGATGACGAGTCATGGTCATATTCAGGATTGGCGGCGGCATTGATAAAACGATATCCAAACGACATGCAAGAATTCCAATATTGTCTAGTTGAACAAATGCTGGAGGCCGCGAATGCCAAGACCGACAACTGACGAGATACTTAGAAAAAAGCATGCTAGCATTTCAAAATAATCCATCTGCTAAATGATAACAACATTATAACTACTTTTTCTTTTTTCTTTTTTATGTTATAATGTATATAGCATAAAAAGGAGAAACAATGAAAACAAACATAGCCTGCCAACGAGTCCATGCCATCGATTGCGGATTTCATATCGATGACAACTGTGATCCTGCTTGCCCTGGCTTTATTTGGGATGGAATTCATGAATATGAATTAGTGGAAAAAGTAATAATTGACGAGCCTTTAGAGCGATTAGGGAAAAGGAAAATATAATGGGTGGACCAGGATCAGGTAGGAAAAAAGGATCAGGGAAACTACGAAAGCAGGCTGTAAAACGGCAAGATAATCCTTCAATTAAAAAATTTGTAAATAAGCCAACTAAAAATGTAAATAGTCCCGAAATGAATGATAGATTAAAACGCTATAAAGCCTCATTGAAAGATAAATAAAATGAAAATATTAAAAACTGCCAACGAAACATTATCAGATAAAGAAATCATAAAATACATAGCCGACTATGAAATAAATGAAGTGCCTACGTTGGATAAATTATGGGACTATTACATTGGAAACAATGTAAAAATTTTAACCAAAAAAGTAACCGATCCAAATAATCCAGATAATCGTATCCCTATTCCTTATGGTAGAAAAATAGTAAATACCTATGTAGGGTATGCTTGGCGTCCTCGCTTTACTACGATAAAAGCGAACGTGGAAAAAGATCAATCGTTGGAAGTCAATGAGAATGCTTCCGACGAAACCAAAGAATTATCTTTATCAAAAGAAGAGAAATATGTTAATCAATTAAAAGAAACCTATAATCTAAATAATGAACATATAAAGACTTCACGCGATGGCCGGAATATGGGCATCTTCGGTGTAGCATACGAATTGCTTTATACCGATGGTGAATTAGATACCGATACCATGACTACTAAATCAGATGTAAAATTCTTTTGCTGCGATCCCAGAGAGATAATATTGATTTATGATTATTCGCCCGAACCTAAAAAGAAGATTGGAATACATTATACCAAAGTCAGCAGCAATTATTTTAAGGTAGAAGTTTATTATAAATTAAAGGTTGGCGGAATAGTAACGTTTGATATGAAGCGCTCAGAAATAAATAATGAATGGGAATTAAGCGATAAAAAAGAGTTAGTAAACTTTTTTGAAGATGTTCCTATCGTACCATTCTATTTCGGCGATGATATGCTAGGAATAATAAAACCCGTATTAGGTTTAATAGATGCCAACGATACGCTCTTCAGCGATTCTATGAATGAATTTGACCGATTCGCTTTTGCATATTTGATAATGAAAAAATATGGGTTAACCGATCCAACGAAAGTAAAAACGCCTGGAGTAATTTCTACTACGCTACAAAGCTTGAAAAAGAAAAGGATGTTTGAGAACGTCCCGGCTGATGCTGATATTAAATTCTTGACCAAGGATATTCCTACAGCATTCATAGATTTTATGGCTAAACAAATACATGACCAGATCCATGTGCAAAGCCATATACCAGATTTTAATATGATGACCGGGGCCTTGACCGGCGCAGCCATAGATCGATTATTATTTGATTTTGAAAATATGGTATCCAGCGCCGAAGCAGATTTTGATTTAGGTTTATTAGAGCGAATCAGATTAATCAATATAATTTATAAAATAAAAGGAATTGAAGTTGGAACTAATGATGATTTTACTATTGAGCATAAACGAAACAAGCCGATGAATACAAAAGAATTCGCTGATACGGCTTTAGTAATGAAGAACGCCGGATTTAGTTCTTACGTTATTGCCGATGGTATGCCGGATGATATTATACCGGACGTGCAGGCAGAATTGGCTAGGCAGAAAAAAGAAGCCGGAGCATTAATGCCCGATATAGAAAATATTGATTATAGTAATATGGATGAAGAGCCTAACCCGGAGGAAAATGTATAATGTTAAGTGACAGGGTGACAAATAAAGTAGAGAATTTAAAGAAGCAAGAGATAGAATTAACTTCAATGCGTAAAGAGCAAATTAATTTAATAAATAAATATGAAGCAGCTTTAAAATTAAAAGTTTTAAATGAAAACGGTATAGCCGAGTTGGAAAGTAAATTAAAACGCGGTTATGATGAATTAAGCAAAATGTTAAACGAGTAAAGGAGATAAACAATAAAATGTTTTTAGAGAAAATCAATTGCCCATATAAATTATGTGGCGCTGTATTTACTCCAGATGAAAAGGCTTTGATTTATACTACGTTAGGTAGATTTACTTATTGCCCTAAATGTGGGCAGAAGATTATCATAACTAAATTGGCTCAGCCGGTTCTTAATCCTAAAGAGCATATGAGTAAAAAAGAGCGGTTATCTTTACGCAGGGCAGTTAAATGATTCCTAGTAAAGACGAATTAAAAAAGTTAGCCCATAATGAATTGTTTATTAATGCTTGTAAATTGGATTGTAATAAATGCGATTGGCAGAAGGATAAAACGGATTGCCGGATATTGGCAAAAATAGAACTATCAAAAGAAGGAGACTAACATGGGTGGACCAGGAAGCGGAAGGAAGAAAGGCGGAGGAAAGAAAAGCGGCGGTGAGAAAACATTAAAAGCGAATTTAAAGAAGCCATTAGCTTTTAAAAATGCCCCGGTAAGTACAGTAAAAAATTTAATGTCCTCGGGGAATAAAAGTTTAAAAGGGAAGAAAGGTAAAGTTGCGTTAAAAAATGCGAAGCGCGGTGAGCGTTATAGAACTAAGGCAAAATTAAATTATAATAGTAAAGGATTGTGATACTAGATGCCTAAATTATCTGACTACGAATTAAAAGCATTAGCCGTCCTCGAACACCGCCAAAGCCTGTATGAAAAACAAGTACAAAAGGCTTTGGCGGATGCTTTGCTTTCCATTCGTGGTGAATTGTCCAGGCTCTATGATAAATATTCCGTAAAGGGATTATTGACTAGAGCCGAGATGACCAAGTACAATAAATATATTACGATGGAAACGCAGATGCTTAAATTAATTAATCCAGCAATAGCCGCTAATATTAAAACGATTAAATATATGTTACCGGAACAATATAATGCATCATTTTTTAATTATGCCTGGGCAATGGATAATGGTAATGGTGTACGATTGGCTTGGGGCATAGTCGATACCAAAGCGGTACAGGCTGCCTTCGATATTACTAACCCAAAGAATATTGAATTAAAAGAAGCATTACATAATTATGGTCCGAGTGCTAAAAAATATATTAGAAACGCACTATTAAAAAACCTATCCCGTGGCAAAGGCTATACGGAAATGGTTAATGATATTAAAGCTGCTTTGAATAAAACTGCATTTGAAGCATTACGGATATTAAGGACAGAAGGGCAGCGGGCTATAAGCCGTGGCCAGGATGACGCTTATTTACGTGCAAGAGAAAAAGGTATTGAAGGCGATATTATTTGGGATGCTACAAAAGATATTAGGACAAGGGCATCCCATGGCCGTGCTGATGGTACCATAAAAAGTGCTGATGGTTTGTTTCATACAAAAGATTTTATTGCGGAATACCCGTTGGACCCAAACTTGTCGGCAGAAGAATCAATTAATTGCCGTTGTAGAGAACGATTTCAAATAACCGGATATTCACCACAGTTAATGAGGACTAGAGAAGAAGGCATTATTCCGTATCAAACGTTTTCTGAGTATGCCAAAGAGTGGCATCCAGAATGGTTAAAGAAATAAAAGGAGTATAGAACATTATGGTAACTAAAAAAGGGTCAAAAAATATAAAATCTGCCAAGGTCGTTAAAAAAGAAACTAAAAAGGAATCTAGTAATAAAGCTAATAAAGCAAAAGTAAAAAATAAAGTTAGTAAAGTGCCAGCGCCGTTATCAATGAAAGTGACGGCATCTGATAAAAGATGGCAGGAAGAAAATGATGCACGGACATTAATGCAAGCTGAAGAAATAAAAAATGATTCTAAAAGATTTAATTCTGCAAAAAGTATAGTTGCAGCACAATTGGAAGCTGGTAAAAAAATTATTACAGGCAATAAATGATAGATAATCCGTTACCATTAAATATTATTTTAAATGCTGATCAAGATAAATTACATATTGATGTAAATAAACGTAGAATAGTACAAAGCGCATTAAAACGAAATTTAGTATGCCCCTGAGTGCGGAAAAAGTAAAATTGTAGATTATTCTGATGAATTTATAACTATTTTTGGAAATCATTATAATGGCGCTGGTGGTTTATTTATATGTAGAAATAAATTTCATTTCGAGTAAAGGAGCATAAAATGGGTGGACCAGGAAGCGGTAGGAAAAAGAGTGGTGGGAGCAAAGGTAAAACCAAAGAGCAGGCTACTGCTGCTAGAAATGTCATGATTAAAAGAAGGCAGGCCGGAGCTAATAATTCTAGTATACATGCTTGGAAAAAAGGATTGATCGCTCGTCATCCTAATTTGACAGGGAAAATTTAATTAAGTAAAAAGTGCATAAAATAAATGCTCAAATTATCTGACTACGAATTAAAAGGAGAATAATATGCCACTTAAAAAAGGCCGAAGCAAAAAAGTAATATCAGAAAATATTGCTACCGAAGTTAAATCAGGTAAGCCGGTTAAGCAGGCCGTGGCTATAGCAATGAGCAAGGCTAAGAAAAAGAAGGGCAAGAAAGCTAAATGAAAGCAATTAAATTTGATGATGAATTGACGGATACGGCAATAAAGAATTTATTCAAGGAAATAGATATCATAAACAAAGATGAAGAAATTATTTTATATTTTTGCTCTATGGGCGGTGATAATACTAATGCACATCAATTAGCAGATTATATCAATAGAAACAATTGCGATAGGTTTACAATTATAATAGATTGGGAATGTTCCAGCGCGGCTTTTTTCTTTTTATGCAATGTTAAATGTAAAGTAATAATCAATGAAGGTGCATTTGCCATTATACATTTAATAAGTAATGAATTGAATTACAGAATGGCGCAAGATCCAGTGTCCTATGCTACATTTTCTAAAAAGCATTTGGATGAAGAGAAATCAACTTTATTATTGGAATTATCTTATGCCGGTTTTGATAATGATGAATTGCATATGATAGATACTGGACGGGATATTATATTGGATAGCAGGCGGATGAAATACGCAATTGAATCAATAAAAGAATTAAGGGGGAAATGAAATGGCTGATAGAATAATGAGTACTACTGGAACGTCAATAGAAAGTTACCTGGATTGGGTCAGAAAAGAATTGACCAAAAAGGATTATGGTGAAGTATCGATAGTATTTACGGTAACCAGGGGCTGCGTGACGGATGTCAAGAAAAACAGCATGGACAGCGAGCATATCCCGCTGCCCACCGTCAGTAATCGGTGATTGTGCTATTAAGATAAATGTGTGACAAGGTTTGCTAGCCGAATCCGGGTAAAGTATAGGACTGGGCTTGGATGCCCCTTGTTTTGACCTATTTCGATAGGTTATAGATTATTTTTATGTTTTATGTTATAATATATATATAGTTAAATGTTACTCAACCGGAAAACCGGAGAGGGCATGAATAACGGGATCAAGGGCAAAACCCGAAGTCTTGTTGTTCGTGTCCTCTTTTTATTTATCGAGAAAAAAGGAGAAAGAATTAAATGAATAAAGAACGGCAAAGGAAACTTGAAGCACGCGAACGGCGTCAGGCATCGCTTGGCAATATCGGGACGAGCATCAAGGAGCCGAAACCAATCACAGAAAAGAAAGTTGTTATAAATCATGTTGTGCCGAAACCTATTGACGTTGACCATGTAAAAAAGGTTGTCGAGGTTCAGCACATAGAAAAGCGTGGGCGTGGTCGCCCTAAAAAAATACATACGGACTTGCCGGTGGCTAAAAAGGCAAACAGCAAGGACAAAAGGAAGAACAAATGACCATCGAAGAAATCAAGGCGTTTCTGAACGAAACAAAAGACGACGTAGAGACCAAGGCATTTTTGGCAGAGCTTTCACCGGAACAAGTTATCACCGCCGACCAGGTTGGCGAATTTCTGAAAACGGATGACGGTAAAACTTTAGTGCAGCCGCTGATTGACAAAGCCACGACCAAAGCGGTGCAAACCCGTGATAAAGCACATGAATTGGTTTTGGAAAATGAAGTTAAAAAGCGTGTAGCTTCCGAGCTGCTGAAACTTAATCCAGAGAAATCGCCGTTGGAAATAAAGGTACAGGAGCTTGAGGAAAATGCCAAGAAGCTGGAAGCTGATCGCGCACAGGATCAGTTGAAGCGGCAGATAGTAGAAAAGGCAGCGGCCTTGGGAATCAAACCGTTCTTTATTGATGATTATGTCCCGCCTAGTTTGGAAGTTGGTGAATTGTTCCTCCAGAAGATAAAGAATTTCAATGATGAAATAATTAAAAACAAAACGAATGAATTATTGGCAAACGGTTATAAACCTAATCCTAGCGATGACCACAATAAGCAGGGTAAGGTTGATTTGAGTAAATTATCAGAAAATGAAATGATTAAAATGGAAATGGACGGTAAACTAGATGAGCAATTGGAAGATTGATAAAAAAGGAGAAAAGGCATGAGTGTAGAACATTTTATCCCTGCTATTTGGTCGTCTAAACTTTTTGTTAGACTTCGCAAGCAGCTGGTGGCCGCCACGGTAGTGAATACCGATTATGAAGGTGAAATAACCAATTTTGGTGACAGGGTAAAGATCAATGAGATTGGCCCCATCACCGTATCGGATTATACTAAATTCGGTACTTTGACGTGGGCGGAACTTTCGTCCGCGCAGAAGGAACTTATTATTGATCAGGCGAAATCGTTCAGCTTCAAAGTTGACGATATCGATACTGCTCAGGTGCACCCGAAGCTTATGAATGGCGCTATGGATGAAGCTGCTTATGCGGTGGCTGATGAAATCGATCAGTTTATTTTAGGGCTATATGCCCAGGCTGGTGTCACCAATACCACGTATATGGGTTCCAGCGCAGCGGCAATTTCTGTTTCGTCTGGCAACGTGATTCTGACTTTATCTTATGCTGGACGGTATCTTTCCGAGAAAAACGTACCGCAGGCCAATCGCTGGATGATCGTTCCGCCTTGGCTGCACCAGAAAATGCTGCTTGCCGAAATTGGCGGCATTTCTGCCACGGCCGTTCCGAAGGTGTTTGACAACGGTGCTCTGACTGCTGGATTTGTTGGGCAGGCGCTCGGTTTTAATTTCATGGTTTCCAATAACGTTCAGGATTCTGCCACTTCCGTTTCCGCCATCCTTGCCGGAAACCGTCAGGCTATTTCCTATGCCGGGCAGATTTCAAAAATAAAGTCCGTTGAGTTACAGGATTCATTTGGCGAAGGCGTCAAGGGATTATATGTATATGGAGCCAAAGTAGTTCGCCCGAACGCACTGGCCTGCCTCCATTTAACCGAAGTTGCGGGCTGATGAAAGGAGCATGAAATGGGAAGCATGACTGTCAATCCGGTTACGCCGTTATATACCGGCGCATCCATTACCCGCACTGACACGGGTGGTTCAACCTCGACTATCATTATAGACCATACCACGGCGCAGTCCGCGCTTGATTCGTCTAAACTGGTGGTTGTTTTTGAAAATTATTCTTCTACTGCTTCGTTTATTGCCACGCTCAATGCTGGTGATAATTTCTCTGAAATAAATCAGGGCGATGCAGCTGCACTTACTATTGCCACGGCTGGTACGGCGGGATTCCATCGTGTGTTCGGTGGTGTATCGTTCGAGTCTGCCAGGTTCCTGGATTCCGATGAACAGTTTGAGTTTACCATTACTACGGCGGCCACGTGCTATGTTACCGCCTTTATGCTGCCATGATCTAAGTACAAGGAAGGAATGGAAAATGAAACTATTTAAAAATAAATCATTCCTTCCTTGTTTTATATTGCGGAGGCATGTATGATACTGTCGGCAACCGAATGTACAATCTATTCCAATATAAGCGCTTCTGCCGCAACAATAATAAGTAAAAATCTGATCCCGGTCGTGCAAGCACGAATCACCATGATGCTGAATAATTATTTTCTTACTGATCTGGACGTTACCGATACGATGACTTTCAATGCAACGGCCAGAACAATCATTGCTGAAGGGAATCCTTTCACAGATAAAAACTTCACGGCTTCGGATGATATTTATGTTTTCAATTCTTATCGCAATGATGGGTATTATACTATCGATTCCGTTTCGGATAAAACGTTGACATTGATAGCAGGTTCGGTTGTAAAAGATGAATTGTCTTCCAGGACAATAATAATATCGGTAGTAAATTGGCCGTTGGATGTAAAAGTTGCGGCTGCCAAGATGTGTGCATTTGATTATGATATTAGAGATAAAGTTGCAACTAATTTAAAATCAAGATCACTTGGGCCATTATCGGAATCGTATACCGATGGTGAAAAAGATGATTATGGCTATCCTAAAAAACTTACAAATGTTCTTATGGATAATTATTTTATAGGGCGGGTATACTGATGCTTGAAGATTTTCTGACCCTTGTGGGTTCGGTGGTCACGGTAATACGCAAAACTGAAACGCCCGATGGGATGGGCGGCGTTTCTACAACCACAGTGATAACTGGTTTACCGAAAGCATCAATTTGGAGTCCGAGTCAAAGCCGTTCCTATATATCAAATAAAATGGCAGAAGTTTCCAGTCATATATTGGTGACCATTCCTTCTTATTATTCTTTCAATACAAATGATAGTCAAGTGGCATTTGATTCTGAAACATATACGATAACTGGTTTTGACGACGTGATGAATTTGAATGAAATAATGGTAGTTGGATTGGATAAAATATTATGAGCGCTAAACCGGGTGTAACCATACAGAGTCAATGGCACGGAAAAGAAATTTCCATCATGGGTAGAAAAGCCACTGGGATGACTTCATTTGAATTAGGGCTTATTGTAGAAGGCGAAGCAAAATTATTATCGGCAGTCAATTATGGTTATTTGGCGGCAAGCTTCCATACGCAAGCATTTGATAAAGGTTCGGAATTGGAAAGCCCTGGAAAATATGCAAAAGAAACTCCTCCAGCTAACCATGATGTTAGTACATTCAGAAAAATAAAAGCGCCAACCGATCCTAATCAAGTATTGGTTGGTTCAGCAGTCGATTATGCGCCGCACGTGGAGTTTGGAACTATAAAATCAAATGCGCAGCCGTCACTTAGGCCAGCATTGGATTTGGCGAAAGGAAAAAAACTGACTGTATTGGAAAAGAATGGCAGAATGGTTTTCAAGGAGTATTTGAAATGACCCCGGCACAAATGGTTGGTTGGTCATTGAATCAAGCCACGGCAATTACTGCGATAGTGAGTACCAGGATATATCACGGGAAGCGCCCGGATGCTTCCATAACGCCATGTATAAATTATTTTGAGATGACTACAAAAAGAAAAAATGGATTTGAGAGTGCAACATATAGTTTCAATTGCCGGGCAAGCACGGTTGGTACGGCGATACAAATAGCGCGATTGGTTGATGATTTATTTAATGGTACATCAGGTACTGGTATTTATGGTTCCATGAATGGATTTGAAATCAGTCGTGCCAGTGAAGTACAAATGCAAAGTGCTATTTATGAGACGACGGAAAATATTTGGAATGCCCCTGTGGATATTTTATTTATATATCCAATGTCATCAGTAAGTTAAAAGGAGAATGAAATGCCTATTTATCAGAATTCAAGCGTAACCGATGCTAAAATAGAAATCGGAAACTACGCGATGTATGTGGCTTCTGCCGCAGGTACTACAGTGGGGGGTGCTTGGGTAAATCTGGGTGCCGGTATGGTTACGGATTTTGCTTATGCAGCCGATCCATATACTTCTCAGTCTGGAAACTCAGTTGATCCTATCCAGGGTATTGCCAAAGAAACAGTGACACTGGGAATGGATTTGATTGAGTATGATGGTTCATCGTTCTCGATTTTATCCGGGGGTGCTTTGGTTGGAACTTCCGGCTCGTTGGTAGTTGGCGGCCAGACCAATGTCGTGACAGGACGCGGAATAAAATTGGTGAATACTAGGAAATTAGCTACTGGTTCTACTCAGACCACCACGTATGTTATTGAGAATGCTTTCATGAATGGTGGATTTAGCATGACTCCCAAATCGGATAATGATACTGATCCAATGAACGTCTATAAATTCAGTTTACTTTGCAAGCAGTACGCAACTGCACAGACGATCTTCACAAAGACGGTGGCTTAAATCATGGAAGTAATTGACCTGGATGTTCTGCGTTTACCACCAAAAATGATCCGCTTGGGGAATAAGGAAATTGACGTTTCCTTTATTCCCTGCGGAATTACATTCAAGATAGATACATTGATTGCGGAATTGAATAAATATTCTTTGGATGAATTGAAATTTGATGAAAAAGAATTGTTGCTCAGTAATGAGGAACAATCGAAGATAAGGGGCGAGCGTTCTGCCAAAATAAAATCTGCTTTTGAATTGTCGCTCGAATTATGTGCTACGTTTTGTGAATATAAATACCCGGAAATGAATGTAGATTGGTTTAAAAATAATTCCGATGCCATTCAGATTCAGGCTTTTACTTCAGCGATTAAAACCGCATTGGCACATTCTTACAGTGGAGTCACAAAAGATTTAAAAAACTGAATGGCGGCCAGGCCAAAGAAAGCCCAATTCAGCTTGGCCGCTTGTTTGTGATGATGGCATTGATGTATCCTTGGGCGACGAAAGAGTATTTATTGTGGGAAATGACTATTGGGCAGATATTATATTATCATAATATGGGTTTGGAAATTAAATATGGCATAAAAAGTGAATCTGCTTCTGATGGTTTATTAAATAAAGATGTGGATGAATTAAGGAAAATCCGCGATGAAGTAAATGAAATATTTGAAGCTGAGAAAATAGCCAAAGAAGAATTGCAAAGAAAGTATGGAGATATCTAATGGCAGATTTAGGGGACATGGTCGTCAGGATAGTTGGCGATACTACGCAATTAGACTCCGCACTTACTAAATCGGAACAGCAAACTGCCAAGTACGGTAAATCATTATCGTTATTTGTAACAGCTCCATTGCTCGCCATGGGAGTGGCTGCTGTAAAATCTGCCGCGCAAATGGAAATGTTGGAAGCATCATTTAGTACGATGCTTGGCAGCGCGGAAAAAGCTTCCATGTTAATGGCCGATTTAAAAAAGATGGCGGCAGTCACGCCATTTGAAACTACCGATCTGGCACAAGCATCAAAAACATTATTACAATTCGGCATAGCTGGTGAAAAGATAATCCCTACATTGTCCATGCTTGGTGATGCTTCTGGTGGTAACTCTGCTAAAATGTCATCAATGGCATTAGTATTTGGTCAAGTTTCGTCAATGGGAAAATTGATGGGACAAGATTTACTCCAGTTGATAAATGCCGGATTCAACCCCCTCCAGGAAATTGCGCGTACTACCGGCAAGAGCATGGCTTATCTAAAAGATGAAATGTCCAAAGGCAGAATATCTGCTGACATGGTTGCCGACGCATTTAAAACGGCCACTTCAGCTGGCGGAAAATTTTATAAAGGAATGGACACCGCCAGTAAAACGTTGGAAGGTTTATTGTCAACATTGGCTGATGATACTGGGGCATTGGCAAGGTCATTTGTAGATGATTTGATGCCAGCCATAAAAAATACTGTAAAAGAAATAAGCAAAATATTACAGAGTATCACGGCTTTGGATAAAGGTACAAAAGAAAATATATTGATAGTTGGCGCTTTCGCGGCTGCGCTAGGTCCAGTTTTAATGGCGGTAAATGCCGCGCAAAAAGCTATACTGGCTTTGAATGCTGGAATGGCTTTGAATCCAGCCGTTGCCGTTACTGTAGCTATTGTTGCTCTTGCGGCTGGTATGGCTGTATTGGTAAATAATATAAAAAACGCACAAAAAGAACAAGAGCAGCTGAATAAAGTAATGTCCGGCGGCACTACCGGAAAATTGGAAAATGATTACGCATTGGTTCAGAAACGAATAGAAACTATAAATGCATTGATCGGTTCCTCTACAGGATTGATAGAGGGTGAAAATGATGAATTGGAAGCTGAACTGGCTTTATTATATGCTTCTAGGGATAAATTAGCAGAAAAAAATAGACTTCAAGTAATGAATTTACTTGAACAAGAAGATATGAATACCGCGCTGACCGTAGAAACATTATCGCAAGAAGAAATTACCAAAGCGTTGGAAGCCCGTGCCAGGATCGAAGATAAATATAAATCTGCTCGCTCGGATGTATTAGGAATTCTTGAAGATGAAAAAACCGAGTATCAAAAAATAGCCGATACAATAGCCAAGTTGGAAGCATCACCATGGGCCAAAGGCAAATTGGAAGATGATAGATTAAAAGCAATAGAAGTATTGCGTGCAAGGCAAGCAACAATAATTGAAGAGGAAATAGCTGCGACTCAAAAAACCGAAGATGAAAAAGCAAAAATACGTGCCGATGCATATGGCGACTGGATAATTTCAAATGCCGCAGCGTTGGATGAAATAAATGAAAATCTGGATAAATCGACTATAAATTGGGATGCTTATTTCAGCAATATAACTGATTTGGCTTTTGGGTTGGTTTCTTCTTTACAAGATTTAATGCAACAAGCGACCGCAAATGAATTAGCTGAAATTGATCAACGTTTGCAAGCTGAATTGGAAGCTGCTGGTTTGGCTGAAGATACTACACTGGAATCACTTCAAAAACAATTGGATGCTGCCATACTTGCAGGAGATACAGAACGCGCGGCAGAATTGGCAAATGAAATTGAAAAAGAAACAATAAAAGAAAAATATGCTAAGATGGCTGCTGAAGTTGAATATAAAAATGCGCTTGCTCAATGGAAAGTAAATTTGGCCATGGCAGTAGCTTCAGGTGCGCGAGCTGTAATAGAAACTTTCAAGAATTCTGGTGGTTGGCCGTGGGGTGTCATTCCTGCCGGTATCATGGGTGGCATTTCTGCTGCGCAAGTATCGTTGATAAATAAAAGCAAGCCGTCATTGGCATTGGCCGAGGGCGGAATAATAATGCCTACGCCTGGTGGCACGGATGTAACTGCGGCAGAAGCCGGACAACCGGAAGTATTTTTCCCTTTGGATAAATTGGAACAGTTCATTTCAAAAATGCCAAGTGGAAATTTAGGCACTGCCAATAGTGATATGATAAATTTGGTGGTACAAATTGATTCTATGCCTATACTGAAAAAGATATTCCCGGCTACGAAAAATAAGCAGGTATTGATAAGTCAGGGAGCCGTGATATGAGAATAGCCTATGATAATTATATTGATACGGCTTCGGCTTTAACCGCTTTGACGGAAACTGCCGGATATGCCGTGACAAATGTGCAGGAACAGCGGTTAAGCCAAATATATAAAAGCACTTCGGCGAGCGCGCAAACAATTACAATAGATTTAGGCTCGGCAAAAAGCATAAATACAATCGCATTGATGAATCATAATTTCACCACCTCTGCCAGTGTGATAATGTCTATGAATTCCAGTGACAGTTGGCCAGGTGCTACCAGCCAAACAATAACGTACAATTCCGGTATGATGCTTAAATTCTTTACAGCGGAAACATATCAATTCCTTCAATTCCAAATTGATGATCCTACCAATACTGATGGATTTATTTCCATTGGGCGTTTATGGGCAGGCGAATATATTTCCATAGATCCATCCAGTTTGATTGATTTTACCGTAAGCAAACGCAGATCGGATAATGTTGCTCATGGAAGATATCGGCAGAAATTTGCTTCAGAAGGTATTGGGTGGCGGGAATTCAAATTGGATTTCCCCCCCAGTAACGAAACGATGGTAGAAAAAATAAATACTTTATATGATACTGTGGGAAATCACTCATCATTTATTTTCTGTAATTTTGATACTATACGTGATTATGTTTTGGTGGAACCTTGCTACGTTTCAATTGACAATGAACTGGAATTCAACCATAAAGAAAATATGAAGTTTGTGTATACGTTAATGCTTTCGGAGGAAAAATGATTTATATTTATATAGCTGATAAACTAACTGGAGGCAAATAAAATTCCGTTCAATCAAATTGCTACATCAGTCACGATAATCAACAGCGGCCTTATTGGCTACTATGGAATATCTTTGACAGAATTTACTACCTCTGCCAATTCTGCCATTGCCGCCGGATCTGGGATTGAAATTGCTGGGGCATTTTTCAAGGCTTCCGAAATAATAACGCCAAATGCTTCATCCTGGACTGCCATTGCCACGGCTTCAACGGCATATTTAGGGTTGACTCCAAGTGGTACAGCCGGAACGCAAATATTAAGTGCAGCATGGATTTCTACTGCTCCTGTATGGGCTACTGACAAGCAAGGCTGGTACTCGTCGGCTGGTAGTAATATCCGTGCAGTGGCTTCGGCATACAAAGCGGCTGGCGCAACTGCTCAAAGTGAAAAGACTTTGTACAATAAATTTAATATAATAAAAGGCACAAATTGGAATACTGCTTTAGCTGCATTATTAGGAGCAGGTTGGACTACAGCTTTAGCTTCAAATTTAGGCACAAATTGGAATACTGCTTTAGCTGCATTATTAGGAGCAGGTTGGACTACAGCTTTAGCTTCAAATTTAGGCACAAATTGGAATACTGCTTTAGCCGATACGCTAGTACATGCTTTGCCATTTTATGATGGAACATTATCCGCTGGTGATTATGCAATTAGAGGGCTTATAGATTCTGTGCCTATTTCTTATTATAATCCAGTAGCGTATACCAAAATTAAAGAAATAAAAGCATCAGTTTCAGGAACGCTCCGTATCGTTTTTTCACTTTGCGTTCCTACCGGCACCGGCTATGGAAAAATATATAAAAATGGCAGCGCTGTAGGCACAGAACGAACCTTGAGCGGCTCAACTACTGATATATATAGCAAGTTTACAGAAGATATAGCTGTAGCACGTGGTGATTTAATCCAGTTATATATTAAAAATAGCGGTAGTAATAGAATGTATACGGATTTATTGGCTATCTGTTCCGATAAATTTGGTGTAAACTCTGTTTTACTTGGGAGCTAATTTTGACTTTTGAAGAATTATCTAATAAATCAGTTTCCTCACTTCGTACACTTGTACAAATAGATTTAGGGAATATAAATATTCAATGGGTCAATGCCGGGGCCGGTATATGGTATGTAAATTTTACTGGATTATATCCTGAAGTTGATGATTCTTTATTGGATGGTTTTACCGCACAATTATTTGGCGATATTGGTTCAGTTACCGTTGATACCACACCCTATACCAAAGTAGCTTCCATATTGGCTTTGGCATCATCTCCAATATCATTTTATTATGATGGTGTTTCCAAGGTTTATGTTCATATAATTGATAATGAGGATCCAATATTGCATTCAGTATTTTTGGGTGTAATTTATGGTTTGTCATATAAAGAATTTACCCCGTTGAATGGCAACGTAATTTATGAAGGCCGCTTGGTCAGCGATATACCCATACAGCAATCGCGTGACCCATTGTATTTTGGAAAATTGCAATATGATGGTGCTGATATACAAATAATAAATACCGATGGCAGATTCGATTTGTCCGGGGAATCGTTGTCATTTTTTGGCAATCAAATACGTGTTTTGATTGGTTATGATGAATTGGACATTGATGACTATATACAAATATATAATGGTGTTGTCGAAGCGGTAACCATATCGGAATCATTCATGGCTTTGAGTTTTGTTGATGCAAGAAAAGTATTGACCAAAAAAACTTCATACGAGTGTGATGGCATAAATGCCCTTGATGCCATAGTAGCAATATTGGCTGATGCATATGGAATACCTTATTCAACCGATTATTTTGATACTACCGAATGGGATGCGGCAACGTTGCTGGTGGATAATGTCACCATAAACAACGATCCTGATGATTTGCCACAGGTAGTGGATTTGATAGAATTGATTTGTAAATCCGTATTTGGCGAATTCATCATCAATGCCGATGGCAAATATACATTCAAAGTAATTGACACTTCTGCCAGCGCTTTGACTACCATAAGCAAATATGACATAAGCAATGAAATAAGCATTACATATGATCCAGCCGAGGTATTATCGAGCATTCGAGTTGGCTATGCCAGATATTTAAACCAGGATTCCAACAATTCAATAATATGGTTGACTGACACTTCCCATGAAACCGTTGTCTATACAAAATATAGAGTCTATAATGAAGTTGATTTTGAAACGGTTTTACCGGATCAAACTTCGGCGCAAGCTTTGGCAGATGTCATTATGGCATATTCCAAAGATATTCATGGAAAAATCATTATAACGGTTCCAATGAAATATTATTTGTACAATGTAATTGACAATATTGATGTAGAATTAAACAGGATTGCTTCAACAATGATTGGAACCAAAAAATGTGAAATATTGAGCAAAACCTATCATTTGATTGATCAAACCATTGATTTCGAGGTGCGGATAGTATGAGTACAATAAAAGAAAAGAAAAAGCCCGTCAATTTCATTCGGGAAATTCTAGAGCCTTTGTCAGCAAAAGTAGCCACTACAGCTACAGTAATTATCGTTGCAGAAGGAAAAGGGGTTTTTTATGTAAGTATTCCTAAAGAATATATGACTGCAAATTTGGCAACGGGTGTTTCCGCCATATTGACTATAACCAGTGGAGTAGCGTCTACTGAAAGTGCCATAATAAATATTTCACCTTCGGAAATTACTACTGAGGATACTTTTTTTGATACGTTTTTTATTGATTCTACTGGAAATGTAAAAAGAAGCGGTAAAGAGATAGGCAACTGGACGCCTACTTGGGGCTGCGCAACCGGTGCATTCGGGGCTATTGTTTATACTGCGCCTACATACGGCAGATATACAAAAACCGGCAATATAATCGAGGTATGGGGGGGAATACGGACGAACTCGCTTGATGTCGGCACTGCGTCAGGGGCGGCCTTCATTCTCGGATTGCCATATCCCGTTGGAGGTTACACTGTAGGTGGCTATATTGGTTTTTCCGCGAGTTTCGCTGGAAATAGGCCATCGTCCATAATAGCAGGATTAGGCACGAGCCAACTGAATCCGTATTACCGCACTACCGCAAACGGGGATAGCGCGGCCTTGCAGGTATCTGATCTAAATACCGGCGCGATAGCCAATGCCAATTACGTATATTTCCACGCACTTTACGAGACGACATAGCCATGACAGCGGAAGGATAAAATATGGACAAGCCGCTATTAAAGATAATAAATTATAAAAAATTTAGAAAAGAGGATAAAATATGACTACATTTTGGATTGTTGCCAGGGATGCCGGTATCGTTTGCGTTACTGGTGCAATAATAACCGGCATACTATTATTCATCAAATGGTTGTCAAAATTAAGTAAAATTTTAACTCAGATGAATACTAATGGCGAAGAGCGTAAACAAGAAATGAAAGCCGTTATTTATATATTGAAACGGTTGATAGTTTCCAATAAAGCGACTTTAGAAACTCTACGCGACGGAACGTGTAATGGAAATGTTACTGTAGCTTTAGCTAAACTGGATGAAGCCGATATGAAATATGAAGGTTTGTTTTTGGATAAAATAAATAATGTCGAAGCATAAAGGAGAAATTCATGCCTATTATAAATGATATTGAACAATTGGATAATAAAATGATTTCCAATGTAAAATATTTTGCGGAATTGACAAGAAAGAAAATGCCGGGATATAAATTATACATAGGAGAGACGCGCCGGGAATTGTCTACGCAAATGGCCTATTATTCACGTGGCAGATGCCCTGTCAATATAGTAAAAGATTATTTTGTGCGGTGTGGATTATGGAAATTATCTGATGCCGAATGCAACATAATCAGTACGCAAACTCTATATTCCAAACACATAGATGGCTTGGCTGTGGATGCTTATTTATTTGACATAGCAAAAAACAGGATATTATATGAACCTGGAAAAGAATTATGGCTGGAATTATTTGCCATCGCCGAAGATGAATGTGGCCTTGATGCTTGTGCTGCCGGAAAATATAATTCATGGAAATGGGATTGGGCACATTTTGAATTCAGGTCCAGAATATAAAAGGAGGAATTATGGAAATATCTATTATACAACAAATATTGGATTTGATAGCTAAATTAGGTATAAATCCTTTGATATTGTTGGCAATAGTTTTTATTGTTACCGGATTGAAAAAATTGGACAGTAAAAATAAATTCAAAGCCGGTTATGTGTTGTTCCCATTGATTGCTTCCATCATAGTAGTGACGGCGTTTGCTTTCGCTTCTAAATCAATTGATATGGCAATACTTATAAGGGATTATTTAACCCACGCAGCTTTGGGCGCTTATGGATACAATATTTACAGTAAATTGATAAGGAAACCAAAATAAGGAGAATACATGAAATGCGCAAATATTTTATTGCCACGTGTATATTCATTATTGTTTGTTTTACTATTGGGATTAGCAGTTATTTTGCCGGTAAAAGCGCAGGAATCAAATCTATTACCAACTTCATCGGAAACGGACATGCTGATATCGAAATTATCGAACTTAGACAAGAACGAAATTTTAAAACTTTTCTTCAACACATTGGTCAACTTGAAAATAGCCGACGCACAGGAGCAATTGAATTGGGAAAACTTCAGGCAATCAATGGACGAATCATTCGAGAGCTTGACGATGCAAATGCTAGACTCCAAGCATACAGTGATGCGGTTACAACTGCAATCAATAACCGACAAGAAAACTATAGAGTCCTTGAAGCAATCGGGAACGAATTTAAACGACGATGGGAAACAGGCAATTAAGGAGGCAAAAACTTATAAATTTGTTTCCATTATTGAATTTGTTTTAATAATTATTTTAAGTGGTGGTTGGGTTTATTCAGCGATTTTTTAATTACTAATTAAAAGCGCTCGAAAGCCCAATTCGTGTCAGCCTGCCCAAAACAGGGAATAGCGGGAGCCATGCCGTGCAAGTCGGCTATCGGGTGCCCTTATCAGGCGTTTGTGCTATTAAGATAAATGTGTGGCAGGGTTTTCCAGGTGAAACCGGGTAAAGTATACGTCAAAGGTCAAAACACGTCGTTTTGGCCTGTTTTAATTTATACTGGTGAACGTAGTAATTTGTTTGAATTTATAATCTTTTGCCATGTTGGATATGATTTTTGCACAATGATTACAAAAATAAATCCCGGTTTGATCGCAGCGCACTTTTACTTTATTCAGACAAGGGCGTGCTATGCTGGTTTTATGGTTATCTTGATTGTACCATCGTTCACAGCGGTGCGGGGGCAGTCTATATTTACTGTTAATATCAATAGTCCGACCATGAATTGATTTCCCTTTAATAAAATTATCCCAAGCTTTGTCAGTAAAAATCATTCCCATATAATAATGCAATAAATTCTTTTTGCTGTAATAGTGATGATTATATATCAGCTTTTGCATTTCTTTTTACCGCCTTTATATAATTGTTTTATGTCCTGCCCTTGGTCCCATCCTCTAGGATGTTTCATTATACGCGGTTCCCAAGACAATATAGATAAATCCAATGGCAAGCCATATTGATATTCATTCCAACAATATAATTTCCCGTGGGAATTTTCACCAATTTCTATATCAACGGAATGCTTCGGTTTAGCAATATGCGGTAGTGGTGTTTTATCTTTTATTTGCTTTTTTAATTCTTTTGGTTGTTTGTATTTTTTCATGCTTTTTCTGGAAGAATATAGCAGTCATCATAAATATTTTCTTTGTCTTTTAAATAAGTTTGCAATTTAGCCCACGCTTCGTCTAAATCAACGGCTTCAATCCGTATGGATACTAATATACAATCACCGCGCAACAGTTTCCCGACATATAATTTATTGCTCATTATGTCAATTGATTTCTTGTTGATATTTTCGTCCCGCGTTGTAATACACGGGCAACATACCAGGATTCGGCATTATTATTTTTCAATCCTGTACGCCCTTGATGATATGCCGCAATACTTAATGACCATGAATTATAATATTCATAATGATCCAATAAAATCAATGCCGCAATTCTGGCTGCTTCCCAAGGATCTGTCGCGTCATATTCACCATATAAATCACTGCGCTCTTTATGAATGGATTTTGACTCATGCAATCCAAACATCCCTTTGTCAGTATTATTTATATGTTCAGGATTTTCTCTGTATGATGATTCTGTATAGGCAATCCCGGCTAAAATTTCTGGTGAGATACCAATAGTAGCTGCCGTATATTTAATCATGAATTGATATTTAGTTGGAACATTTTTTATGATTACAAGCGGTTCAAAGTAATTATGTGCTATAATATATTTTTCTATGTTTTCTCCGCTCCCGACAGAAAAAATATAAAAAAACATATATGATAAAAGCAATAATTTTTTCATGGTTTATGGTTTATATATTCGGGGTAGAATTCTTTGCATGAATTTACAAGTCCGGGCGGCGTCAATAGATATTTTTTATTTGTTCCACGTGGAATGGAAGTGAAATGAATACACAAATGACATTTTTTACAGCCAACAGCACCTACGCACAAGGAATTTATATCAATTGGAGGGGCTATCGTTTTTTGTGGGTAGTAAGGGAATATCATTTTGCCCTCCTAAATAAAATAAAAGCGCCGGAACATAATGCCGTCCGGCAATCGGCTGGTGGCGGCCCGCGATATAATTTTCGGGCCGACAAAGAGAAGGTTCCGGGACCATATGTAGTGCCGCCCGGAAATCGGCTGGTTGGCGATAGAGCTTAATCTGGATATCAAGCTCCATCGCCAAAATACCAGGGTGTATAAAACCGTAACCCTGTAGGCACGCTAGGCTTCACGGCAAGGATCGTGTCCCCGTAGCGTGAAGGGCAAAAAAGGAATCGAACCTTTGACCGGCAGATTAACAATCTGCTGCTCTGCCATATGAGCTATTTGCCCGAATAAATCGGTGGCCGGATAGGCACAAGCAATCCTATTGGCCACCACCACAAAAAAATCGTACAAAGTTGACGGCTCCTATCTGCCGTCGATATTATTATAAAGTACCTAACCCCAAGTCATTGGCTTGCTCCTATTTTTTAGTGCCACGCGGGCGGTAAATAGGGCGGGAACGTTTATATAGCGTAATGATAGGATACGCTATAATGGCCAGTCCCGATTCGCGGGGAATAGTACGTGACGGCGTTTCGGGCCGCTTTCCACTGTATCGTTCCCTTACATATATATTATAGACTTTTATTTATGATTTTAACGTTTTTCTAAATATTTTTTCAAAGGCTTCCCAAGTCATTATCACTATCGGTTTTTTGATAGTTTTTCGCTTATGCACAATTAGCCAATTTGTTCCTTCAGCCTGATTTGCTTCCACTTGTGTTATCGTACTATATAAATTAAATGATTCGGAATTTTTACACTCGATGGAATAAGGAAATAATTTTATAGCTTTTCTTCGTAATATTACATCGGTTCCAGATTGCCCCATTTCGCGGCAATGAATCAAACATTGATCGTCCTGGTTGTCAAAAGGAATATTTATCAACGCAGATATTTTATTACATACCCACATTTGCAAGCCACGCCCTTTCGCTTTGGCAGATTGCGTTGTAATTCTTTTATCAGCTTTTTCTAATTTTTTCAATAAAGCTTTTTTAGTTCTATTTGTTGATATCAAAGTATTGCCAGTTAATTTTAATTGAGTTATTATCAATTCGCGTTCTTTATCGGTTAAATTAATGAATTTCGTGGACATTTTTTAATCCTTTTAATATTTCCGCATTAACCAATTCCAAGCCTAAAGCTGCAAAATAATGTATTATATGATCTTCATTATGATCAAGATTTTTCAACAAGGAATCTATAGCTTGGCTAGGACTTAAATTCGACATTTTTCTGGCTTGATAACTGGTCCATACATAGTAAGCATCATCATTGGTTATATGAAATTGTTCCTTTAATTTTATTGATACTTCGGTGGACGATTTGTCCGTATGCTTGCTTCTATCTGTTCCCATTTTTCTACTGCCCTTTCCGCTAATTCTTTTTGTAAATTATTTTTTTCAATGTAATTTATCAAATCATTGCGAGACATTTTTTCTGAATATGTTTTTTCTAGTTTGGCAAATAATTTTTCGTTCCCTTCCTGTTTGAACCAATTCATTAACTCTTCATGCTTCAATTTGGTATTTATATTTTTTCTATAATAGTTTTCTTTATTATTATCAATTAAAAATTGTTTCAATTGTGCCATAGTATATTCGTTAGAAGTATTCCAACTCGCTGTAGCATTTTTTTCTACTAAGCCTGTATTGGTCCTAAAGTCAAAAAGAAAATCTATATTTGTAGTAATATTATCTATACCATAATCGAATAATATAACCAAAAACATTTCCCGGTATGGTCTAGGCGTTTTAGATTTATTATTTTTAGCCTTTATCGTAACGCCAACGGCGCGATCCTTGCGCTTTATTTTATTTATATTAGCAAGCCATAGAACCGTATGAGCGTAAAAATCCATAGCTTTTCCGCCAGCTCGCGTATATTTCTCAAAACTAAACGGGTCTATATTACAGCGAACCTGGGAAACTATAATCAATAAACCATTTTTGCGCTCTATTAAATCTGCCAAATTTGGGAAAAATTCTTCAGATAAATATTTAGGCTTGCCCATTCGGTATGAGCCTTTTTCTTTTTCCTCTTTTAATTGTGCCGCCGTGCTTCGTGCATTAAATTTTTTATAATGCTCATCAGCAATCTTTTTACCTTCTTTATCTTTTAGAGCATCGAGCGAATCTATACAATAAATTCCGAATTCATCGTCAGGTAAATCTTCAAAAAACTTTCTTACGTTACAATAAGCATCTTCAACCGTGGGCGATTTTATTCTATCCTTGCGATTTATAGGCATTATTTCTACGCCATATAGTTTTTTGGTATCGAAAGAAAATCCCGATTCAGAATCATCATAAACCCATTTTAATTTATTTTTGAATTTATAATAGGCAGCAGCTATTACTTCGCAAGCCAAAAACGTTTTTCCAGAAGATTTATCACCAACAAAATTTATTATGCGCCCGGCAGGATATCCTAAACTTTCACCACCACCAACGAGCGTATCTAATAAATCAGAGCCTGTTGGAAAACAAATAGTATTTTTCTTTGGTTTCTTTTTTGTCAGTATTTCTTTTTCTATACTATCCAATTTTTCATCAGATATTTTTTTCATTCGGTTTCCTTTATATATTTCACAAGTTCTTATTTACAATTTAAAATAGCGGCATAAATATTTCTACTTATGCCGCTTTAGTTTTTACTTAGCTTTCTTTAGACGGGTTTTTTCTTTAGTACAATCTGCCCAGGAGTCACAATCCTCACACTCGTCTTTCTTGTCCGTATCAATACCAAATTTATGCTTATGCGGGCAAACGGCTTTGCCTATTTTTACTGGAGCTTTCTTGGTTTCCTTTGCAGGAGCCTTTTTTGCTGCAGTTTTCTTTTCCGGCTTCTCATCGTCCTCGTCGTCGTCATCATCGTTAGTATCCTCATCTTCCTCGTCGTCTTCATCACCGTCTTCAGAATCTTCATCATCATCGTCTTCATCGTCGTCTTCATCGTCATCTTTAGCCGTTTTTTTAGCAGGAGCCTTTTTTGCTGCAGTTTTCTTTTCCGGCTTCTCATCGTCCTCGTCGTCGTCATCATCGTCAGAATCTTCTGGGGCCTCTTCTTCATCGGTAGAGTCTTCATCCCCGCCATCTTCACCATACAATAATTTTTCTATTTCGTCGGCGGATTGAATTTTTGCTAATTCATCAAAAGAAACTGCATCATTAATTAAATCTGGATCAAGGGGTTCTGTGCGTTCTTTAAATTTAAAAGAAACAAATTCAAGATAAGTTGAAGTTTTTCCTTTAATAAGTTTTGTTACTTCTTCACCACGGAAATAGATTGCTTTCCCATCGTCTATATCTACGAAATCAATATGATCACCATTATTGCTTTTTTCTTCATCGTCGTCATCTTCATCTACATCGCCGTAAGAAGCACTAATTAAAGGTTTTTCAAATTTATTAAATTTTATACCTAAAACCTGAAGACCCTTTTTAGGTTCTTTTTCATCTATAATATTATAATAACACCAACGTGATGGCCAATAATCAGAAGCCTCGTCCGTTTTCCCTTTATCTTTAAACTCTTGTGCTTTTTGACATATAGGGCAGGGCTTGCCATAATTTGATTTTGGGCAAATAATTTCCGCGTGCATTGGGCCAACGTACGTGTGAAGATAAATGTCAAACATATAGGACTGATCGCCTATTTCAGCATCACCAGAATGCACTAAAGGATCATTTTTTGTTTTTACTATATAAGGGACAACACTAATTAAATTTTTTCCTTCCTTTAAAGTATAAAATTTAACATTTTTTGCCTTTCGCCAATTAAATGCTTGTGGGTGCGTATTACCTCCGCGCTCGCGTGTATTATGGCTGCGCTCCATTCGTTCCTTTAAAGAATTGGATCCATGTTTACTCTTCTTCATGCTTTGTCTCCTGCTTTTCTTTCTTTTCGATATGCAATTGTAGCTAAATCCAACGCCTTTATGACTTCGGTTGGATTTTGGTCTGGTGCTACTGTAGCGACATAACCAATATCCATTGTTTCATAATTTCCTAAATTGAATTTTCTGGTAAAATGAACTTCAGTTATGTTTATTTTATTCTTCGTCGTCATTTGCCTTTCCTTTTTTGTTCAATTTATTTCTTATTCCCCGTTCGGCTGACTCGGTGACGCCTTCATGCTTGCCACTATTACTGCCATGTGGGGTAGCATAAAATCCACCGAGTACTAATGATGTCAAATTATTCAATTCGCTCTTGCGATGATCCATTGCGGAAACCACTGCACTTAAAATATTTATTCTGCGTTCCAATGTTTGTAGTTTATCCCTGGAATTTATTACTTTCTCATTATTGTCAACTTTGGCATTTACGGCATCATTGGTCAATTTACCATCATCATCTTGCCAATGTGTTCTGATAGATAAACCAGTTTCTGACGCTATAAAATCAGCTCGTTTTTTGGCATCGTTCAAGTCTGATTTTGCATTGGCTAAATGTTCTGCCCAATAAAGATAAATGGATGCGTGCTGTTCGCACTCATCCGGCAATTTGAATTTATTTATTTTTACGTCCTGATGATAATCCCTTTCAAATTCTTTTTCCACTTTTACTCTCCTTGTAATAGTTTTATCAACTCAAATTTGGGGGATATGGGATTTGAACCCATACACCATGCGGTATCTGATCTTAAGTCAGATGCGGCTGCCAATTACGCCAATCCCCCCCATAGCGCCTATTGATGGGCAATAGGTCTTCAAAAAATTAACACATAAATACTATCATGCCGACGGCACCATATACCCTTGCCATATTTATATGTGTTGTGTCTAGCGGGGATCGAACCCACCACCCACTGGTTAAAAGCCAGTTGCTCTACCAAATGAGCTATAGACGCAAATAAAAAGCGTGAGCCGCCAATATATTTCAACGGCAGCCCACGGAAGAGTTTTTTACTCTTCGTCATCATCCTCTTCGTCATCATCGTCCAGGTCATCCAGGTCGTCTTCATCATCGTCATCATCGTCCTGTGGCGTGGTGTTGACCAGCTCGTCGTCTTCGTCGTCATCAGCCGGTTCTGGCTTCTTCACAACTTTCTTGGCCGGAGCCTTCGCGGGCTTTTTGGCCGGGACAGCCTTCTTTGCAGGCTGTTTTTCTTCCTTCTTTTCTGCCTTCTTGGCCGGAGTTTTTTCCACTACCTTGGAGGTGGGCTTCTTGGCCGGGGCCTTGACGGGTTCTACATCGACCTTCTTTTCGGCCTTGGCCTTCGCGGCAGCCTTGATCACGACGGCAAGCATCTTTACGATTTTGGCCGTGTCCTTGACGGTGAAATCCCTTGGATTACGCCCCGGCTTGAGTGTAAATCCAGCATCCTTTACGGCCTGACGGACGAAGTTATAATCAGCGCCCTGGGCTTCTGCAATCTGTCTACAAGTCATACTATTTTTCCTCCTTAAAATTATAGGCAATCTATGATTGTCTTTTCTCTTACATATATATATTATAGAAATTAAATCACAAAATTACATTCAAGCAAGCTAAAATTATCCCATTTTTTCCGGTATTATATGTGGGTTCGGCGAATGCTTCCAGTACTGTGGCAGCACGTTTATTCAATTTACCCGATAGCAATACAACTGACATATAACCCATGACAATATATCGGACTGTTTCGGCATCATCCAATTTTCCGTTGTCTTTCAATTTTTTAAGTAATTTTGCTATATCACCCCAGTTGCCAGAATCTCTTAACAATAGCCGAGCTAATTCTATTATTTCTACATCATCTTCATTCCCCTTTGACGCTAATATTTTTTTTATTTCTACATCGTTTTCTGCGTCGATTATTTGTTCTAGCATTACCAAAGCGCTGCGTGGAATTCCTTCAGCATTTTCCGCTATCAATGTCAATGTTTCTTTTTTAATGGCAATTTCTTCTAATTTGACTATACGCTTTAATATAGAATAAATATGTTCTATAGTCAAAGGACTGGTTTTTATTTCGGAACAGCGCGAGCGAATCGCTTTAATAAGTTTACTAGGATCGGTCGTGCATAAAAAGAAGTAAACATGATCTGGCGTATCCTCTAAAGGCTTTAATAAAGCGTTCTGCATATCGTTAGTAAATTTATGACACTCGTCTAAAATATAAACTATCGAATCACCATCCATCGGCATCATTCTAATTTGCTGAATAATTTCTCTAGCCGTATCGATTCCGCGATTAGATGAAGTATTTATTTCTCTAATATCAACTTCACTAGCGCCTAATTCTTTTGCCATAATTCGAGCTAAAGTGGTTTTTCCCGTTCCGGCTGGACCGGATAGTAAATAAACGTGTGAATGGTTTTTTCTTTTCAATGCTTTTTGCAAAGAATTGACTGCCGCTTCGTTGCCAATAATATCCTCAAATGAATCGGGCCTATACGTAGTATATAATGTTGCCATTCAATATTCTCCCTTATGAACAATATTTTTAATAATACCATGTATAAAAAACAAATCCCATTCAAAAACATCATCATAACAACCAATAGATAATAAATATATAGTAGTAAATTTATTTGGTATTTGTATTGAAAATAAACCAAAACCAAATAATCTAAATTGAAAAGAAAAATTGATGGATAATAATACGAAATAAAACATACGTTTTCCCTTCATATATATTATAGATTGTCAAAAGGCTTTTCCGTGTTTATATTCACGATCCTTGTTATAATTGTGTTTTAATTCCAAATGTTTATCAACATCAATTTCCATATATCCGCATAAATCGAGCAATCTAATGATGGCATCCACCAATTCATCCTCAAAAGAATCTTTTATTTCTGATTCAAACAATAATTTTTTTGTTATATCAGGTGCGCCAAATTTTTCCGCTACTTTTAAAGTTTTATTATAGTCTTTTATATTGGCAAAATGAGAATTTCTGTACGCTTCGGTGGCTTCGCCGATTTCAGAATGAATCAGCAATAATTTATCCACAACCAAAGGATCAATAGCCGGATTAGTTTCATAAAAACCATGTTCCAAAGCATTTTTATGAATTGAGTCTCTTAATTCATTCAGCATATTTTCTCCTTATCTATCTAGTATAATTCTTACAATAGGCTCAGTATGATAATCTAAATTAATTGTTTGGCAAGAAATAGTTTCAATAATAGTTATAAATGGCAATGATTCATCAATATCTTCTATAATCATTTCTTCTACATTTGAAACAGTTTTATAATGAGCCGTAAAATATACCCAAGCCGTTTTTTCTGAATCCGCGAGAATAACGCCTAATACTTTATTACCTTCCTCTTTCCCGATATAAATATTCTTCATTCATAATCTCCTTTTTATAACCACTTAATTCTTAGCGCTGATAAACGCATATCGCAATAAGACATTTGCATTTTAATATATTTAACAGGCCCAAAGCCTTCAACCCATTCATCATTTATTTCTACTTTTGTTATTTTATATATCTTATATTTTCCGTGAGTATTATTAGATATTGTTTTTATAATTTCTTTTTTAATAGCTTCTTTTGCTATATCTACTTTTAATGGGCCGCATCTGGTCGCACCATTCATAATCTTTGCATTGCGGTATAAGTGAACCATTTAATAATCTCCTTTCAGCAAACCTTTATTTTCCATCGTTGCCCAGTTGCCACCAATGGCACTTATTTTTTTCTCTATGAACATGGGCACATTTAACCATGGCCAGTGCTCACGTATTTTTTGTGTTCCGTACAACCACATTTGATAATCCAAATAATCTTCTTCGGCAGGATCAATATCAGGTATTATTGAATCGTGTATTTCCAGTATTATTTTACTATTCATTTTCTTTTTTGTCATCAATTTACTGACTTTATCCAACGTCCATAATTTGCAATTTGAAGCCGTCCCTTGAACGCGGAAATTTATTACTTGCGCCCGAGTCATAGGACCATAGCATCTGAATCCAGTCAGTAATTCTATATAACCTTTTTTCTCATAATCCTTCAATGTTTTATTCATCCATTCATAGCCGACTGGAAATTGATCTTCCCAGAACCAGCGTTCTACTGATTGAACATGTGAGCGATAATCTTCAAGATTATTTATACCTTTATCATATAAATGTACTAGCGTTTCCGGGCTAAACTGGTCCCACATATTTTTAGCGGTATTTTTCCAATAGGAAGTATACACCGTTGGAAATACAAAACCATTTTTAGCTATTTGCCTTTCATCTTTCAGCACATCTTCTTTTTTTCTCATTATCAATCTGGCGGCCATATCCCTGTGCATATCATTAGAAACATCAGAAACATATTTAATCCAATTTGGATCACCATTATATACCGCGATCAAAACTGCTTCGGCGGCTTTATAATCATACTCGCCTAATTTATGCCCCGGCCTAGCTATAATTAATTTCCTTAATAAATTCATTATTTCTTGATCACGTGCCGGAATATTCTGTAAGTTTGGATCATTGGAAGAAGTACGGTATGTGTCAACGGTATTCAGATTTATTGACGTATGTATTATTCCGTTAACTGATTCTTTAAGAAAACCATTTAAATCGGTATCGCGCACTTTTTTATATTTACGCCATTGTAAAGTCAATTTAACTATTTCATTATCATATTTTTCCATCGCTTCTATATCAGCCTTGGGCTTATTTGTTTTGGTTACATTATTTTTATCATATTTGACTTTTATGCAATCAAATAATAAATGTGTCAAATCTCCCGGCGCAGATGGGCGAAATGCCTTGGGCTTGTCCCATAATTTTATCTCATCCGATTCATTGATAGAAAATTCCAACCGTGACATTTTCCTGGTCAATTTGGTATATTCTATTCGTGCTTGTTTTTCGTCTAAAAGCATTCCATTATTTTCCATCCTTGCAAATTCAGGCATGGCGGAAAACAATAATTCAGAACCTTTTTTTGTATGCTCATCCAAACGGCCTTTTTGTAATTCCCATAATTTATATTCAAATAGAGAATCCAAACCATTATATAAAAGCATTTCCTTTACAGGGGCTTCCTTCATTCTATTAAAAGCATTAGCGCCATATTTATCTTTTTCTTCTTGTGATGGTTCCATATAAGGATCGATGGCAGCATCATATCCAGCTATTCCAAAATTTACATAAACATGGAATTTCAAATTGGTTTTCTTTTTATTATGGATGACATGAGCATCCAACATTGTATCGGCAATAATATTTTTGACTCTGGCACCTTTGGTATTATTATATCCGGCGCGAATCAATGTCCAAATGGATTCATATTTAGCATTATGAATTATTTTCCCGGCACTGCACAACATCAACCTGGCCCAAGTATCCCGGAATTCTTCATCATTAAAAAATGGGAATGCCCAAGCAAAAGCTCCATCGCTGATTGAAGCACAAACTATTTCGTGTCCTTCCCTATGTGGTTTTATTCCGGTAGTTTCATAATCGAAAGAAAATTGCTTTTTATACAAAATGAATTCTTCTACTATTTCCAGGGCGTCTTTTACATTATCAATTATTATTACTTCGGATGAATAACCGGGTGCAATATAAAATGGAACAGTAGACAGTCTGACGGCTTCTTTTATATGTGCTTTCATCTGCCGCAATATTACAGGATCGGTTCCGCCACGATTAGCCAATAAATAGGAGCCATCCCAAGTAGGACAAATAAATGATTTATATTCTTGATCAGGAATAGTACACCTGGCCCAATCCGTTAATGATAACCCGGATAAACGCCCGGTCATTTTATATTGTATCAAAGCATCGATTGAATTTTTTCCTAGAGTAACTATTACGGCTGGTTGTAAATCGGCAACTATTTTTTTTATTTTATTTGCGCAAGCTTTTAATTGAAGACCTTTTAATTTCTTTTCGCTATAGCATTGTACCGCCGAAGTGATCCAGCAATCCTCGTCTATATTTAGATATTTATTGAATATATTTCTAATAATAATTCCAGATACACTTGATAAATATATTCCCGATTCATCATCAGCGGAGCTTATATGGTCCATAATTATCAGTATTTGTTTTTTACCTTCGCCCTGCACTCCCATTTTTGGTGAATTGCAAGTAGTTGATAAACCACAAGACGAGCAGCCGGTTTTTATATTTGCTACTCGCTTTATATGTAGTTTTTCATCGCCACGCTTTATTACTTTTTCTTCTTCGGAAAAAAAACCTTGATTCATTATTTATCACTACCATCAAATGTAGTAATCAATTGCATCCCGTTCGGATTGGCAAAAATAATTCTAACTATTTCCTTATCTTTCTTCATAGTCTTTTTTAGATAAAAAGATTTACTATATGAAATGCCATTTTCTATCATCGCATAATCCACAAAAATACTTATAGGATTAATTGACTTTTTGAAAGCCTTTTCCCACGGTACTTGCTCAGTATATTTTCCGCTCGGGCGCTGCGAGAATACTTCAATAAAATCATTGGTAAACGTTAATTTAATAGTATCGAACGATTCTATATTCTGGGAAAGCGCCGCTGCCCGGTTTACGGCTTCCATTAAATCCTTTGGCAATTCATTCGTAATATCTTCTTTGGTTTTCATATGAGATTCAATTAAAATCTTTATCTTATCAAATGGATAGCCCTCTTGGGAAAGGCGCTTGCAGGAAAAAATAATATTATCATCATTGGTAAAATGAACCCAGGATTCAGATATAAAATACTTGGTCAAATTCTTTATCTTAATTAGTTCCGAAGCAGCCGCATCGGATATCCAAAATGATTCCGTAAAATTATCGGTTAAAACAAACCAGTTGATCCTGATTTCATCCGTACTGGTTATGATGCCTTCGTTAATATATATTCCCGATAGCACGGATTTATTCGCGGAAAATTGACAAATAGAAATACCTTCAATAAACTTTTCCGGTATATTATGCCACTTTATCTTCGCTGGCTTAATATTCTTTATTCGATCTATTATATTATTTTCCAACAGCGTCAATTCTGCCACGGCGTTTTCTGATTTGATAATCCAAACGCCTTCCTTCGGAATTAATTTAATCGTTTCGCCTTTATAGCGATTAATCAAATCATAGAATTCTTTTGCCTTCAACGCACCGGAAATATTGTCACCGGCTTTATTTGTTATGGGAAAGGGAATGGACACAGATATATTATCATTATATGTATGGACAAATCCGTTATCAAATATAAATGTATCTGCGCCTTCAAGCAGAACATTTCCGTTTTCTACTCCAGGCATTGCTTGCTTTAATACGTTTAAAAATTCTTTTCTATCAATCGTCATTTTGTTCTCCTTACACTAATATTATAGATTTATAAAACGCTTTTTCTTTTTCCTATTATCCAAAATAAATCATATGGCTTTACAAATTCTATACATTTTGCTTCATATATTGGGTCTAATTCAATTTTTTTGTATACATTATTTTTTATTTTAGTATGATAATCAACATTAGATTTTAATATTGTTAAATATTTTTCCCAATTATTAACATATTTATTTAATGTTTTTACTGGGTCAGCCCCAACTTGTATCCCGATAACTGGTATATGAGTATTATTTTCAATAAGCCCAAGCAGTAAACCGCAAACATTAATTCCGCTTCCTATTGGGATAATAATTCTTTTTATATTTTTTGGTATATTTACTACTTGTAATTTTGTTTGATTAACTGATTCAATGCAATCCATCCCAAAAGGTATTTCAAAATAATTATTATCAATTGCATATTGTTTACTTCTTGCAATTATCACGGAATTATATCCGGCTTTATGTTGTATTATATTTGCCCCATTCTTTTTAGCATTTAATAATTCTTGGGATAATTCGCCTGATGGGCAATGGGCAGTAAACTTTAAACCTAATTCTTTTGCAATAAAAGATACTATTTCTATTTGTGGTGACATACGACTTCCGGCAGTAGTAACGCCAATGAACCCTAATTTTTTAGCTTTTCTTATTAAATATAATGCGGCTCTTGCTTTTGCCCCTTGTACGCTAAAACATGAAAACTTATCTTCTCTTTTAAAAAATACATTGTTTATTTTTTCAACTGGAGTAATGATCATTTAAAAACCTCCTTGTTTTTATCTGGTTAAATTGGCAAAATTAAACTTTATAGCATGTTTTTTATACTTTTTGGCTACTTGTGCAGCTTTTTCGTTCATTTCATTGATTATTGGATCGGCGGCTTTTCTGGCTTCATCATATGAAAGTATGCCTGAAAGCATCTTTCCGCGAAGATCAAAAAAGAATTGCTGATATTTCGTTTCCATACTTATATTATAGCACAATAATTCATATTTTCTAGTCAGTTTTCTTAAAAATAAGTACATTTTGATGGATTTTACAAACTTTTTTACTTGATTCAAATTGTTTCCCTGCCCGTAAAGACGCCGACCCTACGCTATTTAATAGAACAATATCATTATAAAGCAACGCCCCATTATTGATAAAACATTGTTTTGTAAACCCAACAAAATCCCTATAAAACCCTGTTTTTTTATCCCTTATTTCGCCAACTACAAAACAAGCAAAGCAATCTTTTTTTAATAGTTTAATGGATTTTCTAATAATTGATTCATATTTAATTTTGAAATCATCATAAGTCATATTGGATAAATCATTTTCATCATCAGAATATAGTTCTAAATCAAAATATGGTGGGCATGATAATATAAAATCAAATTGTCCCCTCAATTTATTTAATACTTTATCAGAATCACCTGCAATCCATTTTGGTTGGTTATCTTTTTCTAATATGTTTTTTGCTTGTTCAATATTACTATCTATTTGTTCTGGCCTTAATTCAATGCCGGTATACTTATATGCTAATGAATTGGCTACAATGCCCCTAACTGAACCTCCGGCAAATGGGTCTAAAATAGTTCCGTTGCCGGGGCAAAACCATTTATACATTAATTCACATAAAACAGGATCAAAAATAGATGTGTCTGTATCGTTTATATTTGTACCTTTTACTTTATCCATCCATTCTTTGTTGTTAAAAGCCCTTGAATTTGTTTTTTTGTTACTAAGGGTGGTTAATTCTGAATGTTTTAATACATTTTCTCCTCGCCCAACTTCACTTTTTATTCCCAGTTCCTTCCATTTTCTTTTTCTGTCTTGCCATCTACCTTGTTTAGAATCCAATATGGAAAATGGAGGCTCTATATATCTATCCCGCAAAAACGAAGATTTTATTTCTTCCCCAAATATATTATCCATTCAGTTTCACCTCATATATATTATAGATTTTATTCACGCTTTTTCCTATCATAGCCGTCATCTTCTTTTTCCGGCGTTAAAACAACCTCGCTGCGCATCCTAGAATCCAAGCACGGCCTACCTAAATCAAGGCATTGCGTAACCACGGCTTGCTCAGATATTTTCCTGCCCTCGCGTATTTCCATCAAGCCCACGCGCATAATATTTAATTCTTTTTCCTTATTAGTTTGATTTAATCCTATAGCCATGGTCACGTTATTTATTTTTCGTATATCTTCCGAAGCGTGGCTGGTTTTTATATCCGTATCAAAAGTTATTTTGGCCGTGTGGGAAGCCGTAACGATGGCAATATTTCTATGGATAGATAATTGCCTCAGCCCTTGCCAAATATTTCCAATTGTGCTTCGCGTATCGGAAGATTTAAAACCCTTTGACGGCACCATATAATCGGCATAGTCAATTACTATTACATCGGGCAGCCAATTCTCATAATAATATAGATTATCCAGCGTACATTCTATACCTTCAATATTCAACGCTTCGGTCGGGAATATTATTTTTATTGAACCTTTTCTATATATTCGCTTCAGTTTCTTTTGAAAATATTCTATGGTTTCGGATTCAACGCCGATACCTTCCCTTATCCGTTCGCGTTGAATTACTTCAAATTTACCTTCATCGTTTTCCATGAATTTCGCACTTTGAATTGATCGCGTTTCTATCGGCTTCCCGGTCAATGCTGGCCAAGCCCTGCGTACTATGGCGTGCTCGGTCATTTCCAAAGTAAATAATAAAACTTTACATTGTTGCGACATTGCTAGTTCCGCCGAATACCAAAGCCAGTGAGATTTTCCACGTTTAGCCGGGCCGAAAAAACTAACAAAATCGCCGCGTGCGATTGGTTGGATAACCCGCCCTAACGCGCCGGGGAATTGTATAACTATATTATCATCTTTTATAAATGCATTTACTACGGCTTGCGTATCCTTCAATAAATCGATACCTTGACCCAATTGTTTTTCTACGCGCTTAAAATTACTTAAAGCCTGCTCGCCTTTATCTGGATTATTTTCTATTATTGCATCTGAAAGATTATTATTCAATATTTCTATAGCGCGTATTTTTAGAAATTTAACGGCTTCGGTTATTTCAAATTCAATATTATTTGGCGTTAGCTCTTCGTATTGTTTGCTAATACTACTTAAAAAAGTATTTAATTCATCCTTGGTATCATCGTCTTTTAATGCTGGGCGCTTGGAATGATAAACGGCTTTTATATCGACGCCAATTGCTTTTTCAAATTCCTGGTAATATTTTATACACCATTTGCATACTTCTCTAGCGTAGGAAGTTTGTAAATATTGAGGGCGAATCAATGGGATTATTTCTTTACAGAAACGATCTGAGACAATGAGATTAATAATGAATTTTCTTTCTGGATCCAATGAGATTTTTTTACGTGTCATATAGTATGCTCATTAAATAAAGAATATTTATTAGATTGCGTTTTAATGTGCTTGCACTGTTCTGGGTTTTTAATTCTTTTACAAGCTATATTAAAATAAATATCATGTGGTTCTTCTGGACTCCATTCGATCCCTATAAATTTTCTATTTGTATGTTTACAAGCAACGCCAGTACTACCGCTTCCCATACAATTATCCAAAACTGTTTCACCTTCTTTCGTATAAGTTTTAATTAAATAAGCTAAAAGTGCAACGGGTTTTTGAGTTGGGTGTTTTCCACGTTCCGTATTAAATTTTATTATTCGTTTCGGAAATCTTATTCCATCATTTTTGGATAAAAAAATATCTCTCATACCAGTTTTTCCATAAACCGAATTTATATGTGGTTTTAGTCTTTTTATTTTATAAGTATCCCCCTTTAAAAATTGTGGGTTATACGTAGTAATTTTTTTATAAAATATGGAAATCGTTTCATAATCTAATAAAGGAATTTTATTAGCATTCATTCCGCCAGTTGATAAATTCTTTTCCCATATCCAATCATAGCGATACCATTTAATATTTGATAAGCGTAAATAACTAGAAAACGGCTCACTACCAAATAAAGCTATGCAACCTTTATCTTTTATTATTCTTTTATATTGTTCCCATAAAGGCTCAAAAGGTATTATTACATCCCATTTACAAGCAGTCGTACCATACGGCAAATCGCATAAAATCATATCAATACTTTTATCGGGAATTATTTTCATTACTTCCAGGCAGTCGCCCAAGTATAATGTAGAATTTCCTATTATAGTTTTATTATATTTATTCATATCAATATTACTTTTCCGCCTAATCTATTTGCCGCATTACTAGCGGTTTTCTCGTCCTGGTATTTATGAGCATATTCTTGCGTTAAGCAAACTTTATACTTATTTTTATTGTATGAAACTACCCGCCGCAAGAAAGTAATAATAATGAAAAAATTACTTTGCCCGGACATTTGAACTATATATTGTTGTTTCATAGTTTAATCCTTACATATATATTATAGATTATTTAAACCCATATTTAAATAATCCGCCATCTTTTTTTCCGTCCATAATTGTTTCCATTGATTCCCAGCTGGTTTCTATTTCATCCGCAATTTTATTTTCTATTGTTCCGTTAGCGAAAGGAAAATAAATAGTAACCGTATCTGATTCTTGCCCTATCCTGTGTATACGATCAGAAACTTGTATTAATTGCCCTGGCGTATCTGGGCACTCGATTATCGCTATAGCGTTGCTAGCCGTTAATGTTAAGCCCTCGCCACCGGCTTCAATTTGTAATATTATTATTTTTATTTTACTATCGGTTTGAAATCTATCTTCTGCTAATTGTCTTTTTTTACCGGAAACTGAGCCATCTATTTTAACGCAAACTTCTTTATATTTAGTGTATAAATCACTGATAACGGTTTTATGCCAAGCGGCTATTACCAATTTATCGTTATCTTCTAAGTACTCGTCAATCCAATTAAATACGGAATTCCTTTTTGCCAAATAGGCTAATTGTTTTAATCGAGCATAACCATTTTTTATTTTTAATGAATTTTGCTCTTCTTCTAATATTATTTTTTTAAATTCTTTGCTTGCAGATGAATAATTTTTTGATTCTATTTTTGTTAATTCCATAGGTAAAACGGAAAATATTCTTGGTGGTAATCCTGTTACATCTTTTTTCAATCTTCGTATCATTACTTTATTCAACAATTTATGCAGTTCTTTTTCATTGCTTGACCCGTCCCAGTTCCATCCAAATGGCGTTTTTACCGGATCGCAATACCGATATAAAAACCGATATTTATTGTTGAATATTGCAGGCGCGGTTAAATTTAAAATAGTAAAAAGATTCCTTGTCTGCTTTCGCGTAATAGTACCTGATAGCGGAACGAATATTTTTGGCTTTATAGTATGAAATAATTTAATAAAGCATTTAGTCCAAATTGCGTCGACGTTAGCAAGCCGGTGAGCTTCATCTGGAAAAATACCAATTATATCTGTTTTACTTAATTCGTCAATCCATCCTTCTAATCGAATCGGAAAAGGCTTATATTTAGATTTCTTGAATTTTTCTTTATTGGCATAGCAAGCTAATTCCCTTTTGCGCTCTAATTTTTTAAACATATTTTTATGTACAGTTTCGGCTTGCCGATCTAAACTATTTTCTTTGCCTAGTATATGGTAATTGATTATATAAAATTTTGCTTTTGGTAAAGGAAAAGATTTTTCGCCATAAATAATATAGGCTTCTTCCCTGGTCCATTTTTTTATTTCTCGTGCCCATTTTAATTTCATTGAAGCCGTGCAAACAATTAAAAAACTTCCTTCGTCTAAATGAATATAAGAAAGCATTATTGCGTCAATTGTTTTTCCAAGTCCACACTCGTCACCTATGATACCATACCCGATTTTTACCGGTGAGCGGTTAGAGTCAATAAATTGTATGGCTTCTTTTTGGAATTTTAATAATTTATTCATTTATAATTTTTCCATTTGACCGTTTTAAAAATGGCTTTCATATTTACCCAACGCGCAAATTTTTTTAATTCGGGATTTACTTTATAATTATTAGTAAAATCTATATATGGTTGCGCAAAAGGATCAACATTTAATTTTCGTAAAAATTCTATGCGCCTTAATCCGCTAGGAATATCTTTAATTAAAACATAAATAAAATAATTACTTGGCGTGGTATTATATTTTCTCAATAATTTAATCGCTTTTTCTAATATTGGTATTTGATCATCAGTATCACAAGCCATCCGTAAAGGCTTTAGCCATTTAACTTTTGAAAGTAATTTAACTATTTCTACATCATTAGCAATAATTCTAGCATCAAGACCTTGGTTAAAATCTATTTTTATATTTAATTTTATTATTTTTTCAATCTGCTTTAAACCATCTTCGGAAGCAAGAACATTATTATCCATAAGTATTGCGGATTTTTTATTGCTTATAAATTCTTCAATATCAGAATTAAAATGAATTAGTCCTTCCTTTTTTGGAACAATACACCAAGGGCATTTTCGTATGCAACCGCGAGTCAAAAAACCATAAGCAGATTCAGCATTATATAAACTATAATCAGGGCAAATATGTTCTATTTCTTTAGGCAAATCATTAAATAAATTATAGCCTATGCCACCGAGTATTATTTTATTTGCGGTATAAAATCCACTCGTTTTATCTGGGCTAAAGCTAAAAACTTTTGATTTATAAATTACATCATAATCGTCTATAGTTACAAAAGATACTTCATCACCTTTACTTTTATGCCATGCTGATAGTTTCATTAAGGCTAAATTTGGAAAATGTTTGCCATCAACGTCGATTAAACCTATCTTCATTATAAGCCTAATTCCTTTTTAATATAATTAACTTCCTTATTACTCATATCGCCTGGATCATGCTTTAATTCAGTATTAATTACTTCCACATTTATTCCGCCTAGAGCGGAAACTTGTCTAGCCAATTTTTCTGCCCTTTCCTGAGCTTCTTTTTCTGGGTCAAAAATAATAAATAGTTTTTTAAATCTTTCGGCTAAAAGTATATGCTGTTCCGGCGTCGTTGACGTTCCTAGCGTTGCCATACAATTATTCCCAAAGCGCCAAACGTCAAAAGCGCCTTCAAATAATGCCCCATAATCTTTAGTGCAATTATCCAAATTATATAAAACCGTCTTGGGGTTTACCACCGATGCTTCCGGTTCCAATGTTTTATATCGCAATATATTTAATTCTTTACATTTTGCTTTTGAATACAAACTACGTCCTTGAAAAGAAACCAGTTTTTTATTATAGTATATCGGTATTATTAACCGGCCAGCCCAAGGCCCAATCAAAGGCGTTCCGGTTACTTTATATTTTTCTTCAATTAACTCTGGATCATAATTCCGCTTTATTAAATAACGCTTGCAATGATCGTCCAATGTGTCTATTGGCAATTCAATTTTATTTACTGTGCTTGTTTTCTTGTTTAATTGCTTTCGCACCGATAATTGATTCAAATAAGGCGCAAGAACATTTTCAACTTCGTGATATTGAATTCCCAATAATTCCATTATTACGGTATTTAAATTATGACCACCACAAGCCCAACAATTAAAATAGCCACCATAAATATTAAATCCACCTTTATAGCCGCGATCACCATGGTGACGACAAATTGGGCATTCCACATTAACCCAGCCATCGGCTATGATTTGGTAATCAATATTATAGTCTTTACAGAATTGTAAAAAATCGATTTGCATATAATCCTTATAATAAAAAAGCTAACAAAAGAAAACCAAATCTAATGGCAAGCGCCTTGATTTAAGTTTTTACTTCAAAACTTTTGTTAGCATATATATTATAGATTTATTTTTACGATTTTTTACCCTTACCCTTTCCGGTTGGCTTTTCTACGGGAGTTGGTTCAACTCCAATATCCACAGCCGTTTCTGGCTGGGCTTCTTGCTTTTCAGATTCCAGGGCGGCCATATCTCCCGGCGTTTCTACCGGAGTCGCTTCCTTTTTTACTATCGGAGGAAGCGGTACTACACGTATGCGACCTTCTGAGAAGCGGGTCACCAATTCTGATACCAGCGCGCCAATATCCACGCGCCCTTCTTCGTTGGTAAAAATCCTTTCGCGCTTT
>Ga0307375_10000282_pt1 | contig 67820 bp, 69 predicted proteins | sample TR1MG_FD_202531 | JGI IMG/M metagenome (GOLD analysis project Ga0307375, IMG submission 202531) | Soil microbial communities from Risofladan, Vaasa, Finland - TR-1 | ecosystem: Environmental > Terrestrial > Soil > Coastal area > Acid sulfate soil | place: Finland: Risofladan, Vaasa | collected... | reverse complement strand
GAACACCGCTGAGTGTGTCCGTCTCGTTCTTTTTGCCATCTTCTGCTCCATTTCTTCGCCCCGTAGGGCCGTCAAAGGTAGCAGATTCTCCACTTATCGGCTTGTTCAGATTTCCGGGGCCACTTCTAAATCACCCAGGCCCGGACATTTCAACTTAGCCGGCCACCGGACATCTGAATGTGGCCTTGACAAACTGTAATTTAAGATGCGTTGCAGAAATAACGCAAAACCACCATTGGCGCTGATACAGAGTTGGATCACAATGGTCCATCACCTCTTACGAAAGCAATAAATCACTCAAACGTTCAGTGAAGGTGAGATAATATCGAGATGAATGAACGGCAATCGATTTCCCCTCGTCGTCGCCTGCAGGAGATTCTGTCCATCCCGGAACGGCAGCGAACCGACGCCCAATGGGATGAGCTCAACGAACTGGAAATTTCTCTGGATTCCGTGAATCGAGCGGAAACTCATGAGTCAGGCGTTCGCCGGAACGCCCCTGTATCCGCCGATCAGCCAAAGCCCAGCGGTAGCGCGCAAGGCAAAAAGCCGTTCAAAAAGTTCCACAAGAGACCACCCAAGGGAAGTAAACCTTAAGGGCAAACGGGGTTAGCTTCAGCTACCCATTTCCCGAAAAACCGGATCAGCCATGGTTACGGCTTACCTCCCCACGTCATGACGGGTACCGTGGATATGCTGTTCGCGGGCGCCCCCTCGATCAGCTTGCGGCTGATGGCCAAATAGACGAGGGTTCGGTTCGTCTCGTCCCACATGCGCACGACGCGGGTTTCCTTGAAGAGGATGGACGTGTCCTCGGTGAAAATGGTTCCTTCCTTGGGAAACTTGGCCGGCAGGATGATTGGTCCGGTCTGGCGGCAGGCTAGGGAAAACTGTGACGGATCCTGCGCCAGTCCCAAGGTTCCCGATACACCCCCCGTCCTTGCCTGGCTGACGTGACAGGTGACGCCCGATACCTTGGGATCGCTGAAGGCTTCGACGCAAACCTTGTGGTTGGCGCCGATGAGCTTCCACGCGGTTGTGACGCAGCCAATGTTGTCGGCGTTAGCAGGCAATGTGGCCAGCAGCAGGCTGATAACTAGAAGACGTGGGGACGTAATCATTTTCATTGGCTCGGTTCTTATCGTGCAGTAAGCTTTTCTGACGGATCCGTGTCATCGCTTTGTTCATTAGCATCCCCGAGGAGAAATCCTGTAATTGCCACTGATGCGCAAGTATCCATTGGGCAATGACCGGTAGTGTCGTTTTTTGCGGGCTAGAGAATCGCCGTGCAAGGTTTAGCCTTCAAATTACCTTTTGCCCTGCAACAGGCTTGCGATATCGGTATTACCACTCTCCATCGCCCAGCTCCCGGCTGTTGCACCATTTTCATTCTTGATGTCTACGTTCGCGTGATATTTCAGTAGCACTTTTACCACTTCGATGTGCCCGCCTTTCGATGCCAGCATCAATGCGGTTGTGCCGTTGTTGGTCGCCGCGTTCACGTCCGAACCCGCACGCAGCAGATTTTCGACAATCTCGCTGTGGCCAGAAAATGCCGCGTACATCATCGGTGTCCAGCCCTGATGGTTTGCCCCCGTACCCGCCCCCAAGCCGAGCAAGGTGTTGATTACTTGAGCGTGTCCATTGAGCGCCGCAAGCATGAGGGCCGACTCACCGAATTGGTTTTTGGTATTGAGTTTCGCGCCGGACCTATGGAGTGTACGCAAAATATCATTTTGCCCTTCGCGCGCGGCAATAATTAAAGCTGTGTTGCCATTGGCATCCATTACATTGGCATCGACACCCCTGGCAAGAAAATGTTGGATTGCGCCAGCATCCCCAAGAGTTATCGATATGAAGAAATTATCAACAAATCCATCGGCTAAAGAAATATTGCTAACCAACATTAGAATAAATAAAGCCTTACCTACTATTCTATATATCATTTTACTTTGAATAGGCTCATAAAATTTCTAGTGGTGGCCTCAGCCAATTCTTCTTCGCTTATCCCTCTCAATCGTGCGACTTCTTCTGCGACATGCTTCACATACGCCGGCTGGTTGGTTTTTCCACGGAATGGGGCGGGTGCAAGATAAGGTGAATCGGTTTCGACCAGCACTCGATCCAGTGAAATATTCTTCGCAACTTCCTTGACTTGTATCGCGTTCTTAAAGGTAACAATACCTGAAAAAGAGATATAAAAGCCAAGAGCTATTGCGCGCTCCGCAACCTCCAGACTTTCGGTAAAACAGTGCATTACACCGCCCACGCTTGCCGCCCCCTCCTCTTCCATGATGCGCAGCGTATCGGCTGCTGCCTCGCGGGTATGTATAATCAATGGCTTGCCGCAGAGTTTTGCGGCGCGGATATGGTTGCGGAAACGCTCCCTTTGCCATTCCAGGTCGCCTTTCAGTCTGAAATAATCCAGACCGGTTTCGCCGATTGCAATCACCTTTGGGTGGTTCGCCAATTCAGCCAGTCTTTCCACTGATGGCTCCTCCTCGTCTTCATAATCAGGATGAACTCCGACCGATGCATAGAGATGAGGATAGGTTTCAGCCAAGTTGATAACCTCATGAAAATCCGTGAGATTAACGCTCACGCATAGCGCAAGGCCAACCCCGTTTTTTTCCATGTTGGCGAATAACTCAGGCAGATTTGAGATGAGTTCAGGAAAATTTAAGTGGCAGTGGGAATCGACTAGCATGGCTTGCACGAGAGTATGCCGCCCCAAGTGTGACGGCGTGGTTTGACTGGATCACACATCTACATGGTGTGAGTTGGGCGGGATGTTTTGCTGCCGCCAAGCAAGCCCTCGATTTTGTTGCGCGCGGAGACCCCGCTCTCGTTATCACCGAACTGCACGCCCACTCCCTGCACCTTATTGCCCTGCGCCCCTTCCGGGGTGATCCAGACAACACGGCCGGCTACCGGCAGCTTGTTCGGATCCTCCATCAAGGAAAGCAGCATGAAAACCTCGTCACCCAGTCGATAAGGTTTGTTGGTGGGGATAAAAATCCCGCCACCTTTCAGATAAGGCATATAAGCCGCATACAGAGCAGTTTTTTCCTTGATGCTCAAAGAAAGTACACCCGGCCGCGGAGCGGCTGAAGCTTTTGGATCAGACATAAGCGGCGTCCTGACGATTCACGAGTTGCCAATAAGAAAAAAACAATTGCTCCAGCACCAATCGGTTATTCAGCGGATGGTGCAAAGCGCGCTGCGCAGTCAATAATTCCTGCTGGAACCGAAACAATTCTATCAAGTTGACGGCTTTTGCCAAGCGATTCATTTCCGTTGACGACTCAGGCTGGTATCGCACCTGCCCCGCCATGCCGATACTTGCCAGATCATATACCCACTGCTGCATCCAGTTCAGTATCCAAGCCAACTCCACCTTGTCCCCCTGCTCCGCCAGGGTAAGTGGGTCAAATCGATTCGGCGCGCCAAGCTGTTCCAGAATCTGGCCGCGTTTCAACTGGTAATCTTCCGTGCTTAACCGCAGGGCGGCAAGGGGAGCGTAGCCTGATTGCGCCAGACAGGCATCGGCTTCCGCGACACCCTGCCCCCGCAGCCACTGCAATGCCTCTGCACGCCCAGGTAGAGGTGCGTTAATCTTTTGGCAGCGGCTGCGAACCGTAGGCAGCAGGCGTTGGGGCTGGTGCGACACCAGGATGAACAGCGTGCCGGGCGGCGGCTCCTCCAATGTTTTCAGCAGCGCATTGGCGGCGTGAACGTTCATCGCCTCCGCCGGGTGAACCAGAATGATGCGCATGCCATTGCGGTGAGTCGTCAGGTTGACGAAATCCGCCAATTCGCGAATCTGGGCCACGGTAATAAACTGGCTCACCTTTTTGTCGGCCGCCTTGCCCTGCTCTACCGTTTCGCCCGTCAATTCAGCCGCGGCGCTTTGTGCTTCAGGCTCGAGCAGGCGAAAATCAGGATGCCCGCCAATCTTGAACCAGTTGCATGCGCCGCAATGCTCGCAAGGCTCGCCCGACTCCAGAGGGGACTCGCACAGTAATGCCTGTGCCAGCGTATAGGCCAAATGAAATTTCCCGATTCCGCCACGGCCTTGTAGCAATAGAGCACCAGGCAAAGTCGCCTTGGTCGACATCAGTCGCCGCCAAATATCATTTTGCCATGAATAAATCATATAAATTCAGATGGATGAAATAACATCTTCAAGATCAACTTGAATTTCATTCAGCGCCCGCCCGCTATCGATCACCCGGATACGCTCCGGAAATTGCGCTGCGCGCTTCAAATACGCGTCCCGCACGCGCTGGAAAAAATCCTGCTTTTCCTGTTCGAACCGGTCCAGAGAAGCGTTGCCGGACAACCGCTGCCGACTGACTTCGAGTGTAACGTCGAACAATAAGGTCAGGTCCGGCTGCAAGTCCTGCTGAACCCATTGCTCAAGGATTTTCAGCTTGGATTCATCCAGCCCCCTGCCCCCGCCCTGATAGGCAAAACTGGCATCGGTAAAGCGGTCTGAAATGACCCATGTTCCCTCACGCAGCGCCGGAATTATGACTTTGTCCAGATGCTCACGCCTGGCAGCGAACATCAACAGGGCCTCGGTCTCAAGATGCATGGCTTGATGCAGGAGCAATTCGCGCAGCGCCTCACCGAGCGGTGTCCCGCCCGGCTCCCTAGTGACCAGGACATTTTTCCCCTGGCTACGCAGGCGCTCCGCCAGCCAATTCAGGTGGGTGCTCTTGCCGGCGCCATCTATCCCCTCTAGCGTGATAAATTTTGCGTTATTATTTCTTAAAATCATTGTGTTGTGATATTTAATTAATCTTTTTTCTGGGTATGGTCTTCTGGTAACGCGCCACGGCCTGATTATGCTCCGTCAAGCTGCTGGAAAACTGGTGGGTACCGTCACCCCTGCTCACGAAATACAGCGCAGAGGTCGCACCAGGGTGCAGAGCCGCATTGAGAGAGGCCCATCCCGGCATGGAAATCGGACCGGGCGGAAGCCCGCTGCGAGTGTAAGTATTATAGGCATTATCGGTGGTTAAATCGCGCTTATGCAAATTGCCATCAAACGTCTCACCAAGGCCGTAAATGACCGTTGGATCCGTTTGCAACCTCATGCCGGTACGCAGGCGATTGATAAAGACGGCAGCGATCATCGGGCGCTCTCCGGATCGACCGGTCTCCTTCTCGACGATGGAAGCCATGATCAAAGCCTCGTAAGGCGTAGAATAGGGCAGATTCGGGCGGCGCTCCCGCCAGGCATCGGCTAGTCGCTGCTCCATGATCTGGTAGGCACGCTTGAGCACGGACAAGTCGCTCATTCCGTTGCTGAAATAATAAGTGTCTGGAAAAAACAGCCCCTCGGCACTTTCTTCCTGCACTCCCAGGCGATTCAGCAACTCCCTGTCACTCAGGCCGGTGGTGTCGTGCCTGATGGCCGGATGCTCGTCGAGTGCTTTGCGCATCTGACTGAAATTCCAGCCTTCTATAAACACGATTTCGCTCTGGCTGACATCACCCTTGGTGATCTTTTGAACCAGTTGGAACGGGGTGAGTTCACGATCCAGTTGATAGTTGCCGGCCTTGATGTCCCCTTCCTTCCCCAAAATTTTTGCCAGAACAATAAAGCTCCATGGCTCAGGAATCAGTCCTTCAGCACTGAACTGCTTGGCAATGGTACGCAAGCTGCTGCCATGCTTAAGCGTAAACTCGTAGGGCGATTGGGGCAGATGTACAGGGGTATTGGCAAAATAAAGTACCCAGCCCGCAGTCGACATTCCCAACACGATAAGCGCGGCTATACCGCGCTTAATGACATTCATCATCCAACAAACTCCTCAAGCGCGCCGCCAGCTTGCCGGCCCGCCATGATTTTCCGGCCAGTTCCCTGACCTGCCAGACGCCGAATACGCTGTTGCAAAGCACAACCTCATCTGCGTCGTAAATTCGGGCCAACGGCAGATTTTCCACCCTGACCGTCATGCCGAGCCTGCCGGCCAGATCCATGATGCGCTGCCGCTGCACGCCGGCCACGCCGCAACGCCCAAGGTCCGGAGTGTGCAAGGTCTTGCCCTTGAGAAGGAACAGGTTGCTCATCGTCCCTTCGATTGCATTTCCATCCATGTCGAGCATTAACCCCTCGGCAATTTCGGAATTGTTCCATTCCCGTCGCGCCAGCACGTTTTCCAGGCGGTTGAGATGCTTAATCCCGGCCAACAAGGGTTGTATGGCAAGGCGTGTGGAACAAAGGTGCAACCGCACCCCATCCGTCAAATAGTTGGCCGGGTACTGCGCAGCAGCACTCGTCATCAGGATGCGGGTCGGCTCCATATGTTCTGGAATAGCGTAACCACGTTGGCTTTCTCCACGGGTGACAATTACTTTCAGCACGCAGTCTGGCGTTCCCTCAATCAATTCGACCATTTCCGCAGCCAGGATATCTTCAGGCGGACAAATAATTTCGAGGGCCGCACAATCCGCGTACAGCTTGTCATAATGGCGTGGCCAGCACAATGGATGGCCCGCCCTCACCAGCAAGGTGCGAAAAACCCCATCACCGTACGTCAGTCCCCGGTCAAAGACCCGGATATGCTCGCTCGGAAGGCCGTTCACCAGGATCATTGAGAGACTCCGAGCGCCCTGAGCAGTCCCTTAGCCTTGGCACGAGTTTCGGCAAGTTCGCGTAAGGGGTCGGAGTCGGCAACGATGCCTGCGCCGGCCTTGAAGGTAAGCGCATTCCCTGCGAGCATGAAGCTGCGGATCAGGATGTTGAGATCCATGCTGCCATCGAGATTCAGATACCCCATACTGCCCGTATAAGCGTAACGGGGTGAGGGTTCAAGCTCACTGATGATTTGCATGGTACGGACTTTGGGGCAACCGGTAATAGTGCCTCCTGGAAACAACGCACGCATCACTTCGGAAGGGGTCGTGTTCTCGCGCAAACGACCGCGCACGCTGGATTCGATGTGGTGTACGTGAGCGTAGCTGCACACCGTCATCAGTTCGCTGACCTCGATGCTGCCTGGCTCGCACACCCGCCCCAGATCATTGCGCTCGAGATCGACCAGCATGATGTGTTCGGCGCGTTCCTTGGGGCTGGAGATCAACTGTCGACGCAGCAGCTCATCCTCTTCTGCCAGCGGAGCACGCGGATGCGTGCCGGCGATCGGGCGCGTCTCGATCATGCCACCACGCACCTTCGCCAATCGCTCCGGGGAGGAGCTGATGATCTGGTGCCTGCCGAAGTCGGCGATACCCGCAAACGGGGCCGGATTGCTCTCGCGCAGGCGCGCGTAAACGCCGGCTGCATTGTCTTGATATTCGATCCGAGCCCGCCACTGGCGCGCAAGATTGACCTGGAACACGTCCCCTTCCAGGATGTAGCGCTTAACCTCTGTCACCCCTTGCAGGAAAATCTGTTCGTCTTCCTCTTCAAGTTCATCCACCTTTACCGGGCTGCCCACATATTTGGCAACATCGCTCAAATCGGTGCGCAAGTCTTCAAGAAGATGCGAACAGGCTTCCTCGGCAAACAAGTAGGTCTGCCCCTTGGCACGGTCGACCATGATAGCCGCAGGGATGCGGACCAGGGCGGCCAACGGGAATTGGCTTGCCTGCTGTTTTACGGCGACGGAGGGCTCCAGCTGGTGCAGCAATTCATAGCCGAGATAAACGAACCAGCCCCCGTGAAAGGGAAGCTTAGTCTCCCCCTGATCTGGTGAGCGCGCGGCTTTTCCCCACTCTTCATCCAGTACGGAAAAAAATTTTTTTTCCTGTCCCGTTGGATCGGAGGGGAATATTTGTGACTGCCTTGGAAAAGCGAAAAGAATATCCCATCCAGGACAACCCAGAGTTTCCAGCAGATAGGGATAGCGCAACGGGTTTGCCGCATGGAGGCCAAGCAAGTCGGGCGTACCGGGGAGCTGTATGACGGGCACAAGCTACCTTAATGACGAGAGAAAACCTAGCAGCCTGTCGCCCCTGTTGCAGGTATTCAGATCTTGCGGAACACCAGGGTACCGTTGGTGCCGCCAAACCCGAAGGAATTCGACAGGGCGACATCGATTTTCATCTTGCGGGCAACATTCGGCACATAGTCAAGATCGCACTCGGGATCCTGCTCGACCATATTGATGGTCGGCGGAGAAATTTGATGGTATACGCCAAGCGCCGAGAAGACCGCTTCGACCCCGCCAGCAGCGCCAAGCAGATGCCCGGTCATGGATTTTGTCGAATTGACCGCAATATTTTTTGCGTGCTCGCCGAAGCACAGCTTGACCGCCTTGGTTTCGGCCAGATCGCCCAAGGGAGTGGATGTGCCGTGGGCATTGATGAAATTAACCTGATTGTGCGGAATCCCGGCGTTGCGCAATGCATTAGTCATGCAGCGAGCAGCGCCGCTACCGTCTTCGCAGGGGGCCGTCATGTGGTTGGCATCCGCGCTCATGCCGAAACCGGGCACTTCGGCATAAATTTTCGCTCCGCGCGCCTTGGCGTGTTCGTACTCTTCGAGCACCAGCACCCCCGCGCCTTCTCCAAGCACGAAGCCATCCCGACCGGTATCCCAGGGACGGCTCGCCTTTTCGGGATCGTCATTCCGTGTGGACAACGCGCGCGCTGAGGCAAAGCCGCCAACCGCTAGCGGTGTCACAGTGGATTCCGCACCGCCCGCGATCATGATATCGGCGTCGCCGTATTCGATCATGCGTGCGGAATCCCCGATGCAGTGAGTTGCCGTGCTACAGGCTGTAACCATCGCCAGGTTCGGGCCTTTTAGTCCAAACATGATGGACAGATTGCCCGAGATCATATTGATGATCGTGCCTGGAATGAAAAACGGGGAAATTTTGCGCGGCCCACCTTCCAGATAAGTGTTATGGGTATCCTCGATCATCGGCAGGCCGCCGATGCCGGAGCCGATGTTAACGCCGATACGCTCGGCGTTCTCTGGGGTAACCACAATACCGGAGTCCTTGATCGCCTGTACTCCCGCTGCAAGCCCGTAATGGATAAAAATATCCATGCGGCGAGCTTCCTTGGCGGAAATATACTCGGTGACATCGAACCCTGTGACCTCGCCGGCGATCTGGGTGGAAAAGGCCGAGGGGTCGAACCGGGTAATCCGGCTTATTCCGGATTTGCCGGCAAGGATGTTCGACCACGCTTGCTCAACAGTATTACCGACAGGCGAAATTATGCCCAGGCCGGTGATGACGACTCTGCGTTTAGACAAGACGGCTCCAGTTGCGAGTGGTTACGGGATGGATAGGAACAGCTTAGTTCAGATGACCATTGACGTAATCAACGGCTTGTTTGACGGTGGTGATTTTTTCCGCTTCTTCGTCAGGAATTTCGCAGTTGAATTCTTCTTCCAGTGCCATGACCAGTTCAACGGTATCCAGGGAATCAGCGCCCAGGTCGTCGACAAAGGAGGATTCGATTTTTACTTCTGCTTCATTCACGCCAAGTTGCTCAGCAACAATTTTTTTGACGCGTTGTTCGATATTTTCCATCTAAGTACCCTCTCTTGAATCGCTATAAAAAAGCTGACGCATTTTACCAAAAATTGCCCACTTCACCAAACCGGGAAGTTTGCCCAATTAACTCATGTACATGCCGCCATTGACGTGCATGGTGGTGCCCGTGACATAACCTGCTTGCGGAGAGGCCAGGAACGCGACCGAAGCCGCAATATCCTGAACCGTGCCGAGCCGTCCCAGCGGGATGTGGCCAAGCAGATCATTGCGCTGCTCCTCGCTCAGGGCGCGGGTCATGTCCGTGTCGATGAACCCCGGTGCGACGCAGTTTACCGTGATATTGCGGCTACCGACTTCGCGCGCCAGTGACTTGCTGAAGCCAATGATAGCTGCCTTGGCAGCGGCATAATTGGTCTGACCGGCATTCCCCATCGTGCCTACCACCGAAGCAATGCTGATGATGCGACCATAACGCGCCTTCATCATCGCGCGCAGAACAGCCTGGCTCAAGCGGAACACGGACTTCAGGTTGGTGTCCATGATGTCGTCCCATTCCTCTTCCTTCATCCGCATCAGCAGGTTGTCGCGGGTGATGCCGGCGTTATTGACCAGAATGGAGATTTCACCGAATTGAGCGCGTATGGCTTGCAACACCTGCTCGATCTGCGCCGGATCTTTGACGTTCAGAGCCAGCCCTGCACCCTTTATGCCAGCCTGGCTCAGGTAGCCGCTGATATTGTCTGCACCAGCCTGGCTGGTCGCCGTACCGACAACGGTTGCGCCCTGCTTGCCGAGCTCCAGCGCGACAGCCTGGCCAATTCCACGACTGGCGCCTGTTACCAAAGCAATCTGCCCATCCAGCATTTAACTATTCTCCCTGATTATTTCAATGTACCCATTGCCTGGCGCAGCGCCGCTTCATCAGACAATGCAAATGCCTGCATATTGCCATCTATGCGCTTATTCAGTCCAGCCAGCACCTTCCCGGGGCCACATTCTGCGAGTGTGCCTATGCCTTGATCGGCAAAACTCCTGACCGTTTCCACCCATCTCACCGGGCTGTACAGTTGGCGCGCCAGCGCATCCTTGATGCCGGCTTCATCGAAGTGACTTTTGACATCAGCGTTATGCACCACCGGAATTTGCGGCGCTTTGATTGAAATCGTCTGCAGACGCTGCGTCAGCGCATCCGCCGCCGGGCGCATCAGGGCGCAATGGGAGGGAACGCTGACCGGCAGTGGTAGCGCGCGTTTTGCGCCCTTTTCCTTGGCCAGCACCATGCCGCGCTCAACCGCGGTTTTGTGGCCTGCGATCACGACTTGGCCAGGTGAATTGAAATTGACCGCCTCCAGCACCTCGCCTTGCGCTGCTTCGGCACAAACGGCGCGCACGGCATCGTCATCGAGCCCCAGAATCGCCGCCATGCCGCCCACACCTTCGGCCACCGCTTCCTGCATGGCTTGAGCGCGAAAGCGCACCAGCGGCAACGCATCTGCAAAGGACAAAGCTCCGGATGCAACCAGTGCGGTGTATTCGCCCAGGCTGTGGCCGGCCAACACAGTCGGCCGTGCTCCTTGCAGGGCATTCCAGGCACGGAACACCGCCACGCCGGCAGTCAGCATGACCGGTTGGGTGTTAACGGTCAGGTTGAGTTCTTCGGCGCTGCCGCCCGTGATCATGCCCCACAAATCCTGCTTGAGCACATCCCCCGCTTCCTCGAATGTCTCCCTCACGATGGAAAGGCCGTCGAAGCCATTCATCATGCCGACCGATTGCGAACCCTGTCCTGGAAATACGAATGCAAAACTCATGTTTTCTACCCTTCTCACCAAGTTACCAGCGCGGAACCCCAGGTGAAACCGCCGCCCACGGCTTCCATCAGCAGGGTGTCGCCAGGCTTGATTCGCCCATCCCGAACCGCGACATCCAGCGCCAATGGGATCGAAGCAGCCGAGGTATTGCCATGCTTGTCGACCGTGACCACCACATTGTCCATGCTCATGCCCAGCTTCTTGGCGGTGGCCTGGATGATGCGAATATTGGCCTGATGCGGCACCAGCCAGGTGATGTCTGACTTCTGCATGCCATTGGCTGCAAGGGTTTCCTCAACGATGGAATCCAGCACCCCGACTGCGAACTTGAACACACCGGTGCCGTCCATTTCGACGAAAGGATTGCCCTTGGCCTTGCCGCCCGAGAGGCACGCCGGCACAGCCAATAGATGGCCATAGCTGCCGTCTGCATGCAGGTGCGTGGAAATGATTCCGGGCTCTTCGCTGGCTTTCAGGACAACTGCACCCGCACCGTCGCCGAACAAGACACAGGTGTTGCGGTCGGTCCAGTCCATGATGCGGGAAAAGGTTTCCGCGCCCACGACCAGGGCGCATTTGCTTTGTCCGCCACGAATGAACTGGTCGGCCGTCGCCAGAGCGTAGACGAAACCACTGCAAACTGCCTGGATGTCAAACGCCGGGCCACCGCTCTTGATACCGAGTTTTTCCTGGAGGATGCAGGCCGTACTTGGAAAGACAAAATCAGGCGTGGTCGTGGCGACGATGATCAAGTCGATACTTTGGGGGTCGACGCCGGCCATTTCTATGGCCTGTTGCGCCGCCTGGAAAGCCAGATCACTGGTGGTCTGGCTTTCTGCGACGATGTGGCGTTCGCGGATACCCGTGCGGGAAAAAACCCACTCGTCAGAGGTATCGACCATCTGCGCCAGATCGTGGTTGGTCAGGATTTTTTCAGGCAGGTAGCCGCCGGTACCGATAATACGTGAATACATTAGGCCTTTTCCTCGTTCAGCAGGGCCATTTGTTCATTGATCCGGCGCAGCACGCCGTTGCGCACTTCCTCGACAGCGCGCTCAATGGCGAACTGAAAGGCGAAACTATCCGCCGAGCCATGGCTTTTCACCACAACTCCTTGTAATCCGAGGAGGCTTGCGCCGTTGTAACGCCGATGGTCGAGACGTTTCTTGAACGCGCTGAGAACCGGGTAGGCGATGAGGCCAGCCAATTGGGTCAGGATGTTGCGCTTGAATTCCTGGCGTAAGAAAGTCGCCAACATCTGCACCAGTCCTTCCGATGCCTTCAGCGCAACATTGCCGACAAAACCGTCGCATACCACCACGTCCGTGGTTCCTTTGTAGATGTCGTTCCCTTCCACGTTGCCATGGAAATTCAGATGGCTCTGACGCAACAATTCTGCGGTCTGCTTGACTAACTCGTTGCCCTTGATGTCTTCCTCGCCGATATTGAGCAGACCAACGGTAGGGGCTTCCTTATGCTCCACAGCGGAAACCAGCATCGCGCCCATTACCGCGAATTGGAGCAGGTGGTTGGCAGTGCAATCCACATTGGCACCAAGATCGAGGACGTGGGTATGACCGTTCAGCGTGGGCATCATCCCGGCAATTGCCGGTCGTTCTATCCCCGGCAGCATTTTCAGGACAAAACGGGAGATGGCCATTAGCGCACCGGTGTTGCCGGCGCTAACGCAAGCGTTCGCCTCGCCCGTTTTTACCAGGTTGATGGCGACGCGCATGGAGGAGTCTTTTTTGTTGCGCAAGGACAGCGCGGGCGGATCATCCATGGTAACCACCTCGCTGGCATGGTGAATGCGCAGGCGAGGCGAAACCGAGGCCTGGAGGGATTGAAGCTCGGCCTCAATCACCTCGGCCAAGCCGACTAATACTATGTTGACTTCAGCGTCCCGGTTCAGGTACGCCAGAGCAGCAGGGACAGTGACATGGGGTCCGTGATCGCCGCCCATGGCGTCGATCGCTACAGTGATATCCATTACGCTCGCTGCAAACCGCCTTTACCGGACGCCAGGTAACGCCAATTACTCGCCCTTGGCACGCGCAACCTTTTTACCGCGGTAGAAACCGCTGGGGCTGACGTGGTGACGCAGGTGAATTTCACCGGTGGTCGGCTCCACGGCCAACGGTGGGTTGGTCAGGAAGTCATGCGCGCGGTGCATGCCACGCTTGGAGGGGGATTTCTTGTTTTGTTGTACAGCCATGATAACTCCTAATTATTTCTCAAATCTTTCGTTTTTAGTGCAGCCAGAGCACTGAAAACATTTTGTTTATCGGTTTCCGCCTGGCCAAAATTTCCGCCTGCCTTACAGTCTCCCGGCGCGTGCGTGGGCGCCATCGGCAAGCCCAGCAACACCTCATCCTCGACCAACGCCAGCACATCCATATTCGGATCCACCTTGATCGCGTCCGTCAATTCATCCTCGTTCACCACCGCTGGCAAAACCTGTTCACCTTCAATCAATTCCAGTTCGGAATCGAGGTCAACAGGATAAGCCAGAGACCCAAGGCAACGCTGGCACCTAAGTTGCAGCATACCCTTGACGGTGCAAACCAGAAAAAGCTGATCGTTATCGCCGCGCTTGCCGGTCAGGGCATACTCCAGCATACCGCTACTGGAAAACAGTAAATCCTGCAGCCGACTCAGGTTTGCGACCGCGACACAACCGTTTAACGATTCGCCGTTGCGCGCAAACTCGATGCTATTGATGACGACCTGTTCAGGCATAAGGCGCGCATGATATAATTTTTAAGATTGACTGTCAAAAAACAAGCTCCAAGAGCAATCCCAAGAGCCATCTAAAGAAACTTGATGTTTTGATAATTTAACGGGTTCTCGCGTGATCAAGAAAATTCTTATTGCCAATCGTGGCGAAATCGCTGTCCGCATTGTACGCGCCTGCTCCGAAATGGGGATTAAATCCGTCGCCATCTATACGGATGCCGACCGACATGCACTGCACGTCAAAAAGGCCGATGAATCCTACAATATCGGCTCCGACCCGGTCATTGGTTACCTGAACGCACATAATATAGTCAATCTCGCCGTTGCGGCAGGTTGCGATGCACTTCATCCCGGCTACGGCTTCCTTTCGGAAAATCCCGTTCTGGCAGAAATCTGCGCCAAGCGCGGCATCAAGTTTATCGGCCCTTCTCCCGAGGTCATCCGACAGATGGGCGACAAGATCCAAGCCCGCAAAGCGATGATCGATGCAGGCGTGCCTGTGGTGCCGGGTAGCGAGCACAATCTCGAAAGCATCAAGGAAGCAAGGGAACTGGCTGCCAAGATCCGCTACCCGGTGATGCTTAAAGCCACCAACGGCGGAGGCGGGCGCGGCATCCGCCGCTGCAACAGCGAAGAAGAACTGATCAAGAACTATGATCGCGTAGTTTCCGAAGCCACCAAGGCGTTCGGCAAGCCTGAAGTATTCATGGAAAAATGCGTGGTCAACCCGCGTCACATCGAAGTCCAGGTTATTGGCGACGGCTTCGGTAGCGTGATCCATCTGTTCGAGCGCGATTGTTCGATCCAGCGCCGCAATCAGAAGCTGATCGAAATCGCGCCTTCCCCGCAACTGACCCGCGCCCAGCGCGACTACATCGGCAAGATCGCAGTGCAGGCCGCCAAGACCGTCGGCTACGAAAACGCGGGCACGGTGGAGTTTCTGCTTGACCAGGACAACCAGTTCTTCTTCATGGAAATGAATACCCGTCTGCAGGTAGAACACACCATAACGGAAACCATTACCGGCATCGACATTGTACAGGAGCAAATCCGCATCGCCAGCGGCCTGCCACTGCAGTACAAGCAGGAAGACGTAAATTATCGCGGCTACGCCATGGAATTCCGCATCAATGCTGAAGACCCGAAAAACGATTTTCTCCCCAGCTTCGGTCGCATCACTCGCTACTATGCGCCAGGCGGCCCCGGCGTGCGCACCGACGCGGCCATGTACACGGGTTATGTCATCCCTCCCTACTACGACTCCATGTGCGCCAAGCTCACTGTTTGGAGCCTGACCTGGGAAGGTGTGGTCGAACGCGGCAAGCGTGCCCTGAACGATATGGTGGTCTATGGGGTAAAAACCACGATTCCTTACTATCAGGAAATCATGAAGCACCCGGATTTCCGCAATGGAAAGTTTGATACCAGTTTCGTGGAAGCCCACCCCGAACTGACAAACTACTCAGTCAGCCGTCCCAAGGAACTGCTGGCGGCAGCCATTTCAGCGGCGATCGCGGCCCACGTGGGACTGTAATTTCAACTTGATCTAAAGAATTTAGGATAAAGCATGGCTAAAGTTTTTATCAGCGATCTGGTACTACGCGACGGACATCAATCCCTGATTGCGACTCGCATGCGCACTGAAGATATGCTGCCGATCTGTGCCAAGCTGGACAACGTGGGTTTCTGGTCGCTGGAAGCCTGGGGTGGCGCGACCTTCGACGCCTGCGTGCGTTTTCTGCGCGAAGATCCGTGGGATCGCCTGAAGAAACTGCGCAAGGCACTGCCCAACACCCGTATCCAGATGCTGCTTCGCGGCCAGAACCTGCTCGGCTACCGCAATTACTCAGATGACGTGGTGCGCGCCTTCGTAAAAAAATCGGCCGACAACGGCGTGGACGTGTTCCGTGTTTTTGACGCCATGAACGACCTGCGAAACCTGCGTGTGTCCATCGAGGCGGTAAAAGCCAGCGGCAAGATCGCCGAAGGTGCAATCAGCTACACCACGAGCCCAGTGCACAACATCCTTTACTTTGTTAATTTGGCCAAAGAATTCGAAGCGATGGGCTGCGATACCCTGGCCATCAAGGATATGGCCGGCCTCCTCACCCCCGCCACCACAGCTGAGTTGGTCAAGGCGATTGCCGCCGCGGTGAAGATGCCCATCCACATGCACAGCCACGCGACATCCGGCCTGTCGGCGATGTGTTTCCTCCGCGCGGTAGAAAATGGCGCGACCATCCTGGATACCTGCAACTCCTCGTTTGGCGAAGGTGCCAGCCATACTTCCACGGAAAGCATGGTCGCAGCGCTGGCCGGCACCGAATACGACACTGGCCTGAGCCTGCCACTGCTACAGGAAATCACCGCTTATTTCCGTGAGATCCGCAAAAAATACTGGCAGTTCGAAAGCGAATTCACTGGCGTGGATAGCCGGGTGCTGGTCAATCAGGTTCCCGGCGGCATGATTTCCAACCTGTCCAACCAATTGAAGGAACAGGGCGCTCTCAACCGCATGGATGAAGTGCTGGCAGAAATCCCCCGTGTGCGTGAAGATCTGGGCTTTCCCCCGCTGGTCACGCCGACATCACAGATCGTCGGCACCCAGGCAGTCTTGAATGTGCTGACCGGCGAGCGTTACAAATCCGTCACCACCGAAGTCAAGAACTACCTGCAAGGCCGCTACGGCAAGGCCCCCGGCGAGGTCAATGCACAGGTGCGAAGCATTGCCATCGGCAATGCCGAAGTCATCACCTGCCGGCCGGCCGATCAACTGGAAGACGAGATGGACAGACTGCGCGGCGAGATCGAAAGCATCGCCAAGAGCGAGGAGGACGTGCTGACCTATGCCATGTTCCCGGAATTGGCCCGCACCTTCCTGCAGGAACGCGCCGCCGGCACTCTCAAATCGGAGCAGCTGCTACCGATCGGCAGCAATCTTTCCTGCGGCCCGTTTTACTCGCCGAACGAGTTCAATGTCACCCTGCACGGTGAAACCTACCATATCCACATCAGCGGCTCCGGTCGTCCTGGCGAAGAGCAGCGGCCGTTCTTTGTCTCGGTCGATGGCGTGCAGGAAGAAGTCATGGTCGAGGCACTCAATGAAGTTGAGGTGTATGGAGGCATGGGCGGCGTGATCAGCGGCGGCAGCAAATCCAGGCCCAGGGAAGGCGGCAAGTCCGCAAGCGGCAAGCGCCCGCGCCCCTCGCACCAAGGCCACGTCACCACCGCTATGCCCGGCACCATCGTGGATGTGCTGGTCGAACCCGGTAAGAAGGTTAAGGCCGGCGACCCGGTACTGGTGATTGAGGCGATGAAAATGGAAAACGAAGTGCAGGCCCCGATCAGCGGGACTGTGATCAATGTCTGGGTTGCCAAGGGCGATAGCGTCACCCCCGATGAGGCGCTAGTGGAAATCCAGCCGGAATAAAACTTAAAGGTTGGCGGGTTACGCTAACCTAACCCACCCTACAATCATGCAACTAATTCTTGCCTCCACCTCCCCTTACCGGCGGGAACTCCTTTCGCGCCTCAAGCTCCCCTTCGAGGTCTGCTCGCCGGAAGTGGATGAAATACCGCTGGCCGGTGAAACACCTGAGCAGACCGCCTATCGCCTGGCGATCGCCAAGGCTAAGGCGCCTGCCAAGGATTTTCCCGACGCCCTTATCATCGGCTCCGATCAGGTCGCCACGCTCGACGGCCAGCAGCTCGGCAAGCCCCATACACACGAAAACGCTGTCAAGCAACTCACCATGATGCGAGGTCGAAGCGTGGTATTCCACACGGCGCTGTGCCTTTACAACAGTCGTACTGGCAACACCCAGGCCAGGGAAGTGCCCTTCACGGTGTTCTTCCGCAAGCTCACCGACGAACAAATCGAACACTATTTGGTCAAGGAACAGCCTTACAACTGTGCCGGCAGCGCCAAATCGGAAGGATTAGGCATCGCCCTGATCGAAAAAATGAGCGGTGATGACCCCAACGCATTGATCGGCTTGCCGCTGATCGCCTTGATTGATATGCTTGAAAATGAGGGCATGCCGGTAATTTAAATGACAATCGGCACCCTCTACCTGATCCCGACCACGCTAGGAGAAAGCCCGCTTTCTTCGATTCTCCCCGAGCAGGTCCGCAATATTGCTGCGTCGCTAACCGTTTTTGTCGCAGAAAACCCCAAAACCGCCCGGCAATACCTGAAACAGCTGGAACTTGCCACGCCGCTACAGGACATCGAAATATTCACCCTGGACAAGCACACCAAGCCGGAGCAGCTGGAGCATTTCCTCCAGCCCGCGTTGGCGGGAAAGGATTTGGGGCTAGTATCCGAAGCGGGCTGTCCGGCAGTGGCCGATCCCGGCGCGCTGCTAGTGCGACTGGCGCACAAGAAAGGGATCAGGGTAGTGCCGCTGGTGGGGCCATCATCCATTTTGCTGGCGCTGATGGCATCGGGCATGAATGGACAGGCTTTCGCCTTCCATGGCTATCTGCCCATCCAGAAAGCGGAGCGTTGCAAGAAGATAGCCGAACTGGAGAAAGAGTCGGCGACCAGGAACCAGACCCAGATTTTTATCGAAACACCCTACCGCAATCAGGCGCTGCTGGAAGACCTCGTCCAGACCTGCGAACCCGGCACCGAACTGTGCATCGCCACCGACCTGACCCTTCCCAGCGAGCAAATCTGTACCCGCACGATCGGTGGCTGGCGCAAGGGCTTACCGGACATCAACAAGAAACCGACGATTTTCCTGCTCTATCGTCCGCGCTCAAGCTAACACTTCCTCGAACGACGAAATCCAGTCGAGACGGATTTCTTCCTCGCTGCTATCCTCGCGGCGGAATTTCAGCCATTCCGCGCCGTCACGGGTAGTTACGTCCAGTGGCATAACTTTCTCAACCCTGTCCGGGCCCTCCGACCGGCATTCCAGCATCAGTGGTATCCGGCGCAAAACGCTGAATTCCAGCCGCTCGTGCTGCATGCATGCGATCGGCAGGTACTCTTGCTCCATGCTAGCGCAAGCCCATGCCGCCGTTCGCCAACGGATTTATGGCGCTCGCCGTGGCTGCGCCGAAGCGTTTGGCAAAGCGCTCCGCGATGCCTTCTTGCGGGGTGAAATCGATGATTGCCTCGGCCTTGATGATATCGCGCGCCACATAATCGGCGCTGCCGAAGGCATCGGCCAACCCAAGCTGGATACTCCTTTCGCCGCTCCAGAACAGGCCGCTGAACATGTCCGGCGTTTCCTTCAAGCGCTTGCCTCGCCCCTGGCGCACCACGGTAATAAATTGCTGGTGGATTTCATTCAGCATCATCTGGGCATATTCTTTCTGGTTGGCATTCACCGGCGAAAAAGGGTCGAGGAATCCCTTGTTTTCACCCGCAGTCATCAACCGGCGCTCGATCCCCAATTTTTCCATCGTGCCGGTGAAGCCGAAGCCATCCATCAGCACACCGATGGAACCGACGATGCTGGCCTTGTCGACAAATATCTTGTCGGCGGCGGCTGCAGCGTAATAGCCGCCCGAGGCACAGATATCCTCCACTACGGCATACAAAGGGATTTGCGGATATTTTGCACGCAGGCGCCGAATTTCGTCGTTGATGTAACCGGCCTGTACCGGGCTGCCGCCAGGGCTGTTGATCAGCAGGATAACCCCCTGCGTGCCCTTGTCCTTGAAGGCTGCGCGCAAACCATCGTTCACCCTTTCGGCATAGGTATCCCCTCCGGCAGCGATCACGCCGCGCAGTTCCACCAATGCGGTGTGCTTGCCGGAAAGAGGCGTCTCCCCCTTGTTGAACCAGCCCATTATTGCGAATAGCAAAACGAACAGGAAAGCCAGAGTCAGCAGCCGAAAAAAGATCGACCACTGCCGCGCCCGGCGCTGTTCCTGCAAGGCTGAAAATGCCAGCTTCTCCAGGGTTTTCCGCTCCCAGCTCTCGGGGTCAGCCATGATCATCCTTTCAATTTTAAATATTTATAATTTTAGCATCATCAGGCATGATCGCTCAGCCACCGGCTCAGCTCACCGAAATCACCGGCGCAGGCAAGCGGCGACAACGCCAGCAAACCCTCCCGCGGATGCGCGCCGTAGCTCACACCGACGGCAGATACGCCGGCATTGCTGGCCATTTGCAGGTCATGGCTGGTGTCACCGATCATCAGGGTCTTCGCCTGCGGCACACCAAGTTCGTCCATGATTTCCAGTAGCATGCAGGGATGAGGCTTGGAAAAGCACTCATCGGCGCAGCGCGAAGTGTGGAAATGTTGACCCAGGCCAGTTTGCTCAAAAACACGATCAAGTCCACGGCGTCCCTTGCCGGTTGCCACGGCAAGCAGAAACCCCTCTTCATGCAATGCAGCTATGGTTTCTGCTGCACCGATAAAGAGAGGAATTTCAGTATCCTGCGAAAGGTAATGATAGCGGTAACGCTCCACCAGCGCCCCGTAACCGGAGCGGGGCAATTCGGGGAACAGGGCGGCAATCGCCTCGTTCAGGCCCAGGCCAATGATGTGGCGGGCCTCCCTTTCACTGGGTACCGGCAAGCCGACATCACGACTGGCTGCCTGAATGGAAAAGGCAATGGCCCCGGCTGAATCCATCAGCGTGCCATCCCAGTCAAAAACCAGCAAATCGAATTGTTTCGGCATGCCTTATTCTACTCCGCATCCAAATGACGGAGAAAGCGTTCCAGATCTTCCGGCAGAGGTGCCTCCAGGGACAACTTCTCGCCCGTCAGGGGGTGTTTGAGCACCATCTTGCCGGCGTGCAAAAACATACGCTTCAAACCACGCTTTTGCAGTGCCTTGTTCAAGGGAAAATCGCCATATTTGTCGTCCCCAACAATCGGGAATCCTAAATGTGACAGATGGACACGGATTTGATGGGTACGTCCTGTTTTGAGTTCCGCTTCAAGCAGACAGAATTCAGGCCAGGACTTTTTCAGGGTAAAAATCGTGTGCGCGCTCTGCCCTTCCTCATTCACGCTTACCCGGCGTTCGCCGGAACCGGTCACGTACTTGAACAGCGGCAACTTCACGCTTTGTTTGGCGTTGTGCCATTGCCCCTTAACCAGGGTGAGGTAGCGTTTTTCCGTCTCGCCTTCGCGCATCGCCCGGTGCAGTTCGACCAAGGCGCTACGTTTCTTCGCCAGCAGCAGGACGCCGGAGGTTTCCCGGTCCAGCCGGTGCACCAATTCGAGAAACTTGAATTCGGGATGTTCCAGGCGCATCTGTTCGATCACGCCCCGGCTGATGCCGCTGCCGCCATGTACCGCCATGCCGGACGGCTTGTTGAGTACAAGCAGCGCATCGTCCTGATACAGGATATGCCGGGAAAGCATCTGTGGCGCAGCGGCCTTGGGCTCTCCGTTATCAACCGGCCGGGACGAACGTACCGGCGGAATGCGTAGTACATCACCCACAACCAAGCGGCGGGTCGCATCGACGCGCTTGCTGTTGACGCGCACTTCGCCGCTACGCAGGATGCGGTAGACATGGCTTTTCGGCACGCCTTTGAGGTGCTTGAACAGGAAGTTATCGATACGCTGGGATTCGCTGCTTTCGTCGATCGTTACCCAGGTCACAGATTCTTTGCTTAAATCATTCAATTTGCTTATACTTCAAAATTGCTCTGGCGGTAACGGACGTTAAATTCGCCGTTACCGAGACGATTCATGAACGCTAGGATGCGGAATCGGTCGCTACCAGCCTGAAAATCCTGTCGGTTAATTTCGCTCACCACAAGAAAAAGTAGCGATGGTAAACGAATTGCGCGCTCAAAGCACTCGCAGATTTTCAAGTCTCGTTTCAGTAACGGGACTTAAAGAACGACAAACTCGCACCTCAGGCTTAATTTTAATCGTAAATAAGTTAATGACTAGAATAATTCAGTCACGTTGAATTTCCGGGATGTAGGTCAGGCTTCAGCCTGACAAGTCGGGTTAAAACCCGACCTACAATGGCGGCATTCATGTTGACTGACTAAACTACATAGTCCATTCAATTTTACGGCAGCCAGTTAGCGCAGCGGTTTGTCTCCCCGTGTGAAAAGAGCGCGGGAGAATATAACAAATGAAACGCATGTTGTTTAATGCAACGCAAGCCGAAGAGTTGCGCGTTGCTATTGTGGACGGTCAAAAGCTCGTTGACCTCGACATTGAATCAGCCGGGAAAGAGCAACGTAAAAGCAATATCTACAAGGGTGTTATCACCCGCATCGAGCCCAGTCTCGAAGCCGCCTTCGTGGATTACGGAACCGAACGTCATGGCTTTCTGCCCTTCAAGGAAGTTTCCCGTGTTAATTTCCTGCTTCCGGAAGGCGCGGACATTTCCCGCGCCCGCATCCAGGATGTCCTGAAAGAAGGCCAGGAACTCATCGTCCAGGTGGAGAAGGACGAACGCGGCAACAAAGGCGCTGCGCTCACCACCTTTATCAGCCTCGCTGGCCGTTATCTGGTACTGATGCCAAACAACCCGCGCGGCGGCGGTGTGTCCCGCCGTATCGAAGGTGAAGAGCGTAACGAGTTGCGCGACATCATGGCGCAGCTGGATGTTCCCACCGGCATGAGCATCATCGCGCGCACTGCAGGTATCGGACGCACGCAAGAAGAGCTGCAGTGGGATCTGAACTACCTGATGCAGTTATGGCGCGCGATCGAAAGCGCCTCCCAACAGCAAAGCGGCGCCTTCCTCATCTACCAGGAAGGCAGCCTGGTCATTCGCGCCATCCGCGATCTGTTCCAGCCCGACATTGGCGAAATCCTGATCGACACTGAAGCGATCTACGACCAGGCCATACAGTTCATGAGCCACGTCATGCCCGGCAATGTGAACAAGGTAAAACTGTACCGGGATGACGTGCCCCTGTTCTCGCGTTTCCAGATCGAGCATCAGATCGAAACCGCTTTTGCCCGGGAAGTCCCCCTACCCTCTGGCGGCGCCATCGTCATCGACCATACCGAAGCACTGGTGTCGGTGGACGTCAACTCGGCCCGTGCCACCCGTGGTGCGGACATTGAGCAGACCGCATTCAACACCAACCTTGAAGCCGCCGAGGAAGTGGCGCGCCAATTGCGCCTGCGCGACTTGGGCGGCCTGGTGGTGATCGATTTTATCGACATGGAAAGCGCCCGCAACCAGCGTGAAGTTGAAAATCGCTTGCGTGACGGCCTGCATTACGACCGGGCTCGTGTCCAGATGGGCAAGATCTCCCGCTTTGGCCTGCTGGAACTGTCTCGCCAGCGCCTGCAGCCCTCCCTCGGTGAAACCAGCCACATCGGCTGCCCGCGCTGCAATGGCACTGGTCACATCCGCGGCATCGAGTCTTCCGCTTTGCATATCCTGAGGATTTTGCAGGAAGAAGCCATGAAGGACAGCACGACCGCAGTTCATGCCCAGGTTCCTGTGGACGTAGCCACCTTCCTGCTGAATGAAAAACGTGCGGAAATTCACGAAATCGAATCGCGATTCAAAACCAGCATCATGCTGATCCCGAACATCCACATGGAAACACCGAATTATTCCATGGTCAGGGTGCGAAGCGATGAAATGGGTAGCGAGGAAACACCCAGCTACCGCATGGTGGAAATGCCGGCCGAAACCGCCGCAGAAAAAACCCTGTCCGCGGAAAACAAGCCGCAACGCCAAATCGCCGCGGTGCGCGGCATCACACCCGGGCAGCCGGCACCGATGGTGGCCGAGGACAAAACTAAGCAAACCTGGTTTGGTAAGGTTAAGGCATGGCTGCAAGGCTTAGGTGGCGCTCAGCCGGAAAAAGAGATCAAGCCCAAGGCACGCCCAGCGCCAAGCGCCAAGCGCCGTGAACCGCGTAGTGAAGGTCGTGGCGAAGGCCGCGAAGGCAAGCGTGACCGGGATGCGGAGCGAGGTGAACCTCGCCGCACCGAACGCGGAGAAGGTCGTGGCGGACAAAAGCCGCGCACACCCGCTCAGCCGCAAGTAAAGAGGGAAAAGGAGGCTATCGCCCCTCAGGCGACTGCCCCGGCAACAGCTGAGAAGACGGGAGAAACCGAAGCCCAGGAGCCCAGGAGCCGACGCGGACGCCGCGGCGGGCGGCGTGAGCGAGGGGAACGCACAGAGCGTCCGGAAGCGCCACTCAATCTTCCTGAAAGCACTGAAGTTTCAAGCGAGAAAGCGCCTGAAGCTGCTGCTCCAGAGATGGCAAGCACGAGAGTCGAAAAAGTAGAAGCCACACCTGAGAAAGTGACCGAAACCTCTCAGCCCGTTGTCGTTCAGGAGCCTGCTGCGGTTTCAGTAGCGCCTACCGAGCCATCCAAACTGATTGAAGCGGAGCCCGTTTCTGCCGCACCAGCCGACATAGCGCCAGCAGCTGTTACCCCAGCCGACGTCGCGCCAGCTGTTGCTCCGGCCGAAAGCAGGCCGCGTGCCCCGCGTCGCCGCGCCCCACAAGCCGCGCCGGATGATCAAATCGCTTCCAGCGGATTGGTCCTGGTGGAAACCAGCCCCGATAAAATCAAGGCGGTTGTGGAAGACACCGTAGCCAACGCACCGGAACGGGCACGGCCGCGCCGTGCGCCACGCCCCAAAATCGTGGAAGAAAGCGCTCCGCTGGTCCAAGTCGAAACGCAGCACAAGTAAACTCGCTCTCGCACCCACCGGGAAGCTGCCTACACGTAGCTTCCCGGTGGATCGTGCAATCTCGCGTCAACCCTTTGCGATCTTTCTTGCCAGAATTTCTTCCAGCAAGCCGGAGGCAGCATCCTCTACCATATTCAGAACGTTCTCAAACCCCTGCCCCCCCCCATAGTAAGGGTCGGGCACTTCGCGTTGGCTGAATCCCCGGCTGAACTCCATGAATAACTTGAGTTTGTGTTGCTCCTGCGGCGGGCAAATTTGGAACAGATTGGCCAGGTTTTCTCTATCCATTGCCAGAATATAATCGAATTCGTGAAAATCACTGGTGCCAACCTGCCTCCCGCGCAGGCTGCTCAGGTCATAACCCCGTTGCAGCGCGGCTTGCTGAGCTCTTCTGTCGGGCGACGAGCCGATGTGGTAAGCATGGGTACCTGCCGAGTCGATAATGATATTGTCGGTCTGACCCGCCTCAGAGACTTGATGGCGAAACACCCCTTCTGCGGTCGGAGAGCGGCAGATATTGCCCATGCAGACAAATAGAACTTTTCTTTTTCTGTAATTCATCATGAAATTATATAAATAAAACACGTTAGAACACACGCAACAATAAAAACCCGCGCGACCATATTTAGCCGCCGGGCTTGCTACTTTACTTCATTAATCAAAGTAGTTGTGCTGTTTTATTAACTCCAATTCTTTCTGAAATCGGATTAGCGCATCGCGTAGGTAATGCAATTAGCCTCGTTGTGTACGATTCCGACACGGATATTGTCTGTCACACACTCAAGGTCTTCATTGAATTTGCAACTGGTCGCTTTACACGCGCCGATCCCGGCAATCCGTTTGGACTCCTTGATGTGCTTGGATTCCGGCATGAAGGTATCGCAACCGGGGTGCATGCCATCGCCGACGGTGATAGCGCGGGCATGGCAGTTATTGCTGACGTTATAAGCGCATTGAGTAACCATGCATTCCGAAACAAGCGGCATTTCAATGGTAATTTTGTTCATGACAAATTTTCCTTTCATCTACTATGAGTACTGGAAAAACTCGAGGTCGACCTGAATTAGGTGATCCGATGATATCTGCGGGATGTCCAATTGGCAGTCATTACCTCAAGAATGGCATCTTGATCAATGACGCCATTTCACCGGTTCTGCGTTGCGTTTTTTTAGCAACTCAGGGTTTTAAAGTTAGCAATTAGGTTTGATCTTTCAATAGGGAATATCACCAAAATAGTTGACTAATTAACTACACTATTTATATACTATACAATTAGATTTATTGAATGATTAGGAGAAAACAATGGCAACCGAAATGCTCAATGCTGGCGAAACAGCAAATATCCGTACTCTGCTTCAAGCTGGCGCTGACTGCAATACACGTAACGCCGAGGGTGCCACTTTGCTGATGCAGGTTGCAGAAATTGGCAACCTTGATCTGGTAACAAATCTGATCGAGGCTGGTGCCGATGTAAACGCGACCAACCCTCAAGGCTGGACCGCACTGATGAAAGCGCTGTACAACCACGAGCTTAACCGTGGCTTTCCCGAAATCGTTAGCGCATTGATCGACGCCGGAGCTGACATCGAAACCCAGATTGGCTACGGCACTCGACCGTTGATGCTTGCTGCAGGCTACGGAGAAGCTGGTGTCGTTGACGTCCTGTTGAAGGCGGGTGCGGATGTCCGTGCCAAGAACGAAGGGGGCCGCACAGCGCTGATGATGGCGAAGGACAAGGACTACGTCGAAGTCATCAACCAGTTGCATGAAGCCGAACTGGAACTCAACGATGATCTGTCCTGCGGTTCACGCACGCCGCCTGGCGCCAATGTAGTCACTTTCATGAAAAATCCGGACCATTGATCATTCAACCACAGCCAAAAGCTTTGGCAATGGTTATGTTTTGAACATCAGCGCCTTGATCTGATTCAACTTGTCGCGTAGCTGCGTGGCACGTTCGAACTCAAGATTCCGGGCGCAGGCCAGCATTTCTTTTTCCAGCTGCTTGATTTCCTTGGTCAGCTTCTTCTCGTCCAGGTGCTTGTAGGCAGCAAGCTCCTGGGCGACTTTAAGCTCCTTCTGGGCGGTGTCGATATCGAACACGCCATCGATGATGTCCTTGATACGCTTGGTGACCCCTTTCGGCGTGATACCGTGAGCGATATTGTGGGCAACCTGCTTTGCCCGGCGGCGCTCAGTCTCATCGATTGCACGGCGCATGGAATTGGTGATTTTGTCGCCATAGAGAATCGCGGTGCCATTGATGTGGCGTGCCGCCCGTCCGATGGTCTGGATTAGGGCGCGCTCGGAACGGAGGAAACCTTCCTTGTCGGCGTCCAGAATTGCCACCAATGATACCTCTGGAATATCAAGACCTTCTCGCAACAAGTTAATTCCAATTAGTACATCGAACACCCCCAGTCGCAGGTCGCGGATGATCTCGACCCGTTCCACCGTGTCGATGTCCGAGTGCACGTAACGAACCTTGATTCCATGGTCAGACAGATAGTCAGTCAGATCCTCGGCCATGCGCTTGGTCAACGTGGTGACCAGCACGCGCTCGCCTACCGCGATCCGGGCATTGAGCTCGGAGAGCAGATCGTCCACTTGGTTGGTTGCCGGACGGACCTCGATCTTCGGATCAACCAACCCGGTTGGCCTCACCACCTGCTCCACCACTTGGCCAGCATGCTGCGCCTCGTAATCAGCGGGCGTAGCGGAAACGAAAATTGACTGCCGCATCACCTTTTCAAACTCGTCGAAGCGCAGGGGCCGGTTATCGAGTGCCGAGGGCAAGCGGAAACCATATCCCACCAGATTTTCCTTGCGCGCCCTGTCCCCCTTGTACATGCCGCCGATCTGTGGAATGGTGACATGGCTTTCGTCGAGGAACATCAGTGCGTTAGGCGGCAGATAGTCGATCAGCGTGGGCGGCGGATCGCCAGGATTCCTGCCGGACAGATGACGCGAGTAGTTCTCGATGCCCTTGCAGAACCCCAGTTCATTGAGCATCTCCAGGTCGAAGCGGGTGCGCTGCTCGATCCGCTGCGCTTCCACCAATTTATGCTCTTTCTGGAAAAACTCGATTCTCTCACGCAGCTCGGCCTTGATCGCCTCAATCGCCCGCAAGGTGGTACTGCGTGGCGTGACGTAGTGACTCGACGGATAAACCGTATAGCGCGGAACCTTGCGCTGAATATGACCGGTCAGCGGGTCGAACAGGGAAATACTCTCGACTTCGTCATCGAACAGACTGACCCGTACTGCTGTTTCTGCACTTTCCGCCGGATAGATATCGAGCACATCACCACGCACACGAAAAGTGCCGCGGCGAAAATCGATCTCGTTGCGATCGTACTGCATCTCGGTGAGTCGCTTGATGGCATCGCGCTGGGACATCGTCTCGCCTTGGCGCAGGTGCAGGATCATGCCGTGGTAGTCCACCGGGTCGCCGATACCGTAAATGCAGGAAACCGAGGCGACGATCACACAGTCCTCACGCTCCAGCAACGATTTGGTGGCGGATAGCCGCATCTGTTCGATGTGCTCGTTGATGCTGGAATCTTTTTCGATGAACAGGTCGCGCGACGGAACATAGGCTTCCGGCTGGTAATAATCGTAATAGGAAACAAAGTACTCCACCGCGTTTTCCGGAAAGAACTCGCGCATCTCGGAATACAATTGCGCCGCCAGGGTCTTGTTGTGCGCCATGACGATGGCCGGCCGCCCAAGGCGGGCGATGACATTGGCCATGGTGAAGGTCTTGCCGGAGCCGGTCACACCGAGCAGGGTCTGAAACGCCAGTCCGTCATTCAGGCCTTCGACCAGCTTTTCGATAGCATTGGGCTGATCCCCGGCGGGCTCGAACGGCTGGTGAAGTTTGTAAGGACTATTGGGAAATGTGACGATCACGGGTAAAATTACGCGGTTTTGGCAACTTTAAATTATATCATGCGGGTACTGGCCCGCATTGCTCTCACTTAAGGATAGAATCTTGGAACTGTCTCAGCGCGTTCAGGCCATCAAGGAATCCCCTACCCTCGCCGTCACCGCCCGTGCCGCCAGGCTCAAGGCCGAAGGCAAGGACATCATCGGGCTGGGCGCCGGCGAACCGGATTTCGACACCCCGCAACACATCAAGGATGCCGCCAAGAAGGCCATCGACGACGGATTCACCAAATACACCCCCGTCGGAGGCATACCCAGCCTGAAAAACGCCATCGTCGCCAAACTCAAGCGCGACAACGACCTGGACTACACCGCCAGGGAAGTCATCGTCGGCGTCGGCGGCAAGCAGTGCATCTTCAACCTGGCTTTGGCCGTCCTGAATCCGGGCGACGAGGTAGTCATCCCGGCTCCCTACTGGGTTTCCTATGTAGACATCGCCATGGTGGCCGAAGCCAAGCCGGTCATCGTCGAATGCGGCATCGAACAGGGCTTCAAGATCACCCCGGCGCAACTGGATGCGGCCATTACGCCCAAAACCAAGATATTCATGATCAACAGCCCGTCCAATCCGACCGGGGCGGTCTACGCGCTGGATGAACTGAAGGCCCTGGGCGAAGTGCTGAAACGCCACCCTCACGTACTGGTGGCCACCGACGACATGTACGAGCATGTCAACCTGTCCGGCGTGAAGTTCGTCAACATCCTCAACGCCACCCCTGAGCTAAAAGACCGCTGTGTCGTGCTAAATGGCGTGTCGAAGGCCTATTCCATGACCGGCTGGCGCATCGGCTACGCTGCCGGCCCGGAAAAAATCATCAAGGCGATGGAAATCCTCCAGTCCCAGTCCACCTCCAACCCCACCTCGATTTCCCAGGTGGCAGCCCAGGCTGCCCTGGATGGCGATCAAGGGTGTATTACCCCGATGGTGAAAGCATTCCGCGAGCGCCATGCATTCGTGGTGCGCCGCTTCAACGAAATGAAGGGACTGAAGTGCATCCACGCTGGCGGCGCCTTCTATGCCTTCCCCGACGCACGAGAGGCCATTGCCGATCTGCATCGCCGCGGTATTATTGCGGAAGCGACCGACATGGCTCTTTCGGAATACCTGCTGGAAAAGGCGGGAGTGGCAGTAGTACCGGGCTCGGCCTTCGGCGCGGAGGGCTACTTCCGCATCTCCTTCGCCACTTCGATGAAAAACCTGGAGATGGCTCTGGAGCGTATCCAGAAGGCACTTGAATAGCCTTGGATTAAACCCGGTACCGAGTTATCGAAGGGCGCCGCGAACGGCGCCCTTCATTTTTTCTTGCCCCCGAACCAGCTTTCCAGCTTATCGGCAGCCTGCACCCCCAAGGATGTCCCTGCCCCGGGGCCGAGAATCGCCGTGCCTACCACGGCGCCGGTTACCGCCGCGCCGGTGGGAAACAGCACCGGGTCCTGCAGCGTGCCGGAGACCCTGAGCGGGACGCTCACCAGGGAAATGCCCTTCTTCACCTCGACATAAACCTTGCCGCCCAGCTGCCTGGAAGGCGAAATATCCACATCCCCGTTGGCATTGAGCACCCCGGAAGAAATGTTCAGCCTGCGCAAGCGGATGTCCTTCCCGGCAAGGCTAAAAATCCCGCTGAATTCGTCGAACTCTGTCTGCCCACCGCGCACTTCCTTGGTCTTGATCGGTTGCGCCGCTCTTGCCAGATCGAAACCGTGCAACACCCCATTGTGGATGGAAAAATCGCCATCAACATTCGGGCTATCCGCAAGCCGGGATGCAGTCCTGGCATTCATTGAAAATCTGGCTTTGGCGTTGAGTTGGCCGCTCACACGGGCTTTGGAATTGAACAGCGGCAACAGGGATTTCAGCGCCACGCGCTGCCCCTTCAGGTCGCCGCTAAACCTCCACCCCGATTTCCAGTTGAGTTCAGCCGCGCCCTTGAGCGTGCCTCCGTAGAGCTTGCCATCGATATCCCTGAGCCGCAGCGCTTCGCTATCGACAGCGCCGGTAATGTTCAGCATGTCGAACTGCAGCGGCGGCCCTACGGGAAAGCGCCATTGCTGAGCGGTGAGCTTTAAATCGAAGTCACTGCCCGACACAGGCGTAGCATCCAGTTTCAGCTTGCCATCATCGCTCGCAAGCAGCACATTCTTCAAGTCACCGTCCGAGTTCAGGTTAACTGCCACACTGAACAAGGGCAACGCCATGCTTGGAGATTCCAGCGTTACGTGATTTAAGCCGATTTTTTCTATTCTTACTGCTTGCGGGCCACCTTCCGATTTGAACCAGACCGGCATCTTTCCCAGCATGTCCGCACGGATGTAAACCGTGTCCAACTCGATATTGCGCAGAATCTTGACCGAGCTAATCAACGAACTCAAATTCGGGCTGACCTTAATCGAAGCTATCCTGACTTCCTGTTGAGCTCCGATGGTGATTCCTTGCAACGCCACATGCGGCAAAGGAACCAGCGAAAAACGCAACGAGCCGATCTTGACCGGCTCGTGCAGTTTTTCCCCAGCCTGCTTTTCGATTTCAGGGATATAGGTATTCAACGGGATGAGAAACGGCAGACCGATTACAGCCAGAAATACAACTAGAATAATAAACAGGCGCTTAGTCCACTTCACAGTATCCACCGTCAAAACCAAGTCATTTACAAGTTGACCGACCAAGGCCAAAGCTTTATTATATGCAGCTTGCTAATTCCCTGATAGCTCAGTCGGTAGAGCGACGGACTGTTAATCCGCAGGTCCCTGGTTCGAGTCCAGGTCGGGGAGCCAGATTAGAAAAGCCTCGCAGCGATGCGGGGCTTTTTCATTTTGTGGCGCTTGCAGCCGAATCATATTGCGATTTCGGATTTTTCGATTTCCTGCTTGATTTTAGTGCAGCGTTCTTTCTTTGCCGCAGCACTGCTTGAATTTCAGACCGCTCCCACATGGACAAGTCTCATTGCGCCCGACTTTCGGCGTTTCCCGCTTGGTGGGTACAGGCTTCATCCTGAAATGCCAATAGTGGTATATATCCGCAACAACCTTGGGAAGTAAGTCAGCACATTCTTGCTGCAATTTCGCATATTCATCATCAGGCAGGTATTCCTTCCCCCTCCTTTCAGATTCTTCCTTAAAAGCGCCGGACAAAAGCAAAAGAGGAAAAGTCAGCTTCTTCAGAGGTTCGTTTCCCGGACTCAACCATTCCTCCGCGGAAAGCCCCCACCCCAGAATGTAGCCCTCGCACCATGTTTGGTAATCAGGCCGCTGGTCAGTGCCCGAGCGGGGTTTCAGGATAAATTCAATCGGCTGATTTCCGCCGAGTTCTGCGGCCATGCCATTATAGAAACGCATCATCAGCGTCATGAACTCCTGAGCCTGCTCCACCGATTCGTGTGCCGGTTCGCTCTTGAACACTTCCGGCATCCATTGGCTCGGCGGGATGGTGTCCGGTGCGCTGATAACGGCGCAAAGAAAGCCCTGTAATTTATCCAGGCTCATGGCCTTGCCATTAAAAATGGGCGAGGCCAGCCATTCTTCCAATCTCGATAGCTCCTGCTTCGATAGCGCATTTGTCAGCATGAATAACCTTTATGTTCTGTTGGATAAGCTTTTTGTTGCGTTTTGACTGAATCAAGGGCTGCACCAATTGCCGGTGCGCGGTGCAATGTTATACCGGAAAACCCTTTCATATCAGGCAAAATCCACTCTCCGGAAGATGTGCCCCCTAGATTTGAGGACATGGACTCCATCCTCAAGCGCGAGTTCATCACCGTTGCAATTTGCGGGTTTCCGCCAGTCAGCCATCTCAAATTTACTCATTTCAGGGTAAAATACTCTTTTTTTCTCAAGTGCGGGTGCACGTACAAGGTAAAGCGCATTATGGACCTGAATCAATTTCTTGGGCTGGGCGACGGTTCTGAAGACCCACAAGAAACCCGCAAACGCCTTCAGCTATACATCAACCTGAAGTTGTCCTCGTCGGGACAGCCTCCCTGCCTGGATGGCGGAAGTGGCGATTTCCTGGCAGTTGCGCACGATCTTCTGAAAAGCTACCGGGAAAAATCCCGCTTGTTGAGCGGTTATCTCTGCCCTCCCGATCAGCGTATCCAGACTTTCCTTGACGATTATCTTGCCGATGCCGCAGATGGCGCTGTACCCCGGCTGCCTGAAAACACGCTGATACTCGATCGCCATGGCGTGGCGAGGGAGCTTTCCCTGCCGGTGAGCAAAAATGAGTTCAAGGGCGATTATGTCAGCAGTTATCGCATCCACAACGGCGTGTTGCACAACCCGGTGAGCGACCGTCGCACGACCAAGGGCTTGTTCCATGTAGCCGAGGGCGGTCTGCCTATCCCCGGCGACAAGAAAGCGGTTCCCAAGGTCACTTTTGCACGCCTGCTGCGTGAGGCATTCACCCCGCCGGAGCATCTGCTGCACTTGCCGTTCACCGCTGGTCAGCCTCAGGAAGCGGCGATGTTCGTTTCGCTGCTGCTGCGCCCGGTAATCTGCCCCGAAATTCCGGGCCGCGAGCCGGAAAAGATCATGGAGATTCGTTTCTTCGCGCCCGGCAGCCTGGTGAGCAATCTGGATTTTGTGGAAAGCATCTTCGGCAATGGCGGCAACCCTGTCCTGGCATCGAACGATGTCGGTTTGGACGTGGATCACTGGTCCGGACACACCGGCTGCGTGATTCTGGCCCCCCACCTGACCCGGTTCACCAAGAAAGAGCTGGGGCTACCCCACCGGGACGCGGCAACGCCTCGCCAACAGGCAGATGGCATGTGCTGGCTCGATGAAAGCGAACTGTACAACGAGGGCTCCGCGTTCAAGATCACCGCGCGCGACGAGCGAGGTGTGATCGTCACCATTCTGGCCGACAATTACTTCGGATACTGCAAGAAAGAGGTCAAGACCCAGATCAGCTATGCCACCAACCTTTTCGGGCTGGCTGAAGAGGAGCATGCGGGCGGTGCCCTGGCGTTCCCACGGCACAACCACGGCGAAGAATTCGGCGTGGACAGCATTACCCGCGTACCGGGTTACAGCTTCGAAGAGATCGTGACCCACTACGGCGACTTGATGACCGTACAGCCGGAAGGCTATGGGATCGACAAGCAGCATCCGGAAGTCATTTACGTGCCACAGGATCTGCGCATGGATCTTCCCGCTCAAACCATCAGCTGGGTGAAGGATGGCGCAGCCCAGACCATCAAGCTGCGTCCGGGCCATATCTACGTACAGCCCAACGGCTACAAGGTCGAGATGCAGAAGCATCCGGGTGCGCCATCATGGCGTTTGGTGGGCACGGATCCGGAAGGCACCTTCTGCCACAAGCCCTGCACCGTGTCGGGCGGAGGAAAGTCGGAGATTTCCAAGTCGCTGAACGATGCGGTGATCTACGGCCCGCTGTTCGTGGCCGATCTGGAGAAGGACCTCATCCAGGTCGAAAAAATCATCAAGAAAGATTACGCCAGCCGCTTCAAGCCGGGATTCGAGCATGAGGACCGGGATCCAGCCCGTTCGTTGCTCAGCGCCGAACGCAGCTTGGGGTCGGTGATCAAAGTGCTCACCCCCTCCCCCTCCCACACCGAAGAATACAACGCCTGGCTGGAAGAAATTCCTGACCGCATTTTAGCGCTGGTATTCATCATCAAGCGCATGTATCGCCCGGAATGGGGCGACGACTGGCGCAACTATCTGTCGACGGATTTCGTTAACGGCCATCCTGGCCATGAACTCAAACTCGGCGAAAGAAAGCTGGTCGGTTCTTATTTACGGATAGGTTTTGCCGAAAACGGGGCGTGGCGCGTGTTCAAGTTACGTCAGGATTTCATCGCTGCCGACAAGGTACAGATGGAGGACGACATCAGCGCCTCGGTTGTCGTTCCCGCTGCATCCCTGCCCAATCTCTCGCCGAAAAGTGACGACCCTTCCGTCAAGCTCGTCCGTAACTGCGAGTATCGCCTGTTCCAGCGTCCGGACGAGGCGGTTCATCGCGGATTCGATCGTCAGACCGAGCTGGACATGGCTCAGCGCGACAATTTTCTGGCGAATTTCGAGCCGCTCCATGGCGATGCATTGACGAAAATTATCGATGACGTGGTGGGGTTCGACTTGTACACCGAGCCCATGCGCAAGATTCTTCGCGAGGCCCATGAAGCCCATGAATATGTGGTGTCCTCCGCACATCCGCGCCTGGTGGACGGCAAGCCGAGCAAGAATCCCCGTTACCTGCAACTGCGGCCCGATCTCGCCAACCCGGTAAGGCGCTACGTGGCAGAAATCGGCGCCAGATTCAACCGCCGGGTTCCTTTGGGCACCCCCGTCATCGAACCCGTTAACGCAGTGCTGGTGGGCCGTCGCAACAACCCGCCGGAACCCGGCATCCGCCCCCTTGCAGTGTACAACCCAATTCACTACCAGGAACTGCCCGAGCTGTTCATGGACTTCATCTGCAGCCTCACCGGCAAATCGCCGTCCACGACCGGTGCAGGCAGCGAAGGTGCGCTTACCAAAGGACCGTTCAACGCCCTCCGGCCCACTGTGGATCTCAACAATACGCTGGTGTCCTTCATCCTTACGGGTTACGCCGGCTATTCCACCGCTGCAGGTTATATCGGCCCGAATCTCCGCATCGATCACGACATCAGTCTGCTCGTGCCGGAAATCTGGTCGCGCCTGAAGCCACAGGAACGGGACCCGCGCTTCCTGATCGAAAACGGCTACATGGAAAAGGTGTCGGATTTCCAGTATCAGGGCCGCCTGATTCAGGCAAGCCGCCTCGGCTATCGCATCACGGAACGCTTCGTACACGGCTTCATGGGCAAAATGTTCGATGCGCCCCGTGCGGTATTCGGTGAGCAAATCCTGCGGCCGGAAACCCAGGATATGGCGGTATTCGTGGATGGCGTGGAAAATATCGTCGAAGCGCAGCAAAACGTGGCCGTCTGCTATCTGGAGGACGGCAGCGTGGAAGATGCCTGCCCGCCGCTCAAGGCCCTGCTCCACATCATGGCCAAGGGTCATTATGAGGGCAAAGACGTGCATGACCCGGCTATCCGGGCCTTGTTTACCCGTGAAGCATTATTCGCTTCGGATTGGTACCAGGAACGACTAAAGACGAAGCAAATACGGGACATCCGTCTTTGGGAACGCCATATCGCCTACCTAGACACCTTCGCCCACCGCACCAGCCACCAGGACCTGGCTGAGCGGCTTGACATCCAGGAACGGCTCGAAGGCGCCAAGACCAAGCTGGAGTGGGTAAAGAGCACGGCATACCTGCAAAGCCTGAGCGGCACTATCGGTGCCGACCCGTTACGTCCGGTGCAGTCAATAGTATAGATTCGTCATTGTGCCGCAACGTACTGGTGGCCACTCCAAAATTGACCAGCCTGACAATAAAATAGCTGCGTTGAATTTCCGGAACGTAGGTCGTGCTTCAGCCCGACCTACGATGGTGATATTTCATGTTGACTGACTACTAGCCGCCCGAAGCGGCTGCGCACACGAATTTCAGGACATCTTCATCCACACTGCCTTCCAGAACAGGGATCTCCTCCTGACCGACCAGCTTCTGGCGGGCGATCACGCTCATATCCGCGCGTTGCGCTTCGCTCGAAAGCACGACGGTAGTGCGTTTGGCGCAATCGACCCGCTGCTCCATCACTAAATACTTCACAACCTGGCGCCCGATCTTGAGTTCTTTTTCATCATTGATCACGTGTCGACTGGTGAATGTCAGCTGTGGCTTGTTGCCCCGGATGCTGCTTTTGTCCACCTCACGGAAATTGTCGCTGATTTGGGATGCCTGCACCCATTCCGCCGCCTGGACGGAAAAACTGGCGGCGAGTCCCAGAACGACAACGCCGGCGCAATGCCTTAAAACTTTTTGCATCAATTTACTCCTCCATCGATTCACATTAGACTTGCCATCGCTCCCATCATACCAAACACCATCCAGATAACGAATCCAAAGGAATCCAGCAATGAACAAAAGCCATAAAATCATCGGTGTCGCCATTTTTCTGCTGAGCGTAATAGGAAATTCCCACGCGGCCGGTACGATTTTCGAAGCCGCCCGCTCCGGCACCGTACAGGAAGTGGAAAAAATGCTTGCCGCCAACAAGAGTCTCGTCAACGCACGCACCGAACTCGGTTCCACGCCGCTGCACATCGCCGCCACCCGTTCCAATCCAGAAATCGCCAAACTGCTGCTGGCCAAGGGTGCCGATATCAACGCCAAGGACAACAACGGCACGACGCCGCTGCATATTGCCGCTTTCACCGGGAAGAAAGAACTGGTGGAATTTTTCCTGAGCAAGGGCGCCGACGCCTACGCCATGGACTTCAAGAACGAAACCCCGCGCGACAAGGCCCACCATTCCCTGAGCAGTGAAATCGAAGGGGTTCTGGCAGTGTGGATGCTGAAAAACCCGCAACCGGCCAAAAAGAAATAAGCTACTGGCCGGCCTCGGCTGGCTTCTCCTGCTGCTCCGCCCTTGTCCAGCAACTCGCGATGCCCACACGGGTCCATGGCGAGCGCAAAACGAAAGGAATGCAGGGTGCTCCGATGGATACCCTGCCATCCTCGCGCTTCCGCGTGGCTGACTACTAAAGTTCCAAGGGGGCGGGCATGCCGACCCAGTACCCCTGCGCATAATTCACCCCGAGGATGCGCAATTTTTCCAGGGTCTCCTCGTCTTCCACGAATTCGGCAATGGTCTGGATGCCCATCACGTGGCCGATGCGGTTAATCGCCTCGACCATGGCCAGGTCGATGGGGTTTTGGACCATATTCTTGACGAACATGCCGTCAATCTTCAGGTAGTCCACCGGCAAGTCCTTGAGATAGGCGAACGACGACATCCCGCTGCCGAAATCATCCAGGGAAAACCGGCAACCGGCCTGTTTCAATTCCTGCATGAACCGGCGCACGCGTTCAAGATTTGAAATCGCCACGGTTTCGGTGATCTCGAAGCACAGCGCCGTGGGGGGAATTCGGTAGCGGCTGATCTGGTCGCGCAGGAATTCGGGGAAATACTCATCGTTCAGGCTCGCGCCGGAAAGGTTGATCGAGCAGATGCGCGGCGGGTTCGATCCTGCCGCACGGCCCAAGCTCTCCGATACAGTGGCGAACAGGGTGCGTATCACCCAGCGGTCGATCACCGGCATCAGGCCGTAACGTTCGGCAGCAGGCATAAAGGTCCCCGGCGAGATCACCTCGCCGTTCACATCGATCATGCGTAGCAGAATCTCGCAGTAGTGCCCATCCTCCTGCTCCTCGCTCAGCGGGAGGATAGGCTGGAAATATAGTCGAAAGCGCTGCTCTTCGAATGCTTTGGAAATATCCGTGACCCAGCGCATCTCGCTCTGGCGCTGCATCAAATCGATGTCTTCCGGGCTGTACACATTGACGCGATTGCGGCCATTGTCCTTGGCGGCATAGCATGCCGCATCGGCGCAACTCATCAAGTTCGCCGGGCTGCCGCTGTGCGCGGTAATCGGCGCCAAGCCGATGCTGACGCCCACTTCGAACGTTCGGTCTTCGCAGGTAAAACGAAAATTCTGCACGATCTTGCGCAACGTATTGGCCACTTTCAGAGCCTCGTCCAGGGTGCGATGTTCCAGCAAGACGCCGAATTCATCTCCGCCCAGCCTGGCCAAGGTGTCGCCGCCATGGATTTGCGACCGCAACTTATCGGCCAGCTGGCGCAACATTTCATCCCCGGCGGCATGGCCGGCGGTGTCGTTCACCACCTTGAACTGGTCGAGATCCATGTACAGCAGGGCGTGCTGGTCGCCGCCCGATTTTGTGCTGTCGAGCAGCCGGGTGAGCCGGAGATCGAATTCGCGCCGGTTGATCAAGCTGGTCAGCTGGTCATGGGCTGCCTGCCAAGCCAGTTGCTTGGCCAGTTCTCGCGCTTGGGTGACATCGCGAAACACCAGCACCGAACCGATCGACTCCCCCGCCTGGTTGCGAATCGGCGCAACTGAGCTTTCGATGTCGAAATCGCGCCCGTCGTTGTTAACCAGCAGCACGTTCTCGTAAACATTGACCGTCGCGCCCTCGACCGAGCCATCGAAGGCGGGATGGTCGATTTGCTTGCGCGTGAAAGCATCGACCACGTTGAACGCCCAGCGCAGGGCCAGCCCTTGCACTTCTTCCAGCTTCCAACCGGTGAGCTGCTCGGCGACCGGATTGAAATAAACCACCTTGCCTTCATCATCGGTGGTGATTACGCCGTCGCCGATCGAATCCAGCGTGACCTGGGCGCGTTCCTTCTCCTGGAAGAGCGCCTGTTCCGTCAGTACCGTGCGCCGCATCACGTACAAGGCAATCATGGCACCCAGCGCGACGGCGACAAGTCCGAGCAAACCCATCAATAGGAGCCCGCTGCGATAAGAGGAAGCCGCTTCGGCTGTGGCCTTGCGCTCCTGCTCCTGCTGCAAATCCGTGAGCGCGGCAAGCTGCCCGATCACCACTCTCTGCGTGGGGATCACCTCGTTGAGCAGAAAACGCTTGGCTTCGGCGACATTCCCCTGCTGGAACAATCCTGCCACTTTTACCTGCAGCCGCTCTCCATGCTTGGCCAGTTCGAGCGATTGAGATAAGACGCGTTTTTCCTCTGGGTTAAGGCCCAGCGCAACCAGCTTGTCACGCGCCTGGATGAAGTTCGCCGCCAGCCTGCCGAAATGCAACATCTCCTCGTCCCACTCGAACGGATCGGTCAGCAGCGCCAGACGGTGCAGGCTGATGGCACGTTCTCGGGCGGCCGTCACCATCTCGAACACGAGACCGATCTTGGCGTCATGCTCCTCGCTTAAAACCTCCATCCGCTCGTGCAGCGCCGTGACGCGTGTCAGGCCGATGGCAGTCAGTCCCGCCATGAGCAGCAGCACTAGGCCAAAGCTGGCAAGGATGAGGGTTTTCGAACTCTTCAGCAAACTCAGGAATCCTCGCCGATGCTTGGAACGTCGCTCAGAACTTCCAATACCGGCACGCCCGATTCATCCAGCTGCACATGCTCGATCTGGGCGAAACGGCGGCTGATTTTCTGGCTGGTGACATGCACTTCCTCGGCATCCTCATGGGCCAGCCGGATATGATCCGCCAGCTTTTTCATGCGCGTGTCGAAGCGGGAAAACTCCTTGCCCAGCTTGCTCAGCGCATCCTTGATGATGTGCACCTGCTTGCGGGTTTCCACATCCTTGATCACGGCCCGCGCGGTGTTCAGAATCGCCATCATGGTGGTCGGCGAAACAATCCACACGCGCTTCTGCATCGCGTAATCCACCACGTCGTCCTGATGGTGGCCGTGAATCTCTGCAAACACCGCCTCGGCCGGCACGAACATCACCGCGCCATCGCTGGTTTCATCGGGAATAATATATTTTTCGCTAATCGCATCGACGTGCTTTTTTACGTCCGACTTGAACTGCTTCAGCGCCTGGGCACGGTCGCCCTCGGAAAGCTCGGCGGCGAACATGCGGTGATAGTTTTCCAGCGGGAACTTGGAATCGACAGCGACATTACCCGTCGGCTCGGGCAGCATCAACAGGCAATCCACGCGGTTGCCATTGCTCAGGGTTTGCTGGAAGGCGTATGAAGAAGGCGGCAGAATGTTGCGCACCAACGCCTCCAGCTGAACCTCGCCGAAGGCGCCGCGCGAACGCTTGTCGCCAAGCAGTTCCTGCAGGCTCACCATGTTGGTGGTGAGTCCATCGATCTTCTTCTGCGCCTCGTCGATAGTCGCCAGCCGTGCCATGACGTTGGCGAAGGTCTCGTTGGTTTTCTTGAACCCCTCGTCCAGCCGCTCCGTCACTTTGCCGCTAATCTGCTCGAGGCGGCCATCCACCGACTTGGTCAGGGACTCAATGGCGGTAGTCAGCTGTTGGGTGGTATTGCGCAGGGTGGACTGAATCAGTTCCTGGTTGGCGCGCACCTGCTCTGCAGACTGCGCCAGCATCGCTTCGCGGGTCTGGGCAAGACTCGTGCTCTGAGACAGTTGCAATTTTTCCAGTGCATCACGGTTTAACTGAAGTTCCTGAGAGATCGATCCGCGCAAACGCTCGGCATTTTCCGCTGCAGCCGAATTCATGCGGTCGCCCTGCCTGGCCAGCCCCTCGTGCAGGTCGGACAGCATGGCACGGTGCTTCTCCTCCATGATTTGCGCCACCAGGGCCGGCAGTTCATTCTGACGGCGGACCAGCCCGCTGAATCTGAACCCCAGCCACAAAGCGGCGGCCAGGATAAACGACAGCAGGATTCCGATCAGGATTTCGGGCATGGTTTTTTCTAAATAAATGGAAGGGCGATTATAACGCATCGCCGATGGCGCCGTTACCCGGCCGAGGTCGGGATAGCCAAACCGCCAAATGAAAAATCCCCCGCTTCCCGATTTGAAGATCGGAGAAGCGGGGGATTCTTAAGAAGCTATGCCGTTAGGACCGAGCAGACCTCTTGCGCTCATGCTCCAGCAGGAAGCGCTTGCGGATGCGGATCGACTTGGGAGTGATTTCCACCAGTTCGTCATCGTCGATAAACTCCACTGCGGATTCCAGCGTCATCTTGATCGGCGTGGTCAGGCGTACTGCCTCGTCGGTGCCGGAAGAACGTACGTTGGTCAGTTGCTTGCCCTTGATCGGGTTCACTACCAGATCATTGTCGCGACTGTGTATGCCGATAACCATGCCTTCGTACAGTTTGTCGCCGGGGCTCACGAACATTTTGCCGCGATCTTCCAGTTTCCACAGGGCGTAGGCTACGGCCTCGCCGTTATCCTGGCTGACCAGCACGCCGTTGCGGCGACCGGGAATGTCGGCCCTGACTTCGGCATACTCGTCGAACACGTGCGACATCACGCCGGTACCGCGGGTCAGGGTCATGAATTCGCCTTGGAAGCCGATCAGGCCACGCGCGGGAATGCGGTACTCCAGACGCACCCGGCCATGGCCGTCGGGTTGCATGTCCTGCAGATCGCCGCGGCGGCGGCCCAGTTCCTCCATCACCGCGCCTTGATTCGCATCCTCCACGTCGAGCGTAAGCGCCTCATAGGGCTCGCACTTGACGCCGTTGATTTCCTTCATCACCACGCGCGGCTTGCCCACGGCCAGCTCATAACCTTCGCGGCGCATGTTTTCCAGCAGCACCGTCAGATGCAGCTCGCCGCGTCCGGAAACGATAAACGAGTCGGCATCCTCGGTCTCTTCAACCTTCAATGCCACGTTGATCAACAGCTCCTTCTGCAACCGGTCGCGCAGTTGGCGGCTGGTGACGAACTTGCCCTCGGTGCCGGCCAGCGGCGAAGTGTTAACCCGGAAGTTCATGTTCAGAGTCGGTTCATCCACCAGCAGCAGCGGCAGCGCCTGAGGGTTTTCCTTGTCGCAGATGGTGACGCCGATGCCCACTTCTTCAATTCCGGTAATCAGGATGATATCCCCGGCCTGCGCTTCATCCAGTTGCACCCGTTCCAGGCCATGGAATCCCATCACCTGGTTGATCTTGGCATTTTTCGGGGTGCCCTCCGGCCCATTCATCACGACCACCTGTTGGCCCGGCTTGATGCGGCCGTTGGCAATGCGGCCAATGCCGATGCGACCGACGAAGCTGGAATAGTCCAGTGCGGCAATCTGTAGCTGCAGTGGAGCATCCGGATCTCCCTTCGGCGGCTCCACATGCTTTAGAACAGTATCGAACAGGGCGCGCATATGGTTGCAAGTCTGGCCCAACTCCAACATGGCGTAGCCGTTGATCGCGGAGGCATACACGACGGGGAAATCGAGCTGATCTTCGGTTGCACCCAGCTTGTCGAACAGTTCGAAGGTCTGGTTGACGACCCAGTCAGGACGAGCGCCGGGACGATCGATCTTGTTCACCACGACTATCGGCTTGAGGCCCAGCGCAAGCGCCTTCTTGGTCACGAACCGGGTTTGCGGCATCGGGCCTTCCACTGCGTCCACCAGCAGCAACACGCCGTCGACCATGCCCAGCACCCGTTCCACCTCACCGCCGAAATCCGCGTGCCCGGGGGTATCCACGATATTGATGTGGACACCTTCATATTCCACAGAAGTGTTCTTGGCGAGAATGGTAATGCCACGCTCCTTTTCCTGATCGTTGCTGTCCATCACCCGTTCGGCGATATGCTGGTGCGAGGCGAAGGTGCCGGCTTGGTGCAGCAGCTTGTCCACCAGCGTGGTCTTGCCGTGGTCGACGTGGGCGATGATTGCAATATTGCGTTGGGCGCGTGACATGTAATGATTCCTGCTATGTAAAAAAGTCAGCGATTGTAGCATAAATATCTGGCTTTTCTGGAAAATCTCCGTATAATGCGCCGCTTGGCTGAAGTAATATCTTTCAGCCTTGGTTCATCGCTCCTGACCCTTCTTTTTCAGATTCTCTGAAATTCGATCACACCCCGGTTAGCGACGATGTTTTAGCGCCGCGTGGTGTTTGGTATTGGCCCTTTAATGATCGGGTCAGCCCTGCTTATTCCCTGCTGCGCGTTATTTTTACCTTAAATTTAAGGAAATACACGTGTCTTTTGAAAAACTGAATCTGCATCCCTCCATCCTGCAAGCGATCGCCGAGAGCGGCTATACCAGCCCCACCCCGATCCAGGCAGAAGCCATTCCCGAAGTCCTCGCCGGCCACGACCTGATGGCTTCGGCACAAACCGGCACCGGCAAGACCGCTGCCTTTATCCTGCCCGCACTGCAGCGTCTGACCGAGCCCTCCCTGAGCAAAAGCAAAGGCCCGCGTGTACTGGTGCTGACACCGACACGCGAGCTGGCAAACCAGGTTAACGACGCAGCGCGCAAGTACAGCAAATTCCTGCGCGTTAAAACCGTCAGCATCCTCGGCGGCATGCCCTACCCGCTGCAAAACAAGCTGCTGTCGCAGCCTGTGGACATCCTCGTCGCCACGCCTGGCCGCCTGATCGACCATCTCGATCGTGGCCGCATCGATTTCTCGCGTCTGGAAATGCTGATCCTGGACGAAGCCGACCGCATGCTGGACATGGGCTTCATCGACGACGTCGAGAAAATCGCCGCTGCTACCCCAGCCAGCCGCCAGACCCTGCTCTTCTCGGCCACGCTGGAAGGCACCATCGCAACCCTGGCGAAGCGCCTGCTGAAAGATCCCAAGCGCATCCAGATGGCAGCGCAGCAGGCCAAGCACGAGAATATCGAGCAGCGTCTGCACATCGTCGACGACATGGCCCACAAAAACCGTCTGTTGCAGCATCTGCTGACCGACGTCGATGTCAAACAGGCCATCGTATTTACTTCCACCAAACGCGACGCCGACATGCTGGCTGAAGACTTGTTCGCACAGGGCCATCAGGCTGCGGCACTGCATGGCGACATGAACCAGGGCGCGCGCAACCGCACCCTCACCCGCATGCGCAGCGGCGCTATCAAAGTACTGGTCGCCACCGACGTGGCGGCGCGCGGACTTGACGTGGCCGGCATCAGCCACGTGATCAACTTCGACCTGCCCAAGTTCGCCGAGGACTACGTCCACCGCATCGGCCGCACCGGCCGTGCAGGCAGCCAGGGAATCGCGGTATCCTTCGCCTCCGGCAAGGATGTGATGAACCTGAAGAAGATCGAGCGCTTCACCGGCCACGCCATCACCCCGCACGTCGTTCCCGGCTTCGAGGCGAAACGGCCGATGCGCTCCAGCGCGCCTAGCCCTTCTAGCAAGCGTCCAGGATTCGGCAACAATGACCGTCGTCCCGGCTATGAAGGTCGCCCCAACGGCAATCGCGAAGGCTATGCAGGGCGCGGCGGCCCGAACAAGAGCGCTACCGGAACTGGACGTCCCGTCAGTCGCGGCAGGTAATCCTGTCTGGTAACACCATGAAAAAAGGCGCTCGATTGAGCGCCTTTTTTTTCATCTATCCCGTCTTAATCGTGGCGGCCGTGCTTGTTTTTGTCCTTGTAGTGACCGAGATGCCGGCCATTGTCGTGATGATCATGGTCATCCTGGACATACACGACTTCCTTTCTCACCCTCACAGTTTCACGTCTGCGATCAGACGTTGCCATGGCAGCACCCGCCGCACCGCCAACGGCGCCGCCGATAATTGCGCCATCACGGCCACCCATGGCCGAACCTACCGCAGCTCCTGCGCCGCCGCCAAGCGCTCCGCCGAGAATCGCCTCGCCATCCATACCCGCTTTCGCAGTTGCAGCGGAAACAACCAGCACGCCCAAGACTAGCACCATCAAAATTTTCATTTCTTATCCCTCCGTCAAATATCACAGATCGGATTATAGATAGTTGCCGGAGAAGGCCAGATTACGTTTATGTAATCTATTTGAAGAACTCAACCCTCCTTGTTGCGCATGAAATCAGCCGTTTTCCAGAAGGCGCGCTTCAGTTCTTCGCGCAGACCCTCTTCCAGCCCAACATCCTGCATCGCCTGAATCATGCAGTTCATCCACTGGTCGCGCTCCGATTCGCCGATGACGAATGGCAGGTGGCGCTGGCGCAGGCGCGGGTGGCCGTATTTATCGACATACAGCTGCGGTCCGCCGAGCCAGCCGGATAGAAAGAGAAACAGCTTCTCACGCGAGGCTTTCAGGCTCTTTGCATGCAGTTCGCGGATGCCCTGGAGATCCTGCTGCTGGTCCATCAAGTCGTAGAAGCGGTCGACCAGTTTGCGCACCACTTCCTCGCCGCCGATTCTTTCGTAATGTGTCTGCATGCCTAGCCTCTCACCGGCCTGACTTTGCTCGCCACGAGCTTGGCCCGGCCACGTGCCTCATCCACGTCCTTGCCGTTGGCGAGCCCTACGCCCATGCGGCGGCGGGTAAAGCTTTCCGGCTTGCCGAACAGGCGCAGGTCGCTCTGCGGCACGGTCAAAGCTTCCGCCACGCCTTCAAAGGCAATGCCAGTAGCGTCCATGCCCCCATAGATCACTGCGCTGGCACCGGGTGCGCGCAGGGAAACATTCACCGGCAGGCCGAGGATGGCGCGGGCATGAAGGTCGAATTCGCTCTGGATCTGGCTGCACATCGTTACCATGCCGGTATCGTGGGGGCGCGGGCTGACTTCGGAAAACCACACCTGGTCGCCCTTGACGAACAATTCCACACCGAAAATGCCGCGTCCGCCCAGGTTATCCGTCACCGCCCTGGCGATTTCGCGCGAACGGGACAGCGCTGCGTCGCTCATCGGTTGCGGCTGCCAGCTTTCGACGTAATCGCCCTTGACCTGGACGTGGCCGATTGGCTCGCAGAAAAAGGTTTCCACTTGACCCGAAGCACCCACCGCGCGCACGGTGAGCAGCGTGATTTCGTACTCGAAATCGATGAAACCCTCGACGATCACCCGCCCCTGGTTCACCCGGCTGCCGCTGGCGGCATAATCCCATGCCGCTTTGACATCGGCAGGGCCTTCCAGTCGGGACTGGCCCTTGCCGGAGGAGGACATCACCGGTTTGACGATGCAGGGATAGCCGATCCCGGCATCGATTGCCGCCTGAAGCTCCACCAAGCTATCGGCGAAGGCATAGGGCGAAACCGGCAGTTGCAGCGTTTCTGCCGCCAGGCGGCGGATGCCTTCGCGGTTCATGGTCAGCTGCGCGGCACGTGCGGTGGGAATCACCTCGGCCAGCCCATCGCGCTCGATTGCCACCAGCATGTCGGTGGCAATGGCTTCGATCTCGGGCACGATCAGGTGCGGCTTTTCCTGCTCGACCAAGGCACGCAGCGCGGCGCCATCGGCCATGTTGATGACGTGAGCGCGGTGCGCCACCTGATGGCCGGGCGCATTCGCATAGCGATCCACCGCGATTACTTCCACGCCGAGGCGCTGCAAGGCGATGATCACTTCCTTGCCGAGTTCGCCGCTGCCGAGCAGCATGACGCGCGTAGCGCTGGGGCTCAACGGGGTGCCGAATTTCATGGTGTTTCCTACAGATAAAGTAAAAGACGAATTCTAGCTGCTATCCCTGATCGTCTGCAAAGGTGGGTGGTTCAGCACGCTGTAGCAACCGGCGATGCCGGCGATGCCGATAGCGGCGGCTCCGGCCAGCATCCCCACCGGCAGCAGCCAGACGTTGAACACATAGGGCAATGCGAGAATACGGGTGCTCAGGAAGTAGCTCGTTCCGCTCGCGCCGAGCGCGGCGACCAGCCCAGCCAGCATGCCGATCCCGGCAAACTCGGCAAACAGGCCAGCCAACAACTGCCGCCTGCTCGCTCCCAGAGTGCGCAATATCGCGGTCTCGTAAACCCGCTCGTCGCGGGTGGCGGCGATCGCGGCATACAGTACCGTGAAGCCCATCAGCCAGGTGAACAGAAAAACGAACTCTACCGCGCCGGCAACCCGATCCATGATGGTGCGCACTTCATTCATGACGGCAGCCACGTCGATCACCGTCAAATTCGGAAACACCTTGACCATTTCGTCGAGCAGGCCACCCTGCGCATCAGGCAAATGGAAGCTGGTGATATAGCTGGCGGGAAATTTTTCCAGCACACCGGGCGAGGCGATCACGAAGAAATTGACGCGAAACGAATCCCAGTTGACTTTGCGCAGACTCGCCACGCGTGCACTGAAAGTCGCGCCACCGACACTGTAACTCAAGCTGTCTCCCAGCTTGATGCCGAGCGTAGTGGCGATCCCCTCCTCGACCGACAGTTGAGCCGCGCCAAGATCTTCCCTAGCCCACCATTTTCCGGCGACAACCTGATTTTCATCAGGCAAGCGATCCGACCAGGAAAGGTTGAACTCCCGCTCAACCAGCCGTTGCGCGCGCTCATCGGGATATTCCTCGGTGGCCACCGACTTGCCGTTGACCGCCAGCAACCGGCCACGCACCATCGGGTAGAGCACCGGCGGAGGAATGTGGCGGTCATGGAAAAAACCCCGTAGCAACAGAACCTGATCAGGCTGAATGTTGATCACGAAACGGTTGGGCGCCTCGGCAGGCAGGGTGGATTGCCAGCTTTGCATCAGATCGCCGCGCACCACGGTCAGCAGCAGCAACATCAGCATTCCCAGGCTGAAAGCACTCACCTGCGCCACACTTCCACCCGCCCGCCGTGCAATGTTGGCCAGCCCATAGCGCCATGACACGGAGGCCTGAAGGCGTATCCCGGACAATGCCCTGATCATCAACAGCGCCAGCAGTGCGGCGACCAGGGTGGCTGCAAACAAGCCCGCCAGCGCATAACTGCCCAGCCTGATATCCCCGGCCTGCCACAGCACCAGCCCGGAAATACCGGCAAGCCCCAGGGCAAAGCCGATCAAGCCGAAGCGTCCGGGAGGGCCGAGCTCGCGGCGCAACACGCGCAGGGCGGGGACATGCTTCAGTTGCTGCAAAAAAGGCAGTGAAAACCCCAACAGCGTCACCATGCCAGTCAGAATTCCCTGTACGGCCGGCAGCATCGACGGCAGGGGCAGCTCGACGGCAACCATGCTGCCCAACCGCTGCGCCAGCACCATCTGCCCGATATAACCGAGCAGACAGCCGATCAGGCTGGCCAGCATGCCGAGCAGGAGAAACTGGATCAGGTAAAGACGGAAAATCAGCCGCTGCTGGGCACCCAGGCAGCGCATCACGGCGCAGTTGTCGAGATGACGGGTCATGAATCTGCGTGTCGCCATGATCACCGCCACCGCTGCCAGAATAATGCTGGTGAGTGCAGCCAGGCCGAGGAAATGCTCTGCCCGCGCCAGCGCAGCGCGGATTTCCGGGCGAGCGTCCGATACGCCTTCCAGACGTTCACCCCGCTTCAGCCGTGCAGCAGCCCAGGCGCGGAAAAGTTCAACCCTGCCGACCTCTCCCGCAATCAACAGACGATAACTGACGCGGCTGCCTTCCTGGATCAACCCGGTCGCCGGGATATCCTCAATATTCATCAGCAGCCGCGGCGCAATATTGAACAGGACGCCAGTACGATCAGGCTCCTGGGTCAGCACGGCAGACACGGCCAGATGACTTGCCCCTACCTCCATGCCTGCGCTGGCACCCGCATCCAGCTGGTTGAACAGGCGCTTGTCCAGCCATGCCGTACCCACTTCCGGAATCCCGCTGCTGGCGCGATCTGGGGAGAAGGGCGGCTGCGCCACCCGCAGCCGCCCGCGCAGCGGATAGTTGCGGCTGACCGCCTTGATTTCCGCCAGTTGTGCGCGCTCCCCATGCAGCACCATGCTGGGAAAACTCAGGGTGCGAGCCGTCCGCAGACCACGCCGCAACGCCTCGCGCTCAAAACCCACATCCAGCGGATGGTCCGAGATCAGCGCCAGATCTGCACCTAACAGCATATTTGCCTGCTGCGCCAGCGCCCGTCCGACGCGGTCGGTAAAAAAACCGACCGAAGTGACGCTGGCCACTGCAATCACCAGTGCAGCAGCCAGCACCCGCAGCTCCCCGGCACGCCACTCGCGGCGCAGCATACGCAGAGAAAGGACAAAGTTGTTCATGCCTGTTCCGGAACGAGAACGCCTCGATCAAGGTGCAAACGTCGCTGGCAGCGTTGCGCCAGCCGCTCGTCGTGGGTCACCAGGATCAGCGTGGTGCCGTGTTCCTCGTTCAACCGAAAAAGCAGGTCGATGATGCGCTCACCGGTCGAGCTGTCGAGGTTGCCGGTCGGCTCGTCGGCCAGCAACAGGCGCGGGTTAACCGCGAAAGCGCGGGCGATCGCCACGCGCTGCTGCTCGCCGCCAGAGAGCTGACGCGGATAATGGGAAGCCCTCTGCGCCAGCCCGACCCGCTCCAGTGCAACACCCGCTTCGACGCGAGCACCATTCACCCCGGCAAGTTCCAGTGGCAGCATCACGTTTTCCAGCGCAGTCAGCGCCGGCAGGAGTTGAAAAGACTGGAACACGAAGCCGACCATGCGTCCGCGCAAGGCCGCCCGCCCATCCTCATCGAGCGCAAACAGATCGGTGCCATCAAGCAGAACCTTGCCGCCGGTTGGCACATCCAAACCAGCCAGCAAGCCGAGCAAAGTGGATTTTCCCGAACCGGAAGCGCCCAGCACGGCAACCGATTCGCCCGGCGACGCCGAGAAATCGAGCTGGTCGAGGATGATCAGCGGCGCCCCCTCGCTTGTCACTTGCTTGGTTAGCGCAATTGCCTGCACAATAAAATTTTTAGGGGATGCATTCATGTTTAAGCGCCTGCTGCTGATGGTCTGTTTCCTGCTCTGGGGTGTCGCCGCGCAAGCCGCGCCGGTCATTCTGGTCTTCGGCGACAGCCTTTCCGCCTCCTACGGCATTCCTGCAGACAGGGGCTGGGTGTCCCTCCTTGAGCGGCGGATTCACCAGAAAAATCCAGGCTACCGGGTAGTCAACGCCAGCATCAGCGGCGAAACCACGAGCGGCGGCCGTTACAGAATCGAACAGGTTTTGGCCGAGCACCGGCCAGCGGTGGTGATCCTGGAACTGGGAGCGAACGACGGACTACGCGGGCTGCCGCTTGATGCCGCCGCATCCAACCTTAACGCCATCATTACTGCCTGTCGCAACCGCAAAGCCCGTGTACTGCTGATCGGGATGCGGCTTCCTCCCAATTATGGCAATGCCTACACCACCAAGTTCCAGGCAATCTACCAGCAGGCGGCGCAGCGTCATAAAATCTCATTTCTACCCTTCTTGCTTGAAGGATTTGCCGACAATCCGGAATTATTTCAGGCGGATGGCCTGCATCCCACTACCGCTGCCCAGCCGCTGATCGTGGAAAGGGTTTGGAAACTTCTGCAGCCGATGCTGGCAACGTCAGGATAAATGCCGCCCCACCCAAACGGCTTTCCGCCACGCAAATCTCGCCCTGTAGCAGCTGCGCGAAAGCCTTGACCAGAGAAAGCCCTAAACCGGCTCCGCCGGACAGGGTTCGACTCGGATCTAGTCGGGCGAAACGCTCGAAAATTTTATCGCGCATTTCCGCCGGAATGCCCGGGCCATCATCCTCCACCCGGATTTCCACATGCTTCTCTCTGGCAAGGGCCGTCAGCAAAATGGTACCGCCTGCGGGGACATACTTGAGCTCATTGTCGAGCAGGTTGCTAAAAATCCGCGCCAGCAACTGGCGGTCGGCTTCGATGGTAAGATTGGGAGCAATCCGCCCTTGCAGGGTAAGTTGGCGTTCTTCCGCTGAAGGCACGTAAAGTTCCAGTAACTCTTCCAGCAACCCGGACAGGTCCACCGCTTTTTTTCTCACCCGCATGGCGCCCGCATCGGCTTGGCCAAGCGTGAGCAGAGCATTGACAATGTTCTGCATATTCTGGACTTCGTCGAGCACTCTTTCAAGCGCGGCGCGGTGCATTTCGCCATCGTCATGCCGCAATGCCGCTTCGACATCGGCGCGCAAGCGCGTCAGTGGCGTTCTTAAATCGTGAGCGATATTGTCACCCGTCTGCCGGGTGCTTTGAGTCACCGCAACCAGCTGACGACGCAGCAAGGCATCTTTCTGCTGCTGCCGCCGCCGCTGCAGCCACCAGAAGCCGGCAACCCCGCCAAGCAGGGCCAGCAGCAAAACCACTGACAGCCACATCCCGACCACTTATGCTTCCGGACGCAGGATATAGCCGCTTCCCCGCACGGTGTGCAGCAGGGGCGTGGCAAAGGATTTGTCGATTTTTTGACGCAGCCGGCTGATGTGGACGTCCACGACATTGGTCTGAGGGTCGAAGAAATATTCCCAGACATTTTCCAGCAGCATGGTGCGCGTCACCACCTGTCCGGCATGACGCATCAGGTATTCCAGCAGGCTAAACTCGCGCGGCTGGAGATCGATTGCCTGGCCGGCGCGGGTGACGCTGCGGCTGAGCAAGTCCATTTTCAGATCAGCCAGTTCCAGCATGGTTTCCGGACCGCTGCCGAAGCTGCGCGAGCGGCGCAGCAGCGCTTCGATCCGTGCCAGCAATTCGGCAAAGGCGTAGGGCTTGACTACGTAATCGTCGCCGCCGGCACGCAGGCCTTCCACCCGCTCGTCCACTTCGCCCAGCGCACTCACGATCAGGGCTGGAGTGCTTCTACCCTGATCCCGCAGCGCCTTCAGAACCGATAGCCCATCGCGCCCGGGCAACATGACATCGATGACCCACAGGTCGTGATCGCCGTCCTGCGCCTGCTGCAAGCCGGTCTCGCCGTCGTGGGCGAGGTCAACGCTAAAGCCCGCCTCCACCAACCCGTTCCTGAGCGACTTCGCCGCTGACTCATCATCCTCAATAATCAGCAATTTCATCATAATCGACCCGCCAGATTATCTAGAATTGACATTAACATTTATTTTTATCTATCTGTTTAATATTTTTTTAATGACACAAAAGGCCTTCCGGCACGCAACGAGCCGATCACACTCGCGTAGCCGAAACCCTGCTGGTTGAAGATTTCCAGAACACCACCCACATCCTCCTGGGCGCAGGCCACCAGCAACCCGCCGCTGGTCTGCGGATCGCACAGCAAATTCTTCTGCCACTCCGGCATGGCCGCCGGCAGTGCTACTTCGTGCCCATAGCTCGCCCAGTTGCGCGCCGCCGCACCGGGTGCGTAGCCTTGCTTCGCCAGATCCAGCGCGACAGGCAGCAGCGGCAAACGATCGAATTCGATCTCGGCGGCCAGCTTGGAGCCGTGGCAGATTTCCAGCAGATGGCCCAGTAATCCAAAGCCGGTGACATCGGTCAACCCATGCACGCCCGGCATTGCGGCCAGCACCGACCCCGGCGTGTTGAGCTGGGTGGTGCTGGCGATCATCTGGCGATAGCCCTCCTCCGACAGCTCGCCTTTCTTTAATGCCGCGCTCATGATACCAATGCCGAGACCTTTTCCGAGAATCAGCGCATCGCCCGCCCTGGCCTGGTCGTTACGCTTGACCCGGTCGGGATGGACAATGCCCAGCGCCACCAGCCCATAAATCGGCTCGACGGAATCGATCGAATGGCCGCCGCCGATCGGGATGCCCGCCGCTGCGCACACCGATTCGCCGCCCTTGAGGATTTCACGGATCACCTCGACCGGCAGCTTGCCGATCGGCATGCCGACGATAGCCAGCGCCATGATCGGCTGGGCGCCCATGGCATAGATATCTGAAATCGCATTGGTGGCGGCGATGCGCCCGAAATCGAACGGATCGTCCACAATCGGCATGAAGAAATCGGTTGTCGCGACAATCGCCTGCTCCGCATTCAAGCGGTAAACCGCGGCATCGTCGCTGGATTCGATCCCGACCAGCAGATCGGGAAAGATAGCGCGCGTCGGCATGGTGGCGAGAATTTCGCTCAAAACCGCCGGAGAAATTTTGCAGCCGCAGCCCCCGCCGTGCGAGAACTCTGTTAACTTGACATCCATATTATAATCTTTCGCACCCTTCACTCACTGACACTTGGTTTCTCTGACACATAAATGATTTGCACAAGCAATGACCGCGGGCATCGCACCGTCGCAGCCGAGGCCTTAACCCTAGCACAGTTGGCCCAATTTGACGACATCATCGATGTACGCTCGCCCTCCGAATTCCGCGAGGACCATATCCCGGGCGCCGTGAATTTTCCGGTGCTGAATGACGAGGAGCGCGCACGGGTCGGTACCATTTACAAACAGACCTCGGCCTTCGATGCCAAGAAAATCGGCGCGGCGCTGGTTGCGCGCAACATCGCCGACCATGTGGAACAGCATTTTTCCGACAAGCCGAAAAACTGGCGCCCCCTGGTCTACTGCTGGCGCGGTGGCAGCCGTAGCGGCGCGATGACACACATCCTGAACCAGATCGGCTGGCGCGCCCAGCAGTTGAAAGGGGGCTACAAAGCCTACCGCACCATGGTACTGGCAACGCTGCAAACCCTGCCCGGCCGCTTCCGCTACCGGGTCATCTGTGGGCCTACCGGTTCCGGGAAAAGCCGCCTGCTGACCGCGCTGGATGAGTTGGGCGCACAGGTACTGGACCTGGAAGGACTCGCTGCCCACCGCGGTTCGATCCTGGGCAGCCTGCCCGACGCTGACCAGCCGCCTCAAAAGCTGTTCGAAAGCCGACTCTGGGAAGCGCTACAAAAATTCGACCCTGACCATCCGGTGTATGTGGAAGCGGAAAGCAAAAAAATCGGCAATATTCGGGCGCCCGACGCCTTGCTGGAGGAAATGTGGCAACACGGCCAGTGCGTCCGTGTCGAAATGGCACAGGAACAACGCATCGCGTTGCTCAAGGAGGAATACGTCCATTTCCTCGAAAATCCGGAAGCGCTTTGCCACAAACTGGATCACCTGACCGGGATTCACGGCAAGGGCTTGATCCAGAAATGGCAGGCGCTCTCCGCCGGACGGGCCTGGGACGAACTGGTCGGGGAACTACTGGCAAAACACTACGACCCTGCCTACAACAAATCCACTGCGAAACATTATACTCAGTTCAGCGAGGCCCTTATTCTTCACCCTGCAGATATCAGCATGGAAAGCTTCCGCGAGGCCGCAAAGAAAGCAATGCTTGAGTAAGATCAAGGCCATGCCTTGACTCGATGCGATAAGGTGGTACGCTTTAATTTGGTCTTGTTCATCCACCAAAAGAGGTCAATATGACTACAACCTGGATTCTTGTCGCAAACGCCAGTGAAGCAAAACTCTACGCCAACACGGGAATCAGCAAGGGTCTGGAAAAGGTCGCCGCTTTCGACCACCCCGACAGCAGGAAAAAGAACTCGGATCTGGTGACCGACCGCTCCGGCCACATGCAAAGTGCCGGCAATGGCCACGGCGCCCGCCAGCCGGCCACCGATCCGAAGCAGCACGAGCATGAAATTTTCGCCCGCGAAATCGCGCGCCACATCGAGCATGGCCGCACCGGCAACCACTATCAGCGCCTCATAGTAACCGCTGAGCCCCACTTCCGCGGACTGCTCAACAACACCTTCAGCACCCAGGTGCACAGTCTGATCAGCGAAAGCCTGGACAAGGACTACACCAAGGCCACGCAAAAGGAACTGGCAGGCCACCTGGAAAAATTCATCTACCTATAACAACGGCCAGCGGTCTACCACCTCGTAGGCCGACCCGCTCTCGCCCGGCACCGACCTGACCAGGACAAAATCATCGGCACGCCATTCGACCTCCCCGGCCGGGAGAGGTTTGTTCCTGCAGTCGGCCTTACGCAGCAGAGTGACATGAGGCACGAAGGGCTTGGTATCGAAGCGGAATCCCTCCCCATGCAGCTTCTCCCGCAACGCATCGACCAGCAGCATCAATTCCGCTGGCGTTTCATCGGACGCCGCCCAGACGATCCGGTTATGGGGCCACCAGCCGAATCGCGTCAGATTGAGGCAAAATGCGGGAGCCCGAATTTCCCCGGCGAGTGCGAGCAGATCGTCGATCCGCTCAGGCCCAACCTCGCCGAGAAACGCCAAGGTCAGGTGGATCGTTTCCGCGCGCGTACGCCGTCCTCCGCAAACCCCATGCAGACGTTCCCCCGCCTCAGCCAGCCCGGCAGAGGCTACCGCACTGGGCCAGAGGGCGAAAAACAGGCGCGCCGTGGTGGGCTCAACATGAGACTCTCGAAACGAGACCTCGTCCATCTCTCCCAGGGGGAGAGATTTAGGAGAGAGGGAACATGTCAAAAGAGCTCCCTCTTCGCGAGCTCCCATCTCATTCGGATGGCGCTTGCAAAAATGACAAATAAATTGTTTAATCCAATTCAGATATGCCTGTTCAGTACTGATACTGTAGTGCTTTAAACGAATTTTCCCGCGCACCTTATCGAACAAGCGCGGCGAAGTAGATAAGACGGCAGCATCAATCATTTTTAGGATGTCCTAAAAAAGTTGGGAACAAAATTATTCTAAAATATTTTATGAGTTTAGTGCAGGATAAAGCGTCATTTTAGAATGCACACTTAACGAATGAAAGGGACTGGCGTGCGCATATTGCTTGCAGGTCCCAAGCGCGAGCAATCGCAAGCGGAAGAAATTGCGAACAGCATCAGCCACGGTATAGGACTGGTCGCCGCACTCGTCGGAACTCCGTTGCTCATCATGCATGCAGCACGGCACGGAGACGCTGGATTCATTGTCGGTACGAGTGTCTTCTCCGCAACCATGATATTTCTTTACCTTGCCTCTACGCTCTACCACGCGTTACCAATGGGTAAGGCCAAGAGCATTTTCCGGGTCATCGAGCATTCCGCGATCTTTCTTCTTATCGCTGGTACGTACACGCCGTTCACGCTGGCGGTACTTCGTGGCGCATGGGGCTGGACGCTTTTCGGGGTTGTTTGGGGTCTTGCCGTAGCCGGGGTGGCGCTGAAGGCATTCGATAAGGCCTCCCATCCGATACTCTCCACCGGCCTTTATCTGTTGATGGGGTGGGTTATCGTGATCGCAGTCGATCCGTTATTTGCCAGAGTGCCGACAGCGGGCTTGCTCTGGTTGCTTGCTGGAGGTTTGTCTTACACAGCCGGTGTAGCCTTTTTCGCAACCGATTCACGGCTGCAGTATGGCCACCTAATCTGGCATCTGTTTGTTATAGCCGGTACCGCATGCCATTATTTTGCAGTGCTTTGGTATGCGGCCTAAGGCTCCAGGGTAGGGTGTATCGTTTCCGCACCGAAACACAGGGCGAAAAACATGCGCAAGGTTCTAAGCTTAGGCTAACGGCAATGGATTCGATGTCGGCACTCCTTGCAAACTATACGCATAATTCTAACCTTCTCCAGCTTAGCCATAGTGAACAACACGAACTTTGTGGGCCAATTTTAATGGCCGAACTCCGTTGTATATAAATACATGCTAATATTCCTAATCTTCTTTAGCCGCGCCGGATTTTGGCGTGTCTCAAGACATATTGAGGCCGATATAAAAAAAAATTAACTATGCCGACTGAAGCCAAATCAGTACTCTACGTCCGTCTGCCCTGCTGGAAAATCTATCCCGGCGGTGTTATCTATGTCGCCGACTACATTCACAAACAGCGGCCGGATATTCATCAGCACCTTCTCGATTTGGCCTTGGTTGCGCCGTCCGACCGAAAACGCGTGCTGAAGGAGCGTCTACGCACCTTGCGGCCAGACATTGTGGCTTTCTCCTGGCGCAACATGCAGTCCTTCGGCCCACATCCGGAGGACGACGCCCTCGGCGTCGTCATGAACTTCGACCATTCACCGAAGTTGTATCGAAGACTGAAAGCGGCCAAGGATTCGCTGTCGATTATCTATGACTATCTGGCCAGCCGGATGCGCAACTTCGGCTACATGAAGCTGGTCAGGCGGATGCTGCCCACCACGCGCGTTGTGGTCGGCGGGACGGCAGTGTCGATATTCGGCAAATATGTCGCCGAGAAATGCCCGCCCGATTCGGTGATCGTCATCGGCGAAGGCGAGGACACCATGTTGTCGATTGTCGACGGTTTCACCAAGCCGGTCGGCGAGTATTTCTACAAGAACCGCTCCGGCCAGGTCGATCATCGCAGCCGCGCGGAAACCTTCGATTTGCGCCAGCTTACGGCGGTCGATTTCACTTACGTCGAATCGATTTTTCCCGACTTCCACCGTTATCTCGACAATGACATCGGCGTGCATACCAAACGGGGATGCCCTCTTCAGTGCCATTTCTGCCTGTACAACAAAATCGAGGGCGCCATGCAGCGCTACCGCGAGCCGGCCGAGATCGCCAATGAGGTGGAAACACTGCACAGGCGATATGGCGTCAAGCGAATCTGGTTCACCGATGCGCAGTTCTGTTCGACAAAAAGGAGCACCGAGCATGTCGAACATATCCTGGACGAATTGCTGGCAAGAAAAATTGATATCAACTGGTCGGGGTATCTGCGGCTGAACCACCTGACGCCGGGAATCGCGCGAAAAATGCTGGCAACGGGGATGAGCAGCGTTGACCTGTCTTTCGCCGGATCGCAGGAGATCATCGACAAGCTGACCCTGGGTTATTCGCTGGAACAGCAGATGGATGCCTTCCGCATGTTCCAGGCGAACGGCCACACCGATCAGAAGATCAAACTTTACATGCCCTTGAACGCGCCCGGCGAGACAGTGCAAACGCTGCAAAAGACCGTCGAGAAGATCAAGGAGCTGTATGAAATGTTCGGCCGCGACAACGTGCTGCCGTTCATTTTTTTCATCGGCATTCAACCCGGCACACCGGTGGAACGTCTGCTGATCAGCCGGGGCTACCTAAAGCCGGACTATAACCCGCTCACTTTCAATCCCTTTCTCATCAAAAAGCTGCTATACAATCCGAAGCCTCTCGGCCGCCTGATCGGTCGCGCCTACCTTGAAGCGATCGAAACATCCGATCCGAACAGCGAGTATATTGGCCGGGCCACGATGGATATCCTCGAGCGGGAATTGGCCAAGCCGGAGGTAGTGGCAGCTTGCGGGGGAAATTCTTCACCCCAGCCCGCCGATGAGCCTGCTTCATGTTCATGCAAGGCATAAATATGCGCGCCCATCACCACTGAACAAAAAACGCTGATGTTGCCTGTTGCGCTGGTGCCGATTTTTGTCAACAATGACGCTATGGCCAACACAAAATTTCCTATGCTCGACCAACCCGTTCCCGACTTTGAACTTCCCGCGACCGGGGACAAGCAATTCCGCTTATCCACGGCCAAAGGAAAACCCGTAGTCCTGTACTTCTATCCCAAAGACTCCACACCCGGTTGCACCACCGAGGCGCAACAGTTCCGCGATCTTTATCCGGAATTTCAAGCCCTTGGCTGCCAAATTTACGGCATCTCACGAGACAGCCTGAAGTCCCACGAAAATTTCAAGGCGAAACAGAATCTGCCGTTCGAGTTGCTCAGCGACAAGGAAGAAGCCGCCTGCAATCTGTTTGGTATCATCAAAATGAAAAATATGTATGGTAAACAGGTCAGGGGCATCGAACGCAGCACCTTCGTCATCGACGGCGGAGGCGTGCTGCGGCGCGAGTGGCGCGGCGTAAAGGTCGCCGGCCATGCCCAGGAAGTGATTGATTTCATCGAGACGCTTAAATAAAGGGTTACCAATGGCACGAAAGTCACACATCCATTCCAAGATATTTGTTCTCGATACCAACGTGCTGATGCACGATCCGTCGAGTCTGTTCCATTTCGATGAACACGACATCTTCCTGCCGATGATTACCTTGGAAGAATTGGACAACAACAAAAAAGGCATGACCGAGGTTGCACGCAATGCGCGCCAGGCCAGCCGCTTCCTGGATGAAATCGTCACCGGCGCACAGACCGCGATGGAAGACGGCTTTCCCCTCTCCATCAACGATCGCAAATGTAGTGGACGCCTGTTCCTGCAAACCAAGCAGATGAACGGCGAACTGCCCGCCGGCATGCCGACCAGCAAGGCCGACAACCAGATTATCAGCGTGGTGATGCACCTGCAGCAGCAATACTCCAAGCGTGAGGTCATTCTGGTGTCGAAGGACATCAACATGCGCATCAAGGCCCGCGCCCTGGGCTATGCTGCGGAGGATTACTTCAACGACAAGGTGCTGGAAGACACCGATCTGCTTTATACCGGCCTCAAGGCGCTGCCGCAGGATTTCTGGGAATACCACGGCAAGGGCATGGAGTCCTGGCAAGAAGCCGGCCATACCTTTTACCGCATCAAGGGGCCGCTTTGCGCCGGCCTGCTGATCAACGAATTCGTCTATTTCGAATACGACAAGCCGTTCCACGCCATCGTCAGGGAATTAAACGGCAACACCGCCGTACTGGAAACGATCAAGGATTTTACCCATCTCAAAAACAGCGTCTGGGGCATCACCGCGCGCAACCGCGAACAGAATTTCGCCCTGAACCTGCTGATGAACCCGGAGGTGGATTTCATCACCCTGCTCGGCCAGGCCGGTACCGGCAAGACACTGCTCACCCTGGCTTCCGCCCTGACGCAGACGCTGGACCTGAAACTTTACAGCGAAATCATCATGACCCGTGTCACCGTCCCGGTCGGGGAAGACATCGGTTTTCTCCCGGGCACCGAGGAAGAAAAAATGGCGCCGTGGATGGGCGCGCTGGAAGACAACCTGGACGTGCTCAACAAGACCGACGAGAATGCCGGCGACTGGGGACGTGCCGCGACGCAGGACTTGATCCGCTCGCGGGTCAAGATCAAGTCGCTCAACTTCATGCGCGGCCGCACCTTCCTGAATAAATTCCTGATCATCGACGAAGCGCAGAACCTGACGCCCAAGCAGATGAAAACCTTGGTCACCCGCGCCGGTCCCGGCACCAAGGTGGTCTGCCTCGGCAACATCGCGCAGATCGACACGCCTTATCTGACCGAGGGCAGCTCCGGGCTGACTTACGTAGTGGATCGGTTCAAGGGATGGGAACACTCCGGCCACGTGACGCTGCTGCGCGGCGAACGTTCAAGGCTGGCGGATTATGCAGCGGAGGTGCTTTAACCCCAATACTGTTCAATTACCGTTCGGGCTGAGCTTGTCGAAGCCCATTCACCCTTCGACAAGCTCAGGGCGAACGGGCTTAAGCGAACAATATTGACTTTAAACCGGATGTTTCAGGGGCGAGTAGGGTGCGCCGTGCGCACCATGGTGCGTGGAACGCACCCTACTGCATATCTTTGTGCGATTCATAATGCCGGGCAAACAAGGCTTCCAGCTCGTCGATCACCTCGACGGCCGGCTTGCCGTGCATGACATGCTTCGTCATCAAACCTGAGGTTTCGTGCAGCAGCTTGTCAGGATTCAGCATCGGATAGGTTTCCCGTAGCCGCTTGATCGCCTTGACTACGGATTCTTCAGCAGGCCGGGGGATAGCCAGGGGTTCCTGAGGAACGGCAACGTCGACGACCGAATTACGGGCAGCAAGAAATTCGACAAAGGCGAACACGGTATCCTGCTGCTCCGCGGAAAGCATCTTTAGCAGACGCAGCAGTTCCTTCTCTTCAGGTTTCATGGATAAAGTTACTTCAGCGCTGCGGTCGTGAAGTCCAGGAAAGACTGCAACAACTTGGAGCGGAATTTTTCCGTGGCATAAACCACCGACAGCGGCCGAATCAGGCGCGGTTCCAATGGCACGGCGACCAGATCGCCGAGTTTGACTTCCTTGAGGATAGTGGCGCGCGAAACTATCGCAATGCCCAGCCCCGCCTCAACCGCCCCCTTGATCGCTTCCGGGCTACCCAGTTCCATCGCGATATTCAGGTCATCCGGCGAGATGCCGGCGCGCTTGAAGTAATCGTCCACCACCTCGCGCGTGCCTGAACCGGCTTCACGACTGATGTAGGGCTGGACGGCAAGCTTCTCGGCCGATGCCGAGGAAAGCTTCGACAGTTCGTGCTGCGTCGAGCAGATCATCACCAGTTCATCTTCGCAGCACACTTCCGATTTCAGGCTGGGATGATGGGAAGGCGCCTCGATCAGGCCGATATCGAGGGTGTGGTCGGCCACCTTGGATTCGATCGTTTCCGAGTTTGCAACCGTGAGCCGCGCCTGAACCTGGGGGTAGCGCGCCTTGAAGTCTCCCAGCATGCGCGGCAGCATGTATTCCGCAATGGTCGTGCTGGCGCCGATCAGCAGCGTGCCGCCGACCTCCCCGGTCATTTCCGTCAAACGGGTTTCCATTTCCGCGGTCAGGTTCAGGATGCGCTCGGCGTATTCCATCGCCAGACGCCCTGCCGGCGTCAGTGCGATCTTGCTGTGGCTGCGCTCGAAAAGACGGGTATTGAAATGTTCTTCCAGCTGCTTGACCTGAAACGTGACCGCAGGCTGGGTCATGAACAGGATCTCGGCCGCCTTGGTGAAACTCAATTGTTTGGCAACGGTGTAAAAAACTTGAAGTCGGCGGTCTGCCATAAGGGATCATAAGCAAATTTAATGGTCGTATATTCAATCACAAATTGAGGCGCAAAGATAGGCTAAATCCCAACTTTAGATTGGCCGCATGGCACCCCTCATGGTTTCATGGTATAAAGCTGAGAGCTTACTCTCTGCCCCTGAAAACCGAACGGAACCCTACCCAAAAATAGCAGATGAAGCGTGGCTTTTACATTATTCTGTCGGCCCAGTTTTTTTCCGCACTGGCCGATAATGCTCTGCTGATCGTCGCCATTTTCGCCCTGCGCGACATGCATGCGCCGCAGGAATACGAACCCCTGCTCAAGCTGTTTTTCACTGTTTCCTACGTCTTGCTCGCCGCGTTTGTCGGCGCTTTTGCCGACTCGATGCCCAAAGGCCGGGTGATGCTCATCAGCAACGGTATCAAAATCATCGGCTGCCTGATGATGTTCGCCGGCGTGCACCCGTTGGCCGCCTATGCTGTCGTCGGCCTGGGCGCCGCCGCTTACTCCCCCGCCAAGTACGGCATACTCACTGAACTGCTACCGCATCGCCTGCTGGTAGTCGCAAACGGCTGGGTCGAAGGGCTGACGGTGATGGCAATCATCCTCGGCACTGTGGTTGGCGGTCTGCTGGTCAAGCCGGACATCGCCCAAGCCCTGTTGAACCTCGATTTCCCGATGATCGACACCGGCATCGACACGATCCCTGAGATGAGTATCGGCATCATCGGCAGCATTTACCTGATTGCCGCGGCATTCAACCTGTACATCCCCGACACCGGAGTGGACCACCGGATCCTGAAGAAAAATCCGCTCTATCTGTTACACGATTTCAACCACTGCCTGAAGCTGCTGTGGCGCGACAAGCTGGGCCAGGTGTCGCTCGCTGTCACCACCCTGTTTTGGGGCGCAGGCGCAACCCTGCAATTCATCGTCCTGAAGTGGGCGGAGGCGGCGCTGAATATGGACCTGTCCAAAGCCAGCATGCTGCAAGGAGTGGTGGCGGTAGGCGTCGCGATCGGTGCGGTACTGGCGGCAAAAATGGTCACGATGCGCAAATCGGTGAAAGTGATTCCGCTTGGCATCGCCATGGGACTGATCGTTCTCGGCATGAATTTCGTGCACGACCTGTGGATTGCCGTGCCGCTCTTGGTTCTCATCGGCGCTCTGTCAGGCTTTTTTGTTGTGCCGATGAATGCACTGTTGCAGCATCGCGGCCACATCCTGATGGGCGCAGGCCATTCGATTGCGGTGCAGAATTTCAACGAAAATCTGTCGATCCTCGTCATGACCGGCCTTTATGCGTTGCTGGTCTATTTGAATTTGTCGGTCTACGCAATCATCGCACTGTTTGGGCTGTTCGTGAGCGGCATGATGTATTACCTGAAAAAGCGGCACGATAAAAATCAGCGCCAGTTCGATGATGTCGCACTACTCGACGACACCCGGAACTAAGGCCCTGATTTTTTACAGCACGACGGGTTTGTCAGGAAGTTCGTTCACATTGGCGCTAGTGGCTGGATAATGCCGGACAAGGTGCTCTGCAATCGCGTGTATGCCTGACACCACCCCCAGTTCAAAATCCTCCTTCTTGAACGCACGCTCCATTGCCCGACAAATCTTATCCCACCCCGGCGGCCCGACATCGCGATTGATACCTCTATCGGCGACAATTTCCACACGGCGATCAGCGAGCAGAAGATAAATCAGCACGCCATTATTGCGCTCGGTATCCCACACCCGTAGCTGCGAAAACACCTCCACGGCGCGCTCGCGGACCCTGCGACCATAAAGCAGCGCCATAGGATCGAGTGCCGCCTCGACGGCAAAACGAATCTCCCCAAAATGGGTCGTTTCTGATTTCCTGATCGCCGCCTCTATGGCTCGCATCGTGTGCGGAGAAAATGCCCGCCTCATCTGCCATGGGGCAGTCACCAAATGCCTGACAAGCCGTTTGATCTTCATCTTTTCACCATTTTCCCGAAGCGCCGCCGCCGCCAAAACCACCGCCGCCACCGCTAAACCCCCCACCGCTTCCACCCGACCAGCCACCGCCGCCGCTGGACCACCCCCCGCCACCGTGACGGCCAAGGAGGGTAAAGATGAAAACGAACAAACCGGCGACAAGGGCCATCATCAGCGAGGCGAACAATAGCCAGGCGACGACGACCGCGACCGAACCGGCAACAAGCCCGCCGACAAACGGGCCGAGCAGGGCGCGCATTGCGCCCCCCAAAACGACTGCAAGCACGAAACCGATGGCCAGCCAATCGCCGCTACCGCCCTCGCCTTTCGACCGCGACGATTTCTTATCCGGCAACGGCTCTTCTTCGATCACCTTGATGATGCGATCGACCCCGGCTCGGATGCCGCCAAAATAGTCTTCCTGCTTGAAATGGGGCGTGATGATTTCACTGACTATGCGCTTCGCCACCGCATCTGGAATCACCCCCTCCAGACCGTAACCCACCTCGACGCGCAGGGCGCGGTCGTTCTTGGCGACCAACAGCAGCACGCCATCATCCACGCCCTTGCGCCCGAGTTTCCAGGCGTCAGCCACGCGGATGGCGTATTGCTCGATGGTTTCAGGCTGGGTAGTGGGAACGATCAGAACGGCGATCTGGCTGCCTTTTATACTTTCAAAGGCTCGCAGGGTTTGCTCCAGTGCGGCCTGCTCGTCGGGTTGAAGTGTCCCGGTCAGATCGGTGACACCCGCCTTGAGCGGCGGCACCGCCACCTCCGCCGCCGCCCACGGTGCGCAAAGCAGCCACAGGACGGCGACCAGGCTGGTCAGCCAGGCTTTACTTGACGGCAGGCGCAGCACCAAAATCCACCTTGGGTGCGGTGGAAATTTCTTTCTCGTTTTCCACGCTGAAGTTGGGCTTGGTCTTGAAACCGAACAGCATCGCTGTGAGATTGCTGGGGAAGGAGCGCACAGTCACGTTGTACTCCTGTACCGCCTTGATATAGCGGTTGCGTGCGACGGTGATGCGGTTTTCCGTGCCCTCGAGCTGTGCCTGCAAGTCGCGAAACAGGCCATCGGCCTTGAGCTGCGGGTAGTTCTCTGACACCGCCAACAGGCGGGATAAGGCGCTCGTCATCTGGGCCTGCGCCTGTTGGAACTTGGCAAAAGCTTGCTCATCGTTGATCAGCTCGGGTGTCGCCTGAATTGAACCCACCTTGGCACGCGCCTCGGTGACCTGCGTCAGCACCTCTTTCTCGTGCGCGGCATAGCCCTTGACCACGTTCACCAGGTTGGGCACCAGATCCGCTCGGCGCTGGTACTGGTTGATCACCTCAGACCAGCTCGCCTTGATTTGCTCGTCGGTGGATTGCAGCGTGTTGTAGCCGCAGCCGCCCAAGGGCAGGGACAACAGCAAAACAACGGATAACAGCCAGTTACGCATAACGACCTCCTGTGTAAACAACGCTTTTTTTATAGTGTAGCTGAGTCTTTGGAACAGATGTCCTGCATGGTCCGTTTCGCCAGGCACAAATCTTCCCACGCCTTAGCCTTGTCTTGCAGGGTGCGCAGCAAATAAGCGGGATGATAGGTCGCGATCAGCGGAATGCCCTGGTAGGCGTGCACCTTGCCGCGCAGGCTGGAGATGGTCGCCTCGCGCCCAAGCAGCGTTTCGGAGGCGACTTTCCCCAGGGTGACAATCAGCTTCGGCTGGATCAGTTCGATCTGGCGCTGGAGGTAGGGAAAGCATGCCGCGATCTCATCAGGGAGAGGGTTCCGGTTGTTGGGTGGGCGTGACTTCACCACGTTGGTGATATACACATTATCGCCCCGCTTCAGTCCGATGCTTTTCAGCATGTTGTCGAGCAGCTTGCCAGCCTGGCCGACGAAGGGTTCACCCTGGGCATCCTCGTCCGCGCCGGGCGCCTCGCCGATAAACAGCCAGTCGGCGTTCTCGTCGCCGACGCCGAACACCGTCCGGGTGCGGCTCTTGTGGAGGTCGCAGGAGGTGCAGCCTGCCACTGTGGCTTTAAGTTCGGCCCAATCCATGGCTCCTGCATCGCCCCGGTCAGCCGCACCAGCCGGTGTCCCGCGAGCACGCCACACCGGCATCAGGCCCATTTCCTGAAGATAGAGCTCGCGCCTGCCCGTCATAACGACAACTCCATCAGAACCGCATCCTCACGGCCCTCTTCGGCCGGATAGTATTTCTTGCGCACGGCGATTTTGGAAAAACCGGTGCTCAGATAAAGCCGACGTGCCGCAATATTGGAAGGACGCACCTCCAGCAACATGATTTCCGCATGATAATCGCGCGCCAGATTGATCAGTTGGTGAAGGAAGCGCCGCCCCAGACCTCTGCCCTGCCAATCCGGTGCAATGCCCAGGTTGAGCAAATGCGCTTCGCCCACTGCTACCATCATCACGCTGTAGCCGATCACGAACCCGCTGAGTTCATACACCCAGCAACTGTAGCCGGCATTGAGAGAATCCCGAAAGTTGCCGTAGGTCCACGGGAAAGGGTAAATCTCGTATTCGATCGCAACCACCGCCTCGACATCTTCCAGGCACATGGGGCGGATAGAGACAATTTCCTGCAACTGGGCGCTCATCGTTCGCTTGTCTTCAACGCAACTTTATTACGGATATACAACGGCGCAGCTTCGGCCGCATCCATGCCGAAGCCGCGCTTGAACTGCGCTGCACCCAGCACGGCGATCTCCGCCGCATGAGGCAAAACATCGGGCATCACTTCGACAAGCTGCCCGGCATAACGGCTGCGCAATATCTCGCCATGAGCCGCAAAGCCATTACCACATCCGGTCCAGTGTTCACCTGCGACATCCGGCGTCTGCTGCGGCAAACTCAATCCGGGCGCATTCAAGGTACACCACTCGCCTTCGATTTTTTCGTACACGCCATGGTAAACCTCGCCCATGCGCGCATCCAGGCAGGCGATCGCGCGGCTTGCACCCGAAGCTTCGGCCAGCGCCAGCAGGGTACACACCCCCGCCACCGGCAAATCCGCACCGAATGCCAATCCCTGCGCCACACCGCAACCGATGCGCAGGCCGGTGAACGACCCCGGCCCCTCACCAAAAGCGATGCCATCCAGCGCCTTCAAATCCAGCCCCGCCTCAGTGAGCAATTCCTGCACCATCGGCAGCAGCAGCTCGGAGTGGCGCTGCCCAGCCAACTCCTCGCGCACGAGCATTTCGCCGTCCAGCCACAAGGCGACGGAACAAAGCTCGGTAGAAGAGTCGAGGGAGAGGATTTTCATAATTGTGTGATTGAAACTTTTTTGATCAGAATCAAAAAATATTGGTGAAATGCCGATTTTTTTGGGTGCGGTAAACAGAAAAATCGTCAAGATCAATCGTGGCGATCTGGGTTACCCCACAATGCGACCCCAACCAGACCAGAGAAGCATCCGTCAAATCCATCGGACGATCATTGTATTTTTCCATCAGGTCTGCGATTTCCTCAGCGGCCGCGGCCGGCATTTCATGAATTGCCAGCGCACCCGCCGCTACCCAGCGCATGAACCCAACGCGCAGATGGTCAGGCAGCAGATGAGAAGTCTCGGTCAAGACCGGCCAAGTGGTCATCATTGTTCCTGAAAAATCCCTGAATAACTCTGTCGCGCGCTGGTGATGCTTGTCGCGCCTATTCATCAGCGCGGCAATGGGGCCGGTATCAATGAGGATGGTGTTTTTCACGGATGCGTTCCTTGGCGTATTCCCCGGCTTTCTCTGCCAGGTCAGCAGGCCCTTCAAAGCACCCGACAAGCCCCATTTGTTCCGCCAGTTCATAAGCGGATTTCCGTTTAACCTGCTGCTTGGCCATATTCATGATCCCCGCCTTGACCACTTCCGTTTTGGTCATTCCGGTTTGCGCACATACGGTCTGCAACGCAGCGCTTTCCTCATCATCCAGCCTTACCGAAAGCATTCTCATGATGGTTTCCCTCGCATAGAATCCTGTAATACAGAGCATAATACAAACACCACCCGGATGCAATATTGGGGATTTTCATAACAAGTTCAACTCCCCAGTGTGGATCACCTACTCACAAGCTTAAGGGGATGCCATGTTTCAATCCTCGCTCGCCACGAGAGGCGGGCGCTACAAGCGCGTGCCGAAATTCAGCGCGGCCAAGGCGCTGTTTCAATCCTCGCCCGCCCCGAGAGGCGGGCGCTACGTGCGTACCCTATGCTTGTCTACTCCTGCCGCTTGTTTCAATCCTCGCCCGCCCCGAGAGGCGGGCGCTACGGACGACATACCAGAAGTGTATCGCGTCCAAATGGTTTCAATCCTCGCCCGCCCCGAGAGGCGGGCGCTACCCATGATGTCGCGTTTGCAGCCCCAGATCGATCGAGTTTCAATCCTCGCCCGCCCCGAGAGGCGGGCGCTACTCTAATCATTGAAAATGTTTGTGTTTTTGCAAGGGGTTTCAATCCTCGCCCGCCCCGAGAGGCGGGCGCTACCGGGTAAGGATGGCACGGGTAAGGTTGGCACCGTGTTTCAATCCTCGCCCGCCCCGAGAG
>Ga0307375_10000281_pt1 | contig 67936 bp, 60 predicted proteins | sample TR1MG_FD_202531 | JGI IMG/M metagenome (GOLD analysis project Ga0307375, IMG submission 202531) | Soil microbial communities from Risofladan, Vaasa, Finland - TR-1 | ecosystem: Environmental > Terrestrial > Soil > Coastal area > Acid sulfate soil | place: Finland: Risofladan, Vaasa | collected... | reverse complement strand
CGATGTTGTTCAGGTCGGTACGGGCTTGTACAGCGACGTCGTTGCCGCTGATGCGGCCGCCGAGGTTCTTGACATTCTCTGCGGTGAGACTGACGACGTTGCGGCCGGCGATGGTGCCGCTGTTGGTGAGATCGCCGCTGAGATTGAGGTTGACGCTGTTGCCGGCAATCAGGGCGCCGGAGGCTTGCAGATCGCCGTCCTGGACGCGCACGTAGAGTTGCGGCACCAGGGCTTTGACGATTTGCCCAGCCTGTCCTGAGCCTGCCGAAGGAGGCAGGGTGATGGTCTTTTCTACGAGCCAGACGATGTCGCTGGTGAGTTGCGCCATTTGTTCGGCGGTCAGGGCGATGCCGGGGCGTAGTTGATGGGCCTGGGCATAGGTGACGGCATTACCCATCAGCGCCTGGTATTGAGCTTCGTCGCTGGCGTAGCCGTCGAGGAAGCGGCGACCGGTGAGTTGCGCGACTTGTTCGCGGATCAGTTTTTGTTCGTAGAAGCCGTCGCCTAAGCGTTTCTGGGCGGCGGCGGGGTTGATGGACAGGGCGCTCAACAGGTAGTCGGAGCTGAGCCAGATGCGGTAATTGGCGAATTGCGGGTCGGTTTCGATCAGGTAGTGGCTGTTCGAGTTGAGGCTGAGGCTGAACAGGCTGTTGTTGGGAACGCCGGTGTTGATCCCGCCGCTGCGCACCACGGTGGCGGGTCCGCCGGCGTTGTTGCCATTGAGTGCCGCCACTTGGGTGATCGGGCTGATGGCCGGGCCGTTGTTGAGGGTGACGCTGGCGGCGTTGGCGCCACTAGGCGCTTGGCTGACGTTGCCGCTCGACAGCGCGGAAATCTGGGTGCCGCTGCCGGTGGGCGCGGTGTTTTGTTGATAGACGGTGGGGGTCAGCGCGATGCTTTCCACGCTGGGTGCGGGGTTGTAGCCTGTAGCCTGAATTTCAGTCCAATCGTTACAGCAACCACTGGGTTGGTGGTCGATGTAATGATAGGCCGTACCGGTATCGGTGCTTACCCGCTCGCCGGCCACTTCGGTGTTGTTGAGGCTGCCGATGTTACCGCTCAGCGTGCCCCCGGCGATGATGCGGCTTTTATCGTTGAGGAGGCTATTGGCGCTCAGATTCATCGCGCCTCCGGCCAGAATTTGCGCCGGGTCGGAACTTTGTACCTGGGTTTCGGTGGTGGAGCGGGTGTAGACGTATTGGTAGGACCTGTCGTAAGCGACTCCCCCAATGACCCAGCGGTAAAAACTGTCACGCACGCTCTGCGTGTACACACCACTGGCCGGGTAGCGGGTGCCCGAGCCTTCGCCTTGAAATTCGTTGAGGTTTACCGAGGAAACCGGCACCACTTGCGTGCTGAAGTGTTCGTTGGTGTTGTTGATCTGGCTGGCCGAGAGGTCCAGGCTGCCCAAGGCCTCTATCGTGGCGCTGGCGTTGTTGAGCGTGGTGGCCTGGCCGGTGGCTTGTTTGTTGGCATCGAGGCTGCCGCCGATGGCCAGATCACCGGCGCTGAAGATGAGGGCGTGTTCGCGGTTGGTGATGGTTTCTGCGCCGATGTCGAGGCGATTGCGGGCGGCGATGACCGGGGCAACACCGTTCTCGGCGTCATTGGTCACGGTGGTTGCGCCAATGGCTACGTGGTCGCCATAGATGCGCCCGGTGCCGAGGTTGTTGAGCGTCACCGTTTCGATGATCGTGTCTTGCCCGTCGATCAGGCCGCGGTTGGTCAGGGTATGGCTGTCGGTGGCTTCGAGCTTGACTTGGGTTGCGCTGATGGTGCCGGTGGCCTGGTTGTCGATGGTGGCGGCTTTGAGGTTGAGCGCAGTGCCCGCCAGCAGGGTGGACTGGTTGGTGAGGGTGCCGGTGGTTTCCAGTGTGGCGGCGCCGTTGGCCTGGAGTTCGCCGGTATGGATATAGTTTTGCGTGAGCTTGACGCTGAGGTCGCCCTGGCTCAACAGCTTGCCGTCGCCGGTCAGGCTGGCGCTATCGACGTTAAGTTGTTGCCCGGCAATCAGGGTGCCGCCGGTGTTGGTGATGGACAGGGTTTTGCTGGCGGGGTGGGTGTCTTGCAGCGTGGCGGTCTTGCCGGAGGAGATCAGTCCTTGTGTGTTGTCGATGCTGCCGCCACTGGTGACGGTGATGGCATTGTCAGCGCGAATGGCGCCGCTGCCGTTATTGACTTGCTGCGCGTTCAGGTTCACCGACTGGCCTTCGATCCCCTGATTGGCGCCTTGCGTGTTGGCATTGATGATGCTGTTGGCGCTGACGGTCAAGGTGCTGCCGGAACGCACCAGGCTGGCCGTATTGTTCAGCGTACCACTGAGGCTGATGTCTGTATCTCCCAAAGCCTGAATTTGCCCGCCCCGGTTATCCAGCGCACTGCCGCTGATATTCAGTTGAGTTGCGCTGGTCAATACACCGCCTTGAATGTTGCTGATGGCGGCGCTTTGGGTGGTGAGCGCGCCGGTGCTGCCGATATAGCCGGCAGTATTGTCGAGGTCGCCTGTGGTCAGGTTGACGTTGCTTTGGCTGGTGATGCCGCCGCTGGCGCCTGAGTTCGTGTTGCTGAGATTCTGGCCGTGGGTGTCGATGGCGAGTGCGCCATGCGCTTGAATCAAGCCGGCTTCGTTGTTCAGCGCGCCGCTCTGGATGTCGAGCGTGCCGCTGTCGGCCGCGCCGGTTGTGATGAGTTTGCCGCGTGTGTTGTCGAGGGCTTGTGCCTGGCTGTTCAGCGCCAGGCTGCTGCCGCTGATGGTGCCATCGGTGTTGTTCAGGCCGAGCACCGACACACTGACAGCTTGCGCGGCTTCGATGCGGCCTGCGCTGTTGTTGAGCGCGCCGGAGGTGGTTGTCACGCTGGTTTGGCTTTGTACTGAGCCGATGGCGCCTTGGGTGTTGTCGATCTGACTGGCGCTGACGCTGACTTGCTGGTTGGCCGCCAGCAGGCCTTGGGTGTTCGTGAGGGTTTGGATGGCGCTGACGCTCAGAGCCTGGCCAGAGGTGATTTGCCCTTGGGTGTTGTTCAGACTGTTGGCGGTGACGGTGGTGTTGCCGCTGGCGGCAATGTTTCCGGCTACGCTGTTGTCGATGCTGCCCGAGGCGGTGATCTGGAGGTCGGTAGCGGCACTCCCTGCGGCTTGAATTGTCCCGCCGCGATTGGTGAGGTCGCCTACCGTCAGCGTGGTTGCGCCGTTGCTGGCGAGGGTGCCGCCGGTGTTGTCAAAGCGGGTGCTGGCCGTGATGGCCGCAGCACCGGTTCCGGTTTGAATCAGCGCGCCGCCTTGGTTCGAGAGCGTGCTGCTGTCGATCAGCAATTGTCCGGCGAGGGTCGATGCGGCGTCCAGCGTGGCGGAGGTGGCTTTGAGGTCCAGCAGGCCGTTGCTGCTGATCTGTCCGCGTTGGCCGCTAAGCGTGGCGGCTTCGATTTTGAAACTTCCCGTGCCTGCGTGTTCGAGCTTGCCGTCAGTGTTGGTCAGGGTGGCGGCGGCGAGGCGGAAATTTTGGCTGTTGGTGGCAATACGCCCTTGGGTGTTGTCCAGACTGCCGGGCAGGTTGAGCGTCAGGTCGCCGATGCCGGTCTGGATGATCTCGCCCTGCACGTTGGACAGGTCGTGTGCAGTAGCATTGATTTGCGTAGCCGAGAGCCTGGCTTGGTCGGTGCGCAGGGTTTGACTGGCATTCGCTGTCAGCGTTTGGCTGATAGCTACGGTCGCGCCGGTCAGGTTGATGTCGCCCTGGCTGGCGTTGAGGTTGAGATTTGCCGCGCTGGTTTGGCTGCCTGAGAGGTTGATGCTTTGCGCGGCAAGGGTTTGGTCGCCGCCGCTCAGGTTCTGCCCTTGGGCAGTAAGCGTTTGGGTGGCGCTGACGCTGAGCGCGCCGCTATTGCCCAGGCTGCCATCGGTTTGAACGCCCGCGCCAAGCACCGAACCGCCGGTGCTGGTGATGACGCTGTTCGAGCCGGTGGCTGCGAGCGTGGTATTGCCTTGAGCAACGATCACACCGCTGTTGTCGATATTGCCGCGTGTGTTGAGGCTGGCATTGGCCTGGGCGTAGATCGTGCCGCTGTTCTGGATGCCGGTTTGGGTATCGATTTGCGTGTAGCCTGTACTCGTGATGCGGCCTGCGTTTTCGAGGCGGCCTTCGGCGGTAACGATCACTTCCCCGGCGCTGGCGCCGATGTTCCCGGCATTGCGCACGCCGACACCCGCTTCGGTGCCGACGAGGGTGATTTTTCCGGCATACATGCCGCCGAGTTGAGCAACGTCGATCGCAAAAGCAGGCGCGGTGCCGGTTCCCGCAATCGGTGTCGCCACGGCGTGATCGGCGTCAACCTGATTGGCGCCCGCCGTCACTTTGAGTTGATTCGCCCAGATGCCCGCATTGACTTGCACGGCGCGGGCAATCAGGTCGGTATAGTCGGCGCGGCTGGCATCCAGCCCGGCGCCGGTAATGGTGATAGCGCCACCTTGCACACGGTAGCCTTCGAGATTGCCGCCATTGAGGATCGGCGTACCCGTCGTCAGCGTGGCGCGGTTGGCGTTGATGAAGCCGCAGCCATCGCAGGTCACTCCGGCGGGATTGGCAATGACCACCTGCGCGCTGCTGCCCGCGACTTCAACATATCCTTGCAGCAAGCTCGGATTGCTGGAGTTGACTTCATTCAGAATCACGCGAGCGGTGCCGGTGGCGAGCCAGGGATTGCCTTGTACCCAGCCGCCGAGCTGGGTTTGGGCATTGGTGCGCGAGTTGTTGAGAATCGCGCCTTGTTGCTGGACATCGAACTGGCTATAAGTGTTGCGCGAAACCCCGGCAGCGCTCGGGGTCTGGATATTGACGAGCGGCACCCCATTCGGCGCATTCAGGATGGTCGGGCGTTGATTGGCCGGGGCATTCTGGTCGGCCACGATTTGCGCCTGTCCGATAGCGGGCCACATGATGAGCCCAAGTGCTGACCAAACGCCAAAGGTCAAGGCGCGCACGGTCACGAGCAGAGCGCTACAGCGCACAGGCACAGGCACGACCGCATTCCCCGAGGTCTCGCCGCTGGCCTTACTTCGACTGGTCACGTTTTCGGCCACTGCCATCAGAAGGCCACGGGCCTTATTGAAGACAAGGCGGTGACAGTGCTTGTTCATGCGAATTCCTCTTGTTTTGTTGCGCACCGATTGGACGGTGTGAATGCCGAGTGCATCCACAACCAGACCGCACTGCCGAGCACCCTGGCTTCGCTCCAGCTTTGTTCAATCAGGCCCGGGGCGATGATGTCCAGTGTGTTGGCTGTGTTGAAATGCATGGCTTCCCCCTCAAAATGACCAGTTGATGTTGAAGCCTGCAACACTGGAGGCGGTCTTGAAGCCATTGGGTTTGCTTAGCGGCTGGCCGATGAACAGGTCATAGGCCAGCCCTTTGTAGGCGCCCCGCAGTCCCAATGCCGCACCACTCAAACGGGTGCCGACCAGGGTCTGGCTGCTTGGGCCGCCGACTTCGCCGTAATCAACCCCCAAATACAGCTCTTGCCCCGTTTGCCCCAGTGCCAAACCCAGATCATTGCGAATCAGCCAACCCCGCTCGGACGAGAGCAGATTCTCACCGTCGAAACCGCGCACTGTGTAGCGTCCGCCGATGGCAAAGCGGTCTTGCGGCACCAATGGCGTGTGATTCCACTGCGCCCGCAAAGTGCCGGTATAGCGCAGGCGCTGTTCACCTAATACGAAAGGAAGATTCAGTTGTGCATCGGCCAGGATAATTTTGGAGCGAGAGGTGCCTTCGCCAAAGGCTTCTTCGGGTGCGGGCAAGGCATTCATCGCGCCGGTGCCACGGCGGTAATTGAGGTTCAAGTCGAGTGTGCTGGAACCAATGAACTCGCGATGTGAAAGTCCAAAGTCCCAACCTGCCATGCGGCGGCGTTGCACTTCCACTTCGGTGTCGTCGATAAAGTTCTTGGAGGATCGGCTCCAGCCACGCAGCGACAGCGTGGTTTTACGCACCGCATCACGGTAAATCAGCCGTGACAGTTTGATGTCGCTGTTCTGGCTTTCGCCGCTGTAAAGATAGGTTTGGCTGGCGCCCGCCACCGCTTGGTGGTAGCGATTGCTGCTGCTGGTGAATCCGAGCAACCAATAGCCGAACGGCAGCGAATAGTGGGCAGTATAGCCACGGGTGCCGCGCTGACCTGGATCGCCACCGCCCAGGTCGTGATTGAAACTGACGTAGAACAGGTCATTGAGCGTCCACCAGTGATCGTAGGAAATTGTCGCGCCGCCTTGATATTTGCCGGTCGCCTTGGTGCCCGAGTCATCGGCTGAAACACTCAGTCGAAACGGGAAACCCTGCTTCCAACTGATGACGAGGTCGCTATCTCCAGGCTTGGCATCCGGCCCCTCGGCAGGTGTGATCTGAATGTCGGCTTCAGCGGTGGGTACGCGTTTGAAGTTTTCTAAAGCCTGTTCGACGTCGCGTAGGTTGAGCAGGTCGCCTGTGAGGGCAGGCACCGCATTCCATAGCGTGGCACGTGCATCTGTACCTTCAGCAAAACGAATGCTGCGAATGTGACCGGGGATCAAGGTCAGTTTGAGCGTCCCGGCACTCAGGTCTTGCGGCGCAGCGAGCACTCGCGCGGTGACGTAACCACGATTCACGATGGCGTTTTGCACGCGCTTCATCACCAGATTGATGCCGCGCGAGCCCAAACAGCGCCCGATTGCCGCGTCATCCGTACCATCTTCTGCGTGGCTGGCCGCAGCCAAAGCCCACTGGAATTTTTCTGCGGATTCGCCGCCCAATAGGATGTGTTCGATTTTGAAGCAGGGAGACTCATCAATGGACAGGCGCCCCAGACCAGTCGGTACTTGGGGACGTTCCAAACGCACATCGGGGGTTTGTTCTTGCTGCTGGCGCAAGATGCGCTCGCGCTCTTGCTGACGTAGCAATTCCAGATTGGCGGTGTCTGCGGGGGAAACGACTTGCGCCCAAGCTTCTGTCAGGGGCATGGACACAACGCCGAGCACGAACAATGTTCGACTCAGCGTATGCGCGAGCCAGAGAATGTTAGCAGGTTGGCGCAAGCGGCTTTCCTCCCTGCACAACAGCAAAAGTAGGTTGTGAAAAGATGATCAGTTCGGGTTCGAGGCGGGTGGGCGCGTCTGCGAAGCTGAGAGTTTCAGGGGCCTGGGAGCTGGTCTTGAAGACGAGCGCCCGCGCCGCTTCATGGAAGGTGGCGAGCGTGTAGGGCGGCGGAAACTGGCTGGTCACCCGCGCGGCATCGAAGGGTATGCGGCAAAGGTTGCGCAAGCTCCCCAATAGCCAAAAGCAATCCCCCGTGTTGGTGCGCCTCCCCGGCATTTCTTGAATTCTTCTGATTTCTTATTATTAATGATTCGGTGTTCGGCAGTTAACCACCCTTTTCTGCCTGTTGTTTGCAATCCCAATAAACAGGACAACAGGATACAGGTATCGTAAATATTGTGAATCAGGGAAAACCCTAATTTTGATTTAGCAGCCTGTCGGACTTGAAGAATCGAAACGAAGTGGGTCAAGCAGGCAAACCGAAGTTTCAGTGTAGGCTAACCTTCAGGTTATTCCGGAACTAAAATTCGGCTGGGAGAGGACAGAATTTGCTAGACTTTCTGGGCTTTCAGACCCTCTTCCAGTGCGCTGTCGAGGTGTTGGTCGTCGCATCTCTGGAAAATTCGCTCAACCAAGCCGGTGGCGGGATTCAGGCTGATGTGGGGCATCGTGTGCTATCTTTTAAGGACGTAAAATCCTACTATAGCACTTATGAGATCTCTCTTTGTTGCAGTTGTTTTTTCCGCAGGGGCCGCGCTTTCCGCAATCAGCAATGCCGCCTCGGCAAACCACGAGGCTGACTTCTTCGCAGCGCGCGAGGCTTTCAGGTCGGGCAATATTTCCCGTTTCGATACCATGGCCGCACGCTTGCAAGGCCATGTGCTGGAGCCCTTCGTCGCTTATATGCAACTCATGTTGCACCTCAAGGAGGCGAGCCCGGACGAGATCAAAGGCTTTATCCAGCGCAATGGGGACAGTTTCCTGGCTGACCGGCTGCTCGCCGAATGGCTGCGGATGCTGGCAAAAAACCAGCGCTGGGAACTGTTCATGAGCGAGTACCCCGCGCTGATCACCAAGGACTCGGATCTGCTCTGCTATGACTTGCAGGCGCGACTCGCATTGGGAGACAGCGCCGCGCTGGCGGAGGCGAAGCCCTACTGGTTCAACGCCGAAGAGCAGCCGGCGAGCTGCCTGCCGCTGTCCGATGCCTTGGCGACCAACGGCCTGCTCACCGTGGAGGATGTGTGGGCGCGTTTGAGGCTTACCCTGGAGGCGGGTAATGTCAGCGTGGCGAAGCATGTTGCGCGCTACTTCCCAGGCCAGCAGGAGATTCCCCTGCGCGAGCTGGAGCGGGCGGCGGAAAATCCGCTCGCCTTTCTCGACAAGCTGCCGGTTGACCTGAAGACCCGTGCCGGCCGGGAGCTGACCCTGTTCGCCCTGTCCCGCGTGGCGCGCAGCCAGCCGCAGCAGGCGTTGCCTTACTGGAATTCGCTGTACGTCAGGTTCAGCGCGGAAGAACAGGCTTATGGCTGGGGTCAGCTGGCATTCCACGCCGCGCGCAAGCACGATCCGGCCGCGCTGGCCTGGTTCGGCAAGGCAGCCGGGACTCGTCTTTCCGATTTGCAGCTCGCCTGGAAGGTGCGCGCGGCCTTGCGTGAGCAGAATTGGCCGGAGGTGCAGGCCGCCATCGCCGCCATGTCGGAAGCGGAGCAGAACCAGGGCTCCTGGCGCTATTGGAAGGCGCGTGTCCTCAGGGCGCAGGGCAAGTTGGTCCAAGGCAATGCGATCCTGGCGCCGCTATCGAAGGAATTTAATTATTACGGCCAGCTTGCGGCTGGGGAGCTGGGCGTGGTGGCAAGTTCCCCTGTTGAGAGCTTCAAGGCAGGAAACGACGAGATAAAGGCGATGGAGAAGCTGCCTGCAATCCAGCGTGCGCTGGCGCTGTACGAGATGAACCTGCGCTACGAGGCCAACCGCGAGTGGATGTGGGCGGTGCGCGGGTTCGACGACCGGCGCCTGCTGGCTGCTGCGGAAGTGGCGCAGCGCCACGGCTGGTATGACCGGGCCATCAGCACCGCGGACAAGACCCAGCAGCTGCATGATTTCAGTCTGCGCTTTCCCTCGCCCCACCGCGACGTGATGCAGGAGCAAGCGCGACAGGTGGGCCTGGACGAGGCCTGGGTATATGGCCTGATTCGCCAGGAAAGCCGCTTTGTCCAGCAGGCGCGTTCAGGCGTCGGCGCATCGGGGTTGATGCAGCTGATGCCGGGAACAGCGCGTTGGGTAGCGAAGCGCATCGGGATGAAGAACTTCAGCCAGTCGCTGGTCAACCAGCTGGATACCAACGTGGCGCTCGGCACCTATTATCTCAAGTATGTGCTCGACAAGCTCGACGGCCAGCCGCTGCTGGCGACCGCCGCCTATAATGCCGGCCCGCGCCGCGCCATCAACTGGCGCAGCGCCACCCCGATGGAAGGCGCGATCTATGCCGAAACCATCCCGTTTACGGAAACTCGTGGCTATGTGCAGAAAGTCATGAGCAACGCCGTCTACTATGGCAACCGTTTCGGCCAGCAACTGCAGTCATTGAAGCAGCGGCTGGGTACGATTACGTCAGGAAGCGGAAAAATTGAATGCGGCGGCGATGACGAGCGCGCACCGGCTTGTGAATAAGGAGAAAAACAATGGAAATCAAGAAAGTTTGTGTGCTTGGTGGAGGTGGTTTTGTCGGCCGGCATGTGGTCAGCCGGCTGTGCGAGCAGGGGTACGAAGTGTACGTGCCCTACCGCAACATCAACCACGCCAAGCATCTGAGCGTGCTGCCGACGGTGACGCTGGTCGAGGCGGATGTCCACGATCCGGATGTGCTCAAGGGGCTGTTTCAGGGCGTGGATGCGGTGATCAACCTGGTCGGCATTCTCCATGAGCACAAGCGCGGCGCCTTCCAGCGCGCGCATGTGGAGTTGCCGCGCAAGGTGGTGGAAGCCTGCCGGGCGACAGGGGTGAAGCGGTTGCTGCACATGAGTGCCCTCGGTGGCGATCCGGACGGCTTGAGCCGCTACCAGCGCAGCAAGGGGGAAGGCGAGGCGCTGGTGCTGGCGGCCCACGGCGAGTATCTGGCGGTGACGGTATTCCGTCCGTCGGTGATTTTCGGCCCGGAGGACAGCTTTCTCAACCTGTTCGCCCGCCTGCTTTATTGGGCGCCGATTTTCCCTCTCGGCAGCCCGAATGCCAAATTCCAGCCGGTGTATGTCGGCGATGTGGCCCATGCGTATGTCGCCAGCCTGAACAACCCGGCTACCTTCGGCCAGCGCTACGAACTGTGCGGTCCGACGGTTTATACCTTGCAGGAACTGGTCGAGTTCGTCGCCAGGGTCAAGGGTCTCAAACGTACGGTCATTCCGCTGTCCGATGAGATGTCCTCGCTGCAGGCCATTCTGCTGGGTCTGATGCCGGTAAAGATGCTGACCCATGACAACTACCTGACGCTGAAAACCGACGCGGTGTGCGGCTGCCCATTCCCCGAAGTGTTTGGAATCCAGCCAGCCGCTCTGGAGGCGGTGGCACCACAATACCTGGCCGCACCCGCGCTACCGCGCTTCAAGCGGTTTATCGACGAGAACAAGCATTGAGAATCTACGCCGTCGGTGGTGCGGTGCGCGACGAGTTGCTCGGATTGCCGGTTGCCGACCGCGACTACGTGGTGGTCGGCGCGACGCCGGAGGAAATGGTGGCCCAGGGGTTCAGACCGGTGGGCAAGGATTTTCCGGTATTCCTTCATCCACAGACTCACGAGGAGTATGCCCTGGCCCGCACCGAGCGCAAGACTGCGCGCGGCTACAAGGGCTTCCAGGTTTTTGCCACGCCCGAGGTGACGCTGGAGGAGGATCTTGCGCGGCGCGACCTCACCATCAACGCCATCGCCAAGGATGAAGCCGGTCTGTTCATCGATCCCTATGGCGGCACGGCCGATCTCAAGGCCGGCATCCTGCGTCACGTCAGCCCGGCTTTCGTCGAGGACCCGGTGCGGGTGTTGCGGGTGGCGCGTTTCGCAGCGCGTTTCGGCTTCGCCATCGCGCCGGAAACCCTCGCTCTGATGCGGGAAATGGCCGCCAACGGCGAAGTCGATGCGCTGGTGCCGGAGCGGGTGTGGCAGGAGCTGTCACGCGGCCTGATGGAAAGGATCCCGTCACGCATGTTCCTTGCGCTGCGCGAGTGCGGCGCGCTGGCCCGCGTCCTGCCGGAGCTGGACGCCCTGTTCGGCGTGCCGCAGACCGAGCAATACCACCCCGAGATCGATACCGGGGTGCACGTGATGATGGTGGTGGATTACGCCGCCGCCCAGAACTACGAATTGCCGGTGCGCTTCGCAGCGCTCACCCACGACCTCGGCAAGGGCGCCACGCCGCACGCGGAGTGGCCGCGCCACATCGACCATGAAGCGCGCAGCTTCGAGCTGGTGAAGATCCTGTGCCAGCGTCTGCGGGTGCCTAACGATTGCCGCGAACTGGCGCTGGTGGTGGCGCGCTTTCACGGCGTTCCGCTGCGTGCTTTCGAGCTGCGTCCCGAGACCTTGCTCAAGCTGCTGCTGGAAACCGATGCGCTGCGCCAGCCAGGGCGCTTCGAAGCCTTTCTTCTGGCCTGCACCGCCGATTGTTGCGGCCGGCTCGGCTACCAGGACGCGGTATTCGAGCCGGCCGATTTCCTGCGCGAGGCACTCAAGACCGCTCAGGCGGTTGATGCCGGCGCAGTAGCCCGGCAGTGCGCCGACCCGGCGCAAATCCGCGACCGGGTGTACGAGGCGCGGCTGGCGGCAATCAAATCCTGGCGCGAAAATTGGACAGGTTAAACCGGCGGGCTGGCACAGCGATACTCAAGCAAGTGGCCAGCTTCAGTACCGCCAGTAGGGATACCGATAGGGCCACGGCCCCCAGAACGGGTCGTAATAATAAGGGTAGTAATCATGGCGGGGTTCCAGTCTCGGCCACAGATATAGCGATTCGATCGCAAGCCGCGGGCAGCTGAACTCATAGGTGCCGATTTTGCATTGTGCAGGCGCCTGCACGCTGCCGATAAAGGTGATTTCCCTGCCGGCCGGGTAAGCGGCGGGATCGTAAAATCCTGCACCGCAGGCGATAAACCGTCCCTCCGTCTGGTCGGTTTGCTTGGGCGCTCCATCGCTGTCCAGCGGGCGACTCAATACTTCAAAGCAGGATTCGGTTTTGAGTGGGGCTACGCTGATAATCATTCCTCCCCAGCGCACGCGGCTTCCCACCGCGTCATTGGACAGTGCCTGTTTCAATGAAACAGGCGCAAACGGACCTCGGGCAATGGGCGCGGGCGTGGTGGCACAGGCGGTGAGCAGGAGCAGGAGCGTGGTGGCGAGAAGGACGCGAATCATGGCAGCCTCCAAACTGGCTAATAAAAAATTAGATTCGCATCCCGCTTCGTAGTTCCAGTACTTTCCTATGCGAATTCAGGCTAAGCGCACGGTTCTCCGCAAAATACTTCTTATCCGACTTTCGGCAGCCGTTCCAGCGCGGCCTTGATCGCCTCCTCGGGATAGGCGAAGTCCTCCAGCTTGCCGCTGAAGTAGCTGTCGTAGGCGCCCATGTCGAAGTGGCCGTGGCCGGAGAGGTTGAAGAACAGCGTCTTCGCCTCGCCGCTTTCCTTGCAGCGCAATGCCTCGTCGATGCAGGCCGCGATGGCATGGTTGGATTCCGGCGCAGGGATGATGCCCTCGGCGCGGGCGAACGTGACGCCGGCCTGGAAGGTGGCCAGCTGCGGCACCGCCACCGCCTCGATCAGTTTCTCGTGGTAGAGCTGCGACACCAGGGCCGAGTCGCCATGGTAGCGCAGGCCGCCGGCGTGGATGCCGGGCGGCATGAAGTCGTGGCCGAGGGTGTACATCAGCATCATCGGCGTAAGCTTGGCGGTGTCGCCGAAGTCGTAGGCATAATGGCCGCGGGTCAGCGTCGGGCAGGAGGTGGGTTCCACCGCCACCAGTCGCACGTTTTTGCCGGCAGCCTTGTCGGCGAAGAAGGGGAAGGCTGCGCCGCCGAAGTTGGAGCCGCCGCCGCAGGGGGCGAAGATCATGTCCGGGTAATCGCCGACCTTTTCGAACTGTTTTTTGGCTTCCAGGCCGATCACGGTCTGGTGCAGCAGCACGTGATTGAGCACCGAACCCAGCGCATAGTTGGTATCGGCGCGAGAGGCGGCATCCTCCACCGCTTCCGAGATCGCCAGGCCGAGCGAGCCCTGGTTGTCGGGGTCGGCGGCCAGCGCGGCACGTCCGGTGTGGGTTTCCATGCTCGGGCTGGCGAACACTTCCGCCCCCCAGGTCTGCATCATCGAACGGCGGTAGGGCTTCTGTCCGTAGCTGACCTTGACCATGTAGACCCGGACCTCGAGCCCGAACATCTGCCCCGCCAGCGCCATCGAGCAGCCCCACTGCCCGGCGCCGGTTTCGGTGGCGATGCGCTTGATGCCGGCTTCCGCGTTGTAATAGGCCTGGGCCACGGCGGTGTTGGGTTTGTGCGATCCGGCAGGGGAAACGCCTTCGTACTTGTAATAAATCTTCGCCGGGGTGCCGAGCGCCGCTTCAAGCCGGTGGGCGCGAAACATCGGCGAGGGCCGCCATAACTGATAAATTTCGCGCACCTTTTCGGGAATTTCGATCCAGCGCTGGGCGGACATTTCTTGCTCGATCAGGCTCATCGGAAAGATGGCGGTGAGGGCTTCCGGCCCGATCGGCTTGCCGTCCGGCCCTAGCGGCGGAGCGGGTGGATTGGGCATGTCGGCGACGACGTTGTACCAGTGGGTTGGGATTTCGGCTTCGTCCAGCAGGATTTTGGTTTGCGACATGGTGATCTCACTCGGTTTTGTTGAAGAATGAAAATTTGGCGGCGTCCCGGCAGGTATTTTCCGGGCGTCCGAACAGATAGCCCTGCCCACGCGAAAAGCCGCTCCCCACGATTTTTTGCAAGGTTTTTTCGGTTTCGATGCCCTCGGCGACCAGGTGATAGCCTGCCTTGATGATCATGGCGGCCAGGTTCTCGACGATGAGGCCTTGCCGGCCGCCGGCATCGAGATGGCGAACCATGGAGATGTCGAACTTGATGATGTCGACCGGCATGTTGGCCAGATAACCGAGTGATGAATAGCCGCTGCCGAAGTCGTCGAGAGCGATCTTGAAACCATCCTGCCGCAGTTTGTTGAGGTTGGCGGAGGCCCGATGGAGCTGGGTGATTAACGCCGTTTCAGTGACTTCTATGATCAGATGGTAGCGATCCAGGTAGCGGCCCAGTGCCAGGAGCTTCCCGATAATTTTCGGGTTGATCACGCCGGGGCCGGAAACGTTGAACGAGATGCCGGTCCGGGGTGGAATCTTGCCCTGCTCGAGATCTTTTTCGATGCAGCCGATGACGGCGAGGTCGAGTTCCGCTTCAAGCCGGCGTGCCTCGATGATAGGGAAGATCGAGGAGGGCATGATCAGTCCAAGGCCGTCGCGGATGCGCACCAGGGCCTCATAGTAGTCCACCTCGCCGTTGGCCAGGTTAACTACCGGCTGGTAGTGCATTTCGATCAATTCGCCTGTCGCGATTGCCTCGAAAACCGCGTTGTTCACCCCGGTCGAGTACAGGATGTCGGCGTCGTTGGTCATGCTGTTATCGTAAACCGCGATCTTGTTCCTGCCTGGCCGCTTGGCGTGATACATGGCGGTGTCGGCCTGCTTCGGCAGGGTGGCGAGGGCATCCTTGTTGTTGCCTTCCGCATGGGCAATGCCGACGCTGATGCGCACCGGTTCCTTGATGCCCAGGCTGAAAAAGTCATGCTGACTGACGGCTTCGATGCACCGCTCCGCGGTCTGCAGGGCGAGACCGGGTCCGATGTCCAGAAACAGGGTCGCGAATTCGTCGCCGCCCAGGCGGTAAAGGCGGTCGCCATGGCGCAGCGTTTTTTGCAAAGCCTGGGTGATCGCCTGGATGACTTGGTCGCCGGTTTGATGGCCGTAGGTGTCGTTGATTGCCTTGAAATGATCGCAATCGAACAGGACGAGGGACACGCCGAGCCGATGGCCGGCCGCCACCGAGATCACGCGCACCCAATCCTCTTCGAAGCCGCGCCGGTTATAGATGCCGGTCAAGGGGTCGTGATGCGCCAGTAGCGAAAGCTCATCGTTTTTTTCGTCCAGGCTGCGGTTCATCTGTTCCAGCCTGCTCTGGTAGTCGTTCAGGGAGGCGCGCACATTTTCCAGTTCGGCCACCGGCAGGCTGCGGGTAAAGCTCTCCGCCAGCAGCCCGCCATGCCCTTCGCGCCGGGCGTCGATATGCAGCGACAGGCGGCGCAGCGGTGCTGCCAGCAGGGAATTCAGGAGGAAGAAAAAAGCCAGAGACAGAATGAGCAGCGCAAAAATGATGCCTTGCTTGAACTGGATAACGGTGTTGACGATTGCCGCGTTCTCCGCGTTGGGTATGAGTTTGAACGTCAGCCGCTCGCCAATCTGCTCGGTCTGCAGCCGTTCCCTGCCGTTGATCCGGGCCTGCACGCTGTCCGCATCGACATGGCTGAATCGCTGCTCTTCCTTGATGGAGCGAAGGAAGTCGAGCTTGATGCCGATGTGGCCCAGCTCCGAGATGGCGTGGTCGTCGTGAGCGAGAATAGGTAGAAAAACGTAGAGATAAACACGGCCGCTTTCGTCGGCAAGAAAGCTGGTCAGATCCCGTTTGGTGATGGTTTGCGGCATGTTGTTGATCGGATGTTTTGCGAGGGCGGTGCCCTGCCGGGTATAGATTTCGACCGCCTCCGTGTAGTCCGGCAGCACCCCGCCGCGAAGGGCCCGGTTATCGCGCCAGTACCCGTAATAGGCCGGGTCGGCCAGTTGCTGACGGGTTTCGTCCTGGCCGGCAAGATTCTTGGTGCGCTGTTTCACTTCATCGATGATGCGGGCGGTGACTCGCGCAAGTTCCGCGCGGGCTGCGCTCATGTCGTGTTTTTGCGACTCGCTGCGGATAGCGTCCAGCTTGGCCTGCAGGGCCCAACCCAAGACGCCGAAAACGAGAGAGATCAAAATGATGAATCCCAGGGCATAGGCTTTGATCGTGAAGGGCCAGAAACGCTGCCGGAGTTTTCGTTGGATCGGCATGGCCTATCTCATCACCGGCAAAGCTTTCAGCACGGATTCGGTCTTGTCCGCCAAGTCCAGCTCTTGCTCGCCATCGAAGAAATGTCCGGTTTTCTCGATGACGGTGACCGGCACGCCGCAGCGCCTGATTTTTCCAAGCCAGTCCGCATTCATGGTGGTGTCGGTGCCGCCCATGACGACTTCCACCAATGCCCTGGTTTTGCCGAGGAGCTTGAGAGTCTTGTCAGCGTCATAGGCGGCGTAGGACAGGAAGGCACGCGGGGGGGCGACATAATTCTTTTTGCAATAGGACAGCGTGAAGCGCCCCAGGTCTTTCTCGTCTGCCGGCAGCAGGGTTTTCATCCGTTCGACGGCGGTCTGGCGCTCGGCGCTTTCGCTGTGAAAGGCGGTCAGGCTGGTGAGAATGGCTTTCTTTACCGCCGGACTGGGTTTTTGCGCGAGGTACTGAAGAATCTGTGAGCTCCCGGCACTGTGGCCGATCAGCGCGATGCTGTTGTACCCTTTGTGGGCCAGCCAGTTCACCCAGAAGCCGATTTCTGCGACATCCCCGTCCATGGTATGAGCATGCACTGCCTCGCATGCCAGGCTTTGGGAGCGCTGGTTGATGCCGAGAGAAAGGGTGGGGGTCAGCACGGTGTAGCCTTGGTTGGCCAGGGTGTTCGCCAGGGAACTTGTCGGCGGTGCGTGGTGGGTCTGGAGGAAGCCATGCAGCAGCAGGACGGCGGGACGCGCTGGCTGGCCGGCGCGGAAGTCGGCGGTGGCGATGATGCCGGTGGGGAGCTTTGCCTCGACTGTTTCCGCAGTCGCGCTCTGAAACGGAAGCAGCAGAGCGAACAGCGCAACAAACCATCTTGCGTGATACCGCAGACTGCCCATCTTGAGCTTTTCCGTGGATGTTCTTGAGGGGCTCACTTTATGTAATTACGCAACAACTTGCAAGAGATGGCGTTGCGATCGCGCCGGACAAAAAAAGCCCGGCGCGAAGCCGGGCAAAGGGGAGGAAGGATGCGCCAGCCCTGAACGTGGCGCGAACGGGGCTGATTTCAGTCGGTTATTGAGGTGCCACGGCCGTACCCGTTTGCGGCTGGTGTTCGCGGGTGCGCGTCCTGGTCTGTTCCTGGTTTTGATCCTGGGTGTGCTCTTGGGTACGCTCCTCCTCGTGCTGTTGCATGCGTTCCTGCTTGCGCTGGGTGTTCTCGGCAGCGCCTGGATTGGCGGAATCCCGGTTGCCCATCTGACCCGTCCCGCCGCCCATTCCTCCTCCTCCGCCACCACGGGCGAAGGTAACGGTGGAAATGCCCAGAGCCATGGTAGCCAGTACGACGATTAATGTGGATTTACGCATGTTTTCTCCTTTTGCAGGATGATAAAAATCTTAGCTGCCGGCGCCGAGGACGTTGACGCCGAGCCGGACATAACTACCCGGGTTGTAGGGTAGGGTGGTGGTGATGTCCCTGCCGTGGAAGCGGTACACTACGTTGTAGGCGGATACCTCCTGGCGCGATGTTTCGATCTGACGGCAGCGCTGAACCTGTCTGGGCGCATACTCCTGCGCCGAGTTGTCCATTCGGTCGCCGACCAGCGCTCCGGTGGCTGCGCCCGCCGCGGCGGCAGCCGTGCGTCCGTTCCCCTGTCCGACCTGGCTGCCCAGCAGTGCGCCCGCCAGGCCGCCGATGACGGCGCCGCCATAGGATCTTTCCTGGCGCATCGGGCCGGAGCTAACCGTTTCCGTCCAGCATTCCTGGCGAGGCTCGGAGATCTGGCGGTAAATCGGAGTGCTGGAGATGACCGGTGCGGATTCGGTGAAGTCCGCTGCTGTGGAAAGGCCGGTCAGTCCGGTTGTTGCAGCAATGGCGAAAGTGAGTAATTTGCGCATTTTTGATGCCCCTTGTTTGATTTTCTGCTCTCTTGGTTCAGGTCATTGCGCTGGATGATTTAGTGGCTAAGCCCCCGTCCGCCTCCCATGCCACTGCCGCCGCCCTGGCGAGATTCGTGACCGCGGCCGTAGCCGCCTTCGTTCCTGCCGCTGCGCCGCTCCGGCCTGGCCGTTTCGCCATTTTCCATGCGTGTTCTGCCGTCATAGGCGGAATCGCGCATCAATGCCTGTTCCGCCGGGCTGGTTTCACGCATCCGGCTGCCCAGTTGCTCGCGCAGGGCGGCACGGTCTTCAGCGCTCATGTTTTGCGCCAGTTGTTGCGGGAGATCCTGGGGTGGAACCTCATTTGCCTCTGCGCCAGCACTGACCAGTAGTGCCATAACGAGCAGGGGTGCGGCGATGAAGCCTGGGTTATTAATGGCGCGCTCCGATGGCGGCTGGCTTGTGTTGTCGGTTGAATCCATGGTGTGCATCATCCCCCTTAGACGTTTCAGAAGCATTTCCGGACGCTGGCAAAATGTAACAATGTGTTACGAATTGCGCCGAAGCATGGCGGCAGGCCGGGTTGTTTTGTATATTGGGGCCATGATCCTAGAAACCTCAGTTGACCGCTCGACTGGACATTTAATACTGTGCTTCCAATAAACTTCTTCATGATTTACCGTTTCACCCGGTTGGTGAGTCCGCTACGGGGTGGATTGCACGGTTTTTGCGGCGCATGGCGGCGTTATCTCGCCGGAGCGAGCAGCTTTGCTGCCACTCCCGGCGGGGACGCCCTTTACGGGTGCAACTCCTTGGAATGGAACGACCATTCCGCTTCGTTGTGCGTTGCCCTGCACCCCAATTGGGGTAAGCAGGTATTTCGCCGTCAGGCGAAAACTCGCAAAAACCGCACACTCCACCCCGCCCAACTGAGGTTTCTAGGATGAACGAACACAAAGTGCACATTCTGGTGGTGGATGACGATGCCGGTTTGCGGGAACTGCTTACCGACTATCTGACCGGGCAGGGCTACGCGGTCGGTGCGGTGGCGGACGGGGCGGAGATGGAGGCTTACCTGGCGGAGCAGTCTACCGATCTGGTGATTCTCGATCTGATGCTGCCCGGCGAGGACGGTTTGAGTCTGGCGCGCCGGCTGCGGGTGCGCGGCAATTTGCCGATTATCATGTTGTCGGCCCGTGGCGAGGAGATCGACCGGATCGTTGGGCTGGAGGTGGGTGCCGACGATTACCTGGCCAAGCCATTCAATCCCCGCGAACTGCTGGCTCGGATCCGGGCAGTACTGCGCCGGCGCGGGGAGGCGAAGGAATCGGTGCAGCCGGTGAGCTACTGTTTCGGGCCTTTCCAGTTCGACCCTGAACGCCGTCGACTGGTCAGGGGTGGTGAAGCGGTCGCCTTGACCAGTGGCGAATTCGCGCTGCTGCGCATCTTCGTTGAACATTCCAACCGGGTGCTGTCGCGTGACCATCTGATGGACCTGATCAAGGGCTTTGAGCGTAATCCCTTCGACCGCAGCATCGACGTGCGTGTGACACGGTTGCGCCGCAAGATCGAGGCTGACCCGGCAGAGCCGCGCTATATCCGCACCGTATGGGGGCAAGGTTATCTGTTTTCACCGGAGGGGGGCGCGGCATGAAACTCTGGCCGGGTCGCCCGGCGACCCTGTTCGGCAGGACCGCCGCCACACTGACGGCGGTCCTGCTGGCGTTCCAGCTGGTCGTGCTGGTGGTGGCGGTGGCGACTGTATTCCTGCCGATGGCCAGGCGTTCCGCTGACGATCTGGCGGCGCTGATGGTGCTCTCCGCCCAGACCTGGGTCGAGTTGCCCCCCGAGACGCGCCGGGACTTCGAGGACGAACTGGCCAAGAGCCACGACCTGTGGCTATTCAAGGTATATACCCCGCTACCGGATAAGGGGCAATTTCTGCCCTATCTGCATTTGCTGGAGAGCGCGTTGACGGAGCGTGTCGGGGTGCCGATTCACGTCAAGGTCACCCATTGGGAAAAGCAGTGGATGTGGGCGGAAATTCCGATTGGCGGGCAGATGATCCGGATCGGCTTCACCCTCGATCGGCTCGGCATTCATCCCATGCTGGCGCTGGTACTGGTGATGGTGGCGGGGGTGATTCTCGTGCCGTTGACCGCTCTGGTGCTGGCGCGGCGCATCGCGCGCCCGTTGGCGCGGCTTGCCGATGCAGCGGCAAGTGTCGGGGAGGGCCTGACCCCGGAACTGCTGCCGGAGTCCGGGCCGACCGAGCTGGCTGCCCTGGCTGCGACCTTCAACCGCATGGCCCGCCAGGTAAAGGCGCTGATGGACAACCGTACCACCCTGCTGGCGGGAATTTCCCACGATTTGCGCACCCCCCTGGCGCGCCTCCGCCTTGGCCTTGAGATGATGCCGGAAAATGCCAATCCGGCGCTAATCGCTCGCATGGAGCGCGACATGGAGGAAATGAACCGGCTGATCGGGGGATTTCTGGAACTTGCCCAGGGCCTGGGTCAGGAGGAAAAGCGGTCGGTGGATCTGGCGGCGCTGCTCGGCGATCTGGCGCAAGGCACGGCGCTTGAATGGCGGGCGCAGCCACCCTGTATCCGGGAGGTGGCACCGGTGGCGTTACGCCGTATTCTTTCCAATCTGATCGAAAATGCGTTGCGCTACGGCGGCGGCAAACCGGTCAGCATTGCCTGCGATTGTGCGGAAGAATGGGCCAGAATCAGCGTATTCGACCGCGGGCCGGGGATTCCGCCCGATCAGGCGGAAAAAGTGTTCCGGCCGTTTTACCGTTTGGAGTCATCGCGTAGCAGCGCGACCGGGGGCAGCGGTCTGGGTCTTGCCATTGCCCGCCAGCTGGCGGACGCCAATGGCTGGAAAATAGAATTGCTGGCTCGGGAAGGCGGCGGCACGGAGGCGCGCCTGACGATCCCGGTTTAAATTCTAGTGATTTTCCTATCCACCAGATGAATTTGACGCTAGGTCAGGGCGGACAACTGCCCGTCGTGGGTCACGGTGATGACGGCCTGGCCCTTTTCCTCGGCCAGCCTCCGGAAGATGTCGAATTCGATCTGGCCGTTTCGGGTGTCCAGGTTGCCGGTCGGCTCATCCGCCAGGAATGGCGGAACGCCTGTCGAGCGTCTGTCCGTACTCGCCCTGCTGCCGATTTTTGGTGAATGTGCTCACCCTCTCCCTTCAAGGGATAGGGAGGTGCAGCGCATGGTTTCGGCTTTGCCCACAGAAAACCCGGATGAATCAAAATCTTAGGGGTTTAACGTACCCGGTCATTTCAAGGTAACCACGGCCTGCAGGTTTGCCGTCACGGCTGAGGCTAACGGCACCCTCCCAGTAGACTGCTCCCGTTGACCGGCGCGAATCGAGCTCCTGGTCGTCTTGCAATGGTGTTAACTGCCACACAGTTGAGCCGGTATGAATCTGCATTGCTACCGGATAGGTTGCCCCAGTGCGGGGGGAGCGCCAGCGGCGCTGCGGCATAAAGTGCATGGCCTCTGCCTTGAATTGCGTGATCTTGCCGGTAGCGTCGCGCAACGCCGCATGCGCCCAGACCTGCGCGCCGGTTTTATCGCGAATTTGGAAGGCCATCAGCGCACCGCCGTCATCCAGATTGGCCCCGACCCAATCCCAACCGACCGCGTTCGCATCCAGTACGCTGGTGGACCATTCGTGATCGAGCCAGGCGGAGCCTGTGACGGCAGTGGGTTTGCCATTGCGGGTTATGCTGCCTGCAACGCGCAGTTGCGGCTCGCTGTAATAGTGGCTGGCTTGCTCCGGTTTGGGGCCTTTACGGGAAAAGCCGTGATCGCCTTGCAACATCGGGGCTTGCGACGGGATGAGCAATAAATTTTGGGTGAAGTCGCGCGCCTTTACGCTCACTTGATACTGGCCGTTTTCATCACGGAAAATACGCCAGCCATCCAGCTTGACATCGGTATTGCCGGGTTTTGCATAGACCAGACCAAACCCTTGACGCGCACTTTTCTGGTCGTGCAAGAGCTTGCCAAGGGCCGGGTCGGACAAGGCGGCATGAGCGATGATGACTTGCTTCGGTGCGAATTGGCTGGGGTTGGCCGCATCAAACTCGGTGGCAAAGCGAAAGAAGGTAATCTGGAAGCCAAGCGGCTTTTTATCTGCCGTTTCCAGCCACCCGGTCGCATACCACCACTCGGTGCGAAAGTTGGGATGCGCACCGAAATCAGCCGGGAAACTGAGGGTTTGATCAGGTGTCACCCGGGAAAATTGCGGCGGCGCGGCGACAGAAAACTGCACCAGCAGCAAAGATAGAAAGCATAAAAGCCGCATCACCAATCCTCGCTCACCGCGCGAATCGCATTGCCCGACAGCGCATAGCGCCCCGACACCAGCGCAGTCAGGGCGGCGGACACCAGCAAGGCCGCCGCCACAGACGCCAGCAATCCCCACGGCAGATGCAGCTGCATGGTCCAGTGGAATGACTGCGGATTGACGATAAATACCAGAATCAGACTGATGACCCAGCCCAGCACGAATCCCACCGTGATGCCGATTACGGTCAACAGGCAGCCCTCCAGCGCCAGGATGGCGATAATTTGCCGGCGCGTCACCCCGATGTGGCGCAACATGCCGAACTCTTTTGCCCGCGCCAGGGTCTGCGCCGAAAAAGTCGCGGCCACGCCAAACAGGCCGATGACAATCGCAATGGCTTCCAGCAAATAAGTCACCACGAAACTGCGATCGAAAATTTTCAGGCTGGTGGCACGGATATCGCCCGGCTCGGCGAATTCCAGCGCAGTGCCGAAAGGCAATTTTTTCAATGTGGCGATGGCTTGCGCCGGCGTCACACCCGGCTGCAGCCAGAGCGCCGCATCGTTGATTTCCTTGTCACCCGACAGAGCTTGATAATCCGCCAGCCGCATCTGGATCGCGCCGAATTGCCGCGCATAGTCGCGCCACACGCCAGCAACGACGGCATCGCGTACCTGCCCGTATATGGGCAGGCGCACGTGCATGCCGACGGAATAGCCGTACAAATCCACCATTGCTTCCGACACCCAGATCGGCAGCGCGTTCTGCGGCACGAGGGCCCGGCTTACCAGCGGCAGGATTTTACCGGGGTCGCGCACATCAATCGGTCGCGCAATCAGCGCCACGCCGGGTCGGCCTGGATCGAGCGTCAATTGCGATTGGCGCAAAAAGTCGGCACGGGCAATACCAGGCGCTGTTGCAATGGCTGTTTGCGCCTCGGTGTCGAGCGAACCAGTATTGCCGCTCAGCGCTGAGCGGACATACAAATCGGCAGGCAACACATGCGTCAGCCATTCATCCACCGACACTCTGAAGCTGGCAACCATGATTGCCATTGCCACCATCAGGCTAAAGCTGGAAAGCACGCCGCCCAGCGCGATGGAAGCCTGGTTCGGCACGTTTGCCAGTCTGGCCAGCGTCAGGGCGGCGACGGGATTGGACATGGGTTTGAGATTGGCGAGCCTGAAAATACTGGCCGACAGACGCGGCATGAGCGCAATGGCGCCGATCAGCAACAGTGCGACCGCGGCATAACCAAAAATCGGCAAACCGCCTACCGGCGGGCTTTGCGTCAATAGCGCGCCTAACGCCAGCGCGGCTACTGCCGGCCAAGGGTTGGCGAGTTTCGCCAGCGCGCCTTCTTCACTGCCGGATTTAAGCGCTTGCGCCGGCTGGGCGCGCGCCGCCTCCCAGGCTGGGGCGGCGCAGCCCAATAAGGCGGCCACGGAACCCAGCAGGCAAAACACGCCCGCCGCAATCGGCGTGAAATGCACCGTGGGTTTAACCCCTGGAAAATAGCCGCCCCCCAAATCCCCTCCGAAAAAATGCAGCGCCACCGCCGCCATCGCATAGCCTGCAGCGATGCCGCACAAAGAGCCCAGCACGCCCAATGCCGCGCCCTCCAGCAGCACCTGCCGCAGGAGTTGCGCGCGGGTCAGGCCGACTACACGTAGCAGTGCAAACTGGCTGCGGCGGCGAATCACCGACAGCGCCTGGGTCGAGAACACCAGAAATGCGCCGGTAAACAGTGCGACCAACGCCAGCACATTCAGATTGACGCGATAGGCAAGTGACATTTTGGCGGTGCGCGCTTCCTGATCCTGGGTTTGCGTCACCATTAATTGCCCCTGCATCTCTTGCGCCAGCGCGGCTCTGAAGGCGTCGCGATTAACGCCCTCGGTCAATTTCAATTCGATGCGCGAGAGTTGTCCGATGCGGTTGAAGCGCCACTGCGCCGCGCCAATGTCCATCACTGCAATGCGCTGTCCGGCACGGGCATGCACCAGGCTGCCTGCGACCCGTAGCGCGATGGTTTGCGTGCCGGCGCGCAGGGGCAGCAAGTCGCCCTGTCCTACCTTCAACCATTCCATCGCGGCGGGGGAAAGAAAAATGGCGTTATCGGCCAGCGTGTCGAATGGTTTGTCCTCTGCCGGGATGCCGATGAAATCGGGCGCGATTAAGGCGGCGCGGAAAATGTCGAGGCCGAGGATTTTCAACGGACTTCTTTCTCCTGGAACCACCGCGTCCAGCTCCAGAATCGGGCTGGCCAGCGCAACGCCTTCATGCTGCGCCAGCAGCGGGTAGAACCGCTCGTCAAAGGTGGTTTGCGTACTGCGCACTTCCATGTCTGACTGGCCCGACAGGCTTTTTACCGCAGCGGAAAATTCATTGAAGGCTGCTGCATTGATGAGATGAATCGCAAAGCCTAGGGCCACGCCCAGCGCAATCGCACCGATGGCTACCATCGCGCGTAGCGGATAGGCGCGCCATTCGCCAAGCAGCAACCAGCGGGAAAGGAGATTAACGCGCATATTCATGAAGCGGGGTGCAACCCATTGCTGGTCAGCACCAGCACCCGGTCCGCCGTTGCGGCAGCCGCATCGGAATGCGTGACTATAATGGCGGAAGCACCATTCGCCTTGATTTCTGCGCGCAGTAACATCAGCACGCCATGCGCCGTGTCCGGATCGAGGTTACCGGTCGGTTCGTCGGCCAGCACCAGTGTAGGGCGATGTACCAGCGCGCGGGCGATGGCGACACGCTGCATTTCGCCGCCCGATAGTTGATGTGGGAAATCGTTGCCGCGCCCGTGCAGGCCGACAGCGGCGAGCATTTCCTCCGCTCTCTGGGTGCTTGCTCCATTCAACAGCAAAGGTAGCGCGACGTTTTGCAGCAGCGTCAAATGTGGCAGCACATGAAATGCCTGAAAAATGAAGCCCATCTTCGTGCGTCGCAGCCGCGTCGCCGCATCGTCATCCAGCGACGACATGGGCACGCCGTCGATGATAATTTCTCCCGAATCCGGTGTATCCAGTCCGGCGATGAGATTCAACAAGGTCGATTTGCCGACGCCCGACTCGCCCATGACTGCAACGTATTCGCTCGCTGCGAGCGTGTAGGACAAATCTGTCAGTACATGTCGTCCGCTCACATACGATTTGGTGATACGGCGTAGTTCCAGCATGATGGCTCCCTTTGGCGGGGTTTTAGTTGGCGCCATAAAGCGAAGTTCTGGTTGGTGTGTTCTAACGCCACGGTGATGCGGGTTTTGCTGTAGGCGAAAAAGCCGGTTGCGGCGGCTGCAGCAAGCAGCGCAAGTTAGAGGGCGGTCTTGATCAAAGGTTTCATGATCAGAGCATGCGGCTCTTGTCGCCGCGCACAAACCCGAGCAGGGGCATGTCCACACCCTTGCCCAAGGCAATCGCCTTGAACAGTTCGCCCATTTCCGCCGGGTTGAGCAGCTTCTGTGCCTGGGCGGCGAGCGGCAGGTAAGCACTCGCTTGCTCGGGCGAGAGGCGTGCCAGCAAGTCGGTGATGCCGCAGTTGATCAAAAAATGGGCCTGGCTGGTATAACCCAGAAGCTTCAGGCCATGCCTGACGCCGGCCTCGGCGATGGCGGTGAAATCCACATGGGAGGTAATGTCCTGCAGGCCCGGCAGATAAAACGGGTCGTCGTGGGCGTGGTGGCGATAGTGGCACATCAGGGTGCCTGAGCTGCGCTGGGGATGGTAGTACTCGTTTTGTCCGAAACCGTAATCCAGCATCAGGATCGCGCCCTTCTCCAGCAACCTGGCGAGAGTGGCAATGAAACCGCGTGCGGCGAGGGCGATTTCGCTGACGTAATTTTCCCCCTCCCCCGCATTGCGGGGGAGGGTTAGGGTGGGGGCAAGGCTGGCGGCGATGTCGAATAGTTCTCCCGATGTCAGCTTGCGCTCGCTCCAGGAGAACTGGCCGTCCTCCAAGCCCACGCCGCGTTCAAAGAGGCTATCTTCACCCCAGGCGACCAGGTGTACCGGCATCGCATCGAGCACTTCGTTGCCGATGATCAGTCCGGAGAAGGAAGCGGGCAGTCTGTCCAGCCACTCGACTCGCGGTGCGAACCGCGCCAGCAGATGTTGCTGGCGCTGGCGCAGGTCAGCGCTCACTTCAAGAAGGAAATACCGCTCCGGCAACTGCCCCGACCGCTCCAGTTCCGAGAGCAGGTCGAAAGCCAGGCGGCCGGAGCCGGGGCCGATTTCCAAGATGTTTCCATCGGTGCGCCTGAGTACCTGAGCGGCTTGCTGCGCCAGGGCCTGGCCAAACAGGGCGGAGATTTCCGGGGCGGTGACAAAATCGCCTGCTGCGCCGAATTTGTGCATGCCGGCGCTGTAGTAGCCGAGGCCGGGTGCATACAGGGCCAGCTCCATGAAGCGGCTGAAGGGAATCCAGCCGCCGGCGGATTCAATTTCACCCCTGATCAGGGCAGAAGTTTTTTCGCTGTATTCCAGCGCGGCCGGGTCGGGTGCGGGTAGTGGGGACATGGCAAGTGTGATAAATTCAGGGCTGATTCGAGTTTAGTGGAGATCGGCATGCAAGGCAAAGTCGTATTGATTACCGGTGGCGCGAAGCGGGTCGGCGCGGCGATCTGCCGCCGGCTGCATGGGGAAGGGGCGAACCTGATGATCCACTACCGTTCCTCGGCGGCGGAAGCGGAGGCGCTGCGCGATGAATTGAACCGTAACCGTCCGAATTCCGCGGCACTGGTGCAGGCTGATTTGCATGACGTGGAGCGGCTGCCGGATCTGGTTGCCGCCACAGTGAAGCACTTCGGCCAGCTCGACGCGCTGATCAACAATGCCTCCAGCTTTTATCCCACCGCAGTGGGCGAGATCGGCGAAAAGGACTGGCACGACCTGCTCGGCACCAACCTCAAGGCGCCGCTGTTCCTGTCGCAGGCTGCGGCCGAGCCATTGCGCCACAGCCACGGTTGCATCGTCAACATCGCCGACATCCACGCCGAGCGGCCGATGAAAAGCTACCTCGTATACAGCATCGCCAAGGCCGGCCTGGTGGCGCTGACCAAGTCGCTCGCCCATGAGCTCGGCCCGGAGGTGCGGGTCAATGCGGTGGCGCCGGGTCCGATCATGTGGCCGGAGGGGGATACCTCCTTCGACGACCAGGAACGCCGTCGCATCGTCGACCATACCCTGCTGAAGCGCGAGGGTTCGCCCGACGACATTGCGCGCGCGGTGCTGTTTCTGGTCAAGGATGCCCCCTACATTACCGGCACGATCTTGCCGGTGGATGGCGGACGGAGCGCGAGTTTGTGATTTTTGTTTTGAAAAAAACTTTATTCATCCACGGATTACCACGGATGTACACGGATAAAATCTTCGCGCTATTGATTCGGGGGGAAATCCGTGTTAATCCGTGGCTAAAAATCAATAAATTATGATCGAACCTGTCAAACCGCCAAAATCCCTGATGAGTGCCGCCGGCCGCGCGATCGGCGACTTCTCCATGATCCGCGAGGGCGACCGGATACTGCTCGGGGTGTCCGGCGGCAAGGACAGCCTTTCCCTGCTGCATGTGCTGATCGCTTTGCAAAAGAAGGCGCCGGTGCGCTTCGAACTGGCGGCGGCGACGGTGGATCCGCAATCGCCTGATTTCGATCCCTCGCCGCTGAAAGGCTATATGGCGGAACTGGGTATCCCCTATTTTTACGAAAGCCAGGCTATCGTTGAGCAGGCGGAGAAAGCCATGGTCGGCGATTCCTTTTGTGCCTTCTGCTCGCGCATGCGGCGTGGCATCCTCTACCGCGCGGCGCGGGAAAACGGCTACAACGTGCTGGCGCTGGCGCAGCACCTGGATGATGCCGCCGAGACTTTCCTGATGTCGACCTTTTTCGGCGGCAAGCTGCGCACCATGCAGGCGCATTACCTCAACGACCAGGGCGACATCCGGGTGATCCGCCCCTTCACCTACGCGCGCGAGCGCCAGACTGCGGCTTTCGCGAAGAACGCGGAACTGCCGGTGATTCCGGAGAACTGCCCGGCCTGTTTCGGCATGCCCACCGAGCGCATGCACATGAAGACTCTGCTGGCCGAGCTGGAGAAGGATAATTCCAAGGTTTTCTCCAGCATACTCACGGCGTTGAAGCCGCTGCTGGGCGCCGGCGTGCCAGCCTGATTGCGAATTTCTGCCGGGCCATAGGAAAAGTTAGAGCCCGAGGCGTTGCCAGATGGTCGAAATCAGGCCGGCATGGTTGAGCGTATAGAAATGCAGCCCCGGTGCGCCGCCCTTCAGCAGCCGTTCGCACAAGTCGGTGACCACGTCCAGGCCGCAGGCGCGGATGGCGGCGCTGTCGTCGCCGTAGCCCTGCAGCTTGAGCCGCATCCAGCGCGGGATCTCCGCACCGCAGGCATCGGAAAAGCGCGCCAGCTGGGAAAAGTTGCCGATCGGCATGATGCCGGGGACGATCGGGATAGTGATGCCCATGGCCGTACACTCGTCGACGAAGTTGAAATAGGCGTCGGCGTTGTAGAAATACTGGGTGATCGCGGCATCGGCACCGGCATCCACCTTGCGCTTGAAATTGGCCAGGTCGGCCTGGGCGGAGATGGCTTGCGGATGGAATTCCGGGTAAGCGGCCACTTCGATGCGGAACCAGTCGCCGGTCTCGGCGCGGATGAACTCCACCAGCTCGTTGGCGTAGCGGAACTCTCCCGCACAGGCCATGCCGGAAGGCATATCGCCGCGCAGTGCGACGATATGGCGGATGCCGTGGCTTTTGTATTCGTCGAGGATCGCCCGGATGCTTTCCCTGGTCGAGCCGATGCAGGACAGGTGCGGCGCGGCCTCATGGCCTTCGCGCTGGATCTCGATCACGGTTTCCAGGGTGCGGTCGCGGGTCGAACCGCCGGCACCGAAAGTGACCGAAAAGAACTCCGGGTTGAGTTGGGCGAGCTGCTTGCGCGTCGCGTGCAGCTTGTCCATCCCCTCCTGGGTTTTTGGAGGAAAAAATTCGAAGCTAAGTATAGGTTTTGTCATAAAGCTAACCGCGAAGGCGCAAAGACGCAAAGGAATGCCAAAATTCTTTGTGTAATCTTTGCGCCTTTGCGCCTCTGCGGTAAAGGGGTTTAGTAGCGATAATGGTTGGCCTTGTACGGGCCGTTCTTCGGCACGCCGATATAGGCGGCCTGCACATCGGTCAGTTCGGTCAGATTCACACCGATCTTCATCAGGTGCAGACGGGCCACTTTTTCATCCAGATGCTTGGGCAGAACGTAAACCTTGTTCTCGTAGTTCTCCGGATGGTTGAACAGCTCGATCTGGGCGATGGTCTGGTTGCTGAACGAGGCCGACATCACGAAGGACGGATGGCCGGTGGCGCAGCCCAGGTTCACCAGGCGGCCCTTGGCCAGCACGATCAGCTTCTTGCCGTCGGGGAAGATTACGTGGTCGACCTGCGGCTTGATCTCGTCCCACTGGTATTTTTCCAGCGAGGCGATGTCGATTTCCGAATCGAAGTGGCCGATGTTGCAGACGATGGCTTCGTTCTTCATCTTCGCCATGTGGTCGTGGTTGATCACGCTGAGGTTGCCGGTGCAGGTGACGAAAATGTCGCCGAGGCTGGCCACGTCGTCCATGGTCACCACGCGGTAGCCTTCCATCGCCGCCTGCAGCGCGCAGATCGGGTCGATCTCAGTCACCATCACGGTGGCGCCCATGCCGCGGAAGGCCTGGGCGCAGCCCTTGCCCACGTCGCCGTAGCCGAGCACCACGCAGATCTTGCCGGCGATCATCACGTCGGTGGCGCGCTTGATGCCGTCGAGCAGGGATTCGCGGCAGCCGTACAGGTTGTCGAACTTGGACTTGGTGACCGAGTCGTTGACGTTGATCGCCGGGAACTTCAGGCGGCCTTCCTCGGCCATCTGGTAGAGGCGGTGCACGCCGGTGGTGGTTTCCTCGGTCACGCCCTTGATGTGCTTGATGCGTGAGGAGTACCAGCCGGGCGAGGTCGCCAGCTTGTTCTTGATGGCGGCGAACAGTACGCGCTCTTCTTCGCAGGTCGGCTTGGCGATCACGGAAAGATCGGCTTCGGCGCGGGTGCCCAGGTGCAGCAGCAGGGTGGCGTCGCCGCCGTCGTCCAGGATCATGTTGGCAGGTTCGCCCGGCCATTCGAAAATCCGGTGGGTGTAATCCCAGTATTCTTCCAGCGATTCGCCCTTGTAGGCGAACACCGGGATGCCGTCGGCGGCGATGGCGGCGGCGGCCTGATCCTGCGTCGAGTAGATGTTGCACGATGCCCAGCGCACTTCCGCGCCCAATGCGGTCAGCGTTTCGATCAGCACGGCGGTCTGGATGGTCATGTGCAGCGAGCCGGCGATGCGCGCGCCTTTCAGCGGCTGCGCCTTGGCGTTTTCCGCACGGATCGCCATCAGGCCGGGCATTTCCACCTCGGCCATCAGAATTTCCTTGCGGCCCCATACGGCCAGGGACATGTCGGCGACTTTGCAGTCGGTAAAGTTTTTGGTTTCAGCCACAGCGAACTCCATATAACGTTGTGGCCGGGGGGATGCAGTGGGACGTCGCTCACCTGGGCATCCCGTGCCCGGCACGGGTTAAATACAGGTAAGCGCGGTTTTCGAAAGCCGAGCCTGACGGAAGAAATCCGTTGCAGCGCTCCTCGGTTGGATTGAATTATAACCGAATTTTGATTTTTTTGTGCTTGGGTAAGAGTTACCTTAACCCCAAAAGCACGCATGGGCATCTTGATCGACCAGTTGCAGAAATTCTTCAAGTTTCGCAACTTCAGGCAATGGAGTATAAGCATGCCACTTCAGGTCGGCCCGCATCCAATAAACCTTCCAAACATCTTGGGTTTTTACATAGGTTGCTTTTGCAACGGGATGCTCCATTTTTTCTTCCGGGTTTCGCCAAACGGGCCGAATCTCAAAAATCTCGACACTCTGCCCTTCTACTCTGAAGCCCAGATCCAATTTCGGTCGAATATGGAGGGGTGGCCGTCGTTTCTCAATGAAGGCGGCGACCAGATTCTTGTATCTCTGCATTTCAATTTCAGTGAATGCCATCGTTTAAGTCACATCCGTGCCGGATTGGTGGGCAACCATTTTGCGGGAGGCCATGCAAAAATGCGTGCAACTCTGATGCCGAGGTTTCTATTCAGACATGCGTCGGTTCGACATGCAGCTTGACCCCGAGCGCATGAAGCAGCTTCATGATCGTGTCGTAGCGCGGTTTTGCTCCCGGCGCCAGCGCCTTGTAGAGGCTTTCGCGTCCCAATCCGGTGTCTTTCGCCAGTTGTGACATGCCGCGCGCCTTGGCCACGCTGGATAGCGCCGCCAGTAGTACTTCCGGGTTTGGGTCTTCCAGCGCGGCGGTGAGGTATTCCGCGATCACCGTTTCGTTGTCCAGATAGTCTGCCGCATCGAATTTGGCAAAGGTAGTCATGGTTGTTCCTCAATAAGTTGGGCAATAGCCTTGGCGCGCTTGATGTCGCGTCGCTGGGTTGATTTGTCGCCGCCCAGCAGCAGGAAAATCACCAGTCGCCCGCGTTGTGTGAAATACAGTCGGTAGCCGGGGCCGACATGCACGCGCATTTCATGCACCCCGTCGCCCACCGGTTCGCAATCGCCCAGGTTCCCCATTTCGGCGGAAACGATTCGCGACACGATGCGAGCCTTGCTTACGCTGTCTTTCAGGCCAGCGAGCCAAGTATCGAAATCGCTGGAACGGATGACGGTATACATGTTTTTAGTGTATCCATATGGATACGAAAATACAAGGGAAATTGATTTCGCGGCAAAACGTTATCTCCGTTTTTTCTTTTTCTGCCCGCTGGGGTGGGCAGAAGGCTGGCGGAAGCCTTTTGCGATGGGTTTGGAAAGCAGTTTGGCGCTGGTCGCGTAGTTCGTGAGGCGGCCAACGTGGACGGCGTAATCGGTCTACGCCCCAATTTTCCAGATGCAAGCATTATTTATACTATGCTTGCATAGTCTTGAAATGAAGCTTATTATGCAAGCATTAATTCAAGCATGGGAGGTGTTATGAACAAAGCCAGTGGTAAAAAAATGGGTGGTATCGCTAGAGCTAAGTCATTGACGCCAGAGGCAAGAAAGGAAATTGCTTCAAATGCAGCAAAAGTACGATGGAGTAATGAAGAATTGCCGGTCGCGGAATTTGCTGGAGAGTTAAAGCTTGGCGATCTAACTTTCCCGTGTGCTGTACTTTCTGATGGAACGCGAGTTTTGACAGAAACAGATTTTATGACTGGTCTTGGGATGTATCGAAGCGGGGCGCTTTCGGTCAGGCGTGAATCTAGCGCGGACGGTGGTGCGCAAATGCCGCTTTATCTCGCTTTTAAGAATCTTTTGCCTTATGTAGTCAAACATTTAGGTGATGTGCACGTCAGGCCGTTAAAATATAAAACATTGACTGGAGGAATAGCGCACGGTATTCAAGCATCCATTATTCCAAAAATTTGCTCTATCTGGTTGGATGCCAGAAAAGAGAATGTTTTAGGCTCGCGTCAAAAATTAGTAGCGGATCGTGCTGAAATGCTACTGAGAGGGCTTGCAGAGGTCGGCATTATTGCCTTAGTTGACGAAGCAACTGGTTACCAAAAAGAAAGAGCTAAAGATGCCTTAGCAAAAATACTAGAAGCATTCGTCGCAAAAGAATTGCAGCCTTGGGTGCACACATTTCCTAGTGAATACTATGAGAATTTATTTCGGTTAAGAGGCCTTATTTTCCCCCGAGATAGTATTAAGAAGCCGATGTACTTTGGACATTTAACAAATAATATTGTGTATGCCAGATTGGCTCCAAAGGTTCTTGAACAGCTAAAAAGAGAAACGCCACGTGATGACAAGGGGCGGCACAAGCATCAACTCCATAGGAAATTAACTGCTGATATTGGGCATCCGAAATTACGAGAACATTTGGTATCGTCAATAACTTTGATGAAAATAAGCGACACTTATGAACAATTTGAGAGGCTTCTTGACAGGGTTCACCCTAAATACAACGAAACGATGGCGCTACCCTTTAATGACGTAGAACCAGATACGGGGATTTGATTTCTTTCTTTCCAGCGAGCTTTAGCGGCTTTCTAAGATGAAGCACAGTGCCATACAGCACCGGTCTATAAAAGATGTAAGCGGTGACGGGTTTTGAGTGCGCTTCGCGCAGATGATAGATGCCGGGGGCTGCCCGGCAGCAGGTCACTTTATTTTGCTTGCCCAAAATACAAGTAACCAAACAAAAAGGCACCCCGCCGCACCGGCCCTTCGGGCTCCCCTCGATTTTCCGAAAAGATCGGGCGGCTGCGGAACTCGCGCTTTGCGCTCAGACAGTCCTCGCCGACGGCCCCCGATCTTTTCGGAAAACCGAGGCGGTGCAGAGGGGGAGTTTGGGTCTTGTGGGCGGAGCCCGTGTTTTTAGATGCCCTCCCCGGCGGGCTACCGTATGCACACATCTCTGGCATGAATTATGCGAAGCCCTGCTTAGGATAATTCTGTGGGGGTATGTCATGGACAGACTAGAAGTAGAAATTGAGAGATACGCCATTGGTGAATTTGGCGATGCGCGCTTAAAAAAACAGGAGCCCATTTGCACGCCCGGATGGTGGGCAAGCAAAGCGTCTGCCTGCGACGGCTCGGTGGCGGACGGGCGGGAGAAGTCCGCTTTGGCCGTTTTCTGTCCAATCCGCGCGTGACCATGAACGATCTGGTCAATGGAGCTTGTGACGGCATTGGTGCGCGCAGTGCAGGGCGGCATATCCTGGTTATCGAAGACACCAGCGAAATCAACTACCAGGGGCATGCGGGGCGCGTAAAGGGGTTGGGCACGGTCGGCAACGGCACGGATCTGGGCCTCTTTCTCCATCCTGTCCTGGCGGTGGATGCCGACGATGGGGCCTGTCTGGGGTTGGCGCACCTGCACCTATGGCAACGCCGGGAAGGCAAGGCGCCCAACCATCGGGGCTTGCCGATTGAGGACAAGGAAAGTTTCCGCTGGATCGAAGCGGCCAAGGCTGCCGGAAAGCGCTTGCCGCAAGCGGCAAGAATGACCATCGTGGCTGACCGAGAAGCCGACATCTATGAGTTGTGGGCTCGTCTGCCCGACACGCGCACCGACCTGTTGGTCCGTGCTGGCCAGGATCGGGCGCTGGTCACAGAGTCAGATCAGCGACTGTTCGCCTGGATCGCGGCGCAGAAGGTAGCGGGCAGCTATCGGCTCACGCTGCCCGCCATTGCGGGTAAACGCAGCGCTCATGAAGCGCTGCTTCTGGCGCGCTTTGGACAAGTCGTCCTGAAGAAACTCCAGAGTGGCTCGGACAAGAAAGCCCCGGCAAGCCTGACGCTGAACATCATCGAGGTGGTCGAGGACGCCAGCACGGTAGTGGGAAATGAGCCTCCCATTCACTGGCGGCTGTTGACGACCCATGCGGTCACGACACTGGCAGAAGCCCGGCAATGCATCGAGTGGTATTGCCAGCGATGGCATATCGAACAGATGTTCCGTACGCTGAAACGGCAGGGACTGAATCTGGAGTCGAGCCTGATCGAGGATGGGGATCGACTGGAGAAGCTCGCGGTGCTGGCAGTTTCCGCCGCTGTACGCACGATGCAATTGACGCTGGCTCGGGAAGGCAAGACGCGGCGACCGGCCACCGATGCGTTTGTAGCAGAGGAGATCGAGGTCTTGCGTCATATTCAGCCCACGTTGGAGGGCAAGACAGAGAAACAGAAAAACCCGCATCCCCTCGTCACGCTCGCTTGGGCGGCATGGATCATCGCGCGTTTGGGTGGATGGAATGGATATGCTTCCGAGCGAAAACCCGGCCCCATCACGATGCTCCATGGCCTGCAGTCGTTCTCATCCATCTGCCAGGGCTGGGTTCTGGCTCGAAGAATGGAGGAGAAAGATGTGTGCATACGGTAGCCCCGCTGGGGAGGGCGGGGTTGGGTTGGTTTTGTTTTGCTTTTCGGTCCCCTTGGTCCGCCGCCGAGTAGCGCAGCCAAGCCGGGGGATTTCTGCGAGGACTGTTTGAGCGCAAAGCGCGAGTTCCGCAGCAGCCCGGCTTGGCGAGCAACGCAGGGAACCCCGCAGGGGCGGTGGATGGGTGTCGCCTTCTTTGGGTTACCTTTCTTGGCGAAGTGTACAGCGAAGCAAGAAAGGTAACCAGCCGCCGGGCTGCCCCGGCAATTCAAACATTAGCGCGAAGCGCACAAACCTACAAACCCCAACTAAACTAATAAGACTTCATCGAGCTCCGCTTGCCCGGTTTTTTCTTCTGCGTTATTACCCCCTTCACCACCTCCAGCCCCGGCACTTTGTCGGTGGGGTACAGGTCGTTGAGCGGCTTTAGATACCAGCGGTCGTCGTGTTGAACCAGCTGACGGAAGATGTATTCATCCTTGTGCCAGGCGACGACATAGGAGCCGTTGTGCGCCAGGCCTTCCGGTTCGATGATGATGATTTCACCTTCCTCGAATTCGGGTAGCATGCTGTCGCCCAGCACCATCAGCGCGTAGGGTTCGGCGCTGGAGCAGGCGCTGGTTTCATCGGCGATTTCTGGCCCTTCGTTGAGGGGGATGATGGGGATGATTTTTTTCTGTGCCATGGGAGTTTGCATTTTTAGAGAGTCTCGATAAATTTCCGGCCACGCTGGATTGCGGCCCTGACCTGCACCGGCGCGGTGCCGCCGATGTGGTTGCGGCTGTTCAGCGAGCCTTCCAGGGTGAGCACGGCGAATACGTCATTGGCGATCAAGGGTGAGAATTCGAGCAGTTCATTCAGGGAAAGTTCGCTCAAGTCACAGCGCTTGCCTTCCGCGTGGCGCACGGCGAGGGCGACGGCTTCGTGGGCATCGCGGAACGGCAGCCCTTTTTTGACCAGGTAGTCGGCCAGGTCGGTGGCGGTGGCGTAGCCCTGGAATGCAGCTTGGCGCATGGCTTCCTTGTTCACCGTGATGCCGCCCATCATGTCGGCGTAGATGCGCAGGGTGGCGGTGAGGGTGTCGACGGTGTCGAACAGCGGTTCCTTGTCTTCCTGGTTGTCCTTGTTGTAGGCCAGCGGCTGGGATTTCATCAGGGTCAGCAGCGCCATCAGGTGGCCGGTGACGCGGGCGGTCTTGCCGCGCACCAGTTCGGGCACGTCCGGGTTTTTCTTCTGCGGCATGATCGAGGAGCCGGTGCAGAAGCGGTCGGCGATATCGATGAAGCCGACGCGCGGGCTCATCCACAGGATCAGCTCTTCCGACAGACGCGACAGGTGGGTCATGATCAGCGCGGCGGCAGCCGTAAATTCGATGGCGAAGTCGCGGTCGGAAACGGCGTCGAGCGAGTTCTCGCACACCCCGTCGAAGCCCAGTTCCCGCGCCACGCTTTCCCGGTCGATCGGGAAGCTGGTGCCGGCCAGCGCGGCTGCGCCGAGCGGCAGACGGTTGACGCGCCGGCGACAGTCGCGCATTCTCTCCGCATCGCGCTTGAGCATTTCGAAGTAGGCCATGAGATGATGGCCGAAAGTCACCGGCTGGGCGACCTGCAAATGGGTAAAGCCGGGCATCACGGTGTCGGCGTGCTGTTCCGCCAGATCGAGCAGGGCCATCTGCAGGCCCTTGATCAAGGCCAGCAGTTCATCGATGGAGGCACGCAGCCACAGGCGCACGTCGGTGGCGACCTGGTCGTTGCGGGAGCGGGCGGTGTGCAGCCGCTTGCCGGCTTCGCCGACCAGGGCGGTGAGGCGTTTTTCGATGTTCAGGTGGACGTCTTCCAGGTCGAGCAGCCATTCGAATTGGCCGGCACGGATTTCATCCAGGATCTGCGCCAGGCCCGTGCGGATTGCCGCCAGGTCGTCCGCGGCGATGATACCGCAGGCTTCGAGCATGGCGGCGTGGGCGAGCGAGCCCTGGATGTCGAATTCCGCCAGGCGCTGGTCGAATTCCACCGAGGCGGTATAGCGCTTGACCAGTTCCGCCACCGGCTCGCTGAATCTGCCCGACCAGGCCTTGCCCGTCGCCGAGGGTTTTTGTTGCATATCGTTGCCGCCTTGACCAAAATTCGAATATGACAAGTATAAAGCAAAATCCAGCTGCTCCCACAGGGGCTGCGACACCTCCCTCCGGCGTGGCCGGGGTGGCGCTGCCGAACTTCTGCAATCTCGGCATCATGCTGCGCATCCTGTTTATCGTGGACGGCATGAGCGTGGTGGCGGCGATGCTGAAAGCGCCCACCTACGACGGAGTGTGGCGGGCGCTGATGAATCTCTCCGCGCTGGTGCAACCGGTGCTGCTGCTGTCCCTGCTTGCCCTGTGCCTGGGGCGCGGCGCCCTGGCGCGCCTGCCTTATCGTTTCGGCGTAGCCGCGGTGCTGTTGCTGGAGCTGGCGCTGACTACGCTGGTGCATGTCTTCAGCCGGCGCCTGTTCGATGCCGATCTTGGCGCGCTCGAACGCCGCTGGCTATTTGCCGTGCTGGTCAGCGGTGTGCTGCTGGGCTACTTTCACCTGCGCAGCCGGGCCTTCTCGCCGGCGATCAGCGAGGCCAGACTGCAGGCGTTGCAGGCGCGAATTCGCCCGCATTTCCTGTTCAACAGCATCAACGCGGTGCTCAGCCTGATCCGTTCCGACCCGAAACAGGCCGAGCGGGCGCTGGAAGACATGGCCGACCTGTTCCGCGTGCTGATGGCCGACAACCGGCAGTTGGCGCCGCTGGAAAAGGAGGTGGCGTTGTGCCGCCAGTACCTGGAGCTGGAGCATCTGCGCCTGGGGGAGCGGCTGAAAGTGGCCTGGCACGTGGAAAAAATGCCGGGCGATGCGCTGGTTCCGCCGCTGCTGCTGCAGCCCTTGCTGGAGAATGCGGTTTATCACGGCATCGAGCCCTGCATCGAACCGGGTGAAATCGTGATCAACATTTACCGCGCCCGCAACCAGGTGCATCTGGTGCTGGTCAATCCCTATCGCCGGGAGGGTGGCCACCATGCCGGCAACAAGATGGCGCTGGCGAACATCCGCGAGCGCCTGGCGCTGCATTTCGACGCGGAAGCCACGCTGATGACGAAAGTGAACGACAGCAGCTACCAGGTCCACATCGTCGTACCTTACGTGAGCGAAAAAAATGCCTGAAGCCCTGCGCGTGCTGATCGTGGATGACGAAGCGCCGGCCCGCAGCCGGCTCAGGGATCTGCTGCAGGATTGCGCCGCCAGCCAGCCGCTGGAACTGGTGGGGGAGGCGGCGAACGGGAATGAGGCGCTGGACTTACTGGAGCGGAATTCGGCGGACGTGGTGCTGCTCGACATCCGCATGCCGGGCATGGATGGCATCGAGGCGGCGCAGCACATGCAGCGCCTGCCCCGGCCGCCCGCCGTCATTTTCGTCACCGCTTACGATAGTCACGCGATCCAGGCTTTCGAGGTCAACGCGATCGATTACCTGCTCAAGCCGGTTCGTGCCGAACGCCTGCTGGCCGCGCTGCTCAAGGTGAAGGCGCCGGTGGCCGGCGCCGTGGAGGCGTTGCGTGACCTGGCGCCGCAGGGCAGGGTGCATTTGAGCGTATACGAGCGTGGCCGGGTGGTTCTGGTGCCGGTAGAAAAGATCGCCTACCTGCGCGCCGAGCTCAAGTATGTCACGGTCAGAACGGCGGAACGCGAGTACCTGGTGGAGGAATCCTTGAGCCACCTGGAGCAGGAGTTCGGTCAGCGCTTCGTGCGCATCCACCGCAACTGCCTGGTGGCACGGGCTTATGTCGAGGGTTTTGAGCGCCAGACGCAGGATGATTCAGGCGAAGCCCAATCCGGCTGGGCGGTGCTGCTGAACGGGGTCGCCGAGAGGTTGCCGATCAGCCGGCGGCAGCAGTACATCGTCAAGGAATTCGGGCGGAGCTGACTATTTCCCGGCGCGCATCTTGGCGAGGGCTGCATCGATGCGCTGGTCGAGAAAGCCGCCATAGTAATCCGGCGTGGAGAGGCCGATCAGCGGTTCGGTCAGTTCGCGGCCCTCCGCATCGAACAGCTTGATGGTGGGGGTCAGCTTGATCCGGTTTTCCCTGGCAAAGCGGGCGTGGGTGGTGACTTTGCCGGAAAAGGTGCGGAGCGGGGCGGAGCTGCCGACGTCGACCTGGCGCATGATCACCTTGGCGTCGTATTCCGCGTTGCGCCGCATCGGCAGCAGGAACTCTTGCAGTAGCTGGGTGCAGAAGGCGCAATTGTGACTGCTGAACATCACCAGTATCGGCACGTTTTTTGTTCTGGCATTCGTCGCCTCGAGCGTGAAATCGCGCACCAGCGGGATTTCGACCTTGTCCTGTGCGTGCGCGCCGGCGGCGATGAACCATGCTAAAATAATCGCCAACAGGCCGTTGGCCAACTTAACGTTCATTATGTAATCTTTGCCTTGGGATATTCGTTGAAAACTCACTCGGACAAAACAGACGCCGGTATTACGCAGGTCACCATTGCAACGCGCGAAAGCGCGCTGGCGATGTGGCAAGCCCACCATATCAGGCAACAGCTGCAGGCATTATATCCGCAAATCGAGATAAAAATCCTCGGCATGACCACCACCGGCGACCAGATTCTCGACAAGACCCTGTCGAAGATCGGCGGCAAGGGCTTGTTCGTCAAGGAACTGGAGCAGGCGATGCAGGAAGGGCGGGCCGACATCGCGGTGCACTCGTTGAAGGACGTGCCGATGGTAATGCCGGAGGGATTTATTCTCGCTGCCATCGGCGAGCGCGAAGATCCGCGCGATGCTTTCGTTTCCAACCAGTTCAAAAAACTGGAAGAGCTGCCGCCAGGCAGCGTGGTCGGCACTTCCAGTCTGCGTCGCCAGTGCCAGATCCAGGCGCGTTTTCCGGCATTGAAAATCGAGTCGCTGCGCGGCAACGTGCAAACCCGCTTGCGCAAGCTGGATGAAGGCCAGTACGCAGCGATCATCCTCGCCGCAGCGGGGCTGAAGCGCCTCGGTCTGGGCGAGCGCATCACCTCGCTGCTGCCCACCGAGCAGAGCCTGCCCGCAGTGGGGCAGGGCGCGATCGGCATCGAGTGCCGGGCCGGGCGTGACGATCTGGTAGCCCTGCTGGCGCCGCTCAATCACCCCGACACCGCTGCCTGCGTCACGGCGGAGCGGGCGATGAGCCGGGCCCTGGCGGGAAGCTGCCAGGTGCCGCTGGGCGGATTTGCCGAAATTTCCGATGGCGTGCTCCGGTTGCGCGGCTTCGTGTCCAGCGTCGATGGCGTGCGCGTGGTGCGCTCGGAAGTGTCGGGCAAACCTGAGGAGGCCGAGCAGATCGGCAAGGAACTGGCCCAGCGCCTGATCGGCATGGGCGCGGACAAGATACTGGCGGAACTCGAACAGCAGGGATGATGCCACTCAAGGGGGTCGGCGTGGTGGTGACCCGGCCGGCGCATCAGGCGGGACATCTGGCCGAGCTGATCGAGCGCGCCGGCGGCAGGGCGATCCGGTTTCCCACGCTGGAAATTTTCGACGCGCAGGACATGATCCCCCTGTCCGGGGCGATCGACCGGCTGGAACAGTTCGACCTGGCGATTTTCATCAGCCCGAACGCAGTCAACAAGGCGATGAACCAGATTCGGGCAAAGCGAACCTGGCCACTGGGCTTGCGCTGTGCGGCGGTGGGCAAGGGTAGCGCGAAAGCGCTGGAGCGTTTCGGTTGTGAGGATGTCATTGTGCCGCAAGGCCGTTTCGATAGTGAAGCGTTGCTGGCATTGCCCGAGTTGCAGGATATGGCGGGCAAGCGGGTGGTGATTTTTCGCGGGGAAGGCGGGCGCGAACTGCTAGGCGCCGAGTTGATCCAGCGTGGCGCCGAACTGGCCATGGTCGAGTGTTACCGGCGCGGCAAGCCCGTCGGCGGGGATGTCGGCCTGCTGCTCAAGCAGTGGGTGCGCGGTGAAATAGACGCCATCACCGTGACCAGCGGCGAGAGCATGCGCAATCTGTTTGATCTGGTGGGCAAACTTGGGCAACAATGGCTGAAAAAGACGCCGGTGTTTGTGTTCCATGAAAATATTGCCGAGGTGGCGCGCGAGTTGGGGGTCGAGCAGGTTTATGTCACCCCTGCGGGTGATGAAGGCTTGCTGAGCGGTTTGATCGAGTGGCGGAAAAAGTAGAGAGTGGGCATGAGCGAGAATACACAGGACAGGCAAGAGGAAATGCCGGTGCTGGCAGAAACAAGGCCAGTACTGGTGAAGGCATCCCGTTTCAATCTCGGATTGGCGGTGGCAGTCGTGGCGCTGGTTCTGATCGGCTGGCAGTGGCTGGACAGCCGGCAGCACGGCAATGCCCTCGAGCAGAACCTGGGCCGTCGCCTGGCCGAATTCGACAGCCGCAACAAGGAAAGCCAGATCGTTGCGGCGCGGGCGCAGGAGGAATCCCGCCAGGCGATGGTCAAGCTCGGCATGCTGGAGCAGAAGCTGGCCGAGTCGCAGAACCAGCAGGTGGCGCTGGAATCCCTTTACCAGGAGCTGTCGCGTAACCGCGACGAGTGGGTGTTGGCCGAGATCGAGCAGATTCTGCTGATCGCCAGCCAGCAACTGCAGCTCGCCGGCAACCCCAAGGCCGCGCTGATCGCGTTGCAAACCGCCGACAGCCGCTTGCAGCGGCTCGACAAGCCGCAGTTCATCAGCCTGCGCAAGGCGATCGTCGCGGATATCGAGCGCCTCCAGGTACTGCCGGCGATCGATGTGGTCGGTCACAGCCTGCGCCTCGACAGCCTGGCCAACATGGTGGACGACTTGCCGCTGGTGATCGGCAGTGAGCTGCCTGCCGAGCGGGGGGAGAAGAAAGTGCGCGGCGATGAGCCGCCGTTGGCCAGGCTGGGCCGGGAAGTCTGGCTGGACATGAAGCAGCTGGTTCGCATCCAGAACATGGAAAACCCGGATGCGCCGCTGCTTTCTCCGCCGCAAGCCTATTTCCTGCGGGAAAACCTGCGGCTGCGGTTCTTGTCGGCGCGCATCGCCCTGCTGCGGCACGACGAGGTCACCTACAAAGCCGACCTGAAGGCCGCCGATGCCTGGCTGCGCCGTTATTTCGACGTCAAGGCCAAGCCTACCCAGACCGCGCTCGGCGTTCTCAAGCAGCTTGCCGCCGGTCCGCTAAGCATCGAGATGCCGGATATTTCCGCCAGCCTGAATGCGGTGCGAAACTATAAACTGGTGCGCGAAAGGTCAGGGGTCAAGTGAAGACGCTGTTCTGGATTCTGGCTATCCTGGCTGCGGCGGTGGCGCTGATGCTGGCCGCCAAGCACAACGCCGGCTACGTGCTGCTGGTTTATTCCCCGTACCGGATCGAGCTGTCTCTCAATTTATTCGTGACTCTGCTGCTGGCGGTTTTTGCCGCAGGCTATGGAGCGGTGCGTCTGGCGGTGCATACCTTGAACCTGCCTGCCTATGTGCGCACCTTCCGCCAGGAGCGGCGGCGCGACAAGGCGCGCGAGGCGATGGACGACGGGTTGCTGGCCTTCTACGAAGGGCGCTACGCCAAGGCCGAGAAGTTTGCCGCCATCGCGCTGGAATCGCAGGAAGCTCCTCTGGCCAACGCCTTGCTGGCAGCGCGCGCCGCCCATGAACTGAAGGCTTACGACCGCCGCGACAGTTATCTGGCGCAAGCCGAGGGGATAGGGCGGGAGCGGCCGGAGCCACGACTGATGACCCAGGCCGAGCTGTTGCTCGATCAGCGCGATTTCCAGCAGGCGCTGCAGTGCCTGAAGGAATTGCAGGCCACCACGCGCAAAAATCTCGCGGCATTGCGGCTGGAATTGAAGGCGCAGACGCAGGCGAAAAACTGGGATCAGGTATTGGTGTTGGTCGCCCAGTTGGAAAGACGTGACGCGATTGACCCGGTTCAGGCCGCACAGCAGAAAATCAGCGCGCACCAGGCAAATTTGAAACGCAAGCAGCAGGATTTGGCGAGCCTGCGCGAATACTGGCAGAAAATACCCGCTGCCGACAAAACCAACAGCAAGATCGCGCTGGCCGCAGCGCAAGCTTTTCTGGCCTTCCGCGAGTGCCAGACCGCGATGGAGATCATTACTGCAAGCCTGGAAAGCCATTGGGACAGCGACGTGGTCAGGTTGTATGGGGAATGCCTGGGCAAGGACGTGCTGAAGCAGGTCGAACGCGCCGAGAACTGGCTCAAGCAGCATCCTCAGGATGCCGCGCTGCTGCAGACGCTGGGCCGGCTATGCGCAAAGCAGGAGCTGTGGGGTAAGGCGCAGAGCTATCTGGAGGCCAGCCTGAGCATCGAACCCAATGCCGGGACGCACCTGGCGCTGGCGCACTTGCTGGAGAAAATCGGGCGCGCCGACGAGGCCGGCAAGCATTACCGCGAAAGCATGGTGATTCTGCAACAGCCAACTGATCTTGCAACAACCTTTTTAACTGCCGATTACCGAAAGTAGGCGCCTCCAGGCGCCGCAGACATTTGTATTATTCGGCGCGGCGGTTAAATTATCTCAAATGCGTATTCCGCCGCAAACCGATATCTATTCCGAATCCAAATCCGCCACCGATTCCGCTGTCGTTCCGTCATCAAGTTGAACGCCTGCTTTCGGGAAGGACGAACTGCCGGTTTCGGCCAGCCATTTCTTGGCATGCCCGCTTTTCGAAAGATAAAAAGCGGTAGCCGCCAAAACAGAAACGCCAGCCGACATTATTTTTGTAGCATAATTCGGACATGGTCGATTTTGCAAAAATAAGTCAGCGCCGAACCGTTCTGTTTACCGTGATCTTAATCATGTTGTGGAATATATCGGCCTGGTTCATTGCAGAACGTTATTACCTGCACAAAACCAATGTCTTGATTGAGCAGGAAACCATGCTTGCTCAACAACGCACCAGTGACTTGACCGATAGCATACGAAGAAACCTGAATTACCTGCACGGCATACCTGATCTATTTTCCAAGTTATTGCGCGTTAAATGGGCAGTCTCTCGATTTGGTGCAGACATTGCTCCTTCAACCCTGCCGCTCGAAACGCGAATCAAAAAGTGGACAGCCGACCCGGCCTTAAAAGATTTAAGCCAGTATTTGGCTATTGCCGGGAAGAGTCTCAATGCTGACATTATCTATGTGGTTAACGCAGCGGGTGATGCGATTGCGGCTAGCAATTGGGATACCACGGGAAACACTGTCGGCACCAATTTTGCTGACCGTGATTTTTTCCAAAAAAATAAAATCGGTCAGCGAGGTATGCAATATGCGGTGGGTAAAACCACCCATATTCCCGGGCTCTATTTTTCAACTCCCGTGATCATAGATGGCAAATTCCTGGGGGCGGTGGTTGCCAAGATTGACGTACCTAACCTGTCTTTTCTGATCAAACAGCTGGACGCCTTTGTGACGGACTCCAATGGTGTCATCATACTTGCACGCAACAAAGAGCTGGAGATGCATTCGCTTCCTGATGCTTCCATTTCCAGAGTAACCGAGAAGGACAGGTTCGCGCGCTACCGGAGAAACAGTTTTCCCATGCTGAAAATTGAGTCCTGGGGAGACAATAAATTTGCTTCATTGCTGCGGGTGGAAAACAAAAATATTCCGCATATTTTCGCTGCAAAAGAACTGCCCGAGTATGGCATCACGGTTCATGTTGATAGCGAAATTGCCGCAATGCCCTCGTTGAGAAAAGACCGGTTCTGGTTTGCTTTGTTGCTTGGAACTTTAGGCAGTTTGATGATTCTGGTCGCTAGCAGCACGGTGCTTTACTTCCAATCGATCATAAGATCAAAAGCGCTGCTCTGGAAGCAGGCCAACTTCGATACGCTTACTGCGCTGCCCAACCGCGATTTGCTTCGGGACCAATTGGCGCAGGAAATCAAAAAATCCGACCGGACCGGTCTGCCAGTGGCAGTGCTGTTAATCGACATCGATCAATTCAAGGAGGTGAATGACACGCTTGGGCATGACATGGGGGACCTCCTGTTGCAGGAGGCTGCGCGCCGCATTGTGAGCTGTGTACGCAAATCCGATACGGTGGCACGCTTGGGTGGCGACGAGTTTACCGTTATGCTGCCTCAGCTTGCCGATGCCCGTCACGTTGAAGACATCGCGCAAAAGCTCATCCTCAAGCTGGCAGAACCCTTTCATCTGCGTGGCGAAATCACCCATGTATCAGCCAGCCTTGGTATTACCTTATATCCGAATGACGCTACCGACATTGATGATTTGATAAGAAATGCTGACCAAGCGATGTATGTTGCCAAGAACAATGGCCGCAACCGCTTCAGCTATTTCACCATTTCGTTACAGGAAGCAGCGCAGAAGCGCTTGCGTCTGACCAATGACTTGCGCGGCGCCCTGGCGGCAAACCAGTTCAGGGTCTATTTTCAACCGATTGTTGAGTTGTCGACTGGGCGCGTCCATAAGGCAGAAGCACTGCTGCGTTGGCTGCATCCGGTGCGTGGCATGGTCAGCCCGCTGGAGTTCATCGCGCTGGCCGAAGAAACCAGACTCATCATCGATATTGGTGAATGGGTACGAAAGGAGTCGGCAGCCTGGTGTAAGCGCTGGAATGATGTCTGGCCAGAGGGTTTCCAAATCAGCGTGAACCAGTCCCCCATCGAGTTCATGGAGGAAAGTAGAAGTGATGGCGTAGAAACGTTGCTTGCCCTGTTGCGTGAATATGATCTGTCCGGGAAAAGCTTTGTCATCGAGATCACCGAAGGGCTGCTGCTGAATGAGGACCCACGTATCACAAACAAATTGATGGCACTCCGTGATGCCGGTATCCAGGTGGCAATCGATGATTTTGGTACGGGTTATTCGTCGCTGTCCTACCTCAAGAAATTCGACATCGACTACCTCAAGATCGACCAATCTTTCATCCGTAATCTGGAGCGCGACTCCGATGACATGGTGTTGTGTGAGGCGATCATCATCATGGCGCATAAGCTAGGGTTGAAGGTGATCGCCGAAGGCGTGGAAACTGAACAGCAGTGCGAGCTGCTGACCCGTTCTGGCTGCGACTATGCACAAGGCTACCTCTTCTCCAGACCCTTGCCACCGGAAGAATTTGATGAATGGCTAAAGGGCAGAAATCAGGGATAAATCGAGCATTGCTTTCAAATGTGGAATGACCGGTTTGAGTGGAATGCGCGCTTAAGCCTTGGGCTTGCTGCTGAAGGTAAACGCGTCGGAATAAAACTCTTCGGGCGGCAGCTTGCGTTGCGTGGTAAAGGCCTGGTGAGCCGCTTCCACCATCACGGGCGAACCGCAGGCGTAGACCTGATAGCCCTCCAGATCGGCGTAATCCTCCAGCACAGTCTGGTGCAGGAAGCCGGTTCTGCCTTGCCAGTGGTCTTCCGGTGCGGGTTCGGACAGCACCGGCACGAACTTGAAATTGGCGTGTTCCTGTTCCCATTTCTTCGGCAGATCCAGCATATACAGGTGGGCCAGGTTGTGGGCGCCCCAGTAGAAAGTGATCGGGCGCTTGATGCCATGGTGGAAGGCATGCTCGAGCATGGCTTTGACCGGTGCGAAGCCGGTGCCGCTGGCAAGCAGGAGAATCGGCTTGTCGCTGTTTTCGCGCAAAAAGAAGGTGCCCAATGGGCCTTCAAAGCGCAGGAGGGCCTTCTCGTGCATTTGCGTGAACACCAGGTCGCTGAAGCTGCCGCCCGGTACGCGGCGGATGTGCAACTGCAAAAAGCTGTCGTCGTGGGGTGCGTTGGCGAGAGAGTATGCGCGGCGTGCGCCGTCCTTGAGCAGGATGTCGATATATTGGCCGGCCAGGAATTGCAGGCGCTCATTGGCCGGCAGCTTGAGGTAGAGCACCGCGACGTCTTGCGCGGGCGTCTCGATTTTTTCCACCTTGCACGGCATGATTTTGACCGGGATATCCTGTGTATCGGCCACTTCATGCACTTCTATCACTACGTCGGTTTTAGGTTCGGCGCAGCAGAACAGCGCCAGTCCCTCGCGCTTTTCGGATTCCTTCAAGGCATGATCCTGATAGTCGCCATAATCGACCGTTCCTTCCAGGATCTTGCCCTTGCATGCGCCGCAGGCGCCGTTGCGGCAGCCGTAAGGCAGCGTGTAGCCCTCGCGCAGGGCTGCATCCAGGATTGACTCGCCTTCCATGACCGTCACCGAATGCTTGCTCGGCATGATCGTCAATTTGTGTGACATGCATACTTCCTCTAGATTAAAGTGGCTTTTTTTGTTCGCCGACTTGATAAACCTAAAAACCGCAGTTCATAACCGCGAAGGCGCGAAGGAAACAAGGACATAAAATCTATCCGGCATTCACCTCTCGGGTGACTGGGAAGGTTCCGATAACACATCGTTTTTGCGAGTTTGGCGATAAATCCGCCCATCCCTGCGAACCCCATTTCCTTCGCGTTCTCAGTGTCTTTGCGGTTCAAATGCTTTATTCAGGATAAACCTGTTCCATGCTGAAACAACGACTACTGATTGTGGGCTGCGGCGATATCGCGCTGCGCCTGGTGCGACTGCTCGGCGCGCGTTATCGCGTCTATGCCCTGACCCATAGTCCGGAGCGATTCAATTTGCTGCGCGCTGCCGGAATTGTTCCGTTACGAGGCGATCTGGATGACGCGGCAAGTCTCAGCCGAATTGCCGGCCTGGCTCACGCAATCGTGCATTTTGCACCGCCGCCGAAGGAAGGCCGCATTGACCGGCGCACCCGGAATCTGCTGGCGGCGCTGGGCAAAAATGCGATGTTACCACAACGTTTGGTCTATATCAGTACCAGCGGGGTTTACGGCGATTGTCATGGTGCGGTCGTGCGGGAGACCCGGCCGATCAGCCCGGATTCTGCCAGGGCGGTGCGCCGGGCGGACGCGGAAAGGCGTTTGCGCGACTGGGGGCTGCGCTGTGGCGTTCATGTCAGCATTTTGCGCGTGCCGGGCATTTACGCTGCAGATCGCCTGCCCATGGCGCGCATCGAACGCAACGTGCCGGCACTGCATGACGCGGATGACGGCTATTCCAATCATATTCATGCCGAGGATCTTGCACGTGTTGCCCTGGCTGCGCTGCGGTCAGGCCGGCCGAATCGGGTCTATCATGCGAGCGACGATGACCCGATGAAGATGGGGGATTATTTCGACCTTCTGGCGGACCTTTTTCCCCTGCCCAGGCCACCGCGCGTGTCGTGGCAAGAGGCGCAGGAGATCATCCCGCCGGGATTGTTGTCATTCATGGGCGAGTCGCGCCGACTGGTCAACCAGCGCATCAAGCGGGAACTGGGGGTGAGGCTGGTCTACCCGAGCGTGCGCGATGGACTGGGGGCGGCCTAACGCAGCTTGTCGTGTTCGTTGACCCGCGTCCATTCTCCATCGATCGCATCGTCGTTGGCCGCGGAAGGCATGGTTACTTTGGGGTGGGGCAGGAGCAGCAGGATCAGGGCAAGAAAATCGCTGATGACGCCGGGAAAAATCAGCAGGAGTCCTGCCAGCACGGTGCGGAAACCGATCAACAGCGAGAAACTGAGAGAATGGCCCGACTGCAGGGCGGCGAACAGGCGCAACGGCAGCATGGCGCCGGCCTCCCGTACCAGCCAGCCGCCGACCATCGCGCTCGACAGCAACCAGGGTAACAGCCACCAGCCGACAGTTCCGGCCAGCTTGGCCAGGACATAAATCTCCAGGGCCGGGAAACCGAGTAGAATAAGCAAAATTAGCAAGGTACGCATGTATGGGGTCCCAAATGGAAGCAATATTGGTGATCACCAGCTTGCCGGACCGGGAAGCCGCCCGGCGGCTGGCCGGGCGGCTGGTGGAGGAACGGCTTGCGGCCTGCGTCAACATTCTCGCGCCGTGCGAGTCGGTCTATCGCTGGCAAGGCCAAATCGAAACCGCGCAGGAGATCACACTGTTGATTAAAACACTGAGGGCGCATTACGGCAAGGTTGAAAAAACTATACGTCAGTGTCACCCTTACGAACTTCCCGAAATTATCGCAGTCCCAATTACCGCCGGCTTGCCTGCCTATCTCGAATGGCTGGCGGCTGAAACGATTAACCCCGAACAACAAGGTTGAATATGCGTTATTTGATAGCTTTTTTTCTGTTGTGTTCCTCGATGGTGAGTGCCGGCGAGGGCGATCTGCTAGAACCCGAGCAGGCATTCAAGTTTTCCGCCCGTGCCGTGGACGGCCAGACCCTCGAAGTGCGCTACCAGATCGCCGAAGGGTATTACCTGTACAAGGAAAAACTCAAATTCCAGGCGGAACCCTCGGATGTTATCCTCGGAACACCGCAACTGCCCGCCGGCAAGGTCAAGCAGGACGAGTATTTCGGCAAGGTGGAAACCTACCGCCACGACCTGGTGATTCGTCTGCCCTATACCCGCGGCACCACATCCCGGATCACCCTGAAGGCGGTCTCGCAGGGGTGTGCGGATGTGGGGGTGTGCTACCCGCCGCAAACCCAGGTGGTTAAAATCGATCTTCCCGGTGTTCCGGCGGAGGCTGAAAAGAAACCTTTTTTCCTCAAGATGCTGGGTGGCGGTCAGAATGAGTTTTTGCCGGCTGAGCAGGCGTTCAAGCTGGCGGTCAAGGCCGTCGACAAGGATACCCTGCAGGCCAGTTTCACGATCGCCGATAACTATTATTTGTATCGCGACAAGATCAAGTTCTCCCTGAAGGGCGGCGGTGCCAGCATCGACGCGGTGACCCTGCCCAAGGGCGAGATCAAGACTGATCCCAATTTCGGCAATACCGAGGTGTACCATCAATCGTTCCAGGCAACCATCAAGCTGAAGCGTGAGGGCAGCGGCGAACAGGCTGTCAGTCTGGTCGCCGCCTACCAGGGATGCAGCGAAAAAGGAGTTTGCTATCCGCCGGTGCAGAAGACCATCGCGCTGGCTTTGCCAACGGCTGCCGCCGCGCCGGTTGAGGCGGCGCGGCAGTCCGTTGCGGCCCCGGACGCTGAAATGGCCGTGTCCTCCACGCCGGTGGAGGCGCAGGGCAATGAGTCTTCTCGTGTCGGTGCTTTGCTCAAGGGCGGCAGCTTCTGGCTGATCATGGCGAGCTTCTTCGGTTTCGGCCTGCTGCTGGCGCTAACCCCTTGCGTGTTTCCCATGATCCCGATTCTTTCCGGCATCATTGTCGGGCAGGGGCATGCGCTGACCAAATCCCGTGCCCTTGGTCTGTCGCTGGCCTATGTACTCGGCATGGCGCTCACCTATGCGGCGGTCGGCGTGGCGGCGGGCATGTCCGGCACCCTGCTCTCCTCCGCCCTGCAGAACCCCTGGGTGCTGGGCGGGTTTGCCCTGGTTTTCGTGGTGCTGGCCTTCTCGATGTTCGGTTTCTACGAACTGCAGATGCCCAGTTTCATCCAGAGCCGCTTCAACGAGGCCAGCAACCGCGTCAAAGGCGGCAGCACGGCCGGGGTGTTCACCATGGGGGCACTCTCGGCGGTGATCGTGGGTCCCTGCGTGGCGGCACCTTTGGCTGGGGCATTGCTGTATATCAGTCAGACTCGCGATATGGTGCTGGGCGGCTCGGCGCTGTTCTCCCTGGCGCTGGGCATGGGCGCCCCGCTCTTGCTGGTGGGGGTTTCCGCCGGCGCGTTGTTGCCCAGAGCCGGAGCCTGGATGGAGGCGGTGAAGAGCTTCTTCGGCGTGCTGCTGCTGGGCATGGCAATCTGGCTGGTTTCGCCGGTGATCTCCCCGGCGGTTCACATGCTGTTGTGGGCGGGATTGCTGATTGTTTCCGCCATGTATTTGCGCGCCATCGACCCTCTGCCGCACCCGGCCAGCGGCTTCGCCAAGTTCTGGAAAGGGGTGGGGGTCGTTGCGCTGATTGTCGGCGCGGCACTGCTGATCGGCGTCCTTTCCGGCAACCGCGACATGCTGCAGCCCTTGTCGGGGCTACGTGCCGAAGGCGCCGAAGCGAAAGCGGCGGGCGTGGAGGCGCTCAAGTTCGAGCGGGTGAAAAGCGTGGCGGAACTGGAGAGCCGTATGAAGCAGGCCAACGGCAAAGTCGTGATGCTGGATTTCTTCGCCGACTGGTGTGTTTCCTGCAAGGAGTTCGAGCGCTTCACCTTCGGCGATGCCAAAGTGCAGGCAAAGCTGCGCGACGTGGTGCTGCTGCAGGCTGATGTCACGGCGAATAGCGAGGATGACAAGGCGCTGCTCAAGAAATTCGGATTGTTCGGGCCTCCGGGCATCGTTTTCTTCGATAAAAGCGGCAAGGAATTGAGCGACGTGCGCGTGATCGGCTATGAACCACCGGAGAAGTTTATCGCTTCACTGGATGCTATAATCCCCTAGCCCATTTCCCAAGACTTGATCTCATGTCCAAAACCAAATTATGGCTGGTTGCCGCAGGGAGCATTGTTGCCCTGATCGCAGCCGCAGCCTATTTCGCCCTTCCTCGACAGCCGGAACAGGCCGTCGCCACCCAGGAGATTTCTGCCGAACCGGTGTTTGCCGCCAGCTTCAGGGACCTTGACGACAAGCTCCAGCCGCTCAAGCAGTGGCGCGGCAAGGTGGTGGTGCTGAATTTCTGGGCGCCGTGGTGCCCGCCTTGCCGCGAGGAAATTCCGGATTTCATCAGTTTGCAGGACAAACATCGCGAACGCGGCCTGGTGTTCGTCGGCGTGGCGCTGGATGAAAAGATCAAGGTGCAGGCCTTTGCCGACGAGATGGGCATCAATTACCCGATCCTGCTGGGAGAAATGGAGGCGGTGGATCTGGCGAGGAAAATCGGCAATCGTTTGGGAGGATTGCCGTTTACCGTGGTCATTGACCGTAGCGGCAGAATAGTTGCCAGCGAAGTGGGCGGGTTAACCCTGGCCCGGCTGGAAAAAATCGTATTGCCCCTGCTGTAGGGGAAAGTAGTGGGTTTTGTCTAGATTAATCAAAATCCGGCGCGATTGTCACGCGAGTTCATGAGCCATCCGGGTTGGCAACTTCGGGGAAAAACTGGACAAGTTCACCTATTTTGCGGCAAACTTGACGTTATGAAAACGGAAAATCAGGGAAAGGGCGGAGGCATGACGCAAGCCGCCAGTACCAGAATTCTCGTCCTCCATGGCCCCAACCTGAATCTGCTGGGTATGCGTGAGCCGGGCCACTATGGGCATGCAACTCTGGCACAGATCAATGATCGTCTGCAGCATATGGCGCAGGATGCCGGCGCGATGCTGGAAGACTTTCAGAGCAACAGCGAAACCGAACTGATCAACCGGGTGCAGCAGGCAAAAGCCGAGGCCGTGGGTTTCATCATCATCAATCCCGCGGCCTATACGCATACCAGCGTTGCATTGCGCGACGCGCTCGCGGCCGTGGCCATCCCCTTTGTTGAAGTGCATCTTTCCAACGTGTTTGCGCGCGAGGCATTCCGCCACCATTCTTACTTTTCCGATCTGGCCGTTGGCGTTATCAGCGGCCTGGGTGCGAAAGGTTATGAACTGGCGCTGGAATTCGCTCTGCAACACCCAGTTTAAGGACAAAATTATGGATTTGCGAAAAGTAAAGAAGCTGATCGACCTGGTCAGTGAATCCGGGATTGCCGAACTGGAAATTACCGAAGGCGAGGAAACCGTGCGCATCAGCCGCTATGGCCAGGCCCAGCCGCAGGCGATGATGTATTCCCCGTATCAATCCTTCATGCCTGCTCCTGCCGCACCTGCCGCCGCAGCCATCGAGGCTGCGCCCGCCGTTGCTGCCCAGCCTGACGGACATACCGTCAAGTCGCCGATGGTGGGCACGTTCTACCGTGCTTCCTCGCCGGGCTCGAAAAACTTTGTCGAGGTCGGCCAATCCGTGAGCGCTGGCGAAACCCTCTGCATTATCGAAGCGATGAAACTGCTCAACGAAATCGAAGCGGATCAGAGTGGCGTCATCAAGGCGATTCTGGTCGAGAATGGCCAGCCCGTCGAATACGGCGAACCTCTGTTTATTATCGGTTAAATTCTTCACCGCAGAGGCGCGGAGGCGCAGAGAAAACACATTATTTTCTTTGCGCCTCCGCGCCTCTGCGGTTAGCTAAAGGTTTTCCAATGTTTGAAAAAATTCTCATTGCCAACCGCGGCGAAATCGCCCTGCGCATCCAGCGTGCCTGCCGCGAAATGGGCATCAAGACCGTGGCGGTGCATTCCGAGGCCGATGCCGAGGCCAAGTATGTCAAGCTCGCCGACGAATCGGTGTGCATCGGACCGGCCCAGTCCACCCTGAGCTACCTCAATATCCCTGCCATTATCAGCGCGGCGGAAGTGACCGATGCAGAGGCAATCCATCCCGGCTACGGATTTCTGTCCGAAAATGCCGATTTCGCCGAGCGCGTGGAGCAAAGCGGCTTCGTCTTCATCGGCCCGCGCCCGGAGACGATCCGCCTGATGGGCGACAAGGTCAGCGCCAAGGATGCGATGAAGGCTTCCGGCGTGCCCTGCGTGCCCGGGTCGGAGGGGGCGCTGTCGGATGACTCGGACGAGATTATCCGTGCCGCCAAGGACGTTGGTTATCCGGTGATCATCAAGGCGGCCGGCGGCGGCGGCGGACGCGGCATGCGCGTGGTGCACACCGAAGCGGCGCTGCTGAATGCGGTCAGCATGACCAAGAACGAAGCGCAGACGGCATTCGGCAATCCCGTGGTGTACATGGAGAAATTTCTCGAAAATCCGCGCCACATCGAGATCCAGGTTCTGGCCGACGAGCATGGCAATGCGGCGTTCCTGGGCGAGCGCGACTGCTCGATGCAACGCCGCCACCAGAAGATTATCGAGGAAGCCCCGGCACCGGGCCTCGACCCCAAGCTGCGCGACAAAATCGGCGAACGCTGCGCCGAAGCCTGCCGCAAGATTGGTTACCGCGGGGCCGGCACCTTCGAGTTCCTGTATGAGAACAATGAGTTCTTCTTCATTGAAATGAACACCCGCGTCCAGGTCGAGCACCCGGTGACGGAAATGATCACCGGCATCGACATAGTGCAGGAGCAGATTCGCATTGCCGCCGGCCTGAAGTTGAGCTTCAAGCAGAAAGACATCCAGCTCAAGGGGCATTCGATCGAGTGCCGCATTAACGCCGAGGATCCTTACACCTTCGTGCCTTCGCCCGGGCGCATCACGGTCTACCACATGCCGGGCGGTCCCGGTATCCGGGTCGATTCCCATGTGTACCAGAATTATGTGGTGCCGCAATACTATGATTCCATGGTCGGCAAGCTGATCGCCTACGGCGCCACCCGCGAGCAGGCCATCGCCCGGATGAAAACCGCCCTTTCCGAAATAGTCATCGAGGGCATCAAGACCAACGTGCCTTTGCACCAGGACCTGATGCGCGATGCCGCCTTCGTCCAGGGGGGCACCAGCATTCATTACCTGGAGCACAAACTGGCCGCCGCGAAAGCTAAGCCTCAGTAAAGACCTTCAGGCTATGTCGTAACGAAAAAAGAGCAATCACTTCTTAAGGAATCTGCATGGCCTGGCTGTCGCTGAAAATCGAGGCGGACGAACAAACCGCCGGCGTGCTGAGCGATGCCCTGCTCGAACTGGGCGCGCTGGCGGCGGATATCGAGGACGCCAACGCCGAAACCGACCGGGAGCAGCCGATTTTCGGTGAGCCGGGCGAGCCGGTCGACAGCCTGTGGCAAAACAGCATCGTCAGCGGATTGTTCGCGGAGGATGCCGATATTCCGGCCATCGTTGCCGCCGCCACCGAAGCCGCGCACCTGGCCGGGACTCCGCGTTACCGTGTGGATGCCGTCGCCGAGCAGGACTGGGTCAGGCTGACCCAATCCCAGTTCGACCCGATCCGGATTTCGCCACGGCTGTGGATCATTCCCACCTGGCATACCCCGCCCGACCCCGCTGCGATCAACCTCATTCTCGACCCCGGCCTGGCCTTCGGTACCGGCAGCCACCCCACTACCCACCTCTGCCTGCTGTGGCTTGCGCAGAATATCCGCGGCGGCGAGTGCGTGCTGGATTACGGCTGCGGCTCGGGCATCCTGGCGATTGCGGCGCTGAAGTTGGGCGCCGGGCGAGCGCTGGGTGTCGACATCGACCCTCAGGCGGTGCTCGCCAGCAGGCAGAATGCCGAGCAGAACCAGGCGGCGGCCGAGTTCTATCTGCCTGATGAAGCCCCGAAAATCCAGGCCGACGTGGTCGTCGCCAATATCCTCGCCAACCCGCTCAAGGTACTGGCGCCGATGCTGGCCCAGGCTGTCCGTCCGGGCGGGCGGATCGTGCTGTCGGGGGTGCTGGCTCCCCAGGCCGAAGAGACTATGGCCGTCTACCGGCAATGGTTCGACATCGACATCGACGGAGAGGTTGAGGGCTGGGTGTGCCTGGCGGGAATGAAGAGGTAACGTCATGGCGATGGTCACCACCTGTCCGGCCTGCCATACCCGTTTCAGGGTGACTTCGGAGCAGATGGACGCGCATGGCGGGGACGTGCGTTGCGGGCGCTGTGCCAAGGTATTCAATGCGCACGCCTATCTGGAGCATGAACCGGAGGCGCTTGAGCCTGAAGCGTTCGAGCCGGAAGATGAGCTGGATGCCCAAGTCGAAGATTTTACTGCGGAAGAAATAATACCCCCTCGCACGGAAGAGGAGCCTCCGGCCGACGAGGAGCCTGAGCCGTCTCTTGCCGAGCCCATCAATGAGGCGCTGATCGACGCGGTCGAGCCTGAACCCCTGCCTGAAACGGAAGAACCGCTTCCGGCCGTGGTGGATCCTGTTACCACCGAACCCGGTGAGTCCGCTGTCGAATTGGAGCCCGCCCCGGCTAGGCCGGTCGAAGCGATTTCCCCAGTCGAGGAGGGGGAAGTCGAAGCCCCGAAGGAGAAGCGCAGTTTTTCCTGGCTGTGGCTGTGGCTGATCGGCGCCCTCCTGCTTTTGGCGAGTCTGGGTGCTCAGGGACTCTATTTTTTCCGCTCCGACCTGGCTGCCCGGCATCCCGAATTCAAGCCATTTTTGCAGCAGTTCTGCGGCGTGCTGCAGTGCAGCATCCGCCTGCCCGCCAATCCGGATTTGCTCAGCATCGAGACTTCCAATCTCGAGGCCAACCCGCAGCAGGCCAATCTGGTTGCGCTCAACGCCATTCTGCGCAATCGCGCCAAGCTTGCCCAGGAATACCCGCAACTCGAACTGACCCTGACCGACACCCAGGACCGGATGATTGCACGGCGGATATTCGCTCCTCGGGAATACGCGAAGGGCGCCGACCTCAACCGCGGTATGGCGCCGAATGAGGAGGTGACGGTGAAGCTGTATCTCGACCTGGGAGACCTGAAAGCGGCGGGTTATCGGGTTTTTCTGTTTTATCCGCAATAAAACACCGGCTATTCAACAAGTTGATTTGTCGCCTTGTCACGGGAAGCGCGGATAAGGTATAGTTCACGCTGCCAAAAACCCATGCGGGAGAGCGTGCGATTATTTTCGCACCGCCGAAGGCGCAATCACCCGTAACCGCTCAGGTATCAGGAACCGCATAGAATACGGCAACTCTGGAGAGAGGCGGTTAGTACCGCCCACCGAAGGGGCACGCGATGGTCAAGACCATCGTAATCTCTCAGGTACACAGGACAGAGGGGTGAAGCCGGAGAGCCGGCTTCACCCCTTTTTTCATTTTTGGCCCGGGAGCGCATAACAATAATGCTGAAACAAACGCCACTCAATCAAACCCACCGCGACATGGGTGCCCGCATGGTCGATTTCGGCGGCTGGGACATGCCGGTGAACTACGGCTCCCAGATCGAGGAACACCATCAGGTGCGCCGCGCAGCCGGCATGTTCGACGTCTGTCACATGCTGGTGGTGGACGTCACCGGTAGCGGCATCCGCGAATTTCTCCAATATCTGCTCGCCAACAACGTCGACAAGCTGAAGGAGCCCGGCAAGGCACTCTATTCCTGCATGCTGAATCCGGCCGGCGGGGTGATCGACGATCTGATCGTGTATTTCATGCGCGAGGACTGGTTCCGGATTGTGGTCAACGCCGGCACGGCGGACAAGGACGTGGCATGGATGGAGCAGCAACGCGCCGCCCGTGCGCCGCAACTGACCCTCCGGCCGCGCCGCGACCTGGCGATGATCGCGGTGCAGGGTCCGCAGGCACGGGAGAAGGTGTGGCAGGCAATCCCCGCCGCCCGTGCCGCGACCGAATCCCTCAAGCCGTTCCAGGCAGCCGAGTTCGACCAGTATTTCATCGGGCGCACCGGCTACACCGGCGAGGATGGCTTCGAGATCATGCTGCCGGTGGCGGAAGCGGCGGGCTTGTGGAAGGCCCTGAATGCCCTGGGTGTCGCGCCGATCGGTCTGGGTGCGCGCGACACGCTGCGCCTGGAAGCCGGGATGAACCTCTACGGCCAGGACATGGACGAGGACGTTAACCCGCTCGAAGCCGGACTGGCCTGGACAGTGGAGCTGGCCAGCCCGCGCGACTTCATCGGCAAGCAAGCGCTGCTGGCGAAGCCGGTGAAGATGCAGATGCTGGGACTGGTGCTGCTCGACAAGGGCGTGCTGCGCGGCCACCAGAAAGCGGTCACCCCCCATGGCGCAGGCGAGATCACCAGCGGCAGCTTTTCTCCTACACTGAACCAGTCCATCGCCTTCGCCCGCCTGCCGCTGGAAGTCGCGCTCGGCGACGTGGTGCAGGTGGAGATCCGCGACAAATTACTCAACGCAAAAGTGGTGAAGCTGCCCTTTGCACGCAACGGCAAGAGCCTGATAAACATTTAAGGAGAAACACATGAGCATTCCCGGCGATCTGAAATACACCAAATCCCACGAATGGGCCAGGCTCGAGGCCGATGGCACGGTCACGGTCGGCATCACCCATCATGCCCAGGAATTGCTGGGCGACATGGTGTATGTGGAAAACCCCGCTGTCGGCCGCCAGCTTGCTGCCGGCGAAGAATGCGCCGTGGTGGAATCGGTCAAGGCCGCCTCCGATGTCTATGCACCGGTGGCGGGCGAGGTGGTTGCCGTTAACGACGCCGCGGTGGAGGCGCCCGAAAAAATCAATCAGGATGCCTATGCGGCCTGGATGTTCAAGATCAAGCCGAGCAATCCCGCCGACCTGGACGGGCTGCTCGCTGCTGCCGCCTATCAGGCGCTGGTGGAGAGCGAAGCACATTAATTATTGTGCGTGAGGAGTGAGGAGAGGTGCCGATAGGGCTCTCTCATGTCTTGGCTCCCCACCGCTCACCCCTTATGCCTAACCGAGAATAACCATGCCCTTCATTCCCCATACCGAAGAAGACATCCGGGCCATGCTCGCCAGCATAGGCGCGGCCTCGGTCGAAGATTTGTTCGACGAAATCCCGGCTGCGCTGCGCGCCGACCGTCTCGAAAACGTGCCGCCGGCCCTGAACGAGATGGCCGTCGGCCGCTTGATGCAGGAACGGGCGGAACAGGATGGGCGCTACCTGAATTTTATCGGCGCCGGTGCCTACGAGCACCACATACCGGCGGCAGTCTGGCAGATCGCCGGCCGCGGCGAATTCTATTCCGCCTACACGCCTTACCAGGCCGAGGCGAGCCAGGGCACGCTGCAGCTGTTGTACGAATTCCAGACCATGATGGCCTCGTTGACCGGCATGGACATTTCCAATGCCAGCCTGTACGACGGCGCTTCCGGGCTGGCCGAAGCAGTGCTGATGGCGGTGCGCGCACACAAGTCGGCGCGCCGCGTTCTGGTGCCGGCAGCGGTGCATCCGATCTGGCGCCAGGTGACCGATGCCCTGGTGAAGAATCAGGGCATCGAGCTGGTTCCAGTACCCTACAGTACCGGCGGCGGCGACACCGTGGCCGAAGCGCTGAAGCGCTTCGAAGGCGAGGATTTTGCCGCGCTGGTGATTCAGCAGCCGAATTTCTTCGGCGTGCTGGAGGAAGTGGACGAACTGACCGATTGGGCCCATGCTCAGGGCATGCTGGTGATCGGCGCGGTCAATCCGATTTCCCTCGGCATGCTCAAGGCGCCTGGCCAATGGGGAAGCAGGGGTGCAGACATCGCCGTGGGCGAGGGGCAGCCGCTGGGCGCGCCGCTATCTTCGGGCGGCCCCTATTTCGGTTTCCTGTGCTGCAAGCAGGCGCTGGCGCGGCAGATGCCGGGGCGCATCGTCGGCCGCACGGTGGACATGGACGGCAAGCCCGGCTTCTGCCTGACGCTGCAGGCGCGCGAGCAGCATATCCGCCGCGCCAAGGCGACCTCCAACATCTGCACCAACCAGGGATTGATGGCGACGGCGGCGACGGTTCATCTCGCGCTGCTCGGCCAGGAGGGTCTGGAGCGCGTCGCAGCAGCCTGCCACGCCAACACCCGGAAGCTGGCCGAGCAGGCGTGCCTGATTGCGGGGGTGGAGCGGGTGTTTTCCGAGCCCTTCTTCCACGAGGTGGTGATCACCTTCGATCTCCCCGTCGCTGACGTGTTACGTGCCATGGAGGCTCAGGGCATAATGGGCGGGCTGGACCTGACGCCCTGGTATCCGGAGTTGGGCAACGCCCTGCTGGTTTGCGCCACGGAAACCAAAACCCAGGAGGACATCCGGAAATTCCTGGAAAACCTGGAACGCATTGTTTCCCGACGCAGTTCCGGCCCTGCCTGTACTAGGCTTAAGCCTACTGCCACTAGCAAGTGGTAACTGTGTAACCCTGAAAAAGGAGCGCGATCATGGCAACTGTAACGCTGGAAGGTAACCCTCTCGAAGTTCTCGGCCATTTCCCGCAGCCGGGGGAATCGGTGCATAGCTTCATGCTGGTGAACAAGAACCTGAACGATGTTTCCCTGAGCCAGTTTGAGGGCAAGCGCAAGATCCTGAGTATCGTGCCGAGCATCGATACCCCGGTTTGTGCGACTTCAACGCGCCAGTTCAACCAGGAAGCGAGCCGGCTCGACAATGTCGTGGTGCTGGTGATTTCCGCCGACCTGCCGTTTGCCCAGGCGCGCTTCTGCGGCGAGGAGGGGCTGGACAACGTGATCATGCTCTCCACCCTGCGCGGACGCGATTTTTCCAAGGACTACGGCGTGCTGATCAAGACCTACCCGCTTGCCGGCCTGTGCGCCCGGGCGGTGATCGTGCTCGATGAGAGCGACCGGGTCATTTATTCGCAGCTGGTGCCGGAGGTAACCGATGAACCGGATTACGATGCGGCGCTGGCTGCAGTGAAAGGATAATCCTAGAAACGGCAGTTGACCGCTTCTTTGGATGTTTAACGCTATGTTACAAATAAATTTCTTCGCAAATTATAGGCTCACCCGTTTGGTGAGTTCGCTACGTGGCAGATTGCACAGTTTTTGGGGCACATGGCGGCGTTGCAACTCCTTGGAATGGAACAGCCATTCCGCGTCGTTGCGCCTTGCCCTGCACCCCAAAAACCGCACACTCTACCCCGTCCAACTACCGTTTCTAGGATAATCCGCCGTATGCTGATTTTCGAACTCTCCCGTCCGGGACGCAAAAATCTGGCCCAGGCCCCCGTGGCCCAGCCTGAAGCGAACGATATTCCGGCCCATTTGCGCCGCGGCGACAAACCGCTGCTGCCGGAAGTTTCCGAGATGGACGCGGTGCGCCATTACACCCGGCTGTCGCAGAAGAATTTCTCGATCGATACCCACTTTTATCCGCTCGGCTCCTGCACCATGAAATACAATCCGCGCGGCGCCCACCAGCAGGCCATGTTGCCGCAGTTTCTGGCGCGCCACCCACTGGCGTCGGAGGCTACCGGGCAGGGCGTGCTGGCCTGCCTGCACGAACTGCAGGAAATGCTCAAGGATGTGACCGGGATGGCCGGGGTTTCGCTCACGCCGATGGCGGGGGCCCAGGGCGAGTTCGCCGGGGTGGCGATGATCCGCGCCTATCACGTATCCCGCAATGATGCAGCCCGCACCGAAATGCTGGTGCCGGACGCAGCGCACGGCACCAATCCGGCCTCGGCGGTGATGTGCGGCTACACGGTGCGGGAAATCCCCACCGACCGCGACGGCAACGTCGACCTGGAAGCGCTCAGGGCCGCCGTCGGGCCACAGACGGCCGGGCTGATGCTGACCAACCCCTCCACCCTCGGGGTGTTCGAAAAGAATATCGGCGAGATGCAGCAGATCGTGCATCAGGCCGGCGGCCTGACCTACTACGACGGCGCCAACCTCAACGCCATCCTGGGCCGCGTCAAGCCGGGCGACATGGGCTTCGACGTGATCCACGTCAACCTGCACAAAACCTTTTCCACCCCGCACGGCGGCGGCGGGCCCGGCTCCGGCCCGGTGGGCGTCAGCGAGCGCCTGCTGCCGTTCCTGCCGATACCGGTGATCGCCTTCGAGTCCGGGCGCTACCGCCTGGTGACGGAAAAAGATCTGCCGCAAAGCATCGGGCGCCTTTCCGGCTTCATGGGCAACACCGGCATCCTGCTGCGCGCCTATTCCTACGCGCGCATGCTGGGCGCGGAAGGGATGCGCCGCGTGGCGGATTTTGCCACCCTCAACGCCAACTACCTGATGGCTGAACTGAGCAAGGCCGGCTTCGATATCGCCTTCCCGCAACGCCGCGCCAGCCATGAGTTCATCGTCACCCTGAAAGGCCTCAAGGAGCAAACCGGGGTGTGCGCGATGGATGTGGCCAAGCGCCTGCTCGACAAGGGCTTCCACGCGCCCACCACCTATTTCCCGATGCTGGTGCCGGAATGCCTGCTGATCGAGCCGACCGAAACCGAATCCAAGCAGACGCTGGATGCCTTCGTCGCGGCATTGAAGGAAATTCTGGACGAGGCTCATACTAATCCGGAGCTGGTCAAGACTGCGCCCCACACCATGCCGGTGCGGCGTCTGGACGACGTCAAGGCGGCGCGCGAGCTGGATCTGGTGTGGAAGGCTTAGCAGTCCTGTCGGACTTAAAGGAAATCGGCTGCAAATCCGCCTGAGCGGTCCATGTTTCGTCGCTTTCCCATGCAACATTTTCTCCCAAAAATGTTGCACTTGGTTTTTGAACGCGCCGGGTGTATCGCCTGAATCGAAAAACTTTCCAGCAGGGCGGTGAAATTAGCCGGTGAGGGTTTGTACAATGTTCAGGCTAGATTAAGCGGCCCCAATTTGGCTTTCGACGAAAGCATTTTCCCCCAGTCGATTGACTCCGCTCACCAAGGCCTTAATCGAAGCGGTAACAATGTTGGCCTCCACGCCCACTCCATAGCATTCGCACCCGCAGCCGGGGCGTGTTACCTCCACGAAGGCACAAGCCTTGGCATTTCCGCCGTCGACGCTGCTCCCCATGGAACGTTCTTCATAGCTGCGCACCTGGACGATGATGCCGAGGGTGCGCAGTGCATGTACGGCTGCATCAATAGGGCCATTTCCCTCGCCGACAAGAAAATGGGGGTTCCCGTTCATCTTTACGGTCAGGCGGACACCTTGGACGCTGCCGAGTTCGAAAAGATGATGCTCGACATAGCACACTGGTTCACTGGTGGTGAGATAGCTCCGGGAGAACAATTGCCAGATATCGGAGGCGCTCATTTCTCCACCATGGGTATCCGTATGACGCTGCACCTCGCCGGAAAACTCGACCTGCAAGCGGCGGGGCAATATCACATCGAATTCGGTTTCCAGCAAATATGCGATGCCACCTTTGCCAGACTGGCTGTTTACTCGAATCACGGAATCGTAGCTGCGCCCGACATCGACTGGATCAATTGGAAGATAGGGAACGTTCCACGGGGCATAGGGCGTCTGCGCGGTAAAACCTTTTTTAATCGCATCTTGGTGCGAACCGGAAAAGGCCGTGAAGACGAGGTCGCCGACATAGGGGTGGCGCGGGTGGATGGGCAACTGGTTGCAGTACTCTGCGGTACGCGCCACGGAATTGATGTCCGAGAAATCGAGGCCCGGAGAGATGCCCTGAGTGTAGAGGTTAAGCGCGAGGGTGACGATATCTACGTTCCCGGTGCGCTCCCCGTTGCCGAAGAGGCAGCCCTCGACGCGGTCAGCCCCCGCCATTATTGCCATTTCTGCAGCGGCCACAGCCGTGCCCCGGTCATTGTGAGGATGGACGCTGAGGATGACGCTGTCGCGGCGGGCGAGATGGCGATGCATCCATTCGATCTGGTCGGCGTAGACGTTCGGCGTCGTCACCTCTACTGTCGTCGGCAAATTGAGGATGACTCGGTTATCCGGCATCGCCCTCCAGGTGGCAGTTATCGCATCGCAGACTTCAAGCGCAAAATCGAGCTCCGTGGCGGAGAAGGTTTCGGGGCTGTATTCGAGCACCCATTCGGTTTCTGGCCGTTCTGCAGTTAAATTCTTGACCAGTCGCACGGCGGAGACGGCCATATTCAGGACTTCCGCCTTGCTCATTCCGAACACGATCTCGCGGAAGGGTTTCGACGTGGCATTATAAACATGAACGATGACCCGGCGCGCGCCCTTAAGGGATTCCATGGTGCGGCGGATGAGATGCTCGCGAGCCTGGGTGAGCACTTCGATCGTGACGTCTTCGGGAATATGATCGCCCTCGATAAGCTGGCGCACGAAATCGAAATCCGTCTGGGAGGCGGAAGGGAAGGCGACCTCGATTTCCTTGAAACCGATGTCGCAGAGGGTGTGAAACATGCGCATCTTGCGGTCGACATTCATCGGCTCAAAAAGCGCCTGATTGCCGTCGCGCAGATCGGTGCTCATCCAGATGGGCGGCGAGGTGATGGTGCGATTCGGCCATTGCCGGTCAACGAGCTTGACCGGCGGGAACGGGCTGTACTTGCTAGAAGGATCCTTCAACATGATCTCATGCCCCTGAATTTTATGGCGACTGCTCTTGACGAGAAATAATGATACGCAAATCAGTTGGGCAGGCGATTGCTTTTTTATGCGAAAAACCAGTATAAGATGGTAGAATATTGCGCCATACAGACGCCGCTATAGAATATATTCTATTATTGAAAGATGATGAGCAATTTAGTAGAAATAGATCGCTTTGACCGCCAAATTTTGAAGGTACTGCAACAGGATGGGCGCATCAGCAATCAGGACCTAGCGGACCGTATCGGTCTCTCACCATCTCCCTGCCTGCGAAGAGTGCGCGCCCTGGAAGAATCCGGCTTCATTACCGGCTATCGTGCTCTGGTGGACGCCAAGGCGCTAGGGTTATCGTTAACAGCTTTAATTCACATCTCCATGGATCAACACACGCCGGAGCGCTTCAATCACTTTGAAACGGCAATCAGCGAAATTCCAGAGGTCATGGAATGCCTACTGATTACCGGCCAAGCTGCTGACTACCAACTCAAGGTGGTGGTGAAGGATATGGATGCCTATCAGGAATTGCTGCTGAACCGTATAACCCGGATAAAAGGCGTTGCCGGCGTGCATTCGAGCTTTGTTCTACGTCGGGTGGTGGATAAGACAGCACTTCCTGTCGGTTGACAATAGCGGGGAGATTTCCAACGCCCGGACTGTGCATCAAATCATTTAATCGCTGGCGGCGTAAAGAAAGGCCGCGCAAACGACCCGGTTGCCGCTGATGTTAGTCTAGGCCACGGGGCGTGCGACTCCACGGACCGGGTGGCTGGAGAATCGAACTACCAGCGGGTGGTTCGTGGCTGGCCGACCTGTTACGTCAACTACCATGATCCCGACACCGACCCAAGTCTGGCTGGGGGTAGAACCGATCGACACGCGAGTCTGCATCGACGGGTTCTCCCAGCGAATCCGGAATGCGCTCGGCCGTAGCCCCGCGACGGTAGCACTTACGACTTCCGCAACCGACGCCAGAACCGCCTCAAGCTCGTGGTCTGGGATGGCCCCGGCGTCTGGCTCTGTCAGCGTCGGCTACATAGCGGCCACTTCACTTGGCCGACCTCGGAAGCCACTGCCTTCGCCCTCACACCCGCACATAGGGACGGGCTGACGGGGCGGAACGTACCGGAAAACGGGCGTCCGCCGTTCAGGACCTTCTGGACATCGCCAAGCTGAACGGTCTGGATGCGCATGCATGGCTGAAAGACTACTCTGGAAAAATTGCCTGCCTTGCACAATAGCCGTATCGATGAGTTTTTGCCGCTGAAAAACGGGCAACCTTAAATTCAGATTCTGTGTGGTTCGACTGGTCGCTTACGTTCCACCCGCGCCCCCCATTCAAATTTTACTAAACGTCGGACTCCATTTTTCCAGCCTACCTCACAGTTCTGATAGGTGTTTCATACGATAGGCCCGACTTATACTCATATCGAATTCGGTGGCGTGGTTTTTTTAAGCCAAGGTGCCGAACTCACCATAGTCGAGTCGCACCAGAGTGGTAGCGACGTAATGTGGATTTAAGGAGACGATAACCATGCAGGCGAATTTGGTCGAGAAACTCAATCAAGCGTCCATCAAGCAGATCAACTTCCCACTGATGTCTCTCCCATTCGAAGAGGCGCCCGATGTGGATGCCTACTGGATGCCTCAGCACCTCGTCTCCCTTTACGGGACGGAGGCATGGGATCGCCTCTCTGACAAACAGCGCGTCCACCTGTCACAGAAGGAATTCGCACTGATCTGCTCAATTTCCTGCAACGGAGAGAAGGAAGCAATCGGCGATATTGCCAAAATAATGCTCAAAAAGAAATTCTCCGAGGTGCGCTCCTATCTGAGTCACCTGATTCGCGAGGAGAATAACCACATCGACATGTTCGTTGAGTTCTGCCGCCGCTACGGCGAATTGACTCGCTTCCGCTACATTTACACTAAGGGCGATCAGTGTACAGACCCGGCATGGAACGACCTGCTCGCCTTTATCCACCTGCTGGTGTTCGAAGAGCTTGGCGACAATCTAAACCGCATGATGGCCAAGGACGAATCGCTGCCGCCGCTGGTGCGTGCCATCAACCGACTGCATGCTGAGGAGGAGGCACGCCATATTGCCTTCGGGCGCCAGTTGGTGGCTGACCTGACCGCTGAATTACTGCTGAAATCCTCTGATGAGCAGCGCGGCAAGCTGCATGATTACGTTTACCATTTTGTGCAGAGCCGACATTACGAGTATCACAATGCGGGCATCTACGCTTCGGTTGGCATTCCGGGTGCCTACGAGTTGCGCCAATCGATGGTGGAGAGCCGCGACGCCGCATTTTTCTTCCGCGGCACCCCTAATCCGCAGGAAGGGCCTGCGAAGTTGCTTAACTACCTCTATTCGGTTGGGCTCATCAGCGAACAACACCTGAATGCCCCGCCGGGCGCCGGTCTGGGGGTGGTAGCGTACCCGGCCTCGTCCTGCACACTTTCCTAACTTAGATGCAAGCAGCGATGACGGAGAAACAGCGATGACAAAGTGCAAACGGATCTATGCCCTGCAGGGACTGGATAATTTCACCGCCGAGGAAAATGCTTCCTTCTGGCGCCGAGTAGAGGCGATGAAGCAAGAAGGAGAGGGCGTGGCCTTGCGCAATCTGGGGCTTAGCACCACCGATGCCTGCAATTTCAATTGCATCTACTGTTACGGCACTGAAGCGGCCAATCGCGACAGCCGATGCGGGCCACTGCGCCTAGAGGAGCAGATTGGCTTGATTGACCAGGGGATCGAACTGGGCATCCGGCAAGTGACTATCTGTGGAAACGGAGAGCCCACTTACGATCGCGACCTATTACAGATCGTGGCCCACGCCGGTCGTAAGGGCCTTTATACCGTTATTCTGACCAATGGATTCACTCTCGGCGATGACACGATGGCTAGGCGCATCTACGGCCGATCCGCTTTCGACGTGGCGCAGGCCCTGTTCGATGCCAATGCCTCGCTTATTATCAAAACTGAGAGCATTAATCGTAGCCTTTACAATGAGATCGTCGCCGCACGCGGCATTGAGGATCCATTCCATGGTTTCTCCGAGGCCATTGAGAATGTGGTCAAGATCGGTTTCACTAACCCCGCCAATGCGGCACCGGTTAGCGACGACACGATTCCAACCCGGCTGTGCATCTCCTCGGTAATTTGCAAGAGGAATTTCTTCGAGATACCGGGAATCCGTGAATGGGCTCACGACCTGGGCGCACAGTTCGTTTGTAAGCTTCCGACCCTTTCTGGAAATTCGAAAGAAAATCTGGCTGAATTCTTCGAGGTTAACCCCACCACCGCTTGGCTCAAGGAACACTACGGCTATCGCCACTCGGAAAAACCGGAGACCCTTTCCACCGACGAGCATCATTGCGGTGCTTTCCATTTCGGTGTGGTCATCGGTAACACCGGCGACATCCGCCACTGCTACCCGATGGCAGCTCACGGCGAAGAGGCGGTGGGCAACATCCGCAACAAACCGCTGCGGGAGTTGCTGCTCGAGCGCTCACGCAAGTTCGGCACGCAACTCTCGTACGGGGCCAAGTGCCAAGTCAAGAAGAGCGAATACATCCCCATCTTAGAAATGGGAAGCATTGGCACCAAAGGCGCCTGACAGCCTGTCGCAAATCCTGGAGATAAGTGCATGAGCAACGAACATTCCAAAGAGCTGTTTTTCGATAAGTTGGCCACCTTTCTTGCCGAGAAAGAGAAGTGGCCCCGGAAATCTGAACAAGCCGATAAGTGGAGAATCTGCTACCTTTGACGGCCCTACGGGGCGAAGAAATGGAGCAGAAGATGGCAAAAAGAACGAGACGGACACACTCAGCGGTGTTC
>Ga0307375_10000280_pt1 | contig 67982 bp, 60 predicted proteins | sample TR1MG_FD_202531 | JGI IMG/M metagenome (GOLD analysis project Ga0307375, IMG submission 202531) | Soil microbial communities from Risofladan, Vaasa, Finland - TR-1 | ecosystem: Environmental > Terrestrial > Soil > Coastal area > Acid sulfate soil | place: Finland: Risofladan, Vaasa | collected... | reverse complement strand
GCAACGTCAACCTCACCGCAGGCGAAGCCCATGACCAGCGCGACGAAGCCAGCTACAGCCAAAGCCGCGGCAGCTGGGGCAGTAAAAAAACCGTCGCCACCCGCGACACCCTCGATGAAACCCTCGCTGTCGGCAGCACCCTGTCGGGCAATACCACTACCGTGCTGGCCAATCAGGACATCAACCTCAAAGGCAGCAACGTCGTCAGCACCCAGGGCACGACCTTGGCCGCAAGCAACAACATCACCCTCGAAGCCGCGACCAACACCCGTAACGAGACCCACTTCAGGGATGAGAAGAAATCCGGCCTCTTCGGCACCGGCGGGATTGGTTTTACCATCGGCACCCGGCAGCAATCCACCGACCAGAAAAACACCGGCGCTACCGCCTCCGCCTCCACCGTCGGCAGCACCCAGGGCAACGTCGACATCCAGGCCGGCAAAACCTACACCCAGACCGGCAGCGATGTCCTCGCCCCCCAAGGCAATATCGACATCACTGCCCAGCGCGTCGATATCACCGAAGCGCAGAACGCCAGCCGCAGCAGCACCGAAACAAAATTCAGGCAAAGCGGCCTGACGATTGCCCTGACCAGCCCGGTCATCAGCGCCATCCAGACCGCAAGCCAGATGAAAGACGCCGCCGGCCAGACCAGGGACAGTCGCATGCAGGTGCTGGCCGCCGGCAGCGCAGCGCTGGCCGGCAAGAACGCCTACGATGCCATCAAGGCAGGGCAGGGCACCACCATCAACGGAAAAGAAAACCAGATCGTCACCGGCACTGACGCCCAAGGCAAAACCACCACCCGCGACGCCACCGCTGCCGACAAAGCCGGCGGCATCAACCTCAGCATCAGCATCGGCGGCAGCCAGAGCCAGGGCAACAGCGTGCAAACCGCGTCCACGGCGGCGGGCAGCACCGTCACGGCAGGCGGCAACGTCAACCTCAGCGCCAGCGGTGCTAGCAAGGACAGCGACATCACCGTCCAGGGCGGTACGATCAAGGCCGGCAACGACGTCATCTTGAAGGCCGACGACGAAATCAACCTGCTGGCGGCCAGGAACACGGCTGAACAGCACAGCACCAACAAGAACACCAGCGCCAGTATCGGTGTGAGTGTCGGCACCAGTGGCTTTGGAGTTACGGTGAGCGCCAGCGCTGGGCGCGGCAACGCCGACGGTAACGATGTGAATTGGACGAATACTCATGTCGAGGCGGGTAACCAGCTCACCCTGCAGAGCGCTGGCGACACCACCCTCAAAGGCGCCGTCGCCAGCGGCAAGCAAGTCACCGCTGATGTGGGCGGCAACCTCAACATCGAAAGCCTACAAGACATCAGCCAATACGACAGCAAACAGCAAAGCCTCGGCGGCAGCGTCACCATCGGCGCGAGCGTCAGCGGCAGCATCAGCGCCAGCCAGAGCAAGATTAACAGCAACTTTGCCAGCGTCACCGAACAATCGGGCATCAAGGCGGGCGATGGCGGATTCCAGGTGGATGTGAAGGGCAATACCGATCTCAAGGGCGCGGTGATCACCGGTACCGACCAGGCAGTGCAAGACAACAAAAATACCCTCACTACAGCGACACTGACCACGAGCGACATTGAGAATCGCGCCGAGGCCAGCGCCAAAAGCAGCGGCATCAACCTTTCGAGCGACATGCTCAGTCAAGGCAAATATGGCCTCGGCAAAGCGCTCGTTGGTACGGCACTGAACAACGGCCAAGCCTCCGGTTCATCCGCAGGAGTCACGCGCAGTGCAGTGCAAGCCGCCAATGTCACGATCTCCGACGACGCGGCGCAACAGGCGCTGACCGGCAAGACCGCTGAGCAGACTGTCGCCAGCCTGAACCGTGATGCCGCGAATGCGCACAGCGCCGCACAAAAGCAGGATGTGCAAACCATGGAGCGCACTGCGCAGGCAGAGCAGGCGATTAAACAGGAAGCGTTTAAGATGGTCGCCACCTTTACCGATGAGGCTTACCGCTCCAGGTTCAAGGAACAGCCGAAGCCCATCAAAGTGGAGTGCCCTGCCGGGGCCAACTGCGTGACCGACCCGAGCAAGCTGACACGCAGCCTTGCGACAGCGGAAGACATCAAGAATGCCGTTCCCGGTAGTATTCTGGCAGTCAACGGTATTCTGAATGACGAAAAACGGGCTGCGGAGTTGGGGTATCAGAATATCGTCCCAGATGAAGTGACAGGCAATAAACCGGCCATCTTCTACGTGATGCACATCGCCCCGGCCAACAATACGATTTCAGAACTGCTTGGGGTCGCCTACGAAAAAATTGTCACCTCCGCCGATTATGGCTTGGCGAATTTCCTGGGATACACTAATGCCATGGAAACTTATGCTGCCCTGCTTGCCAGCCGTGACCAGCAAGAGACGCAATCGCTCGGCCATAGTCGTGGCACCCTGACCCAGGAAGCCTCCTTCACCATTCTCGCGAACCGTTCCGATGAAAATGGCAATACTTATACCAACCCAAACCTGACGGTGCGCGGGGTGGGCGGGGCGGCTGATGCGGAAAGTTACAGTGCGAAGGCGGCAGCAATCCAGGGGCCAAAAGGCGACCGTAACAACATCACCTACAACTACTTCAGCAACGACCCCGTTGCCACATCCAAGCTCTCAGGCAGCGACCCCGGCGTGTGGACGCTGAAAGACTTGTGGCAGGTGTTTGACACCACCAACAGCATGCACAGTTGCTACGGTACGGGCGCCGCGGGCTGCACCCAGATCGAGATACCAGTGCCGGGCGGGCCGCAGGGTACGCCGGAGGGTAATGCTAAGTTGATTGAATACGTAGGTGGCCAACGCAAAGGCAACAATCAGGTCAATCAACAGACCGGAGGTCAGCAATGAAATGGATACTGGCTGGCCTGATTGCCGTACTGTTCTCGGGAGGATGTAGTGTTGTTGAGGAAACGGTTAGGCGCAATGATGATCGGTATGCGCGTCCGGGGGCGATGGATTCACCCTTAACAGGCATCTACAAGACCTTCCAATTCAACCTGTTAGATAAATATCGTGTTACTCACCAATGGTTAGAGTCTGGATGTTCCTATAGAGGGGTTGAACAGAAAGACGCTACACCCGGGAAAAGGTCATACTTTTATATTGGGCGAGATATTTTTGAGGAGAATGGAAAAACCTGGCTGCGTTTTGAAGGCAGGACGCCCTTCGACTTCGACCGCTACGTTCGTAGCGTCAAACAACAAGTTCCCATCTACGCACCTGCGACCCAAGAGGAAGTGAAAGCCTCAGAGAAAGCGATGCGGGAGCGCATCGAACGCTCCAGAAAAACAGGAAGAATGGAAAGCGCCCCCCCTGATTCAACGGGTAGAAAGCCCATCCGCTACGAAGAGAAAGAATTTGGCTTCCAAGCGGTGTGTGGCGAGAGCTGGTGGGTGACGAGCCATCTCTTGAACGCCAGGCTGTACAAGCGCGACCTTGCAACCTGGCGATCCATGCTGACTGAAAGCAATCCCAAAGGAAGATGGTCCGAACACCGTGTTGGGGCCAATGTGTGGCTGGCCCAGGAAACGGCTGAACAGGATTTCGGGCCTCGACCGTTGAACGGCGTGGGCGGACCTTTCCAAACCTGGCTTTTACCCATCGGCGACACTGGCTACACCATTGCCCTGCACCTAGGTGCTAGCCGGGAATCCTTGCAATACCCTGATGCCCATGCCCGTTTCCAAGCCGCATTTCGCCATCTGATTGAATCGGTAAAAATCGAGCCAATACGGCAATGAACATCCAACCCAAATAGGAAAACCCCATGAAAAAAACCATATCTCTTGTCCTCACACTACTCATCACCATGCTGACAGGTTGCGCCACACCCTCAGGAACAGGTAACGCGCCTTTGTCGGCTACACAATCGCGGTTGGCCGCACTCACTAAAGTTAAAAATGATGTGTCTCTGATAAAGGAGGTACCAAGCGCGAATAACGCAATTTCCAACCAGATAATGGTCGCGAGCATTAAAGCTGGAGCTGACGCTACCGCTGTTGTTGATCTGGTCGCAATCCTCAAAGGCCCCAATACCAAGCCCATCGCCGTCATAGGCGATAACGATGCCGTCACCGCAGCAACCATTGAAGCGGCACTGAAGCGGCTACAGGGTTTTAAACCTTCAGCGAAACTTTACTTTGTGGGTGAAACCAGCTACGGGCAAGCCCTCAAAGCGCAGGCTGATGCAGCAGGGGTAAACTTCGAGGCAGTTGTCTATCCTTGATGAAGTTCCGCAGACTGATTTGGGCGCTGACGCCCACCCTGAAAAACACAGATGCTTGCTCGATCTGTTTCCTAAAATCGTTCAGTCGGTAAGGCTGGTGCCGATTATGCCGATCAGTATCGACCATTTGATCAAGGAAGTGCGATACAGCTCCAGACGCGAGAACTGTTTCAGAGGGCGGCATCCCATCGTTGAAGCATTTTCATTGAAACAGGTCATTCAGCGGTACTCATTTGTTCTCGTGTTGATCTTGGGCGGTACGCTTTCCGGTTGCGCCAATATTGAAAAAACCCCGCTGACATCCAGTTCAGAACAACAAGCCCGAATTCGTGTCTTTCACGGCACGGCGGCTTATCTTTACTTCGGAGATGTCTGCGACGGTAAAGATCACGCCGCCATACATGCAGCTGCCGGAGGCTTTTCTTACCTGGTGCGTAACAAGACGATCGGCATGCCAGCCACGGACGACATGCCCTTTTCCTACCATGAATATGCCATTCCGGCAGGCGAACCCGTCACTGTTAAAATGTACTGGCAGGCACAAAATGCCAGTGGCACGTGGGAACACTGTGGCCCGATCCACATGATGTTTACCCCTGAAGCAAGGCACGATTACGACACTTACATGAAGTTTCGCGGTGGCGTTTGCCAGGGCGTGGAAGTGCGCAAATTCATGGTGGACGCTGACGGCAAGATCACTACCACGCCCGCGCCGCTGAATAGACTACCATTCCAGCGCTGTCGTTGATTGCAAGTGGCCCAACTCACCGGCCGCCGTTTCCTCGACGGCTACGCCAGAGTAAGGTTGATAAAATAAATCTGTTCCCTTTGTTTTGCCAGCATCCGCAGCCATTCGGCGAGCAGCCGGTCAGCCAGGAAACTGTCCCCGTTGCGCTGGATAAAGCCTTTGATCTCGTCCGGGCTCGCCTCCTTGAGGTGCAACATGAGTTGCATATAAGCGACGAAGGGCTCCAGCACATGGCCTTGCAAGCGTGCGGCCATGGTATCGAAACGGGAAATATTGCCCGACCTGAAAGCCTCGCGCGCTGCGAAGAAGTCAGCCTCGTGGTTTGCCGAGGCAGCATTGCTGATTGCGGAAAGCGCGGCCCCCACGGAAAAAACAACTGCAACAAAGAGAGATCTCATAAGTGCTATAGTAGAATTTTACGTCCTTAAAAGATAGCACACGATGCCCCACATCAGCCTGAATCCCGCTACCGGCAAGGTTGAGCGAACCTTCCAGAGATGCGACGATCAACACCTCGACAGCGCACTGGAAGAGAGTCGAAAAGCCCAGAAAATCTGGCAAACGACCGGCTTCGTGCAGCGCGCCGAAGCGCTACGCCGTGCGGCGGAAATCCTGATGGCCAACCACGACGACTACGCCGCCCTGATTACACGGGAAATGGGAAAGCCGTTGCGGGAAGCCCGTGCCGAAGTGGAGAAATGCGCCCTGGCGTGCGACTACTACGCCCTCCACGCTGCCGAATTTCTCGCGGACGAACCGATCGAAACCGATGCCACCCAGAGCTACGTCAGCTACCCGCCGCTCGGCACCGTGCTCGCGATCATGCCGTGGAATTTCCCCTTCTGGCAGGTGTTCCGCGCCGCCGCACCGGCGCTGATGGCTGGCAACGCCATCGTGCTCAAGCACTCATCCAACGTGCCGCAATGTGCGCTGGCGGTGGAGGATATTTTCCGTACCGCTGGCCTGCCGAAAGGCCTGTTCGCCACCCTGATGATCGAAGCGAACCAGGTTGCAGGCATCATCGCCGATCCGCGCATCCATGCCGTCACTTTTACCGGATCGGAGCCGGCCGGTCGGCAGGTTGCAGCGGAGGCAGGGCGAAACCTGAAAAAGTGCGTACTGGAACTGGGCGGATCAGACCCCTTCATCGTGCTGCGCGATGCCGATCTCGACTACGCCAGCACCCAGGCCGTCAATTCACGCTTTCTCAACAACGGCCAGTCCTGCATCGCAGCCAAGCGTTTCATTGTCGTGCCGGAAATCGCTGACGAGTTCGTGCTCCTGATGAGGCAGAAAGTTGCCGCCCTTCGAGTCGGTGATCCGATGAAGGAAGACACTCAGGCGGGACCGATGGCAAGGCCCGACCTGCGCGACGAACTGCACCGTCAGGTAATGGATTCCATCGCCCAGGGAGCGCAAGCTTTATTGGGCTGCGAACCGGTCGCCGGGGAGGGCGCCTATTACCTGCCGTCCATTCTCGACCATGTCACGCCGAAAGCGTGCGCCTATCACGAGGAGCTGTTCGGCCCAGTCGCCACCGTAATCCGCGCCCGTGACGAACAGGACGCCCTCAGAATCGCCAAAGACACCCGCTTCGGTTTGGGTGCCAGTCTGTGGAGCCGCGATGCTGCGCGCGCGGAAAGGCTGTCGCGAGAGATCGAAGCAGGCTGCTGCTTCATTAACAGCACAGTCAAATCCGACCCACGCCTGCCGTTCGGCGGCATCAAGGCATCAGGCTACGGCCGCGAGCTGTCCTACCACGGCATCCGCGAATTCGTGAACATCAAGACGGTGTGGGTGAAGTAATCCTAAAAAAAGCATTTGAACCGCAAAGACGCAAAGAACGCGAAGGAAACGGGGTAGGCAGGGATGGGCGACTTGTCGCCCAACTCGCAAAAACAATGTGTTATCTGAATCTGCCCAGTCCCCAGATAGGTGAATGCCAGATGGGCTTTATGTCCTTGTGTTCTTTGCGCCTTCGCGTCTTTGCGGTTAATGAACTGCAGTTTTTAGGGTAATTCAGCGCTGCCGGACCTTGGCCAGCACCTTGCCGCTGGCGCTGTCGTAAAACCACACTTCGAGCAGATCCCCCATCAGGTAACGCTTTCTCAGGGTGTAATCCACCGGCTCCGCGAAGGTGGCTTTCCAGAAGGTGTTGCTTTCGGTATGGTAGGGCGGCTTGAGCCGGCACAGCGCCAGCATGCGAACGGTCTTGCCCTCCGTCAGCTTTTTCGCTTCCTCAGCTTTCATCACAATACCAGCGTCGAAGCCGGCATCGTCGTCCACCTTGCGCTCGTAAAAATCGTAGAGGTTGTCGAAGGCCAGGAAGTATTCGTAGCGCCACTGGTTTTTCACTTCCACCGTTTTTCCGGGGTAGAGCTCCACCACTTCGGGCGCGTGCCTGGAGGCGGTTTCGAAACCGAGGGGGAGAAACTTGGAGTGGTAATAGTCGCGCTGATCGGGATTGGCCAGTTCATCCCAGCTCCAGCCTTCGGCGATCTGGTTGAACACCATGTTGTAGCGCAGTTCCAGCCTGCCGCTTGCCGTGTTGTATTCCTGGGAAAAATTCGGGCCGGCGTCGAGATCGACGGCAAAGGCGAACACCTCCTCCTTGATGCTCGCATCAACCGGTGCGGAGGCGGAAATTTCCCCATACCACTTCTTGATGTCATCCCCGGCATAACTGGCGGGCAGCGCCTGGACGGAGCTGTCAAAAGAAGCTGCGGCATGGCCGGACAGGAACAAAAGCATTGCCGCCGCCAGGAATTTCAGTGTCCGTTGCATTTTACCGCCCTCAAAAACAGGCATCATAGCAATGGGCGGCATGAGCCCTCCATGATTTAAATCAAGCAAAATCTTTTAACCACGAATTCACACGAATGAAACACGAATGTTCACTAATAATCAGTTGGTTAGAATTTCCAGCCAGATTCACCTGGAGGCGCCCACTTTTGGTTATTCGTGTTTATTCGTGAACATTCGTGCCATTCGTGGTTAATCGCCATTTTATTAAATCAAGCAGGCCCTTAGCCGAGAAACAACTTGTAAGCCGGGTTCTTGCTCTCGTCCACATAAGGATAGCCCAGACGCTTCAGAAAGGCCTTGAAGGCGGGCTTTTCCTGCGGCGGCACCTGTACTCCCACCAGCACTCGCCCGTAGTCGGCGCCATGGTTGCGGTAGTGAAACAGGCTGATGTTCCAGCTCTGGCCCACACTGTCGAGAAACTTCATCAGCGCACCGGGGCGCTCGGGGAATTCGAAGCGATAGAGGATTTCGTTTTTCGCCTGGGGAGCATGACCGCCCACCATGTGCCGGACATGCAGCTTGGCCATCTCGTTGTCGCTCATGTCCACCGGCTGGAGCCCCTTGCGTTCCAGCAGCGCCAGCAGCTTCTCGGTTTCGCCGCGATTTTGTACCTGAACCCCGACGAACACATGGGCCGCGCCGGAATCGGAATAACGATAATTGAATTCGGTGATGTTGCGCGTCCCCAGCAGAGCGCAGAACGCCTTGAAGCTGCCCGGTTTTTCCGGGATGGTGACGGATAGCACGGCTTCGCGCTGCTCGCCCAGCTCGGCGCGCTCGGCGACATGGCGCAGCCGGTCGAAGTTCATGTTGGCGCCGGAGGCGATTGCCACCAGCGTCTTGTTCTTCAGCTTTTCACGCGCCGCGTACAGCTTGGCTCCGGCGATGGAAAGCGCCCCGGCCGGCTCGAGGATCGAGCGGGTATCCTCGAACACGTCCTTGATCGCGGCGCAGATGGCATCGGTATCCACCAGGATGACTTCGTCCACCAGTTCGCGACAGAGGCGAAAGGTTTCCTCCCCCACCTGCTTGACCGCCACGCCGTCGGCAAAGATACCGACCTGAGCCAGGGTGACGCGCTCCTTCTTCTTCAGCGAGCGGTACATGGCATCGGCGTCGACCGGCTCGACGCCGATGATTTTGATCTCCGGCTTGAGGCGCTTCACGTAAGCGGCAATACCGGCGATCAGGCCGCCCCCGCCAACCGGGACGAAGATGGCGTGAATCGGGTCCGGATGCTGGTGCAGGATTTCCATGCCGATGGTGCCCTGCCCGGCAATCACTTCCGGGTCATCGTAGGGATGGACGAAGGCCAGCTTCCGTTCCTTCGCCAGGGCCATGGCATGGACATAGGCGTCGCTGTAGGAGTCGCCGTGCAGCACCACGTGGGCGCCACGGTTCTGCACCGCCTCGACCTTGATCTGCGGGGTGGTGACGGGCATCACGATGGTGGCTTCGCACTTCAGGCGCTGCGCGGAAAGCGCCACACCCTGGGCATGGTTGCCGGCCGAAGCGGTGATCACCCCGCGCTTGAGCGTCGCGGCAGGAAGCTGCACCATCTTGTTGTAGGCGCCGCGCAGCTTGAACGAGAACACCGGTTGCAAGTCCTCGCGCTTGAGCATGACCACATTCTGGATGCGGCGTGACAGGTTCGGCGCGAATTCCAGCGGGCTTTCGATGGCCACGTCGTAAACGCGGGCGGTAAGTATTTTTTCCAGGTAGTCGTTTTGCATGATATTTCGAATAATTTAATTTTTTCAAGGTTAACAGGATTTAACCGAAACCAGAAGATTTGCGACCGCCGGCGTATTTCTTAATCCGTCAAATCCTGCAATAATTCGACCTAGTATGAGAATTTAAAAATAAGGATTTGGAAACATGACTCAAGACGAACTCAAGCAGGCCACCGCGCGTGCCGCCATCGAATACGTGCCGGCAGGCATCATCGGCGTGGGCACCGGCTCCACCGCCAACTACTTCATCGACGAACTGGCCAAAATCAAGGGCCGCATCGACGGCGCGGTGGCCAGCTCCGAAGCGACCGCGCAGCGCCTGAAAAGCCATGGCATCCCGGTTCTGGACCTGAACAGCGCCGGCGAGCTGGCGGTTTATGTCGACGGCGCCGACGAAATCACCGCGCACATGCACATGATCAAGGGCGGCGGCGGGGCGCTGACGCGGGAAAAGATCGTCGCCGCCTGCAGCAAGAAATTTGTCTGCATCGCCGACGGCTCCAAGCTGGTCGGCATGCTCGGCAACTTCCCCCTGCCAGTGGAAGTGATCCCCATGGCGCAAAGCTACGTCGCCCGCGAGCTGGTCAAGCTCGGTGGCCAGCCAAAACTGCGCCAGGGCTACACTACCGACAACGGCAACATCATCCTCGACGTGCACGGCCTGCAAATCATGAACCCGGTGGAACTGGAAACCCAGATCAACCAGATCGCCGGAGTGGTGACCAATGGCCTGTTCGCGCGGAGGCCGGCTGACGTGCTACTGCTCGGCACCAGCGCAGGGGTCAGGACGCTGACGGCTTAACCCGGATGTTTCATAAATTGACGCGCGCCCTCGCTGGTCTTTATGATTGATAGGAAAGATTTTACTCGGTCGGGTGTATGAATAACTACACCGCTCCTTCGCAAAACTTCCCTATCAATCAAAATCCTGCGCGATCATCACGCGAATTTATGAAATATCCGGGTTGATTGCCATCGGCAACGAAATTGTCACAATCGGCGCGTATACTTGAGAGAATGAACAAGAGGGAGATACACCATGCAGCATGAACACATTTCCAAGCAATTCGATGCCGAGCTGGAAACCGTGCGTTCTCGAGTGCTGCAGATGGGTGGCCTGGTGGAGGAACAGATCGTCAACGCCATCGAAGCACTGATCAACAGCAAGCTCGACCTCGCCGACGGCGTCATCGCCAAGGATCTGCAGGTCAATGCCATGGAAGTGGAAATCGACGAGGCCTGCGCCCACATCATCGCGCGCCGCCAGCCCACCGCCGGTGACCTGCGCATGGTAATGACGGTGATCAAGACCATCACCGACCTGGAGCGCATCGGCGACGAGGCCGAAAAAATCGCGCGCATGAGCAAGCTGATTTACCAGTCCGGCCGACTGTCCACGCCGCGCTTCACCGAAATCACGATGATGAGCGGCATCGTGCTGGAAATGCTGCGCAAGTCGCTCGACGCCTTCGCCCGGCTCGACATCGGCACTGCGGTCCAGGTGCCGCGCCAGGACGTGCTGGTAGACGATGCCTTCAGCTCCTGCATGCGCCACCTGATCACTTTCATGATGGAAGACCCGCGCACCATCTCCACCTCGCTCGACGTGCTGTTCGCCGCCAAGGCGATCGAGCGCATCGGCGACCACGCCAAGAACATGTCTGAATACGTGGTCTACATGGTCAAGGGCAAGGACGTACGCCACACCTCACTCGAGGAAATCGAGCGCGAAGTGGAATAAAGGCCGCCCATCAGTGCGCAAGTACGCCACCGTCGCGGCGGTCGATCTCGGCTCCAACAGCTTCAGGCTGCAAGTCGCACGAGTGGTGGACGACCAGATCTACCCGCTGGATTCGCTGAAAGATACCGTCCGACTTGGCGCCGGACTGGGTGCGGATAACACCCTCGATCAAGACACCTGCAATCGTGCGCTGGCCAGCCTTGGCCGCTTCGGCGAGCGCCTGCGTGGACTGCCGCGCGACGCGGTACGCGCTGTCGGCACCAACACCTTCCGCGTCGCCAAAAACGCCCAGGAATTCCTGCAGCAGGCCGAGGCCGCACTCGGTTTCCCGATCGAGATCATCGCCGGCCGCGAGGAAGCGCGCCTGATCTACCTCGGCGTTTCCCACGGCCTGCCGGCCTCGAGCGATAAACGCCTGGTGGTGGATATCGGCGGCGGCTCGACCGAGTTCATCATCGGCACCGGCCTGAAACCGCAGCAAATGGAAAGCCTGTACATGGGCTGCGTCAGTTATAGCCAGCGTTTCTTTCCGAACGGAAAAATCAGCAAAAGTGCCCTTCAGCAGGCGGACCTTGCCGCCCGCGCCGAAGTCCAAGCCATCCGCGGCGAGTTTTCCGCCGCCCATTGGCAGCAGGCCGTGGGATCTTCCGGCACCGCCAAGGCGCTGGCCGAGATTTTGCATGCCAATGGCTACAGCAACAACGGCATCACCCCCGAAGGATTGGCCAAGCTGCGCGACGCCATGCTCAAGGCAGGCGATTGCAACAAACTGCAACTGGCCGGCCTGCGCCCAGACCGGGTGCCCGTTTTGGGCGGCGGTTTCGCCATCATGGCGGCGATTTTTGCCGAACTGGACATCACCAGTATGAGCGTGGCTGACACTGCGTTGCGGGAAGGCGTGCTGTACGACCTGCTGGGCCGCTTCCACCGCCACGACATGCGCGAAACCACGGTGCGGCAATTCATGCGACGCTATCACGTCGATCCGGTGCAGGCCGGGCATGTCGGGCAGCTCGGCATCGATCTGTTGCGCCAGTTGGCGGGCGCACAGCCGCTCGATCTGGAGGCCGCGCTGAAACGTCTGTCCTGGGCCGCGCGCCTGCACGAGATCGGACTTTCCATCGCGCATAGCGGTTTCCACAAGCATTCCGCCTACATCATCGAACACGCGGACATGCCCGGGTTTTCCAAAAAAGAGCAGGCACAGCTCGCGCGCCTGGTCCTCGCCCAACGCGGCTCGCTGAACAAGGCGGCGCAACTTTTGCCGGACAACGATACCTGGGCACAGATTCTGGCCCTGCGCCTAGCGGTGCTGTTCTACCGCAGCCGCATGGATTTCGAGCTGCCGGAGATCCAGCTGGGGTGGCATGACTCCGGCTTCGAACTCGCCATGAGCAAGAACTGGCTCATCCGGAACCCTCTTACCGAAACCGCACTGGAAAATGAAGCCAAGGAATGGAAAAGCGCCGGGGTGAAACTGGAAATATCAGCGCTCCCCTAATTTAGATACAGCACATTTTGTGGCCGTTTGGATGCGAGTATGATTGAATATTTCGTCATGAGCCGATGCGAATGAGGGATTGGGGAACATTGATTGCCGTGCTGCTGGTGGCCGCCTGTGGAAAATCACCGGACGCCAGTTATGAGCCCAGCTTTAGTCATCAAGCCCAGGCAGATGTAAAAGAATATGTAGTCGGCATTCATCCGCTGCACAGCCCGCAGCGATTGATGGAGACATACGGGCCGATACTGGAATACATCGAGGCCGCCATCCCCGGTGTTCATTTCAGACTGGAAGCTTCGCGCAACTACGAGGAATTCGACAAAAAACTCTACAGTGGGCGCTTCGATTTCGCGATGCCCAACTCCTATCAAACGGTTTTATCCCTCAAACATGGCTACCGGGTGTTCGGGAAAATGGGGGATGACGGCAATTTTCGCGGCATCATCCTGGTGCGCAAGGACAGCGGCATTCGGGCGGTGAGCGATCTCAAGGGCAAAAAGGTTGCCTATCCGGCACCCACGGCGCTGGCGGCGACCATGATGCCCCAATATTACTTGCACACGCACGGCATCGACGTGAACCGTGACATTGAAAATCTTTATGTGGGCTCGCAAGAATCATCCATCATGAACGTGCTGCGTGGGCATGCGGCGGCAGGAGCGACCTGGCCCTTGCCGTGGCTGACGTTTAGCGCCGAACACCCCGCCGAAGCCAACCAGCTTGAAGTGAAATGGCAGACGGAAACCTTGCCCAACAACGGTTGGGTGGTGCGCCAAGATGTGCCGCCAGCGCTGGCCAGCCAATTCGCAACTGCCCTGTTTGGCCTGAATGACAGCGCGCAAGGTAGAAAGATGCTGGCACGGCTACCGATTTCTCGCTTCGAACCCGCCTCAGACGCAACTTATGCTCCGGTGCGTGATTATCTCGAAGTATTTTCAAGATCAGTGCGCCCGGTTGAACGATGAATATTCCGTCTTCAATCCGCTGGTTGCCTGAAGCGATTCGCGCCCATTGGCAACAATCCATCCGGCGGCAATTGATGATCGGATTTGGTACTGCGGCACTCGTTTTCATGCTTGCTTCAGGTTATGTTCAGTATAACCAGCAACGTGACACGCTTTATCGTGAAAGCCTAGTACATGCCACAGCACTGGCCAATGTCTTGGCAAAAAGCAGTGCCTCCTGGGTGCTGGCGAATGATTTGGCCGGGCTGCAGGAGGTCGTGTCTGGTTTGTCCGGCACTGTCGATTTGAAGCGCGCCTTTATCCTTACGCTAAATGGTCAAGTACTCGCTTCTACCCGGACCGACGAAATCAACCTGTTCATCAGCGATCCCATCAGCCTTGGTTTGCTGAAATCTGTTCCCGACAAGCATATTCTGGCGGATCAGCACAACATGATCGACGTCGCAGTGCCGGTGATGGCAGGAAATCGCCATGTGGGCTGGGCGCGCGTGGCGTTGACACGGGACTCGGCAAATACCGATTTGCGCCGACTTACCCCTATCTGGCTGGGCTTCGCCTTGATTGCCGTACTGCTGGTCGTGTTGGTTGCGCTGGCCCTGACGCGCGGGTTGTTGAAGCGGCTCAATCACCTCATGGCCGTCACCAGCGAGGTAGGGCGCGGGCACCACGAAGTGCGCGCCAACATTCCGCGCGAGGACGAAGTGGATGTATTGGCGCGTGATTTCAATCGCATGCTGGATGCACTCGCCCATGAAAAGGCATTATTGCGCGGCGTCATCGATTCGACGCCCGATCTGATTTTCTTCAAGGATTTGAATGGCGCCTATCTCGGTTGCAACCAAGCCTTCGTCCAGTACGCGGGGCGTCCGGAGAGCGAGCTGATCGGCAAAACCGATTCCCTCGACCATGAAACGACAGAATCCTTCCGGGATAAAGACAGGATCATGCTGGAAACCGGGCATGCCGTCAGTAATGAAGAATGGATCATTTACCCGGACGGACGAAGGACATTGCTGGACACCCTGAAGACCCCATTCCGTGGCGCGGATGGCAAAATACTGGGGCTGGTCGGCATCAGCCGCGACATCACCGAGCGCAAGGCAAACGAAGTCAAAATTCAGCGGCTGTCCCGGTTCTACGCCGCATTGAGCCATTGCAACGAAGCCATCGTGCGCTGTACCAGCGAAGAACAGCTATTTCGACAAACCTGCCGCGCGGCGGTGCAGTTCGGCGAATTGAAGATGGCATGGATCGGCCTCGTCAACCCCGACAGCCGGATAGTCAGCCCGGTAGCCAGTTTCGGCAATGGCGCCGATGCGTATCTGGCCGGCATCGAAATCTCCGCGGATGGCGACAGCCCGTTCGGGCACGGACCGACCGGTACCGCCATCCGCGAAAATCAACCGTTCTGGTGCCAGGATTTCCAGCATGACCCGGTCGCCGCGAAGTGGCACGAGCGCGGAGCGCACCTGGATTTTCTTGCCTCGGCCGCACTGCCGTTGTTCCATAACGGAGTGGCCATCGGCGCTTTCACCCTGTATGCCGACGAGGTCAATGCCTTTGACGAAGACGTGCGCAAGCTGCTGGTTGAAATGGCGGCAGATATTTCTTACGCACTGGACAACTTCGCCCGCGAAGCAGCGCGCAAGCAGGCGGAGGAGCACATCCAGTGGCTGGCGCACTTCGATGTGCTGACGGGACTGCCGAACCGGGCGCTTTTCACTGACCGCATCAACCACGCCATCAGCATGGCTCAGCGCACCCACACCCCGCTGGCGGTATTATTCCTCGATCTCGACCAATTCAAGAATATTAACGACACGCTAGGGCACCGCATCGGCGACCAGTTGCTGATCGAGGTGGCAAAACGCCTGAAATCCGCCGTGCGCGATGAAGATACGGTTTCGCGTCAGGGCGGGGACGAGTTCATTCTGGTGTTACCGGGCGCCGATGCCAATGGTGCTGCGCATGTGGCGAAGAAGCTGCTGGCGGTGGTCGCGCAAAGTTGCCAGATTGAACAGCATGAACTGGTCGTCACCCCCTCCATCGGCATCACCATCTATCCCAACGACGGAGAGGATCTTGAGGCGCTCTCGCAGCGCGCAGATGTTGCCATGTACCGCGCAAAACAGGAGGGCCGCAACAAGTACTGCTTTTACACCCCGGAAATGCAGGCGCGTTCAGCCCGAAACCTGCAATTGGAAAACGCGCTCCGCCGCGCGCTGGAGCGCGACCAATTGCGACTTCACTATCAGCCTCAGGTGTCATTGGAGGACGGGCGTATCATCGGAACGGAAGCGCTACTGCGCTGGCAGCATCCCGAGCTCGGGACGATTTCGCCGGCCGAGTTTATTCCCATAGCGGAGGATAGCGGACTGATTCTACCCATCGGGGAATGGGTGCTGCGCACTGCAGTGGGTCAGATGAAGACCTGGATGAATGCCGGCCTCCCGCCAATGGTCGTCGCAGTCAATCTTTCATCCGTGCAATTCCGCCATCACAATCTGCCAGAATTGGTCACGCAGATTCTCGATGAAATGAAGTTGCCGCCACAGTATCTGGAACTGGAGCTGACCGAAGGTGTCGCCATGGCAGACCCGCTCGGTGCCATCGCAGTGATGGATGATCTGCACGAACGCGGCATCCGCATGTCGATCGACGACTTCGGCACCGGCTATTCTTCACTCAGTTACCTCAAGCGCTTCCAGGTCTACAAGCTCAAGATCGACCAATCTTTCGTCCACGACATTAGCGAAGACCCGGAAGACAGGGCCATCGTCAGCGCCATCATTAGCCTGGCGAGTGGCCTCGGCATGCAAACCATTGCCGAGGGCGTGGAAACCGAAGGGCAACTGGCATTTCTGCGCGAAAAGGGTTGCAACGAAGTGCAGGGCTATTACTTCAGCAAACCGCTACCGGCCGAGCAATTTAAGGCGTTCGTGCGGGGGAAGAACGGCTAAAACACCTCACCTTGTGTTGTGTTTTAGTTCCGACATAACCTGCTACGCAGGTTAGTCTGCACTGAAACCCCTCGCCATTTGCTATATTTTAGCTCCGACATAACCTGCTGCGCAGGTTAGCCTGCACTGAAACACCCCCTAATTTCCAAACGGAAATCAGGGGGTGTTTTCTTCCACGAACTGGGGGAAATACTCTGCGGCGACGATATAGGTTCCATCGCAATTGAAGGAGGCGCGCACGATGCACTGGCTCAGGGAAATTGCGGCGTTGCGCAGATAGAAGCCCTCGATGCCGCGCAAGCGGTTGAGCGACTGAACGACCTGCCTGATGTCCTTTTTCGCCATCGGTTTCCATTCCTCGCGCTGGCGATCCATCAGCGTACGCCAGTGGGGCGGCAGGTATTCCCGCAGCGGACCGGTCTGCACCGTTTTGCGCACACGGCCGATGATTTTCATTTTTTTCTGATAGGGGACTTGCACGAAGTGGCGCTCCACATAGCCCGGCTGGATCAGGGCGATGGCATCGTGTATCTCATAATTGAACGGGTTAAACACCGACTCGGTGCGCACCTCGCTGCTGTTGAAGCCGACGTAGATACTGAAACAGCCGGTTTTTCGCAGCAACCATTCGCAGGTTTCCAGTACCTTTCCCGCTTCACGATCGATCCGGCTTTCCTGACGAGGGCGCAGCGACGCGGTTTCGCGCAGGGTCGGGTCACCCTTGATGCTGACGAACAGCTTGTCAGGTGGCAGGCCGAAAGTGCCTACGATCGCCTCGTGGATGACGCACAGGTTCTTGTCGTCCTCTTCAGGTAAAGTCGGGCATAAATCGGCTGGCCGCGAAGTCCGGATCAGTTTTTTGGTCATATTCAAGGTCGTGAAGACAAGTCTATTGTTATTGCTGCGTCAGCATAAAACAGCGCTTCGTCCATAGCTCACATTTTCATGAACACATGGCACGACGCTCGATAAACAGGCTGTTGCCGGGAATCCCCTTGGCCTGTTTTTTCGCTTCGGCTGCCGCAGCCGAAATTTTATGGTGCGAAGCCTGTTTGCAGGGCTCGACCTGCACGGCACCGATGGAAAGGCTGGTCAGCGGATAGAACACTTCTTCGCCATGGCGGTCCTTGGCAATATAACCTTGCCGCGCCCTATCCTCGGCACTGAATAATTCCAGAATGGCATTCGCAAAACGGTCCAGGGCCCTCTGACAACGGGCTTCCCAGTCTGCGCTTTGAAACAAGATGATGAAATCATCGCCGCCGATGTGACCGATGAAATCCTGGTCCGGGTCGCACACTTCGGAGAGTATTTTCCCGGTGAGCTGGATGACGTCGTCGCCACTATGGTAGCCGTAGACGTCATTGAACGGCTTGAAATGATCCAGGTCGCAATAACAGGCACAAAATTCTGCACTGCCCTGCAGCAACAGGGCGATCTGCTCGTTGATCGGTTCATTGCCAGGCAGCAGGGTCAGCGGGTTGGCATAGCGCGCGGCACTGATCTGCATCTGGGTGATTTCCCGCACCATATCGTGACCGGTTCCCATGCCGAGATATTGCCCGTGATCGGTGATGATGAAGCCGTTCGACAGGTGGTGCCGGTCCGCCTCCACAATAATGTGACTTAATTCCTGGATACTCATGTCTTTCTCCACGATCAGCGGAGCGGTATCCATCAGCAGGGTGCAGGGTTTCTTGCCGAACAGCTCGTGCCGGTAGGGGCGGGCCAATTTATCGATCAGTGCGTTTCGGTTGATCAGGCCAACCGGCGAGCCGTTTTCCACAACGGGCAAGGCCTGCAGTTCGGGGTCGCCGATGAACATTTGATAAACCACGTCGTTGGAAGTATCCGGCGCCACCGCCTGGCACTCGCGCAACAATTTGAGTACTGAAACTGTCTTATGGCTGGCCCTGCAGCTCCGGGGAAGACCGGGAGCAATCGTTTTTTCCAACGCCTTGACCACTTCGGCAGGAAGCGCCATGACCGGCTGGCCGCTGGGGCGGGCGATATAATAACCCTGGCCGTGGGCAATACCCAAATCCTTGATCACCCGAAGCTCTGCCTCGGTTTCGATGCCCTCGGCAACGACCCGGGTACCGGATTTCTCCGCGATCTGCTGGATTGAGCTGACAAACTGTAGCTTCACCGGGTCCTGATCGATACCCTGGATGAAGTGCATGTCTATCTTGACGTATTCGGGACGCAGCTCCGACCATAGGCGCAGGCTGGAAAAACCCTCACCCAGATCATCGATGGCGATTTCGAACCCCATGGCGCGGTAATGCTTCGCCGCTTCGCGCAACAAATTATAGTCATAGGTACGCTGGTTCTCCGTCAACTCGATAACAACCCGATCCGGTCTCAATCCAAGATTGTGGATGTAGCCCAGCGTTTCGCCATGCTTGGCATTGCGCTGCAACAGGCATTCCGGGCTGACGTTGAGAAACAGCTTGCCGGTCAGGTTCAGCCGGACGAAGCTTTCCAGCACCACTTGGCGGCTCAGGTGCTCCACTTCCACGGCCAGTCCATTTTCATTTGCGGCGCGGAACAAATTGAGGGGCGAATGCAAGGGGGTATCGGAAGGCCCGCGAATCAGTCCCTCGTAACCGGCTATCCCGCCATTGCCCATTAAGACAACAGGCTGAAACAAGGCGGTTAGTCGGCGCTGTGCTATGATTTCCAGCAACCACTGGCGCGCCTGCGTTTGGTTCTCATCCCAGACCGCTGATTCGAAACGGCACTCGGCATCCCGCATCGGCGGCACAGGAGATGCCATGGCCATGTGGCTGGCAGCCTTTGCCTGAAACTTCGCTCTTCCCGGAGAACCACCGAGAAATCCGAAATGAGTATTCTGCATCGCTCTTCCTCTCGCATATTTCATCATATGCGAGAGATGCTAAGCCGGTATTGTGACAGCAGTATGACTGTCTGGGTGATGGGTGATGGGTGATGGGTAAAATCTGCTTACTCATCACCCATTACTCATTACTCATCACCCCTTCAGCGGCTGCGACAGCTCCTGCATGAGCTGCGTCTGGGCACAGACAATCCTGCTGCCGCTGCGCGGACATTTGCGCCGGTAATTGCCCTCCGCATCCATTTCCCAGGTCTGGCAGTTGTCCTTGAGATAGGGCTCCAGCCCTTCCTTGATGACGCGCTTCTTCAGCTTCGCATCCAGCACCGGAAAACAGACTTCGACCCGGCGGAAAAAGTTGCGCTGCATCCAGTCTGCGCTGGACAGATAGATATCGTGTGCGCCGCCATTGTAGAAATGAAAAATGCGTGAGTGTTCGAGGAAGCGGCCGATGATGGAACGCACCCGGATATTTTCAGAAACGCCCGAAATCCCCGGCCGCAGGGCGCACACTCCGCGCACGATCAGGTCGATCTTGACCCCGGCTTTGGACGCGTCATACAGCGCGCTGATGATCTGCGGCTCGAGCAGGGAGTTCATTTTGGCAACGATGAATGCCTTTTTGCCGGCGCGCGCATGAGATGCTTCGGTACGGATCGACTCCATCATTTTATGGTGCAGAGTGAATGGCGACTGCAACAGATGGTTCAGCTTGCTCGCCTTGCCCAGGCCGGTAAGCTGCATGAAGATGTCGTTGACATCGCTGCCGATCTCCTCGTTGCAGGTAAACAGGCCGAAATCGGTGTACAGCTTGGCGGTACGCGGATGGTAATTGCCCGTGCCGAGGTGGACATAGCGGCGCAATCCGTCTTCCTCGCGCCGCACTACCAGAAGCATTTTGGCGTGGGTCTTGTAGCCGACGACGCCGTACATCACATGGGCGCCCGCCTCTTCAAGACGCCCCGCCCAGTTGATGTTGGCTTCCTCGTCGAAGCGTGCCAGCAGCTCCACCACCACGGTGACTTCCTTGCCGCTATACACCGCCTTGATCAGCGCCTCCATCAGCGCCGAATCGGTACCGGTGCGGTAGATGGTCTGCTTGATCGCCAGCACGTTGGGGTCGTCTGCCGCCTGCTGGATGAAATCGACGACCGGCGCAAACGACTGGAAGGGTTGGTGCAGCAGAATATCGCCACTTCTGATCGCCTGGAACATGTCAGGCTGCTTGGCCACCTCTGGCGGGGCACTCGGAATAAAGGACGAATATTTGAGATCGGGCCGATCGACCCGGTCCGGAATCTGCATCAGCCGCACCAAGTTAACCGGACCGTTGACCCGGTAAAAGTCTTCCTGGCTCAGACCGAATTGCCCCAACAGAAAGGTGGCCATTTCCGGCGAACAGTTGTCAGCTACCTCGAGGCGCACTGCGTTGCCGAAATTGCGCTGCGGCAGCTCGCCTTGCAGCGCTTCGCGCAGGTTTTTGACCTCTTCCTCGTCAACGAACAGATTGGAATTGCGGGTGACGCGGAACTGGTAGCAGCCCTTGATCTCCATGCCGGAAAACAGCTCCCCGACATGAGCGTGGATGATCGAGGAGAGAAAAACGAAACCATGCTCGCAGTCGGCCACTTCCGGCGGCAGTTTGATCACCCTCGGCAATGATCGCGGCGCCTGCACGATGGCGGCGCCGGAGGCACGACCGAAAGCGTCCTTGCCTTCCAGTTCGACGGCAAAATTCAGACTCTTGTTCAGCACGCGCGGGAAAGGATGGGCGGGGTCGAGGCCGATCGGGGAAAGCACCGGCATCAACTCGCGAAAGAAAAAATCCTTGATCCATTCGCCTTGGCCATCGTGCCAGTGGGTACGGCGCACAAAGCGGATATCGTGGCGCGCCAACTCGGGCAGGATCCCCTCGTTCAATAGCCGATATTGCTGCTCAACCATCTCGTGCGCCTGCTCGGTAACCCGTTTGAACACCTGCAGCGCCGACATGCCGTCGGGCCCTGTCGCCGTGGCATGGAGGGCGATCTGCTCCTTCAGTCCGGCGACGCGGACCTCAAAAAACTCGTCCAGGTTGCTGCTGACGATGCACAGGAACTTCAGCCGCTCCAGCAACGGGTTGCGGTGATCCTCGGCCTGCGCCAGCACGCGTCGATTGAAGGCAAGCTGACCAAGTTCGCGGTTGAGATAGTATTCCTGAGCGTGCAAACCGGTCATGGGGGCGGTTATCCTGAAGCCGGGCGAACCGAACAGTAATGGGTAATGGGCGATAAAAACCCTCGACCATCACTCATCACTCATCACCCATTGCTCATTACTCGTTTCTAGTGCTTCGGCGGCACGAAACCAGACACCGTATCCGCTCCGGCACCGAAGAAGTAGGACTCCACCTGTTCCGCCAGGTACTGGCGCGCGGCGGGATCGGCCATGTTGAGGCGATTTTCGTTGATCAGCATGGTCTGGTGCTTGAGCCAAGCCGCCCAGGCCTCCTTGGAAACATTTTCCCAAATCCGCTTGCCGAGTTCGCCGGGATAGGGCGGAAAATCCAGCCCATCTGCTTCTCGACCAAGCTTTACACATTTCACTGTTCTTGCCATTTCATTACTCCGTTCAAAATAGTGTTGCTTAAGATTGCATTTAAATTATTGCAAGAAAATGATCTACAGTTTTTTCATGAACACCTTGGAGCGGCGCTGGTAGTTGTAGAGGCCTTGCTTGGCCTTGGGCAGCTTGTCCACGCCGGCCTCGGTGAAGCCGCGCTCCAGGAACCAGTGCGCGGTGCGGGTGGTGAGCACGAACAGTTGTTTGAAGCCCTTGCCCAGCGCCCTGACCTGCATGTATTCGAGCAATGCCTCACCCCGCCCGGCGCCGCGGTAATCCGGATGCACCGCCATGCACGCCAGCTCCGCCGCCTTCTCTTTCGGAAACGGATACAGCGCGGCACAGCCGATGATCAGGCCGTCGTACTCCAGCACGGAGAAGCGGTCGATTTCCATTTCCAGCAGCTCGCGCGAACGCCGCACCAGGATGCCGCCGGCTTCCAGCGGCTCGATCAGCGCGAGAATGCCGCCGACATCGTCGATCGTGGCATCGCGCAGGGTTTCCAGCGGTTCTTCGCTGACCATGCTGCCGATGCCCTCATGGGTAAACAGTTCCTGCAGCAATGCGCCATCGATATGGCGGCTGATCAGGTGCGCCCGCGCCACGCCCTTGCGGCAGGCACGAACCGCACAGGGCAAGTAATAGCCCACATCCGTCGGCAGCGCGGCGGTGGGGACAAGAATCGCTTCCGCCTCCGCCGTGGTCAGTTCACGCAGCAAATCCCCGTTTTCACCGGCAACCCCGGCCGTGTCCATCAGGAAAATTAACTTGTCGGCATCCAGCGCGATCGCGGCGGAAGTCGCCACATCTTCCAGCGACAAATTGAACACCTCGCCAGTGGGCGAATAGCCGAGCGGCGAAAGCAGCACGATTTCGTTGGCGTCGAGCCTGCGCCGGATGCCTGTTGCATCGATCTTGCGCACTTCACCGGTGTGCATCAGATCCACACCGCCGAGCACCCCCATCGGCATGGCAGTGACAAAATTGCCGCTGGCCACCCGGATATCGGCGCCCGCCATCGGCGAATTGGCGAGACCCATGGAAAGCAGCGCCTCAATCTCCACCCGCACCGTGCCGGCCGCCTCCTTGACACATTTCAGAGCATCATCGTCGGTGACGCGCATTCCCCCAGCATAGCGGATCGCCGCGCCGCGCTCGGTCAGCTCCTCCTCGATCTGCGGCCGGGCACCATGCACCAGCACCAGCCGTACACCGAGACTGTTGAGAAGGTTGATGTCGTGCGCCAGCGCAATGAACTGGCCTTCGCTCACCACCTCGCCGCCGAAAGCGACAACGAAAGTCTTGCCGCGAAAGGCGTGAATATAGGGCGCGGCCGAGCGAAACCACGCCACAAAATGGGTCCTGAGTTCTGAGTGCTGAGTACCGACAGGCATCGAAAGCTAATCCGTTATTAAATCAAAGCATTCCATCGCAAGGGCAAAGTGTACCCCAATCCCTTCACCCAGCGCCAACCCGTACTCAGGGCTTGATAGACTTGGCACTTAAAAATCGCCCCACAGCATCTGCATCGCCGCCAAAGCCGCCAGCGCCGCCGTTTCGGTGCGCAGGACGCGTGCGCCCAGCCGCACCGGGGTGAAGCCGTAACGCTGTGCCGCCTCGGCTTCCGCCGGGGAAAGACCGCCTTCAGGGCCGATCAGCAGGGTGATATTACCGGTGGGTTTGGGTAAGTCACGCAATCCGACTTCGGCAACAGGCGACAGCATCAAGCGTAATCCCGGTTCATCCTGCTGCCCCAGCCAATCCAGCATTGGACGAATCTGAGCGACTTCGGGCACATGATTGCGGCCGCTCTGCTCGCAGGCGGAGATAACGACCCCCTGCCAATGCGCCACGCGCTTCTCCGCCCGCTCGCCCGACAGCCGCACCACGCTGCGCTCGCTCGCCAGTGGCTGAATATTGCCTATGCCCAGCTCCACCGCCTTTTGCAAGGTGAAATCCATTTTTTCCCCGGCTGAAATCGCCTGGGCCAGCAGTATCTGCAGCGGCGATTCGCGCTCGACGTCATGCCAGTCAACGATTTCCACCGTGACATTGCGCTTGCCGATGTCGGTGATGCGCGCCTCGCCCTCCCCGCCCCGCCCATTGAACACTGTAACCCGATCGCCGGCTTGCAGCCGCAACACCCGCGCGGCATGGTGCGCGGCCTGCTCGGGCAGCTCCGCTGCGCCGCTTTGGGCTAAAATTTCCGGGCAGTAAAAGCGGGGAGTAGTCATCTATTTTTTCCGCACTTCATATAAGTTGCGCTCATGATAAACTAAATTTAATTGGCACCAATCAAGCAGGAGTATCGAAACTATGGTTAGTTTGCAGACACCGGTTTGCGATTTCGGCTGGAAGGCCCTGGATTTTGACCTGCCAGGGGTGGACGGCAAACGCTACAACCTGGCCACTGCGCGCGGACCCAAAGGTCTGCTGGTGATGTTCATCTGCAACCACTGCCCTTACGTCCAGGCGATTCGCGACCGCCTCGTGCGCGACTGCCGGGAGTTGCAACAGATGGGCATCAACACCATCGCCATCATGTCGAACGACCCGGCCGACTACCCGGAAGACTCCTTCGACAACATGAAAAAGGTGGCGCAGGAATTCGCCTTCCCGTTCCCCTACGTGTGGGACGAAAGCCAGGAAGTGGCGAAAGCCTATGGCGCCGTGTGCACGCCGGACTTCTTTGGCTTCAACGCCGATCTGGAACTGCAGTACCGCGGCCGGCTCGATGCTTCGCGCAAGGAAGCCGCGCCCTCCGATGCCCGGCGCGACCTGTTCGAAGCAATGAGGGAAGTGGCGTTGACCGGCAAGGGGCCGGCGGAGCAGATCCCGAGCATGGGCTGCTCGATCAAATGGAAATGAGTAAACGGTGATGGGTAATGGGTGCCTTCCCCCATCGCCCATCACTGGAACAACCATGCTCCAATCCGTCATCGATGCCGTAAAGAAGGTCGCGCAGCAGGAAATCATGCCGCGCTACCTGAAGGTTGCGCACCAGCGCAAGATCGATGGCAGCATTTTCACCGAGGCGGATATCGCCGCGCAGACCGCGCTGGTTTCGGCGCTCAAGCAGATCCACGATTACCCGGTGCTGGGCGAGGAAATGCTGCCGGAGCAGCAAGAAGCGCTGTGGCGCGCCGGAGAGGATGGACTATGGTGCATAGACCCGATCGACGGCACCTCCAATTTCTTCAACGGCCTGCCTTATTTCGCGGTCTCCGTAGCCTTGATGCGTGGCGGACAGAGCGTACTGGGCGTGGTCTACGACCCGGTGGCAGATGAAATGTTCTGGGCGGAGCGGGGCAAGGGCGCCTTCCTCAACGGCGAACCGATGCCGATCAAGGAGCGTGCGCCCGAATTCCGCCATGCCATGGCGGCGATCGACTTCAAGCGCCTCAAACCGAATCTGGCGCAGCAGCTGGTGGCGTCGCCGCCATTTGCCTCCCAGCGCAACTTCGGTGCCAGCACGCTCGACTGGTGCTACGTGGCGGCGGGCCGCCTCAATCTTTACCTGCATGGCGGGCAGAAACTCTGGGACTACGCTGCCGGCTCGCTGATCCTGGCGGAGGCAGGCGGCTCCATGTGCACGCTGACCGAGGACGATTTCGGGGCCGGCGATCTCTGGCAGCGTTCCGTCATCGCTGCGCTGAACCCTGATTTATTCAATGCCTGGAAAGCCTGGATCCGGGCACGGCAATAGTCCGGCAAGCCGGCGCCGCCCTTCGATTTCACCGACATCCATCAAGTCTTATATCTTTTATCTATAAGAAAATCTTTTTGGGGCAATAAAAATCTGCTATTGCCCTGAGTCCGGCTCGTGAGTAATAATCGTAGGTTTGAATAGCCCTTAGCAGAAAAAGGAAACAGAGAATGGCAACTCGTAAAGACCTCGCGAACGCGATCCGCGTCCTTTCTATGGACGCTGTGCAGAAAGCCAATTCCGGCCACCCCGGTGCGCCCATGGGTATGGCGGAAATCGCCGAAGTGGTGTGGAACCATAACCTGCGCCACAACCCGGCCAACCCCAAGTGGTTCGACCGCGACCGCTTCGTGTTGTCCAATGGCCACGGTTCGATGCTGATTTATTCGCTGCTGCATCTGACGGGTTACGATCTGCCGATCGGTGAACTCAAGAAGTTCCGCCAGCTCCATTCCAAGACTCCGGGCCACCCCGAATATAACTACACCCCTGGCGTCGAAACCACCACCGGCCCGCTCGGCCAGGGCATCACCAACGCCGTCGGCATGGCCATGGCGGAAAAGCTGCTGGCAGCCGAATTCAACAAGCCCGGCCATGAAATCATCAACCACCACACCTATGTATTCATGGGTGACGGCTGCCTGATGGAAGGCATCTCCCACGAAGCCTGCGCACTGGCCGGCACCTGGGGCCTGGGCAAACTGATCGCCTTCTGGGACGACAACGGCATTTCCATCGACGGTCACGTCGAAGGCTGGTTCACCGACGACACGCCGAAGCGTTTCGAAGCCTACGGCTGGCACGTCGTCGCCAATGTGGATGGTCATAACCCGGCAGCCATCGAAGCCGCTGTACAGCAGGCCAAGAGCGTTACCGACAAGCCTTCCATGATCTGCTGCAAGACCATAATCGGCAAAGGCTCACCCAACAAGGAAGGCACCCACGACGTACACGGCGCCGCCCTGGGCGACGCTGAAGTGGCCGACACCCGCAAAAACCTGGGCTGGAATCACCCGCCGTTCGAAATCCCGAAAGACGTGTACGAAGGCTGGGATTGCCGCACCAAGGGACAAGGCCTCGAAACCCTGTGGAACAACAAGTTCGCCGAATATGCAGCCGCCTTCCCGGCTGAAGCCGCCGAATTCAAGCGTCGCATGGCCAGCGAACTGCCTGCCAACTGGAAACAGCATGCTGCAGACTTCATCGCCAAGACCAACGAGAAGGCCGAGACCGTTGCCACCCGCAAGGCCTCTCAGAACTGCATCAACGGCCTGGCCCCGGCGCTGCCCGAGTTCCTCGGCGGCTCCGCCGACCTGACCGGCTCCAACCTGACCAACTGGACAGGCTGCCACCACGTCAGGGGCAAGAGCACCGGCAACTACATCAGCTACGGCGTACGCGAGTTCGGCATGTCCCACATCATGAACGGCATGGCTCTGCACGGCGGCCTGCTGCCGTTTGGCGGCACCTTCCTGATGTTCTCCGAGTACGCCCGCAACGCGCTGCGCATGTCCGCCCTGATGAAGCAGCGCGTGATCTACGTGTTCACCCACGACTCCATCGGTCTGGGCGAAGATGGCCCGACCCACCAGCCAGTCGAGCAAACCGCAACCCTGCGCATGATCCCCAACATGCAGGTATGGCGTCCATGCGACACGGTGGAATCCGCCGTGGCCTGGGTAGCCGCCGTAGAGCGCAATGACGGCCCGAGCAGCCTGATCATGAGCCGCCAGAACCTCAACTTCCAGAAACGCGATGCCGCGCAGATCGCCAACATCGCCAAGGGCGGCTACGTGCTGGCCGACGCTGCATCGCCCAAAGTGGTGCTGATCGCTACCGGCTCGGAAGTGCAACTGGCGATGGATGCCAAGAAAGTACTGGACGAGCAGGGTATCGCAACCCGCGTGGTGTCGATGCCTTCCACCAACGTGTTCGACAAGCAGGACCAGGCCTACAAGGACAGCGTTCTGCCCAAGGGCGTGAAGCGCGTCGCAATCGAAGCCGGCGTGACCGACGGATGGTACAAGTATGTCGGCGAGGGTGCAGTGGTCGGTTTGAACCGCTTCGGCGAATCCGCTCCGGCTGGCGAACTGTTCAAGCTGTTCGGCTTCACCGTCGAGAACGTCGTCAATACTGCAAAGGGTATTCTGTAAAAAAACTTTTACCGCAAAGGCGCAAAGACGCAGAGAGTAAGGGTTCTTTGCGCCTTCGCGCCTTTGCGGTTGAAGATTTACCAAATTATTTAAGGAGTAAATAAACATGGCAATCAAAGTGGGTATCAACGGTTTTGGCCGCATCGGCCGCATGGTGTTCCGCGCTGTAGCAAAGGACTTCAAAGACATCGAAATCGTCGCCATCAACGACCTGCTCGAACCTGACTACCTGGCCTACATGCTGAAGTACGACTCCGTGCATGGCCGCTTCAACGGCGATATCTCCGTGGACGGCAGCAACATGGTTGTTAATGGCAAGAAAATTCGTCTGACGGCTGAGCGTGACCCCGCCAACCTGAAGTGGAACGAAGCGGGCGCCGACATCGTGATCGACTGCACCGGCTTCTTCCTGACCACCGAATCCTGCCAGGCGCACATCAAGGCCGGCGCCAAGAAAGTCGTCCAGTCCGCTCCCTCCAAGGACGATACCCCGATGTTCGTGTACGGCGTGAACCACACCAAGTACGCCGGCGAAGCCATCGTTTCCGCTGCCTCCTGCACCACCAACTGCCTGGCTCCCGTTGCCAAGGTGCTGAACGACAACTGGGGCATCAAGCGCGGCCTGATGACCACCGTACACGCCGCCACCGCCACCCAGAAAACCGTTGACGGCCCGTCCATGAAGGATTGGCGCGGTGGCCGCGGCATCCTGGAAAACATCATTCCGTCTTCGACTGGCGCGGCCAAGGCCGTCGGCAAGGTCATCCCCGAGCTCAACAAGAAGCTCACCGGCATGGCTTTCCGCGTTCCCACCTCCGACGTGTCCGTGGTCGATCTGACCGTGGAACTGAACAAGGAAGTTTCCTACGAAGACATCTGCAAGGCCATGAAGGCCGCCTCAGAAGGCGCAATGAAAGGCGTGCTGGGCTATACCGATGAGAAAGTGGTGTCCACCGACTTCGTCGGCAACAGCGCTCCCTCCACCTTCGACGCCGAAGCCGGCATTGCCCTCGACAGCACCTTCGTCAAGGTCGTGGCCTGGTACGACAACGAGTACGGCTACACCTGCAACATGCTGCGTTTGGTGCAGCACGTAGCGAAGTAATTTGGATCAGTGAGGAGTAAGGGGATAGGAGTGAAGAGATCAAAGCCTTCCTCCGCTTCTACTCCTCACCCCTCACTGTAACCCTGAGCTGTAAGGCATAAGCCCACTTATCCCTTACACCTTAATTTTACTGGAGAACAAACCATGTCCGTAATTCGTGTTACCGATCTGGACCTCAAGGGCAAGCGCGTCCTGATCCGTTCCGATCTGAATGTGCCCATCAAGGACGGCAAAGTCACTTCCGACGCCCGTATCACCGCGTCGATGAAGACCTTCGAGCATTGCCTCAAGGCTGGTGCCAAGGTGATGGTGATGTCCCATCTCGGCCGCCCCACCGAAGGCGAAAATTCCGAGGAAAACTCGCTCAAGCCGGTCGCCGACGTTCTGTCCGCAAAACTCGGCAAGCCCGTACGCCTGATCAAGGACTGGATCGATGGCGGCTTCGACGTCGCCAACGGCGAGCTGGTGCTGCTGGAGAACGTGCGTTTCAACAAGGGCGAGAAGAAAAACGTCGACGAGACTGCGCAGAAGTACGCCAAGCTGTGCGATATTTTCGTCATGGATGCATTCGGCGCCGCCCACCGTGCAGAGGGCTCCACCCACGGCGTCACCAAGTTCGCTCCCGTCGCCTGCGCCGGCATCCTGCTCACCGAAGAACTGGATGCACTGACCAAGGCCCTGCTCAGCCCGGCCCGCCCGATGGTCGCCATCGTCGGCGGTTCCAAGGTTTCAACCAAGCTGACCGTGCTGGAGGCCCTGTCCGAGAAAGTGGACCAGATGGTGGTTGGCGGCGGCATCGCCAACACTTTCCTCAAGGCCACCGGCAAGAATGTCGGCAAGTCCCTGTGTGAAGACGACCTCGTTCCCACTGCCCAGGCATTGATGAAGAAAATGACCGCCCGCAACGCCACCATCCCGATCGCGGTCGACGTGGTATGCGGCAAGAAATTTGACGCCAACGAGCCCGCCGTCCTCAAGGATGCCGGCGCCGTTGCGGATGACGACATGATCTTCGATATCGGCCCCAAATCCGCACAGGAGCTGGTCGACATCATCATGAAGGCCGGCACCGTGGTATGGAACGGCCCGGTCGGCGTGTTCGAGTTCGACCAGTTCGGCGCAGGCACCAAGGCCATCGCCATGGCTATCGCCGAAACCAAGGCATTTACTCTCGCTGGTGGGGGTGACACCATTGCCGCCATCCAGAAGTACGGCATCTACGACAAGGTGTCCTACATTTCCACCGCCGGCGGCGCCTTCCTGGAGTTCCTCGAAGGCAAAAAGCTGCCCGCCGTGGAAATTCTGGAGCAACGCGCTAAACAATAATGCTGAGTACTGAGTTCCAAGTCCTGAGTACGCTTACTCAGGACCCAGGACCCAGGACTCAGGACTGCCTTATCGGGACTCAGCACTTAAACTATATGCAACGTAAAACTAAAATCGTCGCCACCCTTGGCCCCGCCTCCAGCGATCAGGAAGTGCTCAACCGCATGTTGCAGGCCGGGGTGGATGTCGTCCGCTTGAATTTTTCCCACGGCAAGCCCGAGGATCATATCCAGCTGGCCGAAACGGTGCGCGCATTGGCGCGTGCCCGCGGCAAGACGGTCGGCGTTCTGGTCGACCTGCAGGGGCCGAAGATTCGCATCGGCAAATTCGAGCATGGCAAAGTCACCCTGAATAACGGCGACAGCTTCATTCTCGACAGCGACTGCGAACTGGGCAACCAGGAGCGCGTCGGCCTCGATTACAAAGAGCTGCCCCGCGACGTCAGCCGCGGCACCACCCTGCTGCTGGACGACGGCCGCATCGTGATGTGGGTGGAAGAAGTGCGTGGCAATGAAATTTCCTGCACCGTGAAGCAGGGCGGCGTGCTGTCCAACAACAAGGGTATCAACCGCCAGGGCGGCGGGCTCTCTGCTTCGGCACTGACCGAGAAAGACAAGGAAGACATCAAGACCGCCGTTGCGCTCAAGGCCGATTATTTGGCGGTATCCTTCCCGCGCGACGGCGCCGACATGCAGCTGGCGCGCAAGCTGATGCTGGCCGCTGGCGGCAAGAGCATGCTGGTGGCAAAGATCGAGCGCGCCGAGGCGATTACCAACCTGGACGAAATCCTCGACGCCTCGGACGCCATCATGGTGGCGCGCGGCGATCTCGGCGTGGAAGTCGGCGATGCCGCAGTGCCCGCCTTGCAGAAGCGCATGATCCGCAAGGCGCGGGAAAAGAACAAGCTCGCCATCACCGCCACCCAGATGATGGAATCCATGATCAGCAGCCCGATCCCGACGCGTGCGGAAGTTTCCGACGTGGCCAACGCGGTGATCGACGGCACCGATGCAGTGATGCTGTCGGCCGAAACCGCTGCCGGACAATACCCGGTCGAGGCGGTGGCGGCCATGGACCGGGTGTGCATCGCGGCGGAAAAGGAATACGAGACCGGCTTCAGCAAGCGTCGCCTGAGCATGCAGTTCAACCGGGTGGACGAATCCATCGCCATGTCGACCATGTACACCGCCTACCATTTGCAGGTCAAGGCCATCGCCGCCCTGACCGAATCCGGCTCGACCGCCCTGTGGATGTCGCGGGTCAATCCCGATGTACCGATCTATGCGCTCACCCCCGATGTGGCCACGCGCCGCAAGCTCACCCTGTTCCGCGGCGTTTACCCGGTCAACTTCAAGCCCGCCACGCAGGAGCGCGAGCAGGTGCTGCACGAGGCCGAAGATGAATTGCGTCGCCGCGGCGCGGTGAGGGACGGGGACCTGATCATCCTCACCATCGGCGAACCGATCGGCAAATCCGGCGGCACCAACACCATGAAAATCGTCAAAGTGGGCGAGAGCCGGAAAACAACCAACCAGTAGCGTACCGATTAACCCAGAAGCACATTTATATTACTTACTAGCAGGAGGCATTATGGCATTAGTATCCATGCGTCAACTTCTCGATCACGCCGCGGAAAATGGCTACGGTCTGCCGGCGTTCAACGTCAACAACCTGGAGCAAATCCAGGCCATCATGCAGGCTGCCGACGAGTGCAATAGCCCGGTGATCATGCAGGGCTCCGCCGGCGCGCGCAAATACGCCGGCGAAGCGTTCCTGCGCCACCTGATCGAGGCCGCCATCGAAGCCTACCCGCACATTCCAGTCGTCATGCACCAGGATCACGGCGCTTCCCCGGCCGTGTGCATCAACGCCATCCGCTCCGGCTTCTCCAGCGTGATGATGGACGGCTCCCTGCACGAAGACGGCAAGACCCCGTCCAGCTTCGAATACAACGTCGAGGTGACGCGCAAGGTAGTGGAAATGTCCCATGCTGTCGGCGTTTCAGTCGAAGGCGAGCTGGGCTGCCTGGGCTCCCTCGAATCCGGCCATGGCGAGAAGGAAGACGGCCACGGCGCGGAAGGGGTGCTGACCATGGATCAACTGCTGACCGATCCCAATGAAGCCGCAGAATTTGTCAAAGCCACTGGCGTGGATGCCCTGGCCATCGCCATCGGCACTTCCCACGGCGCCTACAAGTTCACCCGTCCGCCCACCGGCGACGTGCTGGCAATTTCCCGCATCAAGGAAATCCACGCCCGCATCCCCAACACCCACCTGGTGATGCACGGCTCCTCCTCGGTGCCGCAGGAATGGCTCAAGATCATCAACGATTACGGCGGCACCATGGGCCAGACCTACGGCGTGCCCGTCGAGGAAATTGTCGAGGGCATCAAGCACGGCGTGCGCAAGGTAAACATCGACACCGACCTGCGCATGGCCTCCACCGGCTCGATCCGCAAGTACCTGGCGGAAAACACCAAGGATTTCGATCCGCGCAAATTCTACGCTGCCGCCACCAAGGCCATGAAGGAAATCTGCAAGGCACGCTTCGAAGCCTTCGGTTCCGCCGGTCAGGCCGACAAGATCAAACCGATCATGCTCGACCGCATTGCCACCATGTACACCAAGGGCGAACTGAAAGCCGTGGTTAAGTAAGCGTTTTACTTCTCGCAAAAAAGGCGGCTTCGGCCGCCTTTTTTATGGCTTTACCGTTTGCATCACCTGCGCCGCCTCTTGCAGCAGAAACGCCTTGAATGCCTGGGCCACGGTTGAAAGCCGCTTGCCCTTGCGGTGCACCACGAACCAGTGGCGCCGGATGGGAAAGGAATCCACATCGAGCACGACCAGACGTTTGGTCTCGAGCTCCAGCGCTACGGTGAGCATGGAAACAATGCCCAGGCCCATGCCGGCTTGCACCGCCTGCTTGATCGCCTCGTCGGTGCTCATTTCCATGCCGGTTGAGAGCTTCAGGTTATGCTGGACAAAAAACCGCTCCATCGCACTGCGCGTACCCGACCCCTGCTCGCGCACGATGAAGGTTTCCTGTGCCAGCCGGGGTAGCTGGATGTTTCGCTCGCGCGCCAGAGGATGGCTCGGCGGGGCGATCACCACCAGGGGATTTTCCATGAAGGGCTCGGCATCGATGTCCAGGCCATCCGGCGGCAACCCCATCACACCCAGGTCCATCTCGTTATGGGCAAGCTGGTTGATCAGCACCTCGCGGTTGACCACGTTCAGGCTCAACGTGACGTTCTGGTTGCGCTGGCAAAACAGGGCCAGGAGCTGCGGCGCGAAATAATTCGCAGTGCTGACCACGGAAATGTTCAGCTTGCCGCGCTTCAGGCCCTTCATCTCGCCCAGCACCGCCTCCGCCTCGGCCAGCTGCTGTGCGATGCTGCGGCTGTAGTGGTAGACCTCTTTGCCGGCATCGGTAAGAAATATTTTCTTGCCGATCTGCTCAAACAGGGGCAAGCCCACATTCTCCTCGAGCTGCTTGATTTGCATGGAAACCGCGGGCTGGGTCAGATGCAGTTCCTCGGCCGCGCGGGAAAAGCTGAGATGGCGGGCAACGGCCTCGAATACCTGGAGCTGGCGTAAAGTGACGTGTAGCATGGCTGAGCGATAATCCTGGAGAAAGCTTTTAACCTATAAAAAACGATTAACCACGAATTTACACGAATGAAACACGAATGTTCACGAATAATCAGTTAGTTAGCATGGGCAGCCTGATTCACCTGTTTGGCGACACGATGATTGTCTCTAACCATTCGTGTCGCCTGGAGGCGCCTACTTTTGGTTATTCGTGAACATTCGTGTCATTCGTGGTGTATACCGTTTTAACGATAATATTTACTTATGTTTTTTTGAATAATGTATTGCTTATCTTATGCCCGTTCATTCCGAAATGGAACAACCTGACGGTTTTCCAGTAAAATCCCAGGTTTAGCGTAAACCACGAAGGAAGCAATGTGACCGCCCCCCTTTTCAATTCCAGCATCAACAGCCTGCCCCTGCTCAACCGCGGCAAAGTGCGCGACATTTACGCAGTGGACGACGAACACCTGCTGATCGTCACCACCGACCGTCTGTCCGCCTTTGACGTGGTGCTGCCCACCCCGATTCCCGGCAAGGGGGAGGTACTGACCCGGATTTCCGATTTCTGGTTCGCCAAGCTCGGCCATATCCTGCCCAACCAGCTAACCGGCGTCGCGCCGGAATCGGTGGTGGCGCCCGAAGAACGCGATCAGGTAATGGGCAGAGCGAGCGTGGTGCGCCGTCTCAAACCGCTGCCGATCGAAGCCATCGTGCGTGGTTACCTGGTTGGCTCGGGCTGGAAAGAATACAAAGCCCAGGGCAGCGTGTGCGGCATCCCCCTGCCCGCCGGCCTGAGAGAAGCCGACAAGCTGCCGCAGCCGCTTTTCACCCCGTCGACCAAGGCCGAAGTGGGCGCTCACGACGAGAACATCAGCCTGGAAAAGGCCGAAGTGCTGCTCGGCACGGCGCTTGCCGCCGAAGTGCGCGACGCCGCCATTGCCCTGTACAAGGAAGCGGCGGAGTATGCGCTCACCAAGGGCATCATCATCGCCGACACCAAGTTCGAATTCGGCCAGGACGACACCGGCAAGCTGTACTTGATCGACGAAGCGCTGACGCCGGACTCCTCCCGCTTCTGGCCGGCCGACCAGTATGCGCCCGGCGCCAACCCTCCCAGCTTCGACAAGCAGTATGTGCGCGACTGGCTGGAGAGCATCAACTGGAACAAGAAGCCCCCCGCGCCCGAGCTGCCTGCTGAAGTAGCCGCCAGGACCGGCGAGAAATACCGCGAGGCACTGTCCCGGTTAACTGCCGATAAGTCATAAGTATTTACTAATCGTTATCATAATAATTATTTAATATTATTTATGGTAGATCATTCGTATAGTGGTATCCAGTAGCTCATTCATTAACGGATTTTTGCGAAGGAACATTCATGGATCAATCGAATCGTTACGCCGATCTGAGTCTGAAAGAAGAAGACCTGATCAAGGGTGACAAGCACATACTCGTTGCTTATCACATGCAGCCAGCCACTGGCTATGGGTACCTGGAAGTAGCGGCACACATTGCCGCCGAATCCTCCACCGGTACCAACGTGGAAGTTTCCACCACAGACGACTTCACCAAGGGCGTGGACGCACTGGTGTACGAGATCGACGAAGCCAAGGGTGTGATGAAGGTCGCTTACCCGAATGACCTGTTCGACCGCAACGTGACCGACGGCCGCGCCATGCTGGTGTCGTTCCTGACGCTGGCGATCGGCAACAACCAGGGCATGGGCGATGTGAAGCATCTGCAGATGCAGGATTTCTATGTGCCCTGGTCCATGTTGCGCTTGTACGACGGTCCGGCCAAAGACATCACCGACCTGTGGGACATCCTGGGTCGCCCCCGCGTCAACGGTGGCTACATCGCCGGCACCATCATCAAGCCCAAACTGGGCCTGCGTCCCGAACCGTTTGCCAAGGCCGCTTACCAGTTCTGGCTGGGTGGCGATTTCATCAAGAACGATGAACCCCAAGGCAACCAGGTATTCTGCCCGACCAAAAAGGTGATCCCGCTGGTGTATGACGCCATGAAGCGTGCCATGGATGAAACCGGCCAGGCCAAGCTGTTCTCGGCCAACATCACCGCAGACGATCATTACGAAATGCTCGCCCGCGCCGATTTCATTCTGGAAGCCTTTGGCCCGGATGCAAACAAGGTCGCATTCCTGGTAGACGGCTACGTCGGCGGCCCCGGCATGATCACCACCGCCCGTCGTCAGTACCCCGGACAATACCTGCACTATCACCGTGCCGGTCACGGTGCAATCACGTCGCCTTCTGCCGTGCGTGGCTACACCGCGTTTGTGCTGGCCAAGATGTCCCGACTGCAAGGCGCATCCGGCATCCACGTCGGCACCATGGGCTACGGCAAGATGGAAGGCGGCAGGGATGACCGCAACATCGCTTACATGATCGAGCGCGATTCTGCGGACGGCCCTTACTTCCATCAGGAATGGCATGGCATGAAGCCCACCACCCCGATCATTTCCGGCGGCATGAACGCGCTGCGCCTGCCCGGCTTCTTCGAGAACCTGGGCCACGGCAACGTGATCAACACCTCCGGTGGCGGTTCCTACGGCCATATCGACAGCCCGGCGGCCGGAGCGATCTCCCTGCGCCAGTCCTACGAGTGCTGGAAATCCGGTGCCGACCCGATCGAGTTCGCCAAGAGCCACAAGGAATTTGCCCGCGCGTTCGAATCCTTCCCGGGCGATGCCGACAAGATTTTCCCAGGCTGGCGCGACAAGCTGGGCGTGCACAAGTAAGCCCAGGTTTCAAACGATGCAGTAAAAGGCGCCCCCACTTTGCTGGGGGCGTTTTTTTCCAGGGTCAAGAAACCTTTCTTGCCGCGCGGATAAGGAGAAAACCATGCCTATTAAAGACCAGTACAAGGTTCACAAGGAACCGTTTTATCAACAGCAAAGTAACGAGGTGGCGCTCTATGAAGCGGCCTATGCCGCCCGTCTGCCCGTGATGATCAAAGGCCCTACCGGCTGTGGCAAATCGCGCTTTATCGAGTACATGGCGTGGAAACTTGATAAACCACTGATTACCGTAGCCTGTAACGAAGATATGACCGCCTCCGACCTGGTCGGACGCTATGTCCTCGAAGCCAACGGCACTCGCTGGCTGGATGGGCCATTGACCACCGCAGCGCGTATCGGCGCGATCTGCTATCTGGACGAAATCGTCGAAGCGCGCCAGGACACCACCGTGGTAATCCATCCGCTCACCGATCACCGCCGCACCCTGCCGCTCGACAAAAAAGGCGAGCTCCTTGAAGCGCATCCCGATTTCCAGATGGTGATTTCCTACAACCCGGGCTACCAGAACCTGATGAAGGATTTGAAGCAATCGACCAAGCAGCGCTTCACCGCATTCGAGTTCGACTATCCCGATGCCAAGCTGGAAACAAGCATTGTGGCCAAGGAAACCGGCACGGACGAAGCGCTGGCAGCCAAGCTGGTGAAGATCGGCGCCACCGCGCGCAACCTGAAAGGGCACGGCCTGGACGAAGGCATTTCCACCCGCCTATTGGTCTACGCGGCCACCCTGATCAAGGGCGGCGTGGCGCCCCGCGATGCCTGCCGCATGGCACTGGTGCGCCCGATCACCGACGACGCGGACATCCGTGACACGCTGGATCACGCGATTGATGCCACATTTGCTTAAGGCTAACCCACGTGGCTGAAGCTCACACTGAATACGAACACCCCCTGATGAAGAGCTACCGGGAGCAGCTCGACTGCGGCTTCCCGCAGGTGAGTGATGTCTTCGAAGAATGCATGGCCGAGGCTTTGTCAGTGCTGTCCAGAGAGGGTATCGATGCCTATCTGGAGTACGCGCGCTTTCTGTGCAAAATGGGGCGCGGTGTCGAACCGGTGCTGATCTTTCTGGAAAAATGGCCATCGGTTGCCACCACGCTGGGCGAAGCGGCGCTGCCCGCGTTCAAGGATTTCATCCACAAGATGAACAAGTCGCCCAACGGCAAAGCCATTGTGCCCTTCCTGCAATCCCTGGCGGCTATCGCGCGACGGCTGCATTCGCAGGAACAGATGCAGGACTACATGGACCTGGCGCTGGACTTCATGGCGCGCACCACCGGTTCGATTCATGGCATCCACACCACCTTCGCCAGCCCGGGCCTGCCTGAATTTTTTCAGCAAACGCCGTTCCTGCTAAGCCAGGTTTCCATCGCCGGGCTGAAAAACTGGGTGGAATACGGCATCCGCAATTACCACGACCATCCTGAACGCCAGCTCGATTATTTCAGCCTGCAATCGGCGGACAGCCGCGCCATGATGCAGCGGGAACGTCACGGCACGCTGCTGGGCGACAATGAACGCAAGCTGGATATGTATTTGCGTGGGCTGTGGAATGACAGCGCCCATTTCGTGCCGTACTCGCTCAAATTCGACGAGCTGCGCAAGCCGATTCCCTACTATGACAAGCTGGGCATCCGCCTGCCGGACGTCTTCGACGACAGGAACGGCGTAGCAGGCATCGACCGCTACCGAGCCGTGCTCGCGCACATCGTCGGGCACAAGCGCTGGACCACGGCCATCATTGCTGACAACATGAGTCCATTCCAGCGCATGTCGGCCGAGTTCCTGGAAGACTCGCGGGTGGAGCACCTTGCCATGCGCCAGTATCCCGGCCTGCGCCGCATCTTCCTGGCCCTGCACCCGGTGCCAGCCGAAGACGCCTGCGACCCGGAAAAGGAATCGGCCGTGCGCCATCGTCTGGCCATGCTGTCGCGTGCCATTCTGGATACGAATCACCCGTACCAGAATCCCGACATTGTCGAATTCGCCCACCGCTTTCACGCCCTGATGGCACAGGGCGAATCCAGCACGCAGGAAATGGCCGACCTGGCTGTTGCATTCGGTGCCAGAACGCGCCGCCAGAGCGACCAGTTGCCGAAGATCCACTTCCAGGATACCGAGATCGATTACCGCGACGACAACCGTCAAATGTGGAAATTCATCGAGGAAGGCGACGAAGAAGAAGCTTTCGACCAGAATCGCAAAGTCGAACTTGAAGAGGAAAGCCAAGGCCTGCCGCCGCGCCATTATCCGGAATGGGATTACAACAGCCAGTCCTACCGGCCTGACTGGGCAAGCGTTTACGAGGCTTTGCATCCGAGTGGCAACGCGACGGATATCGACAGGCTGCTGGATAAACACAGCGCGCTGGCCAAGCGCCTGAAACGCATGCTGGACTTGCTCAAGCCGCAGGAAAAAGTACGTATCCGCTATCAGGAAGAAGGCAGCGAGCTGGACCTGGATGTTGCGCTACGCTCGCTGATCGATTTCAAAAGCGGCGCTACGCCCGACCCGCGCATCAACATGAGCCACAAGACCAGCGGGCGCGACATCGCCGTCATGCTGCTGCTGGACTTGTCCGAGTCGCTCAACGAAAAAGTGGCCGGCAGCGAGCAGACCATCCTGGAACTCAGCCAGGAAGCCGTGTCATTACTGGCCTGGGCGGTGGATAAACTGGGCGACCCGTTCGCCATCGGCGGCTTCCATTCCAACACCCGGCATGACGTGCGTTATCTGCACATCAAGGGCTACAGCGAACCATGGAATGATGAAGTCAAGGGCCGCCTGGCGGCAATGGAAGCCGGCTACTCCACCCGCATGGGCGCCGCCATGCGCCACGCCGCCCACTACCTGGAAGCGCAGAAGGCGGACAAGAAGCTGATGCTGATCCTCACCGATGGCCAGCCTGCGGACGTGGACACCAAAGATGAACGCCTGCTCATCGAAGACGCTCGCCAGGCAGTCAAGGAACTGGATCAGAAAGGGATCTACCCCTACTGCATCAACCTCGACCCGAAGGCGGATGAATATGTGACCGATATTTTTGGCAAGCGCTACACGGTGATCGACAACATCCAGCGCCTGCCCGAACGCCTGCCGCAACTGTTCATGGCACTGACCAAATAATCACCGGGCGTTGACCTAACGCCGATTGTGGATGATCATATCCTTTATCCTTGAAAAAGCTTTTAACCACGAATTTACACGAATGAAACACGAATGCTCACGAATAATCCGTTAGTTAGCATGGCCAGCCTGATTTACCTGTTTGACGCCAAAAGTAGGTGCCTCTAGGCAACACAATGATTGTCTCTAACTATTCGTGTTTATTCGTGAACATTCGTGTCATTCGTGGTTAATCGCCGTTTTTAAGCTTATCAATCTCAGGACATCCCGATCATGACCAAATACATTGGCATCCTCACCTCCGGCGGCGACAGCCCCGGCCTGAACGCGGCGATCCGCGGGGTCGGCAAGGCGGCCCTGAACCATTACGGCATGCAGATCATCGGCTTCCGTGACGGCTTCCGCGGACTGATGGAAAACCGCATCATGCGCCTGGACGGCGGGGAACTGTCCGATATCCTGACCCGCGGCGGCACCATCCTCGGCACCAGTCGCGACAAGCCGCACCGCATGCCGGTTGGCGGCAAGCTGCTGGACATGACCGATGTCATCGTCGGCAATTATCACGACAACCATCTCGATGCCCTGGTCTGCCTGGGCGGCGGCGGCACGCAGAAAAACGCCCTGCGCCTCAAGGAAAAAGGCCTCAACGTCATCACCCTGCCCAAAACCATCGACAACGACGTTGCCCTCACCGACATCACCTTCGGCTTCGACACCGCGCTGGGCATTGCGACCGACGCGATCGACCGCCTCCACAGCACGGCGCACAGCCATCATCGCATTATCGTGGTGGAGATCATGGGCCACCGGGCCGGCTGGCTGGCTTTGGGCGCAGGCATCGCCGGCGGCGCCGACGTCATTCTGATTCCCGAAATTCCCTACGAGGTGGCAAGCATAGCCGAGGCGATCCGCGAGCGCAGTCGCCGTGGCAAGCCGTTCAGTATCGTTGCCATCGCCGAAGGCGCGATTTCGAAGCAGGAACATGCAGACATGCTGACCGCACAAAAGAAAAAAGCCAACTCGAAACAGAAGTCCGGCAAGAAGGCCGAGGCAGAAGACGCCCCGGAAACCCTGTACGCCGAAAAAACGGTGCGTCTCGCCAAACAGCTCGAACTGCTGACCGGGCTCGAATCCCGCATCACCATCCTCGGGCACCTGCAGCGCGGCGGCATCCCCTCTGCGGCCGACCGTCTGCTTGCCACCCGATTGGGAACAGCCTGCACCGACCTGATTCATCAGGGCCACTATGGCGTCATGGTCGCCGCCAAAGGAGACGGCACCCGGGCCGTAAAACTGGAAGAAGTCGCCGGGAAAGTCAAAACCGTTCCCCCCGACCACCCCTGGGTGCTGAGCGCACGCCACGTCGGCACCAACATGGGCGATTGAACGGGTTACAAATTAGGGGTTTCCCTTATAGCCAGCAACACCGCTTTTGCCGTTTAATGTGTCAATCTTTTGCTCGTCTGCTATGCATTCGGCAAGACCATTAACCCACGGTAAAACAACTTGCCTTCACGCAGGAAAGAGCTTTTATCCGCGACAGACAACCTCCCGATTGGCGGCTGCGTGGCTCGCAAGAACCTGGGCGTCTATTTCTGCCTGTTCGGGGCGTGGTTCCTCCTGGCGAGTTTCGTCATGGCATCTTCGATCGCCAGCGACCTCCGCAGTGCCAAGCTCAGATTCCTCGAGTACGCCAATAGCCTGTATGGCGAAATTGACAACCGCGTACAAACCAATGAGGCAGTACTTGAAGGCATAACCGCATTTCTGGGCGCATCCGGCACCATGAATGACGGCGCGCAAATCTCCCACTATGCACAACAGGTGCGCGCCCGCCACCCCCATATCGCCCAGATCGAGGTGGTAGAAACCGTTGCACGCCAGAATTTGCCGCGCTTCATCGCCAGGAAACGCGCTTCCGGCCTTCCGGAGTTTCAGATACGAAGCTTTTCCTATGATTCCGGCCGCTTTTGGCGAAGCATAGACGACAAGCCCTGGTATTACCCCATCGTGTTCATGGAACCGATGCCGGCTGAATCCAGGGACATCCTGGGCCTGGACATGGATTCGGTTCCCTTCCTGCGCCTGGCCATGAGTGCGTCGGCCCGCCAGGGGCATGCCGTTGCCACCCATCCATTCCGCTTGGTGCAAGGGGATTGGGCCTACGTCATGTTCCGGCCCGTGGCGCCGCTGCACACTGGCGGGGCGAGAGCCGGTGACGAAAAGCGTCTGTTCGCCTCCCTGGTCATCAAAACCCAGGCCATTCTGCCATCCCTCAGAGCCGACTTTCCCGGGCTGCGCTTCAGCCTCTACCACGCCGATTTCCCGGTTCACCAGCCCGAGGGAGAACTGATCCATTTCGAGCGCCGCGGCCGAAGCGCTCTGGAAACCTTCCTTTTCCCCAAACTGCGCTATGAACGCAAACTGGAGGCGGAATCCCAGCCGTTCATCCTGCTGGCAGAACAGCAGTTAGGCTGGGCAGCCATGGATTTTCGCCAGCTGACGGCAATCCTTGCCATGACCCTGCTGTTATTCGGGATTCTGCTCAGATTCGTGCTCTCACACCGTCGCAGTGAACTGGAAAGATGCCAGACTGAGAGCCGGTTTGCCTACCTGGCAACTCACGACGCCCTGACCGGGCTGGCCAACCGCAACCTGTTCATGGATCGCCTCAGGCATGCCATGGCCCGCGCGCACCGATGCGACGCCCGGCTAGCCCTGCTGTTTCTGGACCTGGACAAATTCAAGCAAGTCAACGATACCTACGGTCATGGCGCTGGCGATCAGCTGCTGAAAATGGTCGCGGAACGAATATGCAGCAATGTGCGCGAAGACGACACCGTAGCCCGACTGAGCGGGGATGAATTCGTCGTCATTCTCGAAAGCATCACCACGCATCAAGGTGCCGCAACCGCTGCCGAGCTGATCAAAGGCAAACTGGTTCAGCCCTTCCGCATCAATGGCGAAACGCTCAACATCGACGTCAGTATCGGCACGGCCATCTACCCCGACGACAGCGAAGATATCGAGGATCTGATCAAGATCGCCGACGATGCCATGTACGCGGTAAAAGACAAAGACCGCAGCCTCCCCCTATCCGGCCAGCTCGGCTTTGAAGAACTGACCACCTGCTAGCAGACCTGTCGGTCCTGGAGAATCGAAGCTAAGAGGTCAAGCAGGCAAGCCGCAATGCGGATGCTCGCAAAATCCGTACTCGCTCAGGCGGATTTCCCCGGCCAAACCACCCGAGGGCAAGTGCAGCCGATTTCCTTTAAGTCCGACGGGCTGCCAGGCAAAATCAAGGCTTCGGTACTCGCTTGGCCTGGCCACGGCCTAGGTCTCCAAGCATGGGCAGGGAGGCTACCAGATCCGCGAAGCGTTGCCCCTGCACAACAACGTGAGCGCGTAGCCGCTCGGCTGCAAGCTCGCCATCTTCGGCAAGAATCGCCTCGACAATACCGGCATGTTCCGCGAAAGAGGTGCTCATCCGGTCCCGAACGCGAAGCTGAAGACGCCGATACGGCCTCAATCTCCGGTGCAAGGCTGCGGCTTGCTCTTCCAGGAAGCCGTTATGGCTGGCTGCGTAGATCAAATGATGAAACTGCTCATTTAGCCGATAGTAGGTATCCGGGTCGTTCGCATCCCGCGCATCTTCGCAAGCCTGGTGCGCTGCCGCGAGAGCCATTTGTTCGGGTTCCGTGATGCGGCGTGCAGCCAGCCGCCCGCACATGGCTTCGAGTTCGGCCATCACCTCGAACATCTCGCACAGCCGATGCGGCCCGATTTCTGCAACGATCGCTCCCCGTCGCGGCCGTATCTCGACCAATCCGACCGAGGACAGCTGGATCAAGGCTTCACGAATCGGCGTCCGCGACACACCCAAACCGCTCGCCAATTCAGTCTCGTCGAGACGCATTCCCGGCGGATAGACACCCGTGACGATGCGCTCCTCGATCAGATCGCCCATCTGCTCCGAGCGCCGTGACGTGCGCTGCTTGCTTTCCATAACTCTCCCGAATGGTTTGCCAAATATGGCGGCATTTATATAGCGATATTGACAACAGATACGCAGACATCCAATATTGCATACATTGTATGTTTTATTGTATACAATTTACCACTCTCATCGTTCCGGGTTTTACGGGCAGGCTCGCGGAGCAAGAATTTCCTCCAAGCCCTTTTTTCGCACCTACATAAAGGAGATTGCTGAATGGACATCACTCGTCGCCGTATTCTGCTCGGTTTAGCCGCCGCACCAACCGTTGCCCTGTTTGGCCGCCACGCCTTTGCGGCGGACCCGGTAAGCCTGAAAATTTCCCACCAGTTCCCCGGCGGCACCATCAATGAAGGCGACTTCCGCGATCGGCTGTGCCGCCGCTTCGCGGCTGAGATCGAAAAACGCACCGCTGGCGCGCTCAAGGGAACCGTCTACGCCGGCTCTTCCCTGATGAAGACCAACGCCCAGTTCAGCGCCTTGCGTAAGGGCGCGCTGGACATGTCGCTGGTGCCGCTTTCCTACGCCGGCGGCGAAGTCCCCGAAACCAATATCGGCCTGATGCCCGGTGTCGTCACCTCTTACGAGCAGGGCATGTCCTGGAAGAACGCCGAAGTCGGCAAGGCGCTGTCCGATGTGCTCGCCGACAAGGGGGTGATGATCGTGAGCTGGATCTGGCAGGCCGGCGGCGTCGCCAGCCGCACCAAGCCGATTATCGATCCGGAAGATGCCAAGGGCCTGAAGGTGCGCGGCGGCAGCCGGGAGATGGACATGGTGCTGAAGGCGGCCGGAGCAGCAGTGCTGACGCTGCCGTCGAACGAGATCTACGCCGCGATGCAGACCGGCGCCCTCGATGCCGCGATGACCTCATCCACCAGCCTGATCTCCTTCCGTCTCGAGGAAGTTGCAAAACAACTGACCACGGGCCGCGGCAAGACCTACTGGTTCATGTTCGAGCCGCTTATGATCTCGCGTGCGATATTCGAGCGGCTGCCGAAGGCCCAGCAGGACGTGATCATGACGGTCGGCGCCGAAATGGAGAAATTCGCGGTGGAGCAGGCCAAGGCGGACGACCAGGCGGTGGCGGCGGTGTATCAGAAGGCCGGCGGCAAAGCCTATGACATGTCGGACGCGTCCGTCAAAAAATGGCAGGCGATCGCCCGCGACACGGCCTGGAAGGACTTCGCGGCGAAGAGCGAAAGCTGCGCGCGCATCCTCAGGCTGGCTGAGAAAACACTATGAGTCACGGCTTTGAGCTTGAAGGCCAGGAGGCTCCGCCGACGCCACTGCTCGACGGCCCCCTGGGGCATCTGGTCAGACTGCAGGCGAAGGTGAACAACGGTGTGCTGGTGCTGTCCATGCTCGCCCTCCTTGCCGCCTGCGCCATCCTCACCGGCAGCGTTTTCCTGCGCTATTTCCTCAAGGTGCCGACCGACTGGCAGGACGAGATGTCGGTTTTCCTGCTGGTCGGCGCGGTCTTTATGTGCGGCGCCTACGTGCAATCGCAGCGCGGCCATATCGGCATCGAGGCCCTGGCGGGATTTTTCTCGCCGGCGGCCAATCGGCTGCGCCTGCTGTTCTGTGATGCCGCCTCCTTCGCCTTCTGCGCGTTCTTTTCCTGGAAGTCCTGGAGCATGCTGCATGAGGCCTTCGTCGAGGGCCAGACCACATCCTCCTCCTGGGCGCCGCCGCTGTGGATTCCCTACGGACTCATGGCGACCGGAATGACGCTGTTGTCCCTGCAGATTCTGCTGCAGATCATCATCAGTCTAACCACCAAAGGAGCAAGCAAGTGAGCGTCGGCGTCATTGGGATACTCTACGGGCTCGGAACCCTGCTATTGATGTTCTCGGGCATGCCGATTGCGTTTGCCCTCGGTGGCATCGCCGTCATCTTCATGCTCATTTTCATGCCGGGTGCGTCGCTCGATACGATCACGCTGAACGTCTATGAGGAAATGGCCAACATCACGTTGCTGTCTATCCCCCTCTTCATTCTCAAGGGCGCCGCGATCGGCAAGTCGCGCGCCGGCGCCGATCTCTACCTGGCCATTCACGCCTGGATGCACAAGATCCCGGGCGGCCTGGGCATCGCCAACGTCTTCGCCAGCGCGCTGTTTGCGGCGATGTCAGGCTCCAGCCCGGCCACCTGCTCGGCGATCGGCAGCGCCGGCATCCCCGAGATGCGCTCCCGCGGTTATTCGCCCCGCTTCGCCGCGGGCATCATCGCGGCCGGCGGCACCCTCGGCATCCTTCTGCCGCCGTCCATCGTCATGATCCTGTTCGCCGTCGCCGCCGAGCAATCGCTGGGCAGGCTGTTCCTCGCCGGCATCGGCCCGGGCATTCTGCTGGTGGTGCTGTTCTCCGCCTATGCCGCATTTCGCTACAAGAAAGAGTACCAGGAAGCGCTCGACATCTGGAAACAGGGTGGCGAAAAATCGGCTTATCTGGACGCGATGGAACTCACGCTCTACGACAAGACCCGGCTGCTACCGCGCGTGATCCCCTTCGTGACCCTGCTGATCGGCGTCATGGTCGTGCTTTATGGCGGCTACGCCACACCTTCCGAAACCGCCGGCCTGGGGGGGCTGCTGGCGCTATTCCTGATCGCGGTCATTTACAAGGTGTGGCGGCCGTCGCAGCTCAGCCCCATCCTGGCCAGCACCCTCAAGGAGTCGACCATGCTGATGTTCATCATCGGCATGTCGCTGCTCTTCTCCTATGTCATGAGCTATTTGCACATCAGCCAGTCCGCGGCGGAATCCATCGTCGTCATGAGCCTGTCGAAATGGGCGCTGCTGAGCGTGATCCTGCTGCTGGTGGTGGTGCTCGGCTTCTTTCTGCCGCCGGTATCGATCATCCTGATGACGGCGCCCATCATCCTGCCGCCGCTCAAGGCCGCCGGCTTTGACCTGATCTGGTTCGGCGTGGTCATGACCATCGTCATGGAAATGGGGCTGATCCACCCGCCGGTCGGGCTCAATATCTTCGTCATCAAGAACATCGCGCCCGACATTCCTCTGCGGGACATCATCTGGGGGGTGGTCCCCTTCGTCGGCCTGATGGTGCTTGCGGTTCTGCTGATCTGCCTCTTTCCAGGTATCGCCACCGGACTGCCGGACGCGGTGTTTGGCGTCAGCGGCAAATGATCCTAAAAAACACTTGAACCGCAAAGGCGCAAAGAGCGCAAAGGAAAAACAATGTGTTATCGGAATCTCCCCAGTCACCCTTAGGTGAATACCAGATAGATTTTATGTTCTTATTTTCTTTGCGCCTTCGCGCCTTTGCGGTTAATGAACTGCAGTTTTTAGGATGATCCAAGCTCCATGCCGAAGGATGCCATGAACGCCCCTGCCACTCCCCCCGGGCGCTGGGACAATCTGGCACGCAGCCGGGCCGTGCGCCTCGCGCGCGCCGCAAGTTTCGCTGCCGGACGCCTGGTTTCTGCCGACCACATCGTGGCGCTGCTCGAGGCCGTGATCGAACCGGGCGACCGCGTCTGCATCGAGGGCAACAACCAGAAACAGGCGGACTTCCTCGCCCGCAGCCTGGTCAAGACCGATCCCGCCCGTTTGCGCGACCTGCACCTGGTGCAGTCGGTGCTTGCGCTGCCGGAGCACATCGACCTGATCGAACGCGGCCAGGTGAGCCGCATCGACTTCTCCTTCTCCGGCCCGCAGGCAGGACGCCTGGCGCGCCTGGTCGAAAGCGGGAAAATCACCATCGGCGCGATCCACACCTACCTCGAACTGTTCGCCCGCTATTTCGTCGACCTGACGCCGCGCGTCGCGCTCATCGCGGCCCAGGCAGCCGACCGCGAGGGCAACCTCTACACTGGCCCCAACACCGAGGACACGCCGGCCATCGTCGAGGCGACGGCCTTCAAGGGCGGCATCGTCATCGCCCAGGTCAACGAAATCGTGGACAAGCTGCCGCGCGTCGACATCCCCGCCGACTGGGTGAACTTCGTCGTCCAGGCCCCGACGCCCCACTACATCGAGCCGCTGTTCACGCGCGACCCCGCCCTGATCACCGAGATCCAGGTGCTGATGGGGATGATCGCGATCAAGGGCCTGTATGCCGAGTACGGCATCACGCGCCTGAACCACGGCATCGGTTTTGACACGGCGGCGATCGAATTGCTCCTGCCCACCTATGCCGCCGAACTCGGCCTGAAGGGTAAAATCTGCACCCATTGGGCGCTGAACCCCCATCCGACGCTGATTCCCGCCATCGAGGCCGGTTTCGTCGAATCGGTGCATTCCTTCGGCTCCGAAGTCGGCATGGAGCGCTACACGGCAGCGCGGCCGGATATTTTCTTCGTCGGCCAGGATGGTTCGATGCGCTCCAACCGTGCCTTCTGCCAGGCAGCCGGCCATTACGCCTGCGACCTGTTCATCGGCTCGACCTTGCAAATCGACCTGCAGGGCAACAGTTCGACCGCCACCAAGGGGCGCATCGCCGGCTTCGGCGGCGCGCCCAACATGGGGGCGGACGCGCGCGGGCGTCGCCATGCTTCCCCGGCCTGGCTGCGCGCCGGGCGCGAAGGGCGCGGCAATATTGCCATGCCGCGCGGCCAGAAACTGGTAGTGCAGATCGTCGAGACCTTCCGCGAGCACATGCAGCCGACCTTCGTCGAGCGCCTCGATGCCTGGGATCTGGCGGCGATGGCGAACATGGAGCTGCCGCCGGTGATGATCTACGGCGAGGACCTGACCCACATCATCACCGAGGAAGGCATCGCCAACCTGCTGATGTGCGCGACGCCGCAGGAGCGCGAGCAGGCGATCCGCGGCGTGGCTGGCTACACGCCAGTCGGGATGGCGCGCGATCTGCGCATGGTGGAGAACCTGCGCGACCGCGGCATCATCCGCCGCCCGGAAGACCTCGGCATCAGGAAGCGCGACGCCACGCGCGACCTGCTCGCCGCGCGCAGCGTCAAGGATCTGGTGCATGCCTCCGGCGGCCTGTACGACCCGCCGCAGCAATTCCGCAACTGGTAACGGGACAACCGCACATGGAACAATTCACCCTCACCCTGCCGTCATCGGCCCCGCCGCAGGACATCGTTCACGCCGCGATCTGCGGCGTGGTCTCGTCGGGCAATCTGGAAGTGCTGGTCGAGGCCGCCGCGAACCGCGATGCCTGCGAGATCGAGGTCAATACTTCGGCCCACGGCTTCCGCGACATCTGGGAAGCGGTGCTGAAGGACTTCGCCGGCCGCCATGCCGTGGGCGGGCTCAGACTTTCGATCAACGATGCGGGCGCCACACCCGCGGTGGTCAGCCTGCGCCTCGACCAGGCCTTCGAAACCTGCCGCGGCGAAACATCATCCTAGAAACCGCAGTTGACCGCTCCACTAGGTGCATAATGCAATGAGCATAGTAAATTTCTTCACAAATTATGGGGTCACCCCTTTGGTTAAACCGCTACGGGGCGAATTGCACGATTTTTGGGGCGCATTGCGGCGTTACAACTCCTTGGAATGGAACGACCATTCCGCGTCGTTGTGCCTTGCCCTGCACCCCAAAAACCGCACACTCCACCCCGTCCAACTGAGGTTTCTAGGATCATGAACGGCCGGCGCATCAGCTACTTCGAAGCCTCGGCGCGCATGCGGCTGAGCGGCCTGATCGATGCGGATTCCTTTGGCGAGTTCTGCCCACCCGAAATGAGGCAAACCAGCCCTCACCTGGCCCGGCTGGGCGCGCCGCAGGCCTTCGACGACGGCGTCGTGGTCGGCCGCGCCACGCTGGCCGGGCACGCCGTGCTCGTCGCCGCCCAGGAAGGCCGCTTCATCGGCGGCTCCGTCGGCGAAGTGCACGGCGCGAAAATCCGCGGCTTGCTCGACAAGGCCCTGGTCGAGAGACCTGCTGCCGTGCTGCTGCTGGTGGACTCGGGCGGCGTGCGCCTGCACGAAGCCAACGCCGGCCTGATCGCGATCTCCGAAATCATGCGCGCCGTGCTCCAAGTCCAGGCCGCGGGCATCCCGGTGTTCGCCCTCGTCGGCGGCTCGTGCGGGGCGTTCGGCGGCATGGGCATCGTCACCCGACTGTGCGCCGAAGTGGTGATGTCGGAGCAGGGTCGGCTCGGCCTGTCCGGCCCCGAGGTGATCGAAACCGTGCAGGGGGTGGAGGAATTCGACTCCCGCGACCGCGCGCTGGTGTGGCGGATTACCGGCGGCAAGTTGCGGCGCGCGCTGGGCGAGGCGACGCGGCTGGTGGATGACCTCATTCCCGCCTTCCGCGCCGCGGCCGCCGACTTGATCGAACGCTACCAGTCTCATCCGCTCGCGCCGGCCAGCCTCCATGCCCTGCTCGATGAACAAGCGCGGCTGACAACCCGCAGCGAGCGCTTCGCCAGCGCGCGCGACGGACGGGAAATCTGGCAGGCCGCCGGCTTTGCCGACGCGTCCCGGGTGCCCGAATTGACCGTCGAGGAATTCAACCTTCAGCTTGGTGAACCCGCATGAGCGAGCACGCAGTCTTCGACCGGCTGTTCGGAGTTGGCGGCCATAATATCGCCAGCGATGGCCTGTTCCTGCACGGTTCGGCCCAGATCGGCGACCAGAGCGTGTTCGTGATCGGCACCCGCGACCATGCGGCGATCGACGGCCCGCTCGCACTCCGGATCGCCGGCGCGATTCTGCAAGCCGTGCGCGCTGATGCCGGCACCGCGCCGCGCCCTATCCTCTTCATCGCCGACACCCAGGGACAGGCCCTGTCGCGGCACGAGGAACTGCTCGGCCTCAACGGCTACTTCGCCCATGTCGCGCGCTGCGTCGATCTGGCCCGCCGGCAGGGGCACCGCCTGCTGACCGTGATCCACGGCGAGGCGGTCAGCGGCGGCTTCCTTGCCTTCGGCATGCTGGCCGACCGCATCTGCGCGCTGCCCGATGCCCAGGTGCGCGTCATGGACCTGCGTGCGATGTCGCGCGTCACCAAGATCAGCCTGGAACGGCTGGAAGAACTCGCGGGCGAATCGCCGGTGTTCGCGCCCGGCGCCGAGAACTACTGGCGCATGGGCGGAATACACGAGATCTGGTCGGCGGACGACAACTGGCCCGAGCGCCTCGCCGCCGCGCTCGCTAGCGCCACGGACACGGACGACCGCGCCACAATCGGACTGGAGCGCGGCGGACGACAGCTTGCCGCACCTACGGCACAACTCGTGGCAGGCGTATGATCCCAAACGCGCTTCATCGCCACGATCTGGTCTGGCTTGAGCCCGGCGTCGATGCGGGCCGGTTCGCTGCCAGTGCCGAGCATGCCCGCTACGCACGCGACTGGGTGGAACGAGGCTGGCCGCTGGTGGTCGCACGCCAGCCTGAGCCGATTCCAGAACAAGGCGACCTGCTGGCCCTGGGCTTCACGCTGCCCTCTGCGCCGGTACGAAAACGCATTGCGTTGTGTGCCCCTCGTGCCGCAATCGTCCGCCACTCGCGTCCATTGTCGCTGATAGAGGCGATCAATCATGCGCCCCGCAGTTGGCGGGCCGCCATGTTCAGCCTGCAAGCGCTCTGTGCCGAGACCGGCACGGTGGCGCGCGTGTATGGCTCGCTGTCGTCACAGACCTTCACCGGCGCAAGCTATCTCGACCAAGCCAGCGATCTCGACCTGCTGCTGGAATGCAGCGAAGCCACGCCGCACCTGGAACTGCTTGCCGCTCTGGAGACCTTCCCCCGGCTGTCTCCGCGCATCGACGGGGAAATCCTCATGCCGACCGGATGGGCGGTTGCCTGGCGTGAGCTGGCCGTAGCGGTTCGAGCGGGCGCGCCACGGAAAGTGCTCGCCAAATCCGACTGCGCGACCAGACTGATTCCTGTCGACCAACTCTTCAACAACTTCCTTACACTGGCGGCCTAGCATGGAAGCCGTCGCTTGGAGCCCGCCCGCCCCCGATGCCCGGCATCGCGGCTTGCGTGTCGACTGTCGCCGCCTGGACCGGCTGTGCCAGGATGCACTCCAGCACGAAGCCATGGCCTGGCCCAAGCCAGGCCTGGTCACGCCGGTCGACTCGGGCAGCCATAGCGACATGCATATCGGCACCTTCTTCGCCAGCATAGACGCCTTGCAAGGCAGCTTTGCCATGCTCGCGCTCGCCGGGGCGCGCAGCCAGCCCTTCGCCGTACTCCAAGCCATCGGGGTCGAGGCTGAACGGAAAATGCTCCTCGCCACCTGCGGTATCAACACCCATCGCGGCGCCATTTTCAATCTCGGCTTGCTCGCTGCGGCCGCCGGGCGGCAGGAGGCGGACAGCACCCTGGCCGGGCTCAGCTGCGGCGCCGTGGTGGCCAGGGTTTGGGGGGCAGATCTTGCCAGCGCTCGCCGGGATGCCGCGGCATCGCATGGCAACCTCGTGTTTAAGCGGTTCGCTGCGGGCGGAGCCAGAATGGAAGCGGCGACCGGATTCCCGACGGTCTACGGCATCGGCCTGCCGGCCCTCCGCCGCCTTCTCGCCGCCGGGCATGAGCGCGAGACAGCGCTGATCGGCACCCTGCTGACCCTGATGGAGCACCTGCTGGACACCAATCTGTTGTGGCGCGGCGGGGAAGCCGGCCTCGGTTTCGTGCGGCAGGCAGCAGCCGACTTCAACCGCGCAGGCGGAGTGGATGCGCCGGGATGGCGGGACAGGCTGCTTGCCCTGCATCGCGCCTTCGTCGAGCGCAATCTCAGCCCCGGCGGCAGCGCCGACCTGATGGCCGCGAGCTGGGCGGCCCACCAGCTCGAAACTTTTTCATTCGGGGACTAATCGACGTGCGGCTCGCCATCCTCTGTTCCGGGCAGGCTGGCCAGCGCCGCGACATGCTGGACGAGCTTCTTGCGGCGCCCGAATGCGGGATGGTGCGCCAGGCGGCAAGCGAAGTCCTCGGACAGGATATAGCGAAATGGTGGGACGGACTCGGGGAGAAGGAAATTTTCCTCAACGCGAATGCGCAGTTTGCCATCGCCTATTACCAGATCGCGACCTGGACCAGGATTGCCCGGCTATTGCCGGAAATCAGCCTGGTCGCCGGCTACTCCCTGGGAGAACTGATTGCCTACTTTGTCGCCGGAGCGCTCGATGCGGCAGAAACCTTCAAGCTGGTGCGCGAGCGTGCTCGCCTGATGGATGCGGCGGCGGCCGGTAGCGACGGTGGCTGCATGGCGCTGTGGCGCGGCCGGGTCTCTGCCGCCACGCTCGCCGCGCGCGATCGGTCTATCGCCGCCTATGGCCTGGATATCGCCATCAAACGCCGGACCGGCGAAGAAGTGCTGGCCGGACCCAGCGACGCCATCGCGCGCTTTGTCGCCGATCTCCAGGCGGCGAACCCGAACCTGGTGCGATTGCCAGTTACCATTCCCTCCCACACCCATTACCTTGCGGCGGCGGCAGACTCGTTCCGCGAGATCCTGTGCGCAAGCCCGATCGCCCCGCCCCGGGTGACTGTCCTGAGGGCTGTTGACGCGGCACCGGTTCGATCCCGCGACCAGGCGATCGACGCCCTGTCGCGGCAGATCGCCACGACCATCCGGTGGGACAGGTGCATGGATGCGCTGGCGGAATTCGGCATCGATGCCGTGATCGAACTCGGACCGGGAAACGATCTGGCGCGCTTGCTCGAAGCGGAACACCCGCAAATAGCGGCGCGCGCCGTCGACGACTTCGGGGATTACCGGGCGCTGGCGGACTGGCTGGGTTAGCCAGCGAAGCCGGCGAACAAGAGCAACTGCGTATAATCCCAGAAAAAGCATTTGAACCGCAAAGGCGCAAAGAACGCAAAGGAAAAACAATGTCTTATCGGAATCTGCCAGCCACCAGACAAGTGAATACCAGATGGATTTTATTCCTTGTTTTCTTTGCGCCTTCGCGCCTTTGCGGTTAATGAACTGCGGTTTTTAGGCTAATCCACACAAGGGAATTTTTTGATGATCGGCTGGGAATTCATTCTGCTTTATCTTGCCGCCGGCAGCATCGCCGGATTCCTGGCCGGACTGCTGGGCGTGGGCGGCGGGGTCGTGATCGTGCCGATACTGATGTTCATCTTCGCCGCCCAGCATTTTTCGCCGGACTACATGATGCATCTGGCGATCGGCACCTCGCTTGCCAGCATCATGTTTACCTCGGTGTCCAGCCTGCGTGCGCACCACGCGCATGGCGCGGTCAACTGGAGCATCGTGAAGCGCATCACGCCGGGCATCCTGCTCGGCACTCTGGCCGGCACGTTTCTGGTGGCGAAACTTCCGGCGGGCTTGCTCAAGGGCTTCTTTATCGTGTTCCTCTTCTACGTGGCGACGCAGCTGCTGCTCAACTTCAAACCCAAGCCGGCGCGCCAGCTTCCCGGCACGGGCGGGATGTTCGTCGCGGGCGGGATCATCGGCCTGGTTTCAAGCTTTGTCGGCATCGGCGGCGGCGCCTTGTCCGTGCCCTTCATGACCTGGAGCAACGTCAAGATGCATAACGCCATCGGCACCTCGGCCGCGATCGGATTTCCCATCGCTGTCGCCGGAACCATCGGCTACCTTCTCAACGGCTTGCCGATTAAAAATCTGCCGGACTGGAGTCTCGGTTTCGTCCACCTGCCCTCCCTCGCCGGGCTGGTAGTGGCCAGCATGCTCATCGCCCCGTTCGGGGCCAGGGCTGCCCACAAGCTGCCGGTGGCGACACTCAAGAAAATCTTCGCGGTGTTCCTCTACATTATCGGCACAAAGATGCTGCTAAATTCGATTCACTGATTTCTACAGCAGCGACAGAATGAATTCCCACTCGCGCGGGTCCACCGGCGTGATCGACAGCCGGTTGCCCTTCTGCAGGGTGCGCAGCCGTTCCAGTTCCGGGTGGTTGCGCAGCTCTTTCAGGCTGACCAGCCGGGTCTTCTTCACAAGTTTGACGTCTACGTTGAACCAGCGCGGCGTCTCCGGCGTTGCCTTGGGGTCGAAGTATTTGTTCTTCGGGTCGAACTGGGTCTGGTCCGGGTAGGCCAGCCGGCTCACCTCGGCCAACCCGGCGATACCCGGCTCGGCACAGTTGGAGTGATAAAAAAGAACGCGGTCGCCCACTTTCATCTGATCGCGCATGAAATTACGCGCCTGATAGTTGCGCACGCCGTACCAGTCCACGGTTTGGCCGGGTAACGCGGCAAGGTCGTCGATACTGCAATCGGTAGGTTCGGATTTCATCAGCCAGTAACGCATGTTTGCCCTTTTTTCTTCGCCCAATAGATTTTTCGCTCGGTAATCACCGCATCCAGGTGCATGTCCCAAGGGTCGGAGGGAATCTCGTCAGCCTTCTGGCATTCGTAGCCGACGCCGACCAACAGCGGCTTGCGCCAAACCTTGCGGCGCCGCAGATAGGCCAGGCTGGCATCGTAGAAACCACCGCCCATGCCGAGACGATGGCAGTCCTCGTCAAAACCAACCAGAGGGACGAACAGCAGATCGAGCTGCCAGGCGCGCACCGGACGCGGCGTCCAATGCTCGTGAATACCGAAGCGGTTAAGATACCAGCGTGGAAGCGGCGTCAGCCGACTGAAGCCGAGCCGCCGCTGAAAGCGCTGCGGCACGATCGGCAAGAAACACGCCTTGCCCAACCACAAGGCGTGGTTGAGCAAAGGCATCAGGTTCATTTCTTCATGGGTCGGGGAATAGAAGCCGATACGCCGGCAACTGAGCAACAGATTCTGGGCTAGGGCTACCCGCTTCAATCCGTCAGCGGCATGCCGGCGCTGCTGAGCGGAAAGCGCTCGGCGTGCCCGGCGCAACGACGTGCGCAGCTGCTTCTTGTTCATGGTATTAGTAATCCGTTCCACCAAACCGAAGACATGAAACGGCGTCTTTTTCCGCCATGCGTCGTTGCATCCCCTTGCCGTATACCCCATACGGCGGCGAGTCTGCGCCTAGCCTGACGAAAAAATCCATCCGTTTCATTTGTCCCCGTTTTGGTGGAACGGACTACTGGGAGAAATCGGATGGGAAGAAATAAAGCCCCCGCGAATGCCGTCAAGACCAGCATCTTGAACCTAAGGTTCAAGGTGGTCGCAGCCTGAGCACATCAGGCACATCCGGGAAGGGACGCGCACAACAGCACTCGGTACAGCCGCAACCAGACTATGCGAATCGGTCAAAGAATATATAGCCTTAACGAACACCGCAGGGAGCAAACTCGAAAAACGATGCGACAAACGAGAAGCTAGAACAACTCGTCCTGATCGGCCATTGCCTGATCGATCTGCGCCTGCATGGAAGCTATTCTACGCTTGTACTCGCCGATGTCAAAACTGCCGGCCAGACGGGTGCCCAGGAATTCGTGGGCGATATTCAGCGCCGCCATGATGGCAATGCGCTCGACGCCGACGACCTTGCCGGCATCGCGGATCTCGCGCATTTTCTTGTCGAGGTAGGTGACCGAATCGAGTAGCGCCTGTTGCTCGTCTTCCGGGCAGGCGACGCGGAATTCGCGCCCCATGATGGTTACATCCAGACCCTTGGCGTCCACGCTCATCCTAGAAACCTCAGTTGGACGGGGTGGAGTGTGCGATTTTTGCGAGTTTTCGCCTGACGGCGAAATACCTGCTTACCCCAATTGGGGTGCAGGGCAAGGCACAACGACGAGGAATGGTCGCTCCATTCCAAGGAGTTGTAACGCCGCCATGCGCCGCAAAAACCGTGCAATCCACCCCGTAGCGGACTCACCAACCGGGCGAAACGGTAAATCATGAAGAAGTATATTGGAATCACGGTGTCGCCTAGGGCGCCTACTTTTGGTAAATATCCAGTCGAGCGGTCAACTGAGGTTTCTAGGATCATGCTTCATCCTCCGGGATCTGATCAAGCAACGCCTCAAGCCGGTCTTTGGCGCCGGTCATTTTTTCCGTCATGAGCTTGTTTTCATTTTGCGCATTGGCCAACTGCTGCCGCAGGTACGCGTTTTCCATGCGCAAGCGTGCACATAACTGCACCAATTGCGCAATTTTGTCTTCCAGATCCTTCAGTTCCGCTTCCATAGTCACACTATAATTGGAAAAATCCCGCTTAGTCAACTGGTAACAGTGCGTTTTAAAAGTGTTTTAACAGATTTAAAACGCGCATCAGGCAAAAAACCGGTTTAGTTTGCTCCAGTCCAGATGCTTCTCCACCGCGTCCGCCATGCGCTCTATCCCCGCTTCGCGCAGGGCTTCGTAATCCAGTGTCGCGGGCGCCTCCAGCCCGGCCCAGCGCAGCAATGCGTCGCACGCCTCCTTGCGGTCGAACAGGCCATGCACATAGGTGCCGAGGATATGTCCGTCCGCCGAAATCGCTCCTTCATCCCCGTTTTCCAGCCGCGCCGCGGGCCGGAACAGGGCGGGGCCCACGCTCATGCCGGCGTGAATTTCGTAGCCGCTCACCCGCGCATCAGCCAGCACTAACTTTCCGCTGACGCGGTGCAATTGTTTTTCCTGCTTCAGCTCGGTCTCCATCTCCAGCAGGCCCAAGCCAGCACTTTCGCCCGCCCCGGCCTCCAGCCCCAAAGGATCGCAAATGCGCTGGCCCAGCATCTGGAACCCCCCGCAGATGCCGATAAGCCGTCCGCCGTAGCGTAAATGCCTGTGTACACCCCCCTCCCAGCCATTCTCCCGTAGCCAGTCAAGGTCGCCGCGCACATTCTTGCTCCCTGGCAGGATGATGAGATCGGCGGAAGGAACGGGCTCGCCCGCTGCGACAAACCGCAGGTCGACATCGGGGTGCAGGCGCAGCGGGTCGAAATCGGTATGGTTGCTGATGCGCGGCAGCAATGGCACGACCACCCGCAGAGGTTGCGCAGCCTGCGCCTCGAACGACAGCTTGCCGAGCCCGTCCTCGGCTTCCAGGTGCAGGCCATGCAGATAGGGTAGCACACCCAGTACCGGCTTGCCGGTGCGCCGCTCGAGCCAGTCCAGGCCGGGCTGCAGCAGGCCGATATCGCCGCGAAAGCGGTTGATGATGAAGCCTTGCACGCGCGCCTGCTCGGACGCTGACAGCAGCTCCAGCGTCCCCACCAGATGGGCGAACACCCCGCCGCGGTCGATATCGGCAATAATCACCACGGGGCAATCCACCGCTTCAGCGAAGCCCATGTTGGCAATATCGTTGTCACGCAGGTTGATCTCGGCCGGGCTTCCCGCCCCTTCCACCACCACGACTTCGTATTCGCCGGCAAGGCGGGCGTGGGATTCCAGAACCGCCGCCAGCAGCTGCGGCTTGAATTCATGGTAGCGGCTTGCATCCATGTTGCCGATGGCCCGGCCATGGACAATCACCTGAGCGCCGACATCGGTATTGGGCTTGAGCAGCACCGGGTTCATGTCGGTATGCGGCTCCAGACCACACGCCTGAGCCTGTACCGCCTGGGCGCGGCCGATCTCGCCGCCGTCCGCCGTCACTGCGCTATTCAGCGCCATGTTCTGCGGCTTGAAGGGGGCGACACGCCTGCCGCGGCGGTAGAGCACCCGGCACAAGCCGGTTACCAGCGCACTCTTGCCGGCATCGGAGGTACAGCCCTGAACCATCAGGGTTTTTGCCGTCATGACAGCCCCCGCAATGCCTGCGCCAGCCTTTGCCACTCCGCTTCCGCACCGGGCAAGCCGAAGCGCAGACCACGCGGCGAATCAAAGCAGCGCACCAGGATTCCCTTTTGTGCAAGACCATCCCGGATAGCAAGCGCACGCTCACATCTCACCCACTGGAACAGTGCCGTACCGCCGTCCGGAAACAGGCCATGGCGCCCCAGCAGTTCATTCAGCCGCATCGAGTCGCGCGCCAGGCGCTGCCGTTCGTCAACTTGCCAGGCTTCGTCCGCCAGGGCCAGGCGCGCGACTTGGCGTGCCGGGGAGGAGACGTGCCAAGGCCCCAACGTTTCATTCAGCCCGACGAGCAATTCCGGCCACGCCAACACGAAGCCCACCCGCGCTCCCGCCAGGCCGAAGAATTTCCCCAGGGAGCGCAACACCACCAGTCCTTCGGCACCGGCATGGGTAGCCAGGCTTTCCTCCGGTGTGGCATCCATGAAGGCCTCGTCCACCACCAGCCAGCCGCCGCGCGCTGCCAGTCGGCGGCGCCATGCCAGCAGCGATTCTGTTGAAATGCGCTCCCCCGTCGGGTTATTCGGGTTGACCAGCACCAGCACATCAAGCCGGTCGAGCACGGCCTCGATTTCGGCAGAGGCAAGCGACTCCACGTGGTGGCCACCTCGGGTCCAAGCCAAGGCGTGCTCGGCATAGGTGGGCGCAAGCAAACCCACCCGGCACGGCGGGCGAAGGCTCGGCAACGCCTGGATTGCCGCCTGGGAACCCGCCACCGCCAGCGCTGAACTACATCCGTAGTAGCGGCAGGCAGCTTCCATCAGACCGTCATCGGGTTCCGGCAGCCGCCGCCAGTATTCCGGCGGGATCTCAGGCACCGGCCAGCCCAACGGGTTGATGCCGGTGGAAAGATCCAGCCAGTCCTCCGGCGGGATGCCGTAGCGCGGCGCCGCCTGCCGGATTTGTCCGCCATGCTCAAGCAAGCGCCCACCCCCCCATAAATGCCAGAACCAGCCACAGCCATACGCCACGCTGCACCAGCGCCGTGGCGCGACCAATATCCGCCGCCGCCGGCTCCCGCCCTTCGCCCAGCGGCGGCCGGGACTCCAGGCGTCCGTGGTACACCGCCGGCCCTCCCAGCTTCACCGTGAGGGCTCCCGCCCCCGCCGCCATTACCGGCCCGGCGTTGGGGCTTTCCCAGTTTGCCGCCTGGCTGCGCCAGCAGCGCCACGCGGTGCCGCTCCTTCCGAGGAGCACATAGGTCAGCGCGGTAAGCCGCGCCGGAATCCAGTTAAGCAGGTCGTCCAGCCGCGCCGCCGCCCAGCCGAAATACCGATAGCGCTCGGTCTTGTAACCCCACATCGCATCCAGGGTGTTGGCGAGGCGGTAGGCCACCACGCCCGGCGCGCCCGCCACAAAGAACCAGAACAGCGCGCCGAACACCGCGTCGCAGCCGTTCTCCAGCACCGACTCCAGCGTTGCGCGGACTACCGCCGTTTCATCCATGTCCATCGTATCGCGGCTCACCATCCGGCTCACGCTCTGGCGCGCCGCATCGAGATCGCCGGCACCCAGGGCACGGCGAACCGCTGCTGCATGCTCGCCAAGGCTGGTTGCACCAATGGCGAGATAGAGCAACGCCGCATCCAGCAGCCAGGCCCAGGAACCCAGGCTGCGATGGGCCAGGAACGCCGCCAAGGCAAAGCCGCCGACCAGCAGCGACACCGCGATCGCGCCCCGTAATCGGCTGGCCTCGTAAAGGCTCGCTTCGACCCGCTGCGCCAGCCGGCCGAACCCGACCAGCGGATGCCAGCGCTGCGGCTCGCCCAGCAGTCGATCCAGCACAACAGCCAGCAGGGCCGTTATCGGCACGACGAAGGGCGCCATCATCACTGACTCAGCGCGAGGGCGACAAGCACCGCAACCTCGGTCAGTTCGACTGCGGCCCCCAGGGTGTCGCCGGTCATGCCGCCCAGTCGCCGCATCATCATCCAGCGCAGCCCCAGCCACGCCACAGCCGCTGCTGCCAACGCCAGCGCGCCGGCCTTCCCGGCGACAAGAGCGCCCGCTGCGACCAGGAGCAACACCAGCACCGCAACCGCCCGCGGCAGATGGGCCGAAATCGCCGACCCCATGCCGCCTGCCCGAACATAAGGCGTGCTCAGCAGCAGCGCGACCAGCGCCGACCTCCCCAGCACCGGAGCAAGCAGCAGCGCGGGCCAGGCGCCAGCAGTGACCAGCGCCGCCAGAGCCGTGAACTTCAGCAGCAGCACGAGCACCAGCGTTGAAACGGCCGCCGGGCCGCTGCGGGGATCCTTCATGATCGTCATGGTCCGCTCCCGGTCGCCATGGCCGCCCACCCAGGCATCGGCGCTGTCGGCCAGTCCGTCCAGGTGCAGGCCGCCGGTGATCAGCGCCCAGGTCGCGGCCAGTAGTGCCGCCTGGAGCAATGGGTCGGCATGGCCGACGAGTTGCTGCAGGCCCGCCAGCAACAACCCGATCAGGAGCCCGACCAGCGGATAGGCGAGTGCCGACCGTCCCCAGTCCGCCGGACCCGGTGCAGCTTTCAGGGAAACGGGGAGGCAGGTAAGGAACTGCAAGGCCAACAGAAATGCCTTCATGTTAAAAACGGAAATTGCTTCACCGCAGAGGCGCGGAGACGCAGAGAAATAAATGAGTTACAACAATTTCTACCCCTCCAAATGGGTGAGGCCGCACAATTCTATAATTCATTGTTTTTCCTCAGCGCCTCTGCGTCTCTGCGGTTCAATTGATTTTTATGGTTCATGGCTGCGAACTGCCGTGGAACAGCAGTTGCGGCAGGGCTTCGCTGCCGCTGCCGAGAACCCGTAGCCGGCTCAGCGCGGCGAACGGCACGTCCAGGCGGAACATGTTCCGGAGGGGGATTTGCAGGGCGTGGCAGAGGATCACGCGGTTCACGCCGCCGTGCCCCACCAGCAGGATTTTCTTGCCGGCGTGGCGGGCCAGCGTGTCGTTCCAGCTCGCCGTCACCCGTGCCGCGAAAGCCTCTAGGCCCTCCCCGCCGGGCGGCGTGTAGCCGGCCGGATCGCGCCACAGCCGGTCGAGGCAGTCGGGATCGCTTTGCATCAGTTCTTCGGGCGTGCGGCCTTCCCACTCGCCGAAGGCGATCTCCTTGAAACGCGCCTCGGTTTCCAGCGGCACACCGGCGCGCGCGGCAAGCTCCGCGGCGAATTCGGCGCAGCGCAGTAGCGGGGAGCTGACCACGACCTGCCACTCGCCCTCGCCCTGGACGGCTGCACGCATCTGCGCCCAGCCCGTTGCGCTCAAGGGATCGTCGGTGTGGCCGCGAAACCGGATACCGCCCGCCGGTTCCCCGTGGCGGATCAGGTCGACGGTAGTCACAATCGGGGTGTCGCTCATTGACCTTCCGACACCCCGGCATCGCCGAAAGTGGCCATTTGCCCATGCAGTGCGGCGGCAAGCCGCAGAATCGGCAGCGCCACCGCCGCGCCGCTGCCCTCGCCCAGACGCATCCCCAGATTCACCAGGGGCCTGGCATCCAGCGCCTGCATCAGATGAACATAGCCCGGTTCGGCCGAGGCATGCCCGTAGAACCACCAGTTTGCCGCATCCGGCCGGATTTTCATCGCCGCCAGTGCCGCCGAGCTGGCGATGAAACCGTCCACCAGAACCGGCAGGCCTGCCTGGGCGCAGGCGATGTAGGCTCCGGCAAGCGCCGCGATCTCGAAACCGCCGACGTGGCGCAACGCTTCGAGCGGAGAAATCATCGCCGCGCGGTGCAGTTCCAGCGATTCGTCGATGATCTGCGCCTTGCGCGTTACCCCTGCCGCGTCCAGGCCCGTGCCCGGCCCGGCGATCTCGGTGGCGGACCGTCCCAGCAGGGCACAGGCCAAGGCGGTGGCGGCGGAGGTATTGGCGATCCCCATCTCGCCGCCGATGAAAAGCTGCGCATCGTCTTTCAGCGCCCGCCCCGCCGCGTCGCGACCGGCCTGCAATGCCGCTGCCAGCTGAGTTTCGTTCATCGCCGGGCCGCGGCGGAAATTGGCGGTGCCGCTGGCCGCCTTTTGCACGACCACGCCGGACAGGGCTTCGCCGTCCCATACGCTGCCCACGTCCACCACTTCCAGGGAGGCTCCCAGGTTGCGTGCCAGCACGCTGATCGCAGCGCCGCCGCGGGCAAAATTGAGGATCATCTGCCCGGTCACCGCTTGGGGAAAGGCCGACACGCCTTCCTCAGCGATGCCGTGATCGGCGGCGAACACCACGATGCGCACCCGCGAAAGCTCGGGCTGCTGGGTGCCCTGCATCCCGGCGAGGCGGATGGCAATGTCTTCAAGATAGCCCAAAGACCCGAGCGGCTTGGTGAGCTGCATCTGGCGCGCCTGCGCCGCCTCCAGCGCCACATTATTCAAAGATGCGGCCGGCATTTCCAGCCATTCAAAACTCATAACGATTTCCCTTTCAAAACCAGTGGCAGCCCCGCGGCCACTAATGTCACCCGGTCGCACAATTGCGCCAGATCCTGATGCAGGCGGCCCGCCTCGTCACAATATCGCCGGGTCAATTCCCCCAGCGGGACGATTCCCATGCCCACCTCGTTGCTCACCAGGATGACCCGGCCAGGCAGGCCGGGCAAGGCATCCAGCAATGCCGCCCGCTCCCGTTGAAACAGCGCCTCGTCGGCAATGATGTTGTTCAGCCACAGGGTCAGGCAGTCCACCAGCAGGCAGCGGCCCGAAGCGGCCGCGTCCTTGAGCGCTGCGGCGAGGTGACGGGGTTCTTCCTCCAAACCCCACCCGGCGGGACGGCGTTCCCGGTGATGGGCGATGCGCCCGGACATTTCGGCATCGCCCGCCGTCGCCGTAGCGATATAGACCACTGCCAACCCGCTTTCTGCGGCGAGGCGCTCGGCCAGGGCGCTCTTGCCCGAGCGGGCGCCGCCGAGGATCAGTTCCTTCATGCCGAATTTCCCCAGCTATCGGAAAACACCATGTCTTCCAGCCGGCGCCCTTGCGTCCATCTCTCCAGTTCCAGCATGGGCGCGGGATAAAACGCTTCGACATGCCCCAGGCAAAGAATGGCGACCGGCTTGCTGCCCGGCGGCATGGCCAGCAGGCTGGCCAGGGCATCGGGATCGAACAGCGATACCCAGCCCAGGCCCAGCCCTTCCGCCCGCGCCGCGAGCCACAGGTTCTGAATGGCGCAGGCCACCGAAGCGAGATCCATCTCCGGCAAAGTACGCCGCCCGAAGATATGACGTTCGCGTCCGTCGGCAAGGGCGGCCACCAGCAGCTCACCGCAGTCCAGGATGCCTTCGACCTTGAGACGCATGAATTCTTCCTGGCGCTCGCCGAGGGCCTCCGCGGTGCGCCGGCGCTCCGCCTCCACCAGGGCATGGATGTGGCGGCGCAAGTCGGCTCGGGTAATGCGGATGAAGCGCCACGGCTGCATCAGCCCGACGCTGGGCGCCCGATGCGCCGCCTCCAGCAGGCGCTGCAGGGTGTCCGGATCAACGGGGTCGGGCCGAAAGTGGCGCATGTCGCGGCGCTCAGCGATGACGCGATAGACCGCGGCCCGGTCGGCCTCGCTGTAGCGGTGATCGTCGTAACTCATGGCAAGAACAACCCCGCCACCGCTGCCGGGTTGGAGGGGAAATAGAAGTGGACATAGGAGGCGGTGAGGCCCTGGTCACGGAACACCGCCTCGGCGGTTGCACCGCCGTTGGGACAACGCCCCCGCGCAACGGGCGCGAGTTTCGTTTCCAGCCGCGAGTGGTGGAAGGTGTGGCCGCGCAGCTCGCCTTCGGGCAATTGAACCGCTTGCAGCGCCAACGCAGTGAGGCGCGGCTGCATGACAGCTTGGCTTGGCAGCAGGCCGACCATCTCTGCGCACCGGCCCTCGGCATCGGTCAGGGTTTCAAGCAGGTAGAGCATTCCACCGCATTCGGCCAGGATAGGGCGGCCTGCCGCGTGGTGGACACGGATGGACTCGCCCATGACGCGATTGGCTTGCAGCGCCTGCAAGTGCAGTTCGGGATAACCGCCGGGCAGGTAGAGGCTGTCGGCCTCCGGCAGGGCAGCGTCATCGAGCGGCGAGAAGAAGCGCAGCTCCGCCCCCAAGGCGCGCAGCACGTCGAGGTTGGCCGGGTAGAGGAAGGAAAAAGCGGCATCCCTGGCGACGGCGATGCGCCGGCCGGCCAGCATGGGGGGAACCTGCGACGCAGGTGACGACGCGAAAGCCACAGCCGGGGGCAGCGCCGCCAGTCCGGTTGCGGCGATCTTCCCGGCCATGAGGTCGATGCGCGTATCGAGGTCGGCGATCTCGTCGGCCTGTACCAGTCCCAGGTGGCGGTCGGGCAGGGTTGCGGCAGGGTCGCGAAAAACCGCGCCGAAGCCGGGCAAATCGGCGGACAGGCTGCCGAGCAGCATGTCGGCGTGGCGAGCGCTGCCCACCCGATTGGCCAGCACCCCGGCGAAGGGCAGCCCGGGACGGTAATGCGCCAGCCCATGCGCGACCGCACCGAAGGTTTGCGCCATGGCCGATCCGTCGATCACCGCCAGCACCGGGATGCCGAACAGTGCAGCCAGATCGGCGCTGGACGGATCCCCGTCGAACAGGCCCATGACGCCCTCGATCAGGATCAGATCGGCTTCCCCGGCCGCATCGAATAGCAGTTGCCGGCAGTGCGCCTCGCCGCCCATCCACAAGTCCAGTTGGTACACGGGGGCGCCTGATGCCCGCTCCAGGATCATGGGGTCGAGAAAGTCCGGGCCGGTCTTGAATATACGCACGCGGCGACCCTGATTGCGGTGCAGCCGCGCCAGGCCGGCAGTCACGGTGGTCTTGCCCTGGCCGGAAGCGGGGGCGCTGATAAATAGGGCCGTACAGCAACGCAACCCCATCACAAATCCACGCCCTTCTGCGCCTTGATCCCCGCGCGGTAGGCGTGTTTCACGTCGGTGATTTCTGACACGGTATCGGCCAGCTCGACCAGCTCCGGCGCAGCACCGCGTCCGGTGACGACGACATGCTGCATAGGCGGACGGGCGGCGATGGCATCCAGCACGGCATCCTGGTCGAGATAGCCGTATGTCAGCAGATAGGTAAGCTCGTCCAGCACCACGAGATCAATCGACGGATCGGCCAGCATGCGCTCTGCGACCTGCCAGCCGCGCCGGGCGGTGGCGATGTCGCGTTCGCGATCCTGGGTGTCCCAGGTGAAACCGTCGCCGAGCACATGCCATTCCACGCCGGGCTGGCGGCGGAAGAAGGCTTCTTCGCCCGTGTCGGTGCGGCTCTTGATGAACTGGGCGACGCCCACTTTCATGCCGTGACCCAGGGCGCGGGCGACCATGCCGAAGGCGGACGAACTCTTGCCCTTGCCGTTGCCGGTGAGCACGAGCAAGAGGCCGCGTTCGACGGTGGCACGGGCGATGTTCGCATCAATCACCGCCTTCTTGCGCGCCATACGGGCGTTGTGGCGGGTATTGATGGCGTCGCTCATGGGTTAACTGAAATGCTGTTCACTTAGACTCTCCCGACCGTTCACCCTGAGCTTGTCGAAGGGTAATTGTGGTTCGACAGGCTCACCACGAACGGCTAAAGTGAACAGCATTGGGGTCAACCGGTGTGTTGCGCATCGCCGCGCAAACTGGCGACACCGACATGAATCACGGCAGCCAGGCCCAGGTAGGTGGCCATGGTCGACAACATGTGAGGGAAATACTTCACCAGGCGCGGGATGAATTCGCCCAGGCTAGGCTCGGCAAACCGACCGGAGAAGAAATAGAATCCTCCGCTGGAGAACAGTTCCGCCAGTGTCGCGCCCGCCAGTGCGCTGCCCAGCAACCACGGCAATGCCGACCAGGACAGGCGGTGATGGCGGGCATAGACGCGGCCGGCCAGGAACAGGGCGCCATAGGCGGGGATGAGGAGCCAGTAAGCAGGCGAAACACAGAAGCTGCTGACCCCGCCCCAGGTGATAGCGACGTAATCAACCAGCACGGCTCCCAGCATCAGGACAGGCGCCACCCAGAATGCGCGCAGATACACGCCGACGAGAAAAAACACCGCCCACGAAGCGTCGGGCAGAGCATGCAGCGTCGCCCAGTGATGGCTACGCGTGAGAGCCATCAACAGGGCGAGTCCGACGCCAATGGTCAGTTGCTGGCGGGAGGTCAGGGATAACATGGCAGACTCCTTGAAATGATACGGTAAAGAACCGTCATTCCATTTTAGCGGGAATGACGGGGCGGTTCAAAACACTTTTACCTGACGGGCTGGTAGCGAACGCCGACAAAAACGTTCACCCCCGGCGTACCATAGCCCTGCGCCAGCTCGTAGGACTTGTCGAACAGGTTGTTGACCCGTGCCTGCAACGACCAGTCCTTGTCCAGGGCGCGGCTGACGGTCAGGTTGAGGAGGCCGTAGCCGCTCATTTTCCGGGTATTTCCCGCGTCAGCATACCGTTCACCCGAGAAGATCAATTCCCCGCCGACATTCCAGTCACCCACAGAGCGGCTGATTTTCAGCGCGCCATGTTCCTTGGAGCGGTTGATCAGCACCTTGCCGGTGACGCCGTCTTCCGGGTTCTGCAGCGTCAGGTTGGCATCGAGATGGAAGCGGCCAATCATGCTTGCCCCGGAAAGGGTAGCACCGCGCAAACTGGCCTGGTTGATGTTGGCCGGAGCCCAGATAAAGGAGCCGGGAGAGACTGGCGCCCAGGCAATCAGGTTGGTGACCTGGTTGTCGAAATACACTGCGCTGAAATGGTGGACGTCCTGGTCATAATGGAGCGAGACTTCCTTGTTGCGCGACTGTTCCGGACGCAGACCGGGATTGCCCGACCCCGGCCAGTAGAGCTCGTTGAAGGTGGGCGCCTTGAAGGCGGTGCCGGCGCTGGCGCCGACGCGCCACTGGGGCGACATCTGGTAGCCATAGCCGAGATAGCCGGTATCATGGTGGCCGAATTGGGAATTGTCGTCGTCGCGCAGGTTGAGCTGGATGCTGTGGCTCCCCATCCGCGCCTGATAGCCGGCAAAGTAGGACTGGATGGTACGTGACTGCACAGTGTAGTCCGTGGTTCCGCTCACCTTCTGTTCCACCCGCTCCACACCCAGGATCGCCGTGCCGGGTCCGGCAACGATGTCGTTCTGCCACAGGAGCTGGTTCTGGTCGGTGTTGAACACGTCCTTGCGGGAACTGTAAGCGTTGGAGTGGTCGGAACCCGTGCCGACCCGTACCAGGCTGTGCCAACTTTCGTTGATGCGGTTCTTGCTGTAGACGTCGAAAGTCGACAGGGTCTGGTCGCTGAAATAGTCCGTGGTCGAGGTGTAGCCGTCGTAATGGCTGCGGCCGGAACTTACGAAACCGTTCACGCCGATCTCGTGGCCCGCGGCCACGGTCTGGGCCAGTTTCAGCGCCAGATTGGTGTTGCGGTAGCCATCCTTGTCCCGGTTCTGGTTGACATAGCCCGGGTTGC
>Ga0307375_10000278_pt1 | contig 68338 bp, 64 predicted proteins | sample TR1MG_FD_202531 | JGI IMG/M metagenome (GOLD analysis project Ga0307375, IMG submission 202531) | Soil microbial communities from Risofladan, Vaasa, Finland - TR-1 | ecosystem: Environmental > Terrestrial > Soil > Coastal area > Acid sulfate soil | place: Finland: Risofladan, Vaasa | collected... | reverse complement strand
TGGTATCTCATTTCGGTTCCCTGCGAAAGAACGCTCCCGCTTCGAGCAAAAAATCCCGCTCCAGCTTCAGCCGTTGGCACTCGCGTCTGAGCTTTACAAGCTCCGCCTGAGCACCCTTCATGGCGTCTACCGTGGTGCCTGACCCTTGGGCCTTGCGATGGTCGGCCATCCACCCGTGTAGCGTTTTGTCGGAAATCCCGAGCTCGCGGGCGATCTGAGTTGCGGGCTTGCCGGTGGTCTCGACCAAGCGCACGGCCTCTCTCTTGAATTCGGGCGTATAGACACGTTTGTGTTCTGTCATTGTCACTCTGCTTTTGCTTGTCATCACACTCTCCATTTTATCTCAATCTTCTGGATCGGAGGTGTCTGAAAAAGTGTAGCAGGGTCACTGGTTAGCCGCCCTTGATCCGGTCAGCGTGCAGAAGGCCTTAGCAAGTCTCAAAGACAACAAGGTCTATACCCCCCTACGCGACGCGGCCGAAGCGCGGTCGCGCGCCGATTGGCTTGTGGGGATGAACCTGACGCGTTGCTACACGCTCAAGAGCAATGGCGCAGGCGTCGTGAGCGTAGGCCGCGTGCAGACGCCAACGCTGGCGCTCGTGGTCAGGCGCGATGCCGAAATAGAGAGTTTCGTCCCAGTTCAGTTCTATGTTCCCGTCACAACGTTTCGCCACGCAAACGGTGACTATAAAGCTGTGTGGAAAGCCCCTGCCGATTTTGTAGGCCTCGATGCTGAAGGTCGCCTTATCAATCTGCCATTCGCCCAGGACATTAGCAACAGCGTGGCCGGCAAGCAGGGCCAGGTCCTGTCGTTCGAGTCGCAAGACGGCCAGGAAGGACCGCCCTTGCCCTTCACCTTGAGCAAGCTCCAGGCGTCCGCGTCCGCAAAGTTTGGCTTGAGTGCGCAAGACACACTAAATTGTGCGCAAGCCCTTTACGAGGTCCACAAACTCACGTCTTACCCACGCACGGATTGCCCGTATTTGCCGGAGAGCCAGCGCGCCGATGCCCGCCTGATTCTGGCGGCCGTCACCCGCGTGAACCCCGCCCTTGCGGGTATCGTGCAGAAGGCGGATCTAAGCCTCAAGTCCGCTGCCTGGAACGACGCCAAGATCGCGGCTCACCATGGGATTATTCCCACGTCCCATGACCAGGTCAGCATCAACGCACTGTCCGATCCCGAGCAAAAGGTGTACGAGCTTATTGTCAGGGCCTACGTCTGTCAGTTTTACCCGCGTCACGCGTTTACCAAGACCGTGACAGTAACGGATGCGGGAGGCCACAAGTGGGAAGCGAAAGGCCGTGTTGTGAAAACGCCTGGTTGGCGTCTTGTCATGCAACCCGACACCAAAGACAAGGACGAGGAAGACAGCCAGACCCTGCCTCTTATGCGGGTCGGTGACTCTGTAGACTGGGTGGACGGCCGCGTCGATCACCGGGTAACGAAGCCGCCGGCGCGCTTTACTGATGGGACTTTGATCGCGGCCATGTCCTCGGTCCATAAGTTAGTAACGGACCCGAAGATCAAAGCCAGGCTCAAGGAAACATCGGGGCTTGGCACCGAGGCGACCCGTGCAAACATCTTGGAAACGCTCTTAAAGAGGGAGTTCCTTGAGCGCAAGGGCAAACAGGTTTTGAGTACAGAGCGTGGCCGTCTCCTGGTAGCCGCCTTGCCGGAGGTCTTGACCGACCCGGGAGTGACGGGCTTGTGGGAAGATGCGCTTTCGGAGGTCGCGGCAGGCACTCGGACCTTACAGGACTTTGAAGAGCGTCAGCGCGCCTTTGTCACTAAGCGCGTTGAGGCCGCAAAGGCGGGCACTGCGCTGGTCCTTCCTGCCGGCACTACCGCGAAGGCCTCCGTATCGAAACCAAAGCGCCGCACCTTTAAGAAGAGGACCGCCAAATGATGGACACCGAGCTCAAACCCGACTCGCGCGCGGCGCGCTTTGTGGGCTTCACAATAACGTCCGCTGCTGGCGTATTGTGGACTGCGCAGCACTTCGGTTTCGTCCCACAGCCCTGGCAGGTGATCCGGTTTCTCTGCAAAGACCTGTGGGGGATAGCCTGGCAGGCCCGCTACCCGGATTATCAATTCGCTTTCAACGGCCACGTGGTTACCCCTGGCTGGCACTGGTTTTCTACATCACTCCATTATGTGGCCGGGTCCTGGAAGTCATCGCTCACCGTGGCAGTCGCCCTTTTTATCGGTGGCATCGTAGCCATAATCATGGATAAGCTGGTCAAGCGGTGGTACGCGCAAACCATGCGTTCGATTAAGTGAGGGTGCCCCTATGAACCTCAAAACCGTAGACTATACTGGCTCAAAAAGTGAGTCGAATATGAATCATATTTTGAGCCAGTTTTTACCACCCCTCGATCTGCCCCGGCAAACCATCAACCGGCTACAAAAAGGCCAGGGTCGGCTGTCTGTTCTGATCGTTGCGTTGGCCGAGGCCGGGTACGATCTCCGACCGACGCCCGAAGCGCTAGCGGCGCGATACGGACAGAGGGAGGCTGCGCGCATGGCGGGGGTTTCCCGCAATACGATAACGGCGCTGGCCCAGGGGCAGGGCACCATCCAAAGCTATCTACAGCTGGCCGCAGCCCTCAAAGTCACGCCTAGAATCGTAAAACGGAAATCCTACGCGGCCTGCCTGTCATCGAGGGACCAAACGTGGCAGACACCCTCGGATCTTCTGGCTACTATTTTATCCGCTGCCAATCGCGAGGCCTTCGATCTGGACCCGTGCTCGCCGCGCATAGACGGGCCGGTACCAGCGCTCGAGTGCTGGACAGAGGCCGGTAATGGTTTGGTGCGCACGTGGTCGGGACTGGTCTTTGTGAACCCACCGTACTCAAGGGCGCTACCTGCCTGGGTCGCCAAGTGCTCACAAGAAGGGGCCGCCGGCGCCGTTGTTATCGGCCTCGTGCCCTCGCGTACGGATACGCGCTGGTGGCACGATTCCGTGGCGGGCCGAGCCGACGTGATCATGCTTAAAGGGCGCCTGCGATTCGGAAACGGCAAAGGCAGTGCGCCGTTTTCGAGTGCGCTGGTTGTCTGGAACGATCCACCACTCGCAAAACAGATAGCGACCGCCCTTCCTGGCGCGTGGCACATTCCATCGCAGAAAACAGCCGCGTAACCTTAAAGGATTGAGAATGAAAGCGGATACTCTGGTAATTGATACCGGTGACGATATTGTGGGTGTCTATTCGGTGGGAGATCGTCAGTTCAAGCCTTATAGAGGTGTGGCGATAGTTGATGCCCTTGCGCGCATCGAGGCCGCCACAGAAATCGTTACCTACAACGGCAACCGTTACGACCTCGATAAGATGGCAAAGTTTGCGCAATCAGCAGGGGTGAGTTTTGCGTTTAAGGGTAAGCACACCGATATGTGCGAGATATGTTGGAGCTCGAGAATCCTTGGTAGTAGCTTGGAGAATACGTTCAGAACGCAGTTTAAGACAGCGCCACCAAGCTTTCCCGATACTTATGAAGGCAATTGCGAATGCGATGTTTATATGACGTATCGACTGTGGGTGGCATGGAAAGACGGAAGCTTGCGGATTCTCGACGGCCAAGCGCGTTAGCCGTGATCCGGGGCACCTAGCTCATCCGTCACAAAAAACGGCCGCGTAGGAAGCCCCAGGAGCGACGATCTCACCCCAAGCTGGCCGTAAGTACCATGTTTTTATTGGCGTCCGCAGCCGCGCGGCCACTGGTTCGATCATCGCCATTTTTCCTCACTGACTGCGCCTTTCCCAATTGCGGTAGATCAGAAAATTGGTACTGTTGATCAGAACTGATAGGGGCAGGGCATGCATCCCCTATTTGTCCTTCGATCTCGCTCGCCAGGAGTGCTATTGCTCACTCCAACCGGTCGTCGTATACAGGATCGTTTTGTGCTTGTTTTTGACCTTCGTACATTTCTTCTTTTTCTTCTTGCCCTGCCTTTTGCAAACCTTTGTGCTGCTGCCCGGTGGAATCGCGGTGACCGTGCGAACGACGGTGCGTTGGGCTCCAGAGGCCGCGCACGCCGGCACGACCGTCGATTGCACTAGGTAGGTGTAAACGCCGTTCTTCCTGCGAGGCTTGGGGATGGTGACAGCAGCCGCGCAGTCTGGTGGAAACGCGGTGGGAGGGGTGACCAAAGCCGCTTTAGTTAGGGGATTTTTCACATAGTTCGTCTCCAACCAATAGACACCGTATTGATCGCCACTCTCGGCGGCTATAAAAGCCTGCGCCCCTCCATTTTGCAGAATCTGCTGGCTGTCGGTCGTGTTGTACAAAAAAGCCATCGCGCTGATCAGCAGCACGCCAATGAGAATTAGAAAGATCAGCGTGACGAGGACAAAGCCGCGCTGACGCCTTACCCCTTTAGTATCCATAAGCGGACAGTGCCCCCTGGATCGTAAGCCGCCCTTGGCTGCTCGCGCCTGTGTAGATAAAGCCATACAGAATGGTCTGTGGCGCGCTCTTGACTGTTTGAAATGGACAGGTCCCGTTGATCCGTGTCACAAAGCCCAGGACCAGGGACCCATTGCGCTGAAGCTGACCGCCCTGATAGCGGTAGGTCACCGTGTTTTGCCCATTGGATTCGCTCAACGTCAGACGGCTGCAGCCCTTGCTGATGGCCATCTGCCACGCATTGCGCGCATCCCACTGCATCCGCCAGACTGCGGGGCCGGCCGCGGCGACCAAATCGGCGCCCTGCGCATCCGCGTCGTAGGCGTCGATTAAGTGCACGATGAGGGGTGCCGCCATGGCCATGAGGATCGCGGTCACCACGATGGCCACGACCATCTCGATGAGCATGAAGCCGCGGCTATTGGATCGCATAGGCATAGTCCTTCAGGACGATAGGCTGACAAGATCCGTTGACGCAGCTGACGGTGACCGTGGCTTGGTATTGCGCGGTCGTCGCATTCCGGACGACCCGTCGTACAATGGTCACTACCTGGTAGGGTGCGAAGGTCAGTGTCACCGTGCCACGGGCAGGGGGTCGTTCCGCCAGTACGGCCTCCATGGCCCCTTGGGCAAGCCACGTCATGGGGGCAATCTGGCTTGCCATCGCATCGCGCCGCGTGACTGCGCCATACATTGAAAGGAATCCCATGCCCAGAATGGCGAGCAACACAATAACCACAATAAGTTCGATCAGGGTCACGCCCTGCGCGTGCCGGCGATCCATCGCTCGCTTCATCGTACTCATGGGCAAGGTCCGTTGGGCTGGCAGCCGTAGATATAGCCGGTACTCCTGACATATACCTTAACGGTTGGCCCGGCACTTGTGATCTGGAAGGTTCTGCCATTATTGGGGAGGCCTTGTTGCTTAAATTTGGTCCCTTGCTGCTGATAGAACTTAGTCGTCTTGCGTGGGCTGATACGGACCCCCGCTGGCAGAGTCACAACGAAGGTCGGGGACTGCAATGTCGGATCGGCCACCGGAGCGCCGTTTTGTGTTATGGAGAAAGTATGGGCGCTAACTGTTAGGGACGTGGTGACATCCTGGTTTTGGGCGAGACTTTCGGCATAACGCGCCGCGGCGAGGAATTTGTCGGCGGTCGTCTGACCCGTAAACCCTGAGGTGCCAATAAACCGCGGAGCCAGAACCGCCGCCAGTATCCCGACAACGATAAGAACGACGACGATCTCAAGCAAGGTATAACCCGAGATCGTCGTCCCACAATTCCTATCCAGGTCGCGCCGGTGACTAAGCCCTAGCCCAGGCGGGGTTACTCTCTCTCTCTCTCTCTCTGAAGCGGCTATCCGACGGTCGTGTGGCATAAGGAAAGGATAGACCCTTATTTTCGTGTAGGTGTGAATGGGAGCTTACCCCATAAGGTCGGATGGTACCAAACCATAGTTCTGTCTCCCCCGGCATCCGCACTCGTTCTCCATTCGTCTCCGTGGTCCTGCAAGCCTCACCCGTCGCCCGGTGCCGCTTGCGCTCGCGACTCCCTTGCAGGTCCCGCGCCAACGATACCCCTGTTGTCACGGTCCCCGCCGGTCGTAGCCCGCTCGCTGACGCGGCCCTCAGTGAGGGCGACGGTTGACGCAAGACGCAGGACCACAAACAGGAGACTCACCATGAAAATGAACAATCGCAAACAGACGCCAGACCACACAAGCCAAGTCAAAGTCGAGGGTTCGGGTCTCAACAATCCGCAGGGGGGTAAGATGGACATTCATCAGCAGATCACCGACCAGATTCTAGCCGCCATGGAACAAGCGCACACGACCGGCCGCCGTCTTTGGGACAGTCAGCCATCCCTTCCCTTGAACCTTTCGACAGGCAAGCCCTACCAAGGCATAAACGTCTTGATCCTTTGGAGCGCCGGCCTTAGCCACGGGTACACCTCCCCCTTTTGGCTGACGTACAAACAAGCGGCCGACATGGGCGGGCAGGTGAAGAAGGGCGAGCACGGCACGCATTGCGTCTTCTATAAGCCTTGGGAATCCGAAGGCACCAACAAGGACACCGGCGAGACGGAGACCACCAAAGGCGCCGTCATTAAGACCTTTACAGCGTTTAATCTCGACCAGATCGACGGCATACAGGCGCCGGCCAAGGAAGAACGCCCCGTCTTTACCGCCATCGAGGCCGCCGAGCGCATCATGGCCGCGAGCCCCGCACCTATCAAGATTGGCGGGACGCAGGCTTGCTATATCCCGAGCCGCGACGAAATCCACTTACCGGCCCGCGACGCTTTCATTAACCCGGAAGCGTTTTACAGCACGGCTATGCACGAAATGACACATAATGCCGTGATCCGGATTATGCCGCATGGCCTCCGCTGCAGACTTGTTTGCCGGGCTTTGGCCATGTGGCACTTCGGCATAATCAGAGCCCTTCGAGGAACGCGAGGAGCTGGTCGTCGGGCTGGAACCGGCCCGTCGGCGTGGCCGGAGCGGCGACACGAGCGAGGGCCTTTTCCTTCAGCCGCATGTCGGCGTGGATGTAGATCTGGGTGGTCGCGATCGACTCGTGTCCGAGCCAGAGGGCGATCACCGCTTGATCAACGCCATGATGAAGCAGGTCCATCGCGGTACTGTGGCGAAGCGTATGGGGTGTGACCCGCTTCGCAGCGAGGCTCGGGCAAGCGCGCGATGCCGTTAGGCAGTGCTTGCGGACCAGATGTTCGAGCGCATCGCGACTCAGCCGCTCGCCCCGGATCGATGGGAACAGCGGCCTACTGTCGCCGGAACGCTGACCGATCCATGCCGCAAGCAGTTTGGTCGTGTCGCGACGGAGCGGCGTGCAGCGCTCTTTTCGGCCCTTACCCATGCAGCGGATGTGCGCACCGCTTCCAAGCACCACATCGCTGCACTGCAAGTTCACCAGCTCGGAGGCCCGCAGTCCTGTCTGGATCGCGAGCAGGAGCAGCGCATGGTCGCGCCGCCCGGCCCATGTCGTGCGATCCGGTGCCGCCAGCAACGCCGCGATCTCTTCAGCGTCGAGGAACGTCACCACGCGTTTTATATAGCGCTTGTTGGGCATCGCCAGGATGCGCTGGCAGTGAAGCAACCGGGTGGGATCAGTCATTGCGACGTAGCGGAAGAACGAGCGGATCGCGGCGAGCCGCGTGTTGCGGCTGCGCGCGCTGTTGCCGCGCGCGCTCTCGACATGGGCCAGGAAATCGGCGACCAGATCGGCGTCGATGTCTTCGACCGTGATCATGACCGGCGGTTTGCCGTGTCGAGCGCTCGCGAACCGCAAGAGCAGGCGGAATGTGTCGCGATAGCCTGCGACCGTATGGCGACTGGCCTCCATCTGGGTGCACAACCGGTCGGTGAAGAAGCGCTGGATTAGTGCGGGTAAGGTGGCGGCGATCATTGGCCCACCTCCCTGCCATTGGATGTGGCCCGTGCCATGGCCAGATCGAGCAGCTCGGGCACCGCCTCCAGATACCAGAACGTATTGTCAGGATCGTTATGGCCCAGATAGGTCGTCAGCCGGATCATCTCGTGCGCTGGGTCCTTGCCGGTCCGGTACCAATTGATCATCGTCCGCACGGCGAAGGTGTGGCGAAGATCGTGGATGCGCGGTCCCCGGCCATGCCGGCAATAACGTTGATGCGCGCGCAAGCCGATCTGCTGGCTGGCACGCGCGAAATTGTAGCGTGCGCTGCAATCGGTCAGCCTTGTTCCGTTGCAGGTCACGAAGAGCGCGTGCACGGTGCTCCCCAGCAGCCGGTCGCGTTCGGCGGTATAGTCGACGAGCTGCGCCACGACCGTAGGGTCGAGCGGGAGCAGTCGTTCCTTACCAAGCTTCCCACGCCGCACGTGCAGCACGCCGTTCTCGACGTCGAGGTCGCCACGGTCGAGCGCAAGCGCCTCGCTAATCCTAAGGCCGGTGACCGCGATGAGCCCGAACAGGGTCGAGCAGGTCAACCCGCGCAGGCCGTAGATCGACGGCAGCGCCTTGGCCGCCGCGAGGATCGATGCGATCTCGACCTCGTTGTAGATGTGTGGGCGCGGTCGTCCATAACGGCCGGGCAGTAGCCCGCGCGGCAGCACTTCGTTGGCTGGATCGATGCCGCTCAGCCACTGCGCGAACAGCCGCACCTTGCTGAGTCGGGCCGATCGCGTCCATGTGCCCGCATGGGGCAGGCTCGCGTCCCATCGCAGGAACAAGGCCGTGTCGATGTGCGGAGCCCCTTCCTGATCGGCGAACCGGGCAAAGCGACGGAGCACTCGTTCGTCGGTGCGAAGGTCGTAGCCAAGGCTGCGTCTGACGCTCAGATAGTAGTCGAGCTGGGAGGTGAAGCTCATAGCGCACCTCCCTTCACAGGCCAGGGCTGCGCGATTGACCGCAGCCCGTCGATGTCGAGCCGCGCGTATATCATCGTTGATGATCGCGCCCGGTGTCGTAACACATCGCCCACCTCGTCGAGCGACGCGCCCGCGTTCACCAGCTGGGTCGCAAGGCTATGACGCAGGAGGTGCGATCCCACATAGGGCGTCGCCGGCTTCTGACCGGTGGCCTTCAAGGCATCCTTGAGGATGGCGTTGACGATCTGCCCATCCTTGAACGGTCGATGCGGCGCACGATGGGTGACGAACATCGTGCGGCAGGTCGCCGGTCCTCGTTCCTCACGAAGATAGCGGCTCAGCGCGTCGCCAACCTCCACCGTGATCGGCAGCCGGTCGTGCAGCTTGCCTTTGCCTCGCACCAGCAACTCGCCCGCACGCCAGTCTATGTCGTCGATCTGGATCGCGATGACCTCGACAGCGCGCAGTCCGAGCCGCGCCATGAGCAGCAACATCGCGTAGTCCCGCGCCCCGTGCCGAGGATTGTCGCGGACAAACGCGAGCACGGCGTCGACGCCAGCGGGAAGCAAGTGGCGCGGCAGTCTCACACCCAAGCGCTTCGCCATTCTCGGCACGCCCAGCGCCAGATTGGTCGCCGTCGCGCCGCGTCCGAACAGATACTGAAGGAAGATGCGAACATGCGTCGTAACCGTCTTATTGCGACGTGCGCCCGCTAGCACGTGCTTGATGAAGTCGACCGCGTCATTAGGACGCAGGCGGCTCGGATCGACCATCGCCTCGCCGAAGCGATGGTCAAGGAAACGGCGAGCAAAGCCTACCGTATGTGGGATGGTACGCGGACTGAGGCCGCGCTGTTTGACAAGATAGGTCTCGAAGTCCGTCAGCAATGTCGCACGCACGACCTGCGCCTCGGTCAGCGGCACCGGTCGCGCCACGCCGATATCGATCAGATGCCCGGCGAACCGGCGTGCGAGATTGTGAGGGCAGATGGTCTGGCCATGCTTTCGCGGCACCATCCTTCCCAGCCGTTCGGCCTGATCGAGCGTCAATGCGGAAGGCTCGACACCTTCCGCGTCCATTACCTGACCGAGCTTCCTGATGATCGACCGATAAGTCGCGATGGTCGCCGCTTTGTAATTGGCGGCGGCAAAGCTGTCGGCGAACGAGTCCAGATATGGACCGACACAGGTTTCGAGATTTTCAGACATGATCTTCGTGCTCCACGTTGTTGGAGCGAAGAAGATTATGCCGAATGGGCTTACCGCGACCACACTGCTAACCGCGCCTTCTCGACGGCATGCGGCATAATCCGGATCACGGCATTATGGGTCTTATGCCGATATCGGCATAAGACCCATTCCACAGGCGCAAAGAGCCGTTTAGACCGCGACTTTAGCGGGCGTTTTGGAACGGAGGCTTACGCTTTTGAAGAGTTATGCGCTGAGATAGGAAGCGCTTTTTTGAATTCCGACTTGGGAATTTTGGGAGCGACCTTAGCCGATCACGCCGACTATCTAACAAACTGGATCGCGAAATGGCGAGCTCGCCATTTCGTGATTAATCACCAGCCATTCATAATGCGAAGGAGCAACTGTGACCTTCCGCCACCGGGCCACGATAGAGGCTCATCTCCTCCGCATTATTTATCCCCTTCCGTTAAAGTGAATCGAGCCAGGCGAGCACGCTGGTATCGCGCTTCCATCGCGGTGGTCTGTGGGTTCTGGATGGGGATTCAAGCCGCTCAAGCGCTTTTCGTTTGGTCTCCAGATTGGCCTGCGCATAATGGTTGGTGGTGTCGAGACTGACGTGTCCGAGCCAGCTTCTGATCACCGTGATGTCCACTCCCGCTGCCACTAGATGTGCCGCGGTTGCGTGACGGAAGCTATGAGGCGTGACGTGTTTTGACGTGAGACTCGGCATGATCTTGGCGGCCGCCTCGACGTACTCAACTAGCTTGAAGCGCACGCCCGAGGCGCCAAGCGGGACGCCGTAACGATTAACGAAGATCGGTTCGCCATCCGCTCTCGGTTGCCGCTTCAGCAACGATTTGAGCAGCGATACGGTTTCCGGCCACAACGGACAGAGGCGCTCTTTCCGGCCCTTGCCGTACAGGCGCACACAAGCAGGCGCGTCAAGGCGGAGTGCATGAGGGCATACATCGAGCGCTTCTTGGATGCGTGCGCCGGTGTTGTAAAGAAAGGAAAGCAACGCGTGATCACGCTGGCCTTCGATCGTCGCACGATCCGGTTGAGACAGAATAGCCTCCACTTCATCTGTATCCAGGTAACAGGGGGCCGGTATCGGGGCCCGTTTTGTCGGAATGCGCAGGATTTCGTTGCATTGCGCGATAGCCATCGGCTCCCGGCCGGCGACAAAGCCGAAGAAGCTGCGCAGCGCCGCTAAACGGCAATTGCGTGTACCGATCGAGTCGTGGCGTTCCTGCTCGGTATACTGCAGAAAGGCACTGACTTCAGAAGCGGTGAGTTCGCCTAATATGAGCTGAGCTACTGTTCGCTCTCGCCGCCGACCGACAAATCTGAGAAACAGCCGCCAAGTATCACGGTACGAGCGAATGGTATGCACGGAGGCGTTGCGCTGATCGACCATCCACTCGTAAAAGAAGGCGTGTAGTAATCCAGGGAACGGGTCAGATTTCTTCATGACTGCACCTCTTTCGTCGCATGCAGACAATGCGCCCCAAACGTGCGAAAGCGTTCATTCGCCTGCTGTAGTAGATCCTGAGTGACGGTGATATAGACCAATGTCGAATGGATGTCGCGGTGCCCCAGATAGGTCGCCAGGAACGGCAACCGCTCCTGCGGATTGATGCCGGCGCGGTACCATTCCAGGATGCGATTCACGACCATCGAGTGACGCAGATCGTGAATGCGCGGTCCCGTCTTGCCCTGCGGGGGTTTGAGCCCAGCGCGACGCAGTACGTCTACAAGCGTGCGCGCAATGCAAGGCGAAGTGTAACGCGCGCATTCCTGGTCATGCCAGAACAAACCAGCGGTGGGATGCTGCGGTGCTTTCGCTTGGTGTCGCGCTTCCAGGTACTCCCGTAGGGCGGCCATTGCGCTTACAGTCAAGGGTAGGATTCGCGATTTGAAAAATTTTGTCTCCCGAATGGTGATGGTGTTGGCCTGCAGGTCGACATCACCCAACTCCAATCGCGCTATTTCGCTCCGTCGTAACCCTGCGCAGTAGGCAAGCACTAACATGGTGTAAAGACTGAGCGGACGCAGTGGTGCGCGCGGGGAGGGATAGGCGCGCGCAGTGTCAAGGAGAAGCCTGATTTCTTCCGGGCTATAGATGTAGGGCTGGCGCCACTGCCGCGCCACCTGCTGCTGCGGACGGGGGTCCGGGCGTCGCAGACCGATGCTGGGATCGCGATGCCGCATGGCCTTGGCCAAGGCACGAGCCAGTCGCTCACATTCGGCGGCATGATGAAGGGTCGAACGCGCAGCCGCCCAGCGTTGCAGCATGATCGATATCGGTTCGTTGGCAAGCTCCGGGTGGTGCTGCAGAAAGCGATCAAAGCGCAGAAACCAATAGGCTTGCGTTTCATAGCGGAATCCTTTGGTGCGCATCAGGGCGATGTGGTCGCGCATCAGATCGCCTAGGACGCTGCCGAAGGGCGGGAACTGGCGCAGCGTTTCGAGCGCTCGATCCGGGTCGGGCGCGAGCAGCGCCCGCAGGATCGGCTCGCGGCGCTTAACACAATATTGGGCGCGCAAATCAGTGACCGGATTACTGGCGATCGATCCCTCATGCACAAGAAAGTCGAGGAAGCGATTGACGATTTGGGCACGGTGGAGCAGCGTTGACATGGGCCAATGCGCGGCGCGCTCGCGTAACCAGGTTTCGAGGGCATCTCGGCTTACCTGCCCGGGTGAACATGGATGTCGCGCCGCCACTTCCTGAAAGCCACGAAGAGCCTGACGATAATATGTGTGGGTTATTGGGCTGCGCAACCGGGGATGACGCAGATAACGGGCGATGGCGCTACCATCGGTATCGGGCCAGGTTTTCATGTACGCACCTCCTGCCCCGGAATCTCCAGGGCAATCGCGCGCAAATCCTCCGTGGCGAGTTTCAGGTAGGGGATCGTGGCTTCCGCTGACCGATGACCCAGCAGGTCGCCAATAACTTTCCGCGGCACAGAGGCGCGCAGGAGACTGACGGCATGCGCGTGCCGGAAGATATGAGGGCCGCGTTTGCCGGATGGTTTCACGCCAGCCGCCTCTAATCGCTGGCTGACTGCGCTGGAAATCCCGGGAAGCGCATGATAGGGCGCGCGTGCGCGAATGAAGATTTCTCGAGCGTCTGTTTTCGGGCGCCCCCGGCGCAGGTAACTGAGCACCGCCTCCCCCACCGGTTTCATCAACGGCAACAGCGTGTGCCTGCCGGTTTTGGCATGATGGATATGCAAAGTCTCGGCGCGCCAATCGATGTCCTCAAGTCGTAGATGTGTAATTTCTCCGGCCCGTAGTCCGTACGTCGATAGCAGCAGCAAGATGGCATAGTCCCGCAGTCCCATCGGAGACAAGTCTTTCCGCGTAGAATTCAGTACGGCGCTGATCTGGTCAGAACTCAGCACGGAGGGGATAGTTTCGTAGGCATACAGTGCAGGAGTAATGATCTGTGGGACCACATCGACGCCGATGCGGCCCGTACTATGAAGGTATCGAATGAGGGATCGGAGCCGCTCGACTACATCTTTGCGAGATCTTCGCCGCAGACCGGGTGCCCGCATGGCGAAGTACGCATCAATATCCGTGATCCGCATCTCCCTAAAGTTGGCCATATCGACGCGCTCGATGTACCAGGATAGAAAATGCCGGGCTTCCCACATGAGGGCATCAATCGATGCGACAGCCAGTCCACGCGCTACGCTGAGCCACTCCCGGTACTCGTTGCATATCGTTTGGCAAAGAATCGCGCCGACGTCTAATGCTGCAGGCTCTGGTGGCCAACGCTTCAGAACAAGCCGCAACAAGGTATGGATGGCTGATCTTGGGAGGGACGACCAGTACGGGGAGGGTGGATAGCCATGACGTTGACGAAATCTTCGGACCGCGTAGCGAAGATAGTTGGATACCTCCACAGGCGTGGCCGCCTCGACGGCGATTTTCCGCTGCGCCAAGTAGTGAAGGAAATAATCGGCATGGCGGCAGTAGTTATGCACCAACACCGCGTTGTACCGCTGTTTCGTTAGCGAATCTCTGAGTTGCATAGCCAGGGGGCTATCATCATGTGACATGGCGATCTCCTCGATTAAGTTTAAGAGACACCCAAGGATGACATCTCGAAATAATGCGCAGCAAGAAATAGTTATTACCCGGGAATTGCCCGGTCTGACGGCACCCGCCCAACGCTCCTTCGCATTATGAATGGCTGGTGATTAATCGCGATATTGAAGGGCGACAAGAAGGCCATCACGACCGCCGCCGCGCAGGCCTCCAAGGCCCACGGCTTTATTAAGGGGTTGCTGACCAGCCAGGATCAAGCCGCCGCCTAAAGCCGCCTTAGGGGCCTAGAAATAGGCCTTTTTTTAATGACCATTATCGGTGACGCGTCATATTTAATGATTGAATTTCGATGATGCGTCACCGATAATAGACCATAGGAATAGCCCAGGAGATCACGTCATGCGCAACAAGGTCGGCAACCACAAAACCACGCACCCCAAACGCGGCCGCCCCGCGAGCCCGATTCCACGCCACGTCCGCAACGCCGAAGCGGCCCGGCGCTACAGAACACGCAAGAGAATGGAGAGGGAAGCGCGGCGCGACCCGAGCCAGCCGCTACAGTCGGAGATTATTGACCTGTCGGCACTACCCGTATGGCGGAGGGGCAACCAAAAATAACTATTACACGCAAATACAGCGGCTTGGAAGGTTGTACGGTATGGCTCAGTTATGGCTCAGCTATAGCTGAGCCATAACAAAATCATGGCAGTGCCATAGCTGAGCCATGCGGTCCGTATGATCTTGGGCGAGGATGGCGAGCCGTGGTTTGTGGCGGTGGATGTGTGCAAGGTGTTGGGATTGGCGGATGTTTCTGTGGCTATGCGGAAACTTGATAACGACGAAAAAACAACCCGGTGTTTAACGCCGGGTCTTATAGAACAAGGGTTTAGCGACAATAACGCCGGCACAAGCCTGAATTTCGTCAACGAATCTGGTCTCTACTCCCTCATTCTGACCAGCCGCAAACCGGAGGCCAATGCCTTCGCCCTCGCAATTTCCCCGCCCGCCGATACCTTCAGAAGCCGCCCCCATGGCGGCCCTTGGAGGTATCGCTATGTCCCTACTTACGAAGCTCTGGCAGTCCGACTTGATCGCCTGCGCCGTCATCGCTGTGGTCTGGCTTTTCGCCGTCATTAACAGCGATGCCATCCGATGCGACCCCGAGGCGTTGTGGACCTGGCCGCTCACCCCCACGGCGCGTGACGCGGCAATCTTGGCGGGGCTTGCCATGCTGGTCCTGGCCCCAATCCCCTTGGTCGGAGACTATTACCCCATCGACGCCGTAATGCCGGCCGCCCTGGCCTACTACTTTATTCACGAATGGCTCGATGCCGAGGACCTGGAAGAGCGCGGGGTTGTGGCCCTGCTCGGAATTATGGGGGTACTGTGCGTCCTGGCGATCACCTGGTCGGCCACGTTCCTGCCGGTATTGGGACTGGCGCTGTTCGTGGGTGTTGGTTGCTGGTTGGGCGGGTTGGGTTGGCACGCCGACTGAAGTCGCCGCCACTGGTGCCCCGCTCACACGGGGCGGACAGCGGTGGCGGCCGCCGGTTCGTGCGCTGCTGGTTCGGCAGGACAGGGCCCGCATTGCGCATTTGGCATCTGCCGGAAGCAGTCCTTGGTGGAGTCGTGCCGGGCTATGCGCTTCCTCCCAATGGCGGTTTCTTATTAATGTTAATGCCTTGGATTGTATAGGACTTTACTGTACATTGCGGTACATTCCTAGCATACCCACTGAGAGGAGAGCGATGGCTGCTGCCAAGACTACCACGCTAACCTTTCGTATCGAGCCCAGCCTGAAAGAAGCGCTATGCACGGCGGCCAACCATGAGCACCGCTCCATCGCCAGCATGGTGGAGGTGTTGATCCGGGATTGGTGTGGTCGCAACGGCATCGCGATCCCGGAGCAGGGTACGATCTTCGATGCGGAAGTACCTAGTGGCGATCTGGGCGAGCAAAGCATGATGGCAACGGAAAAAACCGCAGGCCGGAAGGAAACCGCCGCACCTCGTGTCGGTCGCCTGCCGCGCGAACAGCAAGCCTCCGATGGCGTGCAAGGTGTTTCCCCAGAACGCAATAGTTCCGCGGGCCTGGTGAAGACCAAACAACGCGTCGCCGACCACGGGGAGGTATTCACCCCCGCGTGGATGGTCACGGCGATGCTCGACCTCACCAAGGACGAAACCGAGCGCATTGACTCCCGTTTTTTGGAACCAGCGTGTGGGAGCGGGAACTTCCTCGTGAAGATTCTGCAGCGGAAACTCGTGGCCGTCGAACTCAAGTTCGGGAAGTCCGACTTCGAGAAGCAGCATTATGCTCTTCTTGCTCTGATGTGCTCTTACGGGATTGAGCTCTTGCCGGACAACATTGCAGAGTGCCGGGCAAATATGCTGGAGATCTTCGCTGACTACCTGAAGATCGAGGAGTCGGATGACCTGTATCGGGCCGCTTACTACGTACTTTCGCAGAATCTTGTTCACGGTGATGCGCTGACGATGCGCGCCCATGACGGCCAGCCGATCACCTTTGCCGAATGGGGCTACCTCGGCAAGGGGAAATTTCAGCGCCGTGATTTCCGCTTCGACGTGCTCACCGGCTCGTCGGCCTTCAGCACGGAAGGCTCGCTCTTCGCCCACTTGGGCAAACACGAGATTTTCACCCCAGCCAAGACCTATCCGCCGATGATGGTGAGCGAGCTGGCCGCCGGTGTTGCGCGAGAGGCGCCAGCCCTTGCGCCCGAGGGGAAGGCATGACCACCGTGGCAGCTTCTGTCCCCGTGCTTCGCTGGGCCGCGCAACGCGCGCGCCTGCACGAAGACGATCTGGCGGCGCGCTTTAGCAAGTGGCCCTTGTGGCTCAGTGGCGATGCCCAACCCACGCTCAAGCAACTGGAAGACTTCGCACGCATCACGCACACGGCCTTTGGCTACTTCTTCCTGCCCCAGCCGCCCGCGCTGGCGCTGCCGGTGCCGGACTTCCGCACCGTGCGCGACGATGCGCTCGCCGAACCTAGCAACGACCTGCTGGACACCCTCTACCTGTGCCAGCAGCGGCAGGACTGGTATCGCGACCATGCCCGGATGCACGGCTTGCCGGCCCTGCGATTCGTTGGCAGCGCCAGCGTGCAGGAAGCGCCCGAGGACGTGGCGCAACGGTTGCGGGAGATATTGGGCCTGTCTACAGAAGCACGTCGCCAGCTGCCCACCTGGACGGACGCACTGCGCCAGTTAATCGCCAAGGCCGAAGATGCCGGCGTGATGGTTATGGTCAGCTCCATCGTCGGTAGCAACAGTCACCGCAAGCTGGACGTGGGAGAGTTTCGCGGCTTCGCGCTGGCGGACGACCTTGCGCCGCTGGTCTTCCTGAACGGCGCCGACAGCAAGGCCGCGCAGATGTTCACGCTGGCGCATGAGTTGGCTCATCTGTGGCTGAATGCTACGGGCGTGTCGGACACCCAGGCGGGCCAGGTGCCCGAGCAGCAAACCGAGCGCTGGTGCAACCAGGTGGCGGCGGAACTGCTGATTCCCCTGGAGGAACTGCGAGCAGCGCACCAGCGCGACGCTCCGATTCCGGACGAAATCCAGCGGCTGGCGCGCGAGTTCAAGGTCAGCACCCTGGTCACCTTGCGCCGCCTGTTTGACGCGGGCACCATCAGCCAGGCCGCGCTGTGGCAGCACTACCGTGAGGAACAAGAACGGCTGCGCACGCTGAAGGAGCGCGGCAGCAGTGGCGGTGACTTTTACCGCAGCCTCGGCGCACGTACCAGCAAGCGCTTCGCCCGCGCCATCGTGTCCAGCACGTTGGAGGGTTTGACCTCGTTTCCGGATGCCTTTCGCATGTTGGGTGTGCGCAAGACGGCTACCTTCTATGAGGCTGCGCGCGAGTTGGGGGTGATGGCATGAGCTATCTGCTGGACGCCAATGTCTTCATGTCTGCGAAAAACCTGCACTACGGCCTGGATTTCTGTCCTGCGTTCTGGGATTGGCTGGTGCATAAGGGTAATACCGGATCGGTGTCCAGCATCGATAAGGTGGCCGATGAAATCGAGGCTGGTCAGGACGAATTGTCGGACTGGGCCAGAAGTCACGGCCACACGCTCTTTCGGCGCACGCCGCCTGCGCTGGCGCCGCAGTTTACCCAGGTCAGCACATGGGCCACCGGGCAGCAATATACGCCGGCCGCTATTAACACTTTTCTGCAGGCCGCAGACTTCTATTTACTAGCCCACGCGCTGGCAGGCAATCATGTGGTGGTGACCCATGAGCGTCCATCCGACTCGCCTGGCCGCATCAAGATACCAAATGCTTGCGTGGGCCTGGGCGTGCGGTTCATGACGCCCTACCAGATGCTGCGCACCGAACAAGCGCGCTTCGTACTGGGAGCGCACGCATGAGCGAGCAAGTCGCTTTCACCCTGCGGGGCCGCAATCCGGATGTGTTGACCTGCATCGCAAACCTTTCGAATGATGAGGTGTTCACGCCGCCGGAGTTTGCGAACCGAATGCTCGATACGTTGACGGAGGCGTGGGCGGCCGGCAACCGCGGAGCAAACCTTTGGGCGGACAAGACGGTCAAGTTCCTAGACCCGTGCACGAAGTCGGGTGTGTTCCTGCGTGAGATCACCCGCCGCCTCGTCAAAGGGCTGGCCGGTGAGATTCCGGACCTCGATGAGCGCGTCAATCACATCCTGACGAAGCAGGTATTTGGCATCGCCATTACGCATCTCACTAGCCTGCTTGCACGCCGGAGTGTGTATTGCTCGAAGCACGCCAAAGGCGAGCACTCCATTGCCAAGTCCTTCACGAGTGACGACGGCAACATATGGTTCGAGCGGTTGGAGCACACGTGGGGTGAAGCGAAGTGCAGGTACTGTGGCGCGCCGCGAATGATCTTTGACCGGGAAGCGGGACTTGAAACCCATGCCTACGCATTCATTCACACCGACAACATCAAGACTCGGCTGGCCGAGTTGTTTGGAGGCGATATGCAGTTCGACGTGATAATCGGCAACCCGCCGTATCAAATGACCGGGGGAGGGGGAGGAACTAATGACTCCTCGATCTATCACCTGTTCGTTGAACAGGCGATGCAGCTGGAGCCGCGTTACCTCAGCATGGTTATCCCTTCACGATGGATGGCAGGCGGACGCAGCATGGACGAGTTTCGCAAGACCATGCTCGGGGATCGGCATCTGAGCGCACTTGTTGACTACCCGAACTCGGCACAGGTGTTTCCCGGTGTGGACCTCAAGAGTGGCGTTTGCTACTTCCTATGGGACCGCGAACACGAGGGAGATTGTGCCGTCACGCTCATTCGCGACCAAGATGTAGTTGGCCCGACAAAACGCAAGCTCGACGAATACGACGTGTTCATCAGAGACGAACGTGCCGCTGTAATTCTCAAGAAGGTCCTCAAGAAAGAAGAACCCAGCTTCGAGGACTTGCTCACTGGCGATACGCCATTCGGCTTGGCAACGAACTTCAAGGCGTTTAAGCCTGGCGAGCCCGGCGAAGGCGAAGTCAAGGTCTATGCGAGTTCGAATGCAGGCAGACGAAGCGGCGCAATGAAACGCTCGCTCATAGCAAAGAACACGCATCTCATTGACGCTTGGAAAGTCCTCGCGCCGCAGGCTGGTCCAGGAAACAGCGGCGGACACATCCTGCCCGACATGGTTCTGGGTAGACCTAGTATTGGTGAGCCGAACTCTGTCTGCACGCAGACATGGATCGTTGTTGGGCCTCTGAAGTCAAAGAAGCAGGCGGAGATCGTTGCCCGCTATCTACAAACCTCGTTTATCAGATTCCTCGTGTCTTTGCGAAAGATAAGCCAGCATGCCATGAAGGGCGTTTATCACTGGGTTCCACAGCAGAACTGGAGCCAAGACTGGACCGATGAGGAGCTCTACAAGAAATACGGCATTACAAACGACGAGATTGCGTTCATAAACAGCATGATTCGGCCTATGGGCGAGGGTGATGAGTAAGACCATCGAAGAAATCCTCGCGCCCAAGCCGGAAGCTAGGCCGCGCATCTATGCCTACTCGATCGCCGACGCAGCGCACAAGGGTCTGCTCAAGGTAGGCCAAACCACGCGCGCCGTGAAACAGCGCGTCGCCGAGCAGGTCAGGACCGCCGCCATCAAGAACTACAGTGTCGAACTGGACGAGTCCGCCGAGCGCGACGACGGCAGCGTCTTCACGGATCACGAGGTGCGTGCGGCCCTTGTCCAGAAGGGCTTCGAAAATGTCGAGTTGGAGTGGATGCGCTGTACAGTCGAGGACTTGAAGACTATTCTTACCGAATTGGGCACCGGTCAGAAGTTTACGGGAACGCATCACGAAACTTTTCCGATGCGCCGCGAGCAGGCCGAAGCGGTAGACAAGACCTTCGACTACTACCACTCGATCTGGGCCGAAACCCAGAATGCCGCCCCGCGCTTTCTGTGGAACGCGAAGATGCGCTTCGGCAAGACCTTCACCGCCTACCAGTTGGCGAAGAAGCTCGGTGCTAGGCGCGTGCTTGTGGTCACTTTCAAGCCTGCCGTCGAGGATGCGTGGCAGACGGATCTGGAGTGCCATGTGGACTTCGACGGCTGGCAGTACCTCTCGCGCTCCTCCGGCCGCGACCCGACGCAGATTGACCGCACCCAGCCGGTTGTCTATTTCGGATCCTTCCAGGACCTGCTCGGCCGCGACGCGGTAGGGAACATCAAGCCGAAAAACGAATGGCTGCACACGGTGAATTGGGACCTTGTGGTGTTCGATGAGTACCACTTCGGCGCTTGGCGCGATACCGCGAAGGAGCTATTCGAGGGCGAGGAGGAGGCCGTCGCGGGAAAGGAGGCCAAGCTCGAATACGCCGCCGGTCTGGAGGACGTGAACGAAGACCTTACCGTACTCTCGGAGAAGGAAACCGAGTTCCTCCCCATCACCACCAAGGCCTACCTCTACCTCTCCGGCACGCCGTTCAAGGCGCTGGCTACGGGTGAGTTTATCGAGGAGCAAATTTTCAACTGGACCTACACCGACGAGCAGCGTGCCAAGGAAGTGTTCGCAAGGACGAACCCCAGCCAGCGCAACCCCTACGGCGCGTTACCGCAGATGCGTCTGCTGACGTACCAGATGCCGGATGAGCTGGTGGCGATCGCGAGGGCGGGGGAGTTCGACGAGTTCGATCTCAACGCGTTCTTCGAGGCATCAGGCAAGGGTGCTAAGGCGCAGTTCAAGCACAAGCGGGACGTGCAGAAGTGGTTGGACATCATCCGTGGCGGCTACGCGCCCAAATCAGTCGAGCATCTGAAGACGGGTACGCGGCCGCCGTTTCCGTACTCGGACGTGCGCTTGCTGCCGTACCTGCAACACTCGTTCTGGTTCCTTCCCAACGTCGCGGCCTGCCACGCGATGGCGAACCTGCTGGCGGATAAGCACAACACCTTCTGGCACGAGTATACAGTGGTCGTCGCGGCCGGGGCATCGGCGGGCATCGGGCTGGAGGCCTTGCCACCCGTGCGCAAGGCCATCGGCAGCGGATTCGAGACCAAGACCATTACGCTGTCGTGCGGTAAGCTTACCACCGGCGTCACGGTATCGCAGTGGTCGTCCATCCTAATGTTGCGCAACCTAAAGTCGCCAGAAACCTATTTCCAGGCGGCATTCCGGGTCCAATCGCCTTGGTCCATCAAGAACCCGAACGGCGATAACCCAAACGAGGAGGATATCCTAAAGCCCATTTGCTTTGTGTTCGACTTCGCGCCCACGCGCGCGCTGCGGCAACTCTCGGAGTACGGGATTGGACTCTCGCCCAACGAGTTGAACCCGGAGAACGCGGTCAAGGACTTGGTGTCCTTCCTTCCCGTACTGGCCTACGACGGAGCGAATATGACGCAGATCGACGCGGGCGGCATTCTTGACATCGCGATGGCGGGTACCTCGGCCACGCTGCTGGCGCGCAAGTGGGAGAGTGCGCTACTCGTGAACGTGGATAACGACACGCTCCGGCGCATAATGGACAATCCTGAGGCTATGGCCGCCGTGGAGCGTATCGAGGGGTGGCGCTCGCTCGGCGACAACATCATCGAGACCATCATCAACAAGAGCGAGAAGGTTAAGGATCTCAAGAACAAGGCCAAGGACAAGGGCTTGTCGACGAAGGAAAAGAAGCAGCTCACCGACGAGGAGAGGGAGTACAAGTCCAAACGCAAGCTGGTTCAGGAGAAGCTAATCAAGTTCGCAACGCGCATTCCCGCGTTCATGTACCTAACCGACTTCCGCGAAAACACGCTCCAGGATGTCATCACCAAGCTCGAACCTGACTTGTTTCTTGCCGTCACCGGCCTGACGGTGAGGGACTTCCATTTGCTGGTACGCCTGAGGGTATTCAACACCGAGCAAATGAACCAGGCCGTCTTTGCCTTCCGGCGCTACGAGGACGCTTCGCTCCGCTATACGGGCATCGAGAGCCACGAGGGGCTGGCGCACTACGGGCTCTATAATACTGTGGTGGCACGGGAGTAAAGAGGCCGCTTCAACGGGGCGCGCGCCTCTATGGTGTTTATGATACTGCGCGTGATTCCAGCCTTGTCCTAATCTCCCCACCAAATCCCTGGCCCGTAGATGCGTAGACCGTTTGAGTATCTGCACGGTCATTATGTCCCGTAATTGCGGGCACCCGCATGGGGTTCAATCCTTTCTCGTAGCCACATGGGGTGCTTGATCAAGATGGGCTTATGCCGATCTTGAGGCACGAAGCTCGCCCAAAAGTCCTAAAGCACTATTCGACAGATCAAGGCGCGTAACAGCATCTGTCTCGGTAATAAGCCAAGCGACGCCATTTTTCGGATGGCGGGCGGGGTAAGCGATGGGGTTGTCTTTCGGATTTCTTTTCGGCGCCTCCAATTTCGCGAGCGGTATTCGCAGCCTCTCGAACACCTCTTTTGTTTCTCGAATGCGCGCAGCAAGTAGACCATCGAAGTGAAGGAATTCTTTGTCGCGAACGCCCTGATCCAGGGTTCGGAGCCACTCATATGATCCGAGGACCCATAGATACGAGAGGGTGAAGTGATTGTTGAGGTCCATTAAGGATTGCTCCCCATTCTGATTCTGATCCCAGCAATATGCCTCATTCTGGATTAGCTGGCAGTCGAGGCGACCTAGGCCCTGAATAGTGGCAACGAGGAATGCCTTGCGCTGCTCAGGCCCTCCAATCGCGTGGGAACCGCTTACCCATTCTCCAAATCGTTGAGTAGGGTCCATGGCAATAGCCATCGGTATCGCTCCTGTCTCGACTCAATAGAAAAGACCGGCAAGTTGCGCAAGGCTACCAAGCGTTATAAGAATCAAGCCAAACCACATGGCCCTGTTTTTCTTTGCTTCCCATAACGCGAATGTACCAAGCTTCGTAATGTGAGTCATTCCACCGTACGGAGTGATACCGCTATGGGTTGGGCCATCAAATTGATTTACGACTTCGTAGGCAACGAACCACGCGCCGACCATTACTAAGAAAATGCCGGCAGCTGACAACCATACGCCGGCATTATAATCACATCCGCTCATCCTAATCTCCCCACCAAATCCTCCGCCCGCAGGTGAGTATATCGCTTCAACATCTGCACGGTCTTATGTCCCGTTATCGACGCCACTTCCATAAGCCCCAGGCCCTTCTCAAAGAGCCGCGACGTCGCCTCATGGCGCAGATCATGGAAGGTGAGCCCTTCGATCTTGGCCGCCCCACAAACCCTCTCAAAGGCCTGCGAAATGGAATCTGGGCGCATGCCCCATACACGGCCGTCGATGCGCCGGGGGAGCCCATCTAGGACCGCCAGCGCCGCCACGGACAGCGGTACCCGTCGCGGTGTCCCGTTCTTCGTTTCCGGTATGAGTAAGACCCGCGCCTTGCGGTCCAGGTGCTCCCAACGCATCGCCGCAATCTCCCCGCGGCGCATGGCGGTTTCGATGGCCCAGGTGGTGAGCAGGCCGATCTCGCCGCCGTAAGCAAGGGCTGCGGCCTGTAGGCGGGGGAGTTCGTCGCCCACCAAGCGACGGTCGCGGCCACCCGGGAGTTTGGGGCGCTGGCCCTTGACGAGTTCCACGGGGTTTGCCAAGGACTCCATGCCCCATGCGGTGCGGGCGACGTTAAAGAGGTGGGAGAGTAGGGCCAAATCGAGACGGATAGTATTAGGCCCGGCGCCATCCGCAGCGCGTGACTTAATAAAAGCCATAACGTCCTTTCCTTGGATGGTTGCTATAAACCTTTTACTGGCTCCTCCTAGGTGTCCCTTGAGGCCAATACAACGGCGCGCTTCCCGCTCGGCTTGCTTTTTATGCGGGATAATCTCTGTGGCGTATCTATCCAAGGCCTCTGCCAAGGTTGTGCTCTCGGCCTCGGCGCGTGATACGAAAACGCCCCGGTCCATCTCGCCCTCGACCTGGCGGCCCCAGGCCTCGGCCTTGGTTTTTGTGGTAAAGGTCCTGGTTTGGATGGGGTAGCCACGCCGTCGAACACGCGCGCGCCATTGCAGGTCGCCGCGTTTTTGGATGGTCGCCATTTTACGCCCTCAACTTTGGCCGTGGACCAAACGCAGTGGACCAAATTTGGACCAAAAAATCAATATTGAGGGTGTTCGGTGAGGGAAACGCTGCGTAAATCCTTGATTTATTGGCTCCCCGGGAAGGACTTGAACCTCCGACCCGGTGATTAACAGTCACCTGCTCTACCAACTGAGCTACCGGGGATCGCAAGGGTCGCTATCCTACGAAGCTCGGGTCTCAACGTCAAGGCTAATCGTTAGTTTAAGATGGCCTGGAAAGGGTCGCTGGGTGCCGCCCAGTCCCCAGAAACCGCTGTAGCCTCTCCACGGCCTCCGCCAAAATGGCATCACTTGTCGCATAAGAGAACCGTAGGTGACCCGGGGACCCAAACGCAGATCCCGGCACAAGGGCAATGCCAGCCTCTTCCAAAAGTCGCTCGGCCAGGGTTTGATCATCTGGTATGCCGAGGTCGACGAGGACCTGTGAGACGTCCGGAAAGAGATAGAACGTGCCATCCGCCGCCCGGCAACGGACCCCTGGCAAGGTGCTCAGTTGGGCATAAAGCCAGTCATGCCGGGTCTTGAAGGCCTGGCGCATGGGCGTAATGGAGGTGGTGCCACTACGCAGTGCCGCCTCGGCGGCGACCTGGGAGATCGAGGTCGGGTTCGAGGTGCTCTGTGACTGCACCGTGGTCATCGCCTCAATGAGCGCCACCGGCCCTGCCGCATAGCCGATGCGCCAGCCGGTCATGGCGTAGGCCTTTGAGACGCCGTTTAAGACAATCGTGCGATCGGCCAGGTCTGGGCAGACATTCGCGATATTGACGAACGGCTCCGGTCCCCAGGCGATGTGTTCATACATATCATCGGTCGCAATCAGGACCTGGGGGTAGCGCCGTAGCACCTCACCAAGGCCTGCGAGCTCGGCACGCGTATAGACGGCGCCAGTCGGGTTTGAGGGGCTATTGAGCACAAAGAGCTTGGTCTTGAAGGCGAGCGCGGCATCGAGCGCCTCAGGGGTGATCTTAAAGCCATGCTCGATGTCGGTCGGGATAATGGTGGGCGTGGCGTCCGCCAAAAGGACCATGTCGACATAGGAGACCCAGTAGGGGGCCGGGATCACGACCTCGTCTTCGGCCTCGAGAAAGGCCTGCGCGAGATTGTAAAAGCTTTGCTTGCCGCCCACGGACACGAGGACCTGAGACGTGGTAAAATGCAGGTCATTCTCGCGCGCGAATTTTTGTACGACTGCTTCTTTTAGGCTCGCAATGCCACCGACTGCCGTGTACTTAGTGAACCCATCGCGAATGGCGCGGATCGCCGCCTCTTTGATCGGTTCCGGGGTGTCGAAGTCGGGCTCCCCGGCACCTAAATCTAGGATGTCGCGCCCCTCGGCCTTGAGGGCCCGCGCACGAGCGGTGACGGCAAGAGTGGGGGAGGGTTTGATACGGCCGACGCGGGCCGACAATATGAGCTTGGACAAGCGGAAACCTTCTCGGGCATTGAGTCGCCCGTATGTTACCTTGGATAGCGATGCAACCAAAGCAGAATACTAAACGTTTTGAGATCGCGAGCCATTATGCCCCGGCCGGGGACCAGCCGGCGGCGATCAAGGCCCTTGTGGCGGGCTTACAGGAGGGCCTTGCCTACCAGACCCTGCTGGGGGTGACGGGTTCGGGGAAGACCTTTACGGTCGCCAACGTGATCGCGCAATTGCAGCGTCCGGCGCTGATCCTCGCGCCAAACAAGACCTTGGCCGCCCAGCTTTATGCGGAAATGCGCGACTTCTTCCCCGACAACGCCGTCGAGTACTTTGTCTCTTACTACGATTACTACCAGCCGGAGGCCTATGTACCGGCGTCCGATACCTTCATCGAGAAAGACGCCGCCATCAACGAGCATATCGAGCAGATGCGGCTATCGGCGACCAAGGCCTTGCTGGAACGCCCGGACGCCATCATCGTCGGGACCGTATCGGCCATTTATGGCCTAGGCGATCCGGCGGCCTACCACGCCATGATTTTGCATCTCAAGAAGGGCGCAACACTCGATCAGCGGGCCATTTTGAAGCGGTTGTCGGAGATGCAATACACCCGCAACGACTTGGATATTCGGCGCGGCACGTTCCGTGTTCACGGGGACGTGATCGATATCTTCCCGGCGGAGTCTGAGCAACTCGCCGTTCGCGTCAGCCTCTTCGATGAGTTGATCGAGGATCTCTCCGAGTTCGATCCCCTGACCGGCGAGGTCGTGAATCGGCTAGGGCGCACGACGATCTACCCGAAGTCCCATTATGTAACGCCCCGGGACACCGTCACCGGCGCAGTCGACCTGATCCGTGACGAACTCAGGGTACGCCTAGAGGAGTTGAACGCGGCCAATAAGTTAGTCGAGGCCCAGCGGCTGGCGGAGCGCACGCGATTTGATTTAGAGATGATGGCAGAGCTCGGGTATTGCTCAGGTATTGAAAACTATTCGCGTTACCTCTCGGGGCGCAAGGTCGGCGAGCCGCCCCCGACCCTGATCGACTACCTCCCTAAAAATGCCCTGTTAATCGTAGACGAGAGCCACGTCACCATGCCCCAGCTCGGGGGCATGTACCGTGGCGACCGCTCCCGCAAGACCACGCTCGTGGAGTATGGCTTCCGACTCCCATCGGCGCTCGACAATCGCCCGTTAAAGTTAGAAGAGTTCGAGGCGATGATGCCACAGACCATCTTTGTCTCGGCGACCCCGGGCCCGTATGAGGCAAGTCGCACCCCCACGGTCGTCGAGCAGGTCGTTCGTCCGACCGGGCTCGTAGACCCCGAGATCGAGGTGCGGCCGGTGACCCACCAAGTCGACGACCTGTTGGCCGAGGTGCGGCTGCGCGCTGCGCGCGACGAGCGCGTACTGGTGACGACGCTTACCAAGCGCATGGCCGAGGACCTGACCGAGTACCTAAACGAGCATGGGGTCCGGGTGCGCTACCTACACTCAGACATCGATACCGTCGAGCGCGTCGAGATCATACGCGATCTGCGCGGCGGGGCCTTCGATGTTTTGGTCGGCATCAATCTCCTGCGCGAGGGCCTCGATATCCCCGAGGTGTCGCTGGTCGCCATCTTAGATGCGGACAAGGAGGGCTTCCTGCGCTCGGCGCGCTCCTTGATCCAGACCATCGGGCGCGCGGCGCGCCATTTGCGTGGCCGCGCCATCCTCTATGCCGATCGGGTGACCGACTCCATGCGGGTGGCGATCGACGAGACCGATCGGCGGCGCGAAAAGCAGGTGGCCTTTAATACGCTCCATGGGATTACGCCGCTTGGCGTCGTGAAGGCGGTAAAGAACCTGATCGACGGCGTGCCGGGGCGCGCGATTCCCGGCAGCGCCCGTGCGCGTGAGGACCAGGCCGCCTCGCTCTCGCCGCAAGCGCTCGGTAAGCTTATGAAAAAGTTGGAAAAGGACATGTACCGGCATGCCCATGACCTGGAGTTCGAGCAGGCGACCAAGGTCCGCGACCGGATCCAGGCGTTAAAGCGCAGCGCCTTGAGCCCGGGGTCGGCCGAGAGCTTGGCCAAGGACTAAAGGATCTTAGTCGGTGTTTAAGTGTTTGCCGATCCTTAAAAGCCAGGGCCCTTCTTAAGAAGAGACCTGAAGAGGTCTGCCCGTATGCCGAGGCCCTTCGCCGGGTGTGCTAGACGCGTGCGCTTTCTCGTACCACCTATCGCCTGATGGCCGCAGCTGGCAGCGGGCTTGGGCTGACAGCGCCATTATTAAGGCCGCCGCAGAAGGGCGCGCGCCCGCGGGATCTTGCCTCCCATTAGGCGGCGCTCGCGCCGCCGGGTGCGCGATGGGGTGGGGTGAGCGATGGCCGTGAGGACATTCATCCCGGCCGTGGGCACAAACCCCGTCTGGTCTTGGAATCATGCCATAATACGAAGAGGCAACCGCTCCGTGAGCCCCCTGTCATACTGGCAGGGATGGTTGTTTGGAGGCGCTTTCTTGTGGTAAGGTGCGCAACCCGAAGGCGCGTAGCTCAGTGGTAGAGCACTACCTTGACATGGTAGTGGTCGGTGGTTCGATCCCACTCGCGCCTACCATAACCCCTTACAATGAAGCCGGTGGAGTTTTGCCGGTCGATGAGAAGTCGCCGAACCTAATGCCTGTTATTACCCTGCCTGATGGAAGTCGGCGCACGTATGAAGACCCCGTGACTGTCGCCCAGGTGGCGGCCGATATCGGCGCGGGTTTGGCGCGCGCGGCCTTGGCGGGGCGCGTGGACGACAAGGTCGTCGATACCTCATATGTAATCGATCGTGATGCACAACTGGCGATCGTCACCGATCGGGATCCCGAGGGCCTGGATGTCCTGCGGCACTCGACTGCGCATCTTTTGGCGCAGGCCGTAAAGACCTTATACCCCGAGGCCCAAGTGACGATTGGGCCGGTGATCGCCGATGGATTTTATTACGATTTCGCCTATGCGCCGGGGTTTGGTCCAGACGACCTCAAACGTATCGAAGACCGTATGCGCGAGCTTGTCCGCCGGGATATCCCGATCGAGCGACAGGTCGTCGAGAGGGCCGAGGCGATCCGCTATTTCGAGGGCCTGGGCGAGGCCTACAAGGCAGAAATCATCCGGGATTTGCCGGCTACCGAGACCATCTCACTCTATAAACAGGGCGAGTTCGTGGACCTGTGCCGTGGCCCCCACGTCCCGGCCACGGGGCGGCTCAAGCATTTCAAGCTGATGAAGCTCGCCGGCGCCTATTGGCGCGGCGACTCGCGCAACCCGATGTTGCAGCGGGTGTACGGAACGGCGTTTGCCAGCCGCGAGGCCCTAGAGGAGCACATAACGCACCTAGAAGAGGCGGAGCGGCGCGATCATCGGCGCATCGGGCGCGCCTTGGACCTCTTCCATATCCAGGAAGAGGCGCCGGGCATGATTTTTTGGCACGATCGCGGCCTGCGGATCTATCAGGCGATCGAGCAGTATATTCGCCGCCTCTTGCGCGCCCATGGTTACCAAGAGGTACGGACCCCGCTCATCATGGACAAGAGCCTCTGGGAGCGCTCGGGGCACTGGGACAAGTTCGCCGATGGGATGTTCACGACCTCGTCGGAAAAGCACGAGTACGCGATCAAGCCCATGAATTGCCCGGGGCATGTGCAGATATTTAACCAGGGTCTCAAAAGTTACCGCGACCTGCCGCTGCGGCTGGCCGAGTTTGGGTCCTGCCATAGAAACGAGCCGTCGGGGACCTTGCACGGCCTTTTGCGGTTGCGCAACTTCGTTCAGGACGATGCGCATATCTTTTGCGCCGAGGCCGACATTCAGTCCGAGGTGAGCGCCTTTATCGACCTGCTCTACCGGGTGTATGCGGACTTTGGGTTCCACGAGGTCCAGGTCAAGCTCTCGACGCGGCCCGCGCAACGGGTCGGTGGGGACGAATTATGGGACAAGGCCGAGGCGGCCTTGGCGCAGGCGCTTGCTAGCAAAGGGCTTGCCTATGAGCTGCAGCCCGGCGAAGGGGCCTTTTATGGGCCGAAGATCGAGTTTGCCCTAAAAGACAGCCTCGCCCGGGTGTGGCAATGCGGCACCATCCAGGTCGACTTCGCCATGCCCGAGCGCCTGGGGGCGAGCTTTGTGGCAGCGGACGGTCATAAGGCCGTGCCGGTCATGCTCCATCGGGCCATCTTAGGCTCGCTTGAGCGCTTCATCGGGATTTTGATCGAAGAGCACGGCGGGGCATTGCCTTTGTGGCTCGCGCCGGTCCAGGCCGTGGTGTTGCCGATTGCCGATCGGCACGCAGATGTGGCCTTAAAGGTGGAAGAAGATTTGCGTGCGGCCGGGTGGCGTGTCGAATCAGACTTGAGAAACGAGAAGATAGGCTTTAAGATTCGCGAGCATACCATGCAGAAGGTCCCGTATCTGCTCGTCGTGGGCGACCGCGAGGCGCAGGATGGGACGGTGTCGGTAAGAACCCGCGAAGGGGAAGACCTTGGTGGGATGAAGGTGGGGGCCCTCACTGCGCGAGTCGGCGCGGGGTTGGCCAATCCGGTAAGTCTGGAGGGGTAGGCTATCGCTCAAGAACGTGAAACGCGACTTAATGGGCAGATCAACGCCCCACGCGTAAGATTAATTGGCGCCGATGGTTCGCAAGTCGGCATTGTAACGATCGCAGAGGCACTGAAGAGCGCGGAATTGGCGACTTTGGATCTCGTAGAGATCTCCCCTAATGTCTCGCCGCCGGTTTGCCGAATCATGGATTTCGGCAAATTTCAGTACGAGGAAAGCAAGCGGCGTCACGTTGCCAAAAAGAAGCAAAAGCAGATTCAGGTCAAAGAGGTGAAGTTTCGCCCCGGCACTGACATCGGCGATTATGAAGTGAAGGTGCGCAACCTCATCCGCTTTTTGGAGAATGGGGACAAGGCGAAGATTACGCTCCGGTTCCGAGGTCGGGAGATGGCCCACCAGGAGCTGGGCATGGAACTTTTGAAGCGCGTCGAAGGGGATTTGCTGCAATTTGGTACCGTCGAGCAGCGCCCGCGTCTGGAAGGACGCCAGATGGTCATGGTGGTCAACCCCAAGAAGTAGCCGGGGTGGGCACCAAGCCCGAAGGGCAAGATTTAAGATAAGCAGGTGTAGTAAAACGACCGACTCAAGCCAAGTAAAAGGCCCTTAAAGGGGCTGCTTGAGCGGGACTATGACAAGAGCGCACAGCGCAGAGGGACAGTATGCCGAAGTTGAAAACGAACCGTGGCGCCGCGAAGCGCTTCAAGAAGGGGGCCGGCGGGTTTAAGTGTCGTCATTCGCATTTGCGGCACATCCTCACCAGCAAAACCACGAAACGGAAGCGCCATCTGCGCGCTGATCGCTTGGTCCATCCCTCGGATGTGGCCGGCGTGACCCGTATGCTCCCTTACGCTTAACGCAGGAGTTATCCCATGCCACGTGTTAAACGCGGAGTTACTGCCCGGGCCCGGCATAAAAAGGTCATGGCCCTTGCCAAAGGGTATCGAGGCGCACGGAAAAATGTTTTCCGGGTGGCCAAACAAGCGGTTGCGAAGGCTGGCGAATATGCCTATCGCGATCGGCGTGATCGCAAGCGCCAGTTCCGGGCGCTCTGGATTGTGCGTATCAACGCCGCCGCCCGTGAGTGCGGACTGAGCTACAGCCGTTTTATGGATGGTTTGCATAAGGCCTCCATCACGATCGATCGCAAGGTGCTAGCCGATATCGCGGTCGCGGATAAGGCCGCGTTTGCGGCCCTAGCCGAGAAAGCCAAAGCCTTTCTGACTGCGGCCTAGTGGGTCAGTTGTAAGGATGAGCGGGCCGTTTGCAGAGAGGCTCGATCGGCTTTCGCAGGAGGCGCTCCAGGCCTTGGCGGATACCCACGAGGTGGGTGCGCTCGAGGCTTGGCGCGTCCGATTTCTGGGCAAGAGCGGTATCCTGACCGAGGAATTGAAGCGCATCGGGACCCTGGATGCGACGGAGCGCCCGCGCGCCGGTCAACTCGTAAACCAGTTAAAGAAGTCGCTAGACGAGGCTTACGGCGCTCGGCGCGCGGCGTTGCTGGCCGCCCAGCACAAGGCCCAATTGGCCGCCGAGGCAGTCGATGTGACGCTGCCGGGTCGGGGGGTCGGTCTCGGCGGCCTCCATCCGCTGACGCAGGCCTTGCGGCGCATTGAGGACATCTTCGCCGGGCTCGGCTTTGTCAAGGCGAGCGGTCCTGAGGTAGAAGACGAGTTCCATAATTTCGAGGCCCTCAATATCCCGGCCCACCACCCCGCGCGGGCCATGCACGACACCTTCTATCTCGAGAATGGACAGCTGTTGCGGACGCACACATCAACCGTCCAGATTCGTTTCATGGAACAAAACGCCCCGCCGTTTCGGATCATAGCGCCCGGGCGCGTCTACCGCGCCGATGCCTCGGACCCCACGCATAGCCCGATCTTCCATCAAGTGGAGGGCCTGGCGGTCGGCGAGGGGATCCATATGGGGCACTTGAAGGCGACACTGCATAATTTTCTAGAGAGCTTCTTCGAGCACCCGCTCGCGGTACGGTTGCGCCCCTCGTATTTTCCCTTCACCGAGCCCTCGGCCGAGGTCGATATCAGCTGTCTGCTCTGTCATGGGGAGGGTTGTCGGGTATGCAAGGGGACCGGGTTTGTCGAGGTGCTGGGGTGCGGTCTTGTCCACCCGGACGTGCTGACGCGGGTCGGAATCGACGCGGAGCGGTTCAGCGGGTTTGCCTTCGGTATGGGGGCTGAGCGGCTCTTGATGCTCAAAGACGGGGTGCCGGACCTGCGCCTCTTTTACGAGAACGATTTGCGGTTTTTGAGAAGCTTGCGGTGAACGCGTGCGGATAAGCGAACAGTGGCTCAGCGAATGGGTCGACACCAAGATCCCCTTTGATGCGCTACCCGGCTATCTGGTGGCGGGCGGGTTTGAGGTCGAGGGGTCGGGGACCGTCGGCCCCGCACTTGCGCATGTCGTCGTCGGGCGTATTCAGGCGATCGCGCCCCACCCGGATGCCGAACGGCTCCGAGTCTGTGAGGTCGAGGCTGGCGCCGGGGCCCTACGCACCATCGTCTGCGGCGCGCCGAATGCGCGCGTCGGGCTGCTCGCACCGTTAGCCTTGCCGGGCGCGGTCGTCGGCGAGCACACCATCGCCATCACGAAGTTGCGGGGCGTGCGCTCGGAGGGCATGTTGTGCTCCGGGGCTGAGTTAGGGGTTCCAGGGGCCGCCGGCCTCTGGGAGCTCCCGGCCGATGCGCCGGTCGGGGCGCTTCTAGGCGACTACCTCCAGTTCTCGGAACGTTATCTAGACGTGGGCGTTACCCCGAATCGGGGCGATTGCTTGAGCATAGCGGGGCTCGCGCGGGAGATTGCGGCCCTGACCGTGGGCCGGTATCGGGCCCGGAGGGTGCCGGTGGTGCCGACAAGCGGGATCGCCCCGACGGTGTCGGTCGCGGCGGCCGCGCGCTGCCCGCACTACTGCGCGCGGACGCTCACCGGCATCAAAGAGGGGGCCACAAGCCCCGCTTGGCTGGTGGAGCGTCTGCGGCTGAGCGGCATTGGTGTCCGTCACCCGGTCGTCGACGCCGCGAACTATGTGATGCTGGATGTGGGTCAGCCGCTGCATGCGTTCGACGCCGACCTCGTGCACGGCCCGCTACAGGTGCGGCTGGCAGTCGAAGGCGAGGCCATCTTGCTGCTCGATGGCACAGAGCCCACATTACGGGCGTCCGATCTCGTCATTGCCGACGACCTCGGACCGGTGGCGATCGCCGGTGTCATGGGTGGCGCACGCGCTGCCGTCAGCGCACAGACTCGGACTGTGGTGCTGGAGGCGGCCTATTTCCAAGCCGAGACGCTCTCGGGCACGGCCCGACGTTTGGGGCTGATCACCGATGCGGCGCTGCGCTTTGAGCGCGGTGTCGATCCGGAGTTGGCGAGTGTGGCCTTGGCCCACGTGAGCGCCTTGATCCAAAAGATCGCCGGCGGAAGCGCAAGCCCGATTGCCGAGCATGTGTCCCGAGATTACTGGCCCCGGCATGAGCCGATCACGTTGCGGCTTGCCCGCATCCGGCAATTACTCGGTGTCGTGGTGCCAATGGCACAAGTCACCCGGTTCCTGAAATCCTTAAAGATGACGGTGACGAGGCAACACGGCGACCTCTTGGTCTTAGCCCCCCGTTTTCGCTTTGATATCCGCGCCGAGATCGATCTTATCGAGGAGATTGCGCGACTCTGGGGGTACGATCAGATCCCGGCGGCGGAATTGCTGACCGCCCCGCCACCGACACGGGCGCCGACGTCCGGCCTACGGCGTGCCGCGGATTTGTTGGTTGATCGCGACTACTACGAGGCCATGACCTTCAGTTTGGTCGATCCCGCAGAGCAGGCCCTACTGGGCGTGGCCTCCGGGATCGGCTTGCGCAATCCCTTGGCCGCCCCCTGGGCCGAGTTGCGCAAAAGCCTGATCCCCGGGTTATTGACAGCCGCCCTTTATAATCGTCATCGCCAGCAGGGCCGCGTGCGGCTCTTTGAGGTCGGCACATGCTTTGCGCCGCTCGCCCATGGGGTCGCTGAGACGATGATGGTCGCGGGCCTGGTATTGGGCGCGGCGCTCCCGGAGCAGTGGGGGGCCCAGGCGCGTGCCATCGATTTCTTTGACCTGAAGGGCGACGTGGAGGCCTTGTGCGCGCTCGCGCAAGTCACGCCGGTGACGGTAGCCCGCGATTTTGGCCTGCTACAGTCCGGCCTGTCGGCGGCCTTGATGGTCAATGGCGAGTCAGTGGGTCTTTTCGGGGCCTTGAGCCCGGAACAACGTGAGCGGCTGGGCTTTGATGAGCCGGTATTCGTGTTTGAGATCGCCGCCCATCTGTTCGGGGAATCTGCGGCCCGAGCGGCCAGCGAACCGTCGCGTTTCCCGTCCGTGCGACGGGATATTGCGGTGGTGGTCGCCGAGGATGTGGCCGCTGGTGCCTTACTAGGCGCCGTGCGTCAGGCCGCGGGGCCGCTTTTACAAGAACTAGTCCTTTTTGATGTATATCGTGGCGAAGGCCTTGATTTAGGAAAGAAAAGTCTGGCCCTAGGCTTGACCTTACAGGACTTCTCGCGCACTCTTAAAGATGAGGTTGCTGATCTCGTTTTAGCGCGTGTGACCGCTGCCCTTGAGGCAACGTATGAGGCACGGTTACGACAATAACAAAAAAGTGTGACAGCAAGGGAAGAGACCATGGCACTGACAAAGGCGGATCTCGCAGAAGCTCTGTTTCAGGAGTTGGGGCTCAATAAGCGCGAGGCCAAGGAATTTGTTGAGCTCTTTTTTGAGAAGATCTGCGAGGCCTTAGGTCAGGGCGAATCCGTGAAATTGTCAGGATTCGGCAATTTTGGGATTCGGCATAAGAATCGGCGGCCGGGACGGAACCCCAAGACCGGCGAGGCGATCCCCATCGCTGAGCGACGCGTCGTGACGTTTCGGGCGAGTCACAAGCTAAAAGAACGGGTGGATGTTCATGCTCGATCCGGCGGATAACCGCGAACTCCCGCCAATCCCCGGTAAACGCTACTTCACGATCAGTGAGGTCAGCGATCTGTGTGGCGTAAAGCCCCACGTCCTGCGCTACTGGGAACAGGAGTTCCCCAAGCTGCAATCGGTAAAACGCCGTGGTAACCGCCGCTATTACCAGCATCATGACGTGCTGTTGATTCGCGAGATCCGCGCCCTTTTGTACATCGAGGGGTTTACGATCAGCGGCGCACGCAACCGGCTGACGCAAGAAGAGCAGACGGTTAATCATGACCAATCGGAGGCCCTGGCCCTGCTGACCGAGGGGTTAGAAGAGGTGCGTGCCTTACTGGCCCCCCTGGATCCCATCCCATAATGAGGAATCCCTTGTAGCCTATGACGGAATTGTATACGACAGTTGTCGACGCCGATGTTTTGGGGGCCCATATCGGGAACCCCAAATGGGTAGTGCTGGATTGCCGCTTTGTCTTAGGGGAGCCGGAGGCAGGTCAGGAAGATTATGCCTTGGGGCATTTGCCCGGCGCCCAATATGCTGACCTGGAGCGCGACCTGTCCGGTCCCCGGGTGCCAGGTGCCGGCCGCCACCCGTTGCCCACGGCGCTCGCGTTTCGCGAGACGCTCGGTCGTTGGGGGATTACACCCGACAGCCAAGTGGTCGCCTACGATGAGGCAAGCGCGGTCTTTGCCAGCCGACTTTGGTGGATGTTGCGCCACTTCTGCGGGCATAAGGCGGTCGCGGTATTAAACGGGGGGCTCAGCGCATGGCTTAGGCTCGGTTTGCCCGTCGCCCAAGAGCTCCCACACGCCCGTTCGGCGCCGCCTTACCCCGCCTATGTACCGGCTGTGGATACGTTGGTGGATACGGATACGGTCGCAGACGTCGTCGCCGGGCGGGCGCCACGGTTACTGATCGACGCCCGGGGGCCTGATCGCTTTCGGGGGGCGGTGGAGCCGCTCGATCCGGTGGCTGGCCACATCCCCGGGGCTATCAATCGGCCCTTTGGCAAAAATCTCTGTGCTGACGACACCTTTTGCTCCCCGGAGGTCCTGCGACAGGCCTTCGTGGGCCTGATTGGCGAACGGGGTGGCAAAGAGGTCGTCCACTATTGCGGTTCGGGGGTATCTGCCTGTCATAATATCCTCGCCATGGAGATCGCCGGTTATGGTGCGACCACGCTGTATCCGGGTTCGTGGAGCGCTTGGGTGAGCGACACCACGCATCCTGTGGTCCAAGGTCCTTAAAAAGGGCGCAATGGCATCGTGCCTTCGGTATGGCCACCATCTCGGCTAGGTTGTCTGCGGTCGGGGAGTGGATGGAAATCGACGGATAGCTTATGACGGATAAGGAGTCGGGTGTAGGGGCTTTTTAGGAAGCCGTGCTATCCCTTACCTTGGCAAACACTGCCAGGTGTCCCGTGCAGGCCTATGAAACTATACGACATCGAACGATCTGGCAATTGTTATAAGATCCGGTTGCTCTTGGCCTTTTTGGGGCTGCCCTACGAGCGGATACCGGTGGCGCTTGATGAGGGCGCGCAGCGCGATCCTCAGTTCTTGCGTTTGAGCCCGCGCGGCCAAATTCCTGTGTTGGCGGTCAACGAGAACGTGGCCATCTGGGATTCAACTGCGATCCTCGTGTATTTGGCGCGCCGCTTTGGCGGCGAGAATTGGCTGCCTACCGAGCCGGTCGCCATGGCGGAGGTCATGCAGTGGCTCGCCATGGAGCAGGCTGAGGGACGCTACGGCACGGCCCGGGCGCGGGTGATAGCCTTGAAGGTAAAGAGCAGCCTGGGCGAGACCGGGAGTCTGGCCGAGTCGCAGAAATTGGCGAAGGTCGCCTTTGAGACGCTAGAGGGGCGGCTTAAAGGTCATGCCTGGCTCGTGTCCGAGCATGTCACGATTGCCGATATTGCCTGCTACCCGTACACGGCGCTCTACCCCGAAAGCGGGTCCGGGCTCGAGGCCTATCCGGCGATTTCCGCATGGTTTGCCCGCATCGAGGCCCTGCCAGGCTATATTCCCTTACCGAAGCGTCCAGCCTCACATCCTTAAAGGGTCGCAAAGTCGCATCCGCCCAAGCCGCGGCCATCAGGGCTACGGCTAGGTCGTGTCAGGTATGTCTCTATGAACTACTCCCGCCAAGCCTAAACGGCTAGGGCGGGAGTTTCGTGTTTCATCGCGGTGAAACGGCCACCGCTCCACACCTCGGACAGTTCCTGCCCGGCTACATGAGGGTTACGATATCATCATTATCATGGAATCCGCATCATGAGACGCCACTTTACCACCCCCTAAACCACTACGCGGTTATAGGCGGAGCACTGTGGCGTTTTCTGGTAGATCTAGACCCGTATGATGCCTTCGAGATGGTCTCGTACCCCTTGTATTTCGGTATGGGCCAGATCCTTGGGCACGGAGGCTATGACGAGGGCGGTGGATTCGGAGGACAGCGCGGCATGCAGGAGCCCCAGAAAATGCGGCTCGGCAATCAGTACGAGCTTCTCGTAGAGCCGCTTCACGCGGCCGGCATTGAGTAGCTCGGCGAGTTGTTTGGCAAACTGCTCGGCGATGTGAGCAGTCGGTTCTTGCGCTTGCTGGAGGGATGTCCGGGAGCCCTGGCTGTTCACGCCACGTCCTGGCCTGTCTGAGCCAATATCCCTATTTTTGAGCTTGCCTTGCGAGTGGGGGATGTCTTGCCGGAGTTTGAGGTCTTGCTTGCGGCCTGCGCTTTCAAAAATGCGGGCACCACCACGATGCGCAACTAAGACCCATATATGATTCATGAAGATCTCCTCCAGTGCACACGCCCCAAGCCTTAGGGCTTGGGGGAAGTTCGATCACCAAAGCGCGCCCATTTCCGCTGCTAGCATAGCAACCGACAAGCAGGAAAACTACTCAACTATTTTGCTCCTTCACCTCCACGCCCATGATACCGCGAGACGGATAATAATTAGCAAATCGTCTTTATCGCGCCTTGCAGCCTTGGGTAAATCGCTTTTCCCTGGTCGGAAATCGCACTTGGGCGGGAGCTTGGCTCGGCTTGGAGAGGCGTCGTTTGCAGGAGACAGGGCGGGGGCGTTGCAAACGGTGGATGACAACGGCCTTGAAGAGGCCTTAGCGCCGGTCCCAGGTTGCCTAGGGCAGGTCTGCGGGGGAATCGACCGACCACGTGTTGGGCGCCGGCCCAAACCGAGCGAGTGGCCCGCGTAATGCGCCGACATAGGGCCCGCGTCGGATACGGTAGGCAATCAGGGCCCACTTCATTGCCTCACAGACGCCCAGCAAGAGCCACCAAGGAAACGTCGGCTGACGAAACCCGTAAGCGATGATCGCCACGAAGACGATATACCAGGGCATCTCCATACGGTTGCCGATGCGAAAGACGTTGCAAAAAAGAAAAAACGATCCGCCGACGTAGAGCGGGAGCAGAAAAAGCCCCTCATACGGAAACAGCTGGTACCAAGCGACACTCATGGTAATCAGCGTAACAATCAGCAAAAGGTCTCCCAGGTTGAATCGAAACCCCGGTTCGTGTTGAGTCTTAAATGTGAGCCATTTCATAGCGTAGCCGTCCTTCAGGATCGAAATGCAGTTCGGTGCGGCCAAACCGGCCACCGAAATTCCGCACGGCCAGGTCTTGGGCCACCACTGTGGTGCCATCGGGGCCTGTTTGCACGCGCGTAATATTCAAGCTGCGCAGGATGGACTCCATGTCCCGGAAGATCGGGCTTTGGCGTGCCAGTCGAATGATGGCCGGGGATGAGTCGGGAATGACTTGAACATTGACCACCTGATCCGTCAAGGCGTTGTAGGTCGAGGTTTCCAGTCGCCCCTTGTGATGCACAAGGAGGAAAAAACCAAACGGATTCCAGGCCGACGGTATGGCGAAATCGACGTTTAGGCGCGCCTTCACCCGGCGCTGGAGCCTAAATTTGGCGAGCCCATATGAGACCAAGAGTATGGCGTAGCCAATCGCGGCGACCCCCGGTGACGCGAGGCGGGTGATTACTACGGCAAAGAACCCGGCAGTCAGGGTCCAGGCGATGGTGTCTACGAAAAATAGCGCATCCAGGCAGAACCGGCGTTTTGTTAACGGCCAGAACAGTTGGATGCCAAAGGTATTGAGCACATCGAGCAGGATATGAGCGACAAGTCCCGCGAGCAGCCCCAGAAACAGCACCCAGATCCAGCCGATCTGGAAGGCCATCAGGGCCGCGAGCGCGGCCGCATAGAACGGCGCAAGCAGTAGGGAATGGGTCGGTCCTTGGTGGTGCTTCAGATAAAAGCGCCTTCCCGCCGCCATGAAGACCACATCGAGATCGGGGAGTACGCTACCGACCAAAAACCCCAGTGCGGCAAGCTCCTGGCCCTGCGCGGCAAGCGCTACGAATCCGACCCCGCCGATACTCATATGATGCACGACATCCATGTACCGACCCCTCTGTATGTCATGCCGTGCATCGACAGTTCGACGCATGCCGCATCGTGCGTGCATGGTTATCCACAATAACGCCCTCGGGCTCTGGGTCTTTTCCGTAGCGTCAATCAGGTGGATCTGACGGGCAGGCCTCGAGACTGCATCCCTAGGTAGATGAGAGTAGGTACGCCCAATCTTTGCATCCGGCGCCCTATCATGGCGTTATGGCCTGAAGGCGTCCAGTCCGCGGCTGTGTATAACGCCTACCCCGGCGCCGCGACTGTGACGTAAGGGCGACATATCGACCCGGGGTAATACCTAATATTTGGCGAAAATGCCGGGTCAAGTGGCTCTGGTCGGCAAATCCCGTTGAGAGCGCGGCCTCGGACAAGGTCACCCCGTGTTGAAGCAGGATGCGGGCCCGCTCGGCGCGTAGACGAATTTGATAGCTGTGCGGAGGGAGACCTACTTGCTCAGTAAAGGATCGGAGCAAATGAAAGCGACTGAGTCCAATAACTCGTGAGAGCTCACCGAGCGGGATCACCTCGTTAAAATGGTCCCTGATGTAGCGTTTGGCGCGTTCGATAGCGCGGCGTTCGCGATGCACAGGGCCCGTCGGGGGCGTGTGTTCGGCGTGGTGTTCAAGGAGGACGCGTAGACAGTGGGCAAAGCGTGATTCCTGCTCGAGCGGAGTGCCGCCTTGTTCGATTGCGGCATACAAGCTGGCCAGTTCCCGGAATAAAACATGGTCGCTCACTTGTGGGTGGCGAAAATGCGGTGCCTGCGGGTGTCCCAGCTCTCGTGCGGCGTCTTCTAGAATGGCAGGCGGTATCCACAAAACCGTAAAGTCAGCGGGTTTTAAGATTGCGGTATTGGCATGGGTTTCACCGGGCTCGATCAGCATATGGCTCATGTCGGTCACGAAATGATCCTTTCTGCGATAGCGCCAGTAAGCGGCGGCCACGCGACAGGAGCAAATCACGTAGTGCTCATGAAAGACCCGCCAACATTGGCTGTTTTGACGCACCCGCATGACATCGATCCCCGGAAGGGCGGTAGGCCGGTTATAGATAATCGTTCCTTGTCCTGGGTCCGACATGATGCCCTCCTACAGGAAGCTCGGATCATCGGTACAATGCCTAGCCCTGGCGTGACACCCTCCTTAAACGAGTTCGACAAGCAATCGCCCTTACTGTAGTAGTTACTGACCCGTTTTTCCAGCACAAAACCCCCGACGCGCGCAAGATATCCGCGCCCGCGCCGCGAAACCGCAAACGCCCGGCGGCGGTCTTAAAAAAGAGCGCAATAACGTTCTAGTTTTGGTCTCTGATCCATCCCACACTAATGCTTGGGGCCTGTTTTGTGGGCGTCTGGCAGTCGGTGTCCGTCAGGACTATACGTTGGGGGTGGTAATCATGATCAGATTAACCGAATGGTCCTTGGCCCATTGCGCGGCCAAGACCTATGTTGCGCTGGCCTTGCTCGCCGTCACGTTGCCCTTGTCGGTGCCCGCCTTTGCGCAGAACGCAAGTATCGATACACGGGTTACTGCACTCAGTACGGAACTTGCCCCGCATATGAGTAAACGTGTCGATCTTGCCAAGGCGGCTCAGGCCTTGAGGCAACAAAAGGGCAATATCGAGTTTGGCGTCGCGGCCTACAATAAGTCCGTCGCGCAATATAAACAAAAGAAGGACGCCTACGAAATGGATTTAGCGGCCTTCAGGCAATCGAAGGCCGTTCTCGGGCAGGCCATTTCCGCCCATAATGCCAATAGGTGCACCGCCCCCGCCAACAATCCCGGGGCATGCGCGGGCTACAATGCAGAGGCCGCGCAACTCAATCAACGCAAGGCCTATCTCATTTCTCAATTGGCCCAGCTTCGCCAGACGTACAATTATTTGATGGACATTAATGCCAAGAATAATGAATTGCGACAGATACTGAGCGCCAAAACGCTGGCGTGGGCGGCCGCGGCAAAAAAATGGAACGCCGACAACGACGAGAATGAGGCGGCGATCGCCCGCATCCAGAGACTGATTGCCGGGCAGCGGAGGCGGTTCGATAGCTGCGAAGCCGAGCTTAAGCGCAACGGTTCCCTAGAGAGGTTGCACGAGGTCTGTGGGCAGCCGTTTGATGGGAACGGCAACTTGCAGGCGCTCGTAAACCAAGGCACGGGTGGCGTCACGCCAAACAGCAACTAGGCTAGGCGCAGGTAGGTGGGGGGCAGGTTTCCCCGCTTGGGGGCGCCTGGCGCTGACAACAGATCGCGCCAGTCGGCCGATGATGAGCCGTCGTTTTGTGGGGCCACAATGCGCAGGCGCGACCCAATGGCCGGTAGCGGGCGCATGGTAGATCACGGGCGCACGGGGAGTGCGCTAGGCGCGCGCTGACTCTTGGACAAGACGGGCCTTAAGGTTTGATGGCGTTAACATCAAGGCGGTGGTGTGCTCGTCTTCGCGCGGCCCGCTTCAGATTGCCTTATCCAGAGCTTGGGTATCGAGTTTGTCGCCCACATATGGGCGTAACGACTCGATCCATTGGCGTATGCGGCGTCGCTTCATCGTGATCAACTCAAAATGGTGACCGTCCGCAAAGGTAAACGCGATGGCGTAGCGCGGAGGAATGCGGATCCGGCCCTCATGAAACGAAACGGCCTGAGTTTCTTCGAGATATAGCACCCGTACGCTGCGCAACGCCGCTATGTCTTCAGGGCGCGAGTCGCCAACCGAATCGCCCGGCAGGAAGCCGAGTGTCCCGTGGGGCGGGTCAAGCCAGACGGCCTGGGCCTCGTCGCCGCCCAATTCGTTGCGGAGCGCAAGGGTTTGTTTCGGGCTGCTGCGCAGCGCGCGGGTCAGCTGCCGACGGAACGCTCGCCCGAGCTGTATCCGGGTCCACAACGCGATCAGGTTTGGCAGAAAGAACACCAGTATGCCAATCGGCATCAAGAGCGCGAAGACTCGATAAATGTGGATCAGCAAGGCGCCCGCCAGCATCAATGCGAAGCCGAGCAATGCGTAACTCAAATACACGCTGCCAGCCTGCGTGTTGGGCCTAAAACGCGCTCTTGCCCGATCGCTATCGGCGCATCGATTCGATGCAGGACCAAGACAGGTTGGGGTTTGCGGTTGGGGGCATGGCCGGGCCCGGGGTGCCATCGGTTCGGGCATGCTGGTGATCTGCGTGCTTTGTTGTCGCGTCATAAAAGGCCGGAACCCCTGCGCACTGCTCCTATCTGCGGTATCCCGCGAATGATACCCACGCCGCATGGCGCTCTCGTCCCATCTCGAGCCCCGGACGCTGCGGGTATCCGTCCCTAAAGGCCAAGAATAGCTTATTGGGGGAGCGTGCCACAGGGCGCCACCCATGAGCGCAAACCCCACACGGTGAGCGAGCTAACAGCCATCGAGGGCGCGTTGCGAACAGTTTTGCCATCTCCACACCGGCGACGGCCACCGGGGCGAGTCCATTCTGCGCAAACAATCTATCGCAAGATATTACGAGTAATAATGTATCAAATAACTAGTTCGTAATCGATTACGATTTGACAAAACGTGTTTATGAGGATATATATCGTCATCATTGACGAGATAGCGAAAGTTAACGGGCGTATTCACGGTAAATCACGACTATGAGAATTACAGGCTTAACCACAGACGATGCCGTGCTGGCCGAATTGGGCGTACGGATTGCCCGTCGTCGGGTTGAATTGCAGCTCACCCAGGCGGCTGTGGCCGAACAGGCGGGTATCGCCAAGCGTACCCTCGAGCGTATGGAGGCCGGGTTAGCATCACAGTTGGGCACTTGGGTTCGTGTGCTGCGAGTTCTGGACGCCACATCAGGACTGGATAATCTGATTCCAGAGTCCGGGCCTAGACCGATGGATTTGTTAAAGCAAAAGGGTAAGGTCCGGCAACGGGCTTCGGGGCCGCGACCGGCAAAGGCGACCGGCAAACCATGGCACTGGGATGAGAAGCCGTGAGCACGCTGGCCGAGGTCAGGCTGTGGGGTAGAACCATCGGCGCGGTCGCCTTGCAGGACGGGGAGGACGTTGCCCGCTTTGAATACGATGCCGCGTTTGCACAAAGCGGCATTCAAATCGCGCCGATAGTGATGCCGCTCTCCCGGCGCGTGTACCGCTTCCCCGCGCTTTCGCGCCCGACTTTTCACGGGCTGCCCGGCCTGCTCGCCGATTCGCTGCCCGACACATTTGGCAATGCGCTGATTGATGTTTGGCTCGCATCACAGGGGCGGCAGCCGGATTCCTTCAACGCAGTCGAGCGGCTGTGCTATACCGGTCAACGCGGCATGGGGGCGCTGGAATTTGTCCCCGCCATCGGCCCCACGGCAAAGCAGACCACACACATTGAGGTGAGCGAGCTCGTCCAGCTCGCATCGGAGGTGTTGACTCATCGGAACAACCTCCAGGCGTCTTTTGCGGCCGAATACCAAGAAGATACGCTCAGGGATATTCTGCGCGTGGGCACATCGGCCGGTGGCGCGCGGGCAAAAGCGGTTATCGCCTGGAACCCAAAAACCCATGAAGTGCGGTCTGGCCAAGTCAAGGCCGGCCAGGGATTTGAATACTGGTTGCTAAAATTTGACGGCGTGCGTGGCAACAAGGACAAGGAACTGGAAGACCCGAAGGGCTACGGGGTGATCGAGTATGCGTATTACCTGATGGCGCGGGAGTGTGGCATTGAGATGAGTGAATGTCGGCTGTTTGAAGAGAATGGCCGGTCGCATTTCATGACGCGCCGCTTTGATCGTCTTGCTGGTGGTGAAAAACTTCACATGCAGTCGCTCAGCGCCCTGGCGCACTACGATTTCAATAGGGCGGGGGCTTATAGCTATGAGCAGGCATTTCTGGTGATGCGCCAGCTTCAGTTGCCTATGCACGCCATCGAGCAACTGTTCCGGCGCATGGTCTTTAACATCGTGGCCCGCAATCAGGATGATCACGTCAAGAATATTGCCTTCCTGATGAACAAGGCCGGCGAGTGGTCGTTGTCACCGGCCTTTGATGTGACCTACAGCTTCAATCCCGCGGGTGCGTGGACGGCACGCCATCAAATGACGATGAACGGGAAACGCGACCATTTCACGATGGCGGACTTCAACGCCTGCGCCAAGCAGGCGTCCATGAAACGGGGGTATGCCGCCAAAATCGTGGCTGAGGTGCAGGCGACGGTAGCGAAATGGCGGTCGTTTGCAGAACCGGCGGGTGTGCCTGAGGGCCTGCGCGAAAATATTCAGAGTCTGTTGAATCTCAAGCCTTATTCGTGACACTCTGAACCCGCTAAAGCGGTTAACGGTTCATGCGAGCCTCCAGGCCCTCGTGAGAGCCGCGCCGGCTTATGTCCTCGGTCGCGAAGTGGCGCATCGGCCGCCCGGCCAAATGGGTCACAAAGCGGTGTGTATTCCACGAGTTACTATCATAGCCCGCATGGGCCATGGGGGTCTTTCCGCGGCGCCGGCCGCGACCGTCTGGTGCCAGGTGCACGGTTTTGCTGGCCATGGGCCATTGTGCTAACCTCTGCGCTCTAGACGATGCTCGTTTAGATACTATGGCGGTGACGGTCGACCCCCGGTGTGACGATCGATCGTGAACCCGGTCAGGTCCGGAAGGAAGCAGCCGCAGCGACCCGATTGGGTGCAGCGCAGGGCCGACCCAAGCCGCCACCCATTCGTTTGGCCACGAGGATGATCATGAGCTATCTGGTGCTCGCTCGTAAGTGGCGTCCGCGCATATTCTCAGAACTCGTTGGCCAAGAGCCCGTTGTCCGCGCATTGCGCTTTGCCTTGACGGAAGGGCGCGTGCACCACGCCTATCTTTTCAGCGGTATACGCGGCGTAGGTAAGACGACAGTCGCGCGGATTTTGGCGAAGGCCTTGAACTGCGAGCAAGGCGTCAGCGCCGACCCGTGCGGCGTATGCGCCGCGTGCCAGGAAATCGATAGCGGCCGATTCGTGGATCTGATCGAGGTGGATGCCGCGTCTCGCACCAAGGTCGACGATACGCGCGAATTGCTAGACAACGTCCAATACGCGCCCACGCGCGGCCGCTTTAAGGTGTACCTCATAGACGAGGTACACATGTTATCTGCGCACAGCTTCAATGCCCTTCTCAAAACACTAGAAGAGCCTCCGCCCCACGTGAAATTCATCCTGGCCACGACCGATCCGCAGAAGCTTCCGGTCACGGTGCTCTCGCGCTGCCTCAAATTTGCGTTGAGACGGCTTTCCGACCAGCAGATCGTCGATCATCTCGCCCATATTCTTACCGCCGAGGGCCTGGAGTATGAGGCGCAGGCGCTTGCGCCCCTGGCGCAAGCCGCGGAGGGGAGTGTCCGGGATGCCTTGAGCCTGCTGGATCAGGCGATTGCAAGCGGTGGCGGGGCGGTGCGCGCCCAGGCGGTCACCGATATGCTGGGGTCGGTGGCCCCGGATATCGTGCACCGGATCGTGCGGGCGTTGGCCGACGGAGATGGTGAGGCGCTGTTGACGGTCGCAGACGAGGCCTACAAGCTTGGGGTGGCGCCAGAGTCGCTGTTGACCGAGCTTTTGCGGGGGCTTCATGATATCGCCATCGCCCAAGCGGTCCCTGTGGCGGCGCTCGATCCGTGGAGCGCGGAGCTGGGACAAGCGCTCGCCGCCGATGCCGTCCAGCTCTACTACGAGATCGGGTGTCTGGGGCGACGCCAGTTGAATGTCGCACCGGATCCGGAATCGGGGGTCAAGATGACGCTTTTGCGGATGCTGGCCTTTCGCCCGCGTGACGTAAAGGATGCGTCGCCGGTGCGTGCGCCGGTTGCCCAGCCACAGGTGCGGCCAAAAACGGCATCGGCGACACCACCAGAGGCCGCGACGCCACCGCCGTCGGAGCGGTCGCAGAATGGGGTGCGTCCCGATGAGCAGCCGCGCCCCGACGAGCCGGCGCGTCCTGACGAGGGCCCCGCGCACGCGTCTCAGGAAGACGAGGGCCCCGCGCACGCGCCCGAGGAGGGCGAGGGCCAAGTGCTCGAGCGCCTGGGCCTCACCGGGCTTATGAAGCAGCTGGCGTTGAATGCCGTCCTCGAGAAGACCGAGGATAAGGTCCGGGTGATGGTCGATCCCGCGGTTGGGAGCCTCCTAAACAAGGAGCGGGCCGCCATGTTAAAAAAGGCCCTTTGCGCTTATTATGGACAAGCAGTGCTTTTGGAGGTGACGGTCGGATCAGTGACCGGGACGCCGGCGAATCTCAAGCGAGAGGCCGATGAGGACGCGCGACGTCAGGTGCGGGAGGCCTTGGTATCGGATCCCGGCGTTGCCGCGCTCAAAAGAACATTTAATGCCCGTATAAACGAGAGTTCTGTGCGGCTGCGCAAGTGAAACACAAGGAGCTTAGGGAATGAAGGGTGGAATTGGTCAGATCATGAAGCAAGCGCAAGCGATGCAGGAGAACCTGCGCAAGGCGCAAGAGCAACTCGCTCAGCTCGATGTCGAGGGCCAGGCCGGTGGCGGGCTCGTAAAGGTCACCATGAGTTGTCGTCATGACGTGCGCAAGGTACGTCTGGACGACAGTTTGCTGAAGGAGGATCGAGAAGTGGTGGAAGATTTGATTGCCGCCGCTATGAACGATGCGGTCCGTAAAGCCGAAGAGGTGAGTCAAGAGAAGCTCTCCGGCCTTACATCCGGGCTTAACATCCCGGGCCTCAACCTGCCGTTCTGACGCCTTGACGGAAGATTCTAAAGCCCTGGACGATTTGAAGCGCGCACTGCGCAGATTGCCGGGTGTCGGTGCCAAGTCGGCGCAACGCATGGCCTTCCATCTCCTCGGGCGCGACCGCAGGGCGGCACGCGATATCGCCAACGCCCTCTTGTATGCCGTCGATCGCATTGGGCACTGTGAGCGCTGTAATAACTTTAGCGAGACCGAAATTTGTTTCATCTGCCGATCGCCGCGTCGCGATAACGGGCTTTTGTGTGTCGTGGAGTCGCCTGCGGATCTCGTTTCCCTCGAGCAGTCGGGTGCGTTTACCGGCACCTACTTCGTGCTCATGGGGCGGCTTTCACCGCTCGATGGTATCGGGCCCGATGAACTGGGTCTCCCGAAGTTGGAGGCCTTGTTGGAGAGTGGCGCTATTCGGGAGGTGATTCTGGCAACCAATGCCACAGTCGAAGGCGAGGCGACCGCCCACTACATTGGCGAACTGGCCCGCCGGCGTAACCTGCTCGCGACACGCATCGCATGTGGCGTGCCGATTGGCGGCGAGCTTGAATACACCGACAGAGGGACTTTGGCGCGCGCCTTTTCAGGGCGGCGCGAGGCCTAACAGTCCTAAGCCGTCGATCTTTGCGGCACAGATGAAGTCATTTTCGCTCAGTCCGCCGATCGCGTGGGTCTGGTAGCGGACCGCGCACTCGTTGTAAGAGATACTGAGATCGGGATGGTGGTCCTCGCGGTGGGCTATGTAGGCCACGGCGTTGACGAAGGCCATCGTCTCGTAGAAATTCTGAAAATGAAACACGCGAAGCAGCGCCTGCGCGGGCTCCGCTAGTGTCCATTGAGGGATCTGAGGCATGAGCCTGCGGGCTTCGTCAGCTTTCATCGGGGCGATGCCACCTTCGCAGGGGCGACAGGATTGGTGTTCGAGACCGACCATGAGAACCTCCTAACAAGCACTTAAGTGGCCAGGCGAGGCCCTGGGGCGTCGGGTCGGCGGTCACCGCACATACACCCCTTGCGGACGCACGCCACGCCGCATCAGGGAATCGTGCGGGCCACTGCCAAGGAGGAGAATAGCATAGCGGCGAGCGATTAGGATTTGCCAAGCACGAGTCCTTAAGCGGGCGGGTGATGGGCGATGAGGAAAAACCCGCCTGTGAGCGCAGACGAGTCGCGCGGCCAGGCCCAGACATCGATTGCCCGACCGGCCGTCAGATCCGACCGGACTGCTGCGAGACGCACGCCAAACCCATGAGGTAGCATGGGGCTTACCCTAAGATGACCTGTGGTCGCATAAATAACGGTTAGCGCATACATGGACACGATACTAGAGACCTCAGGTCAGGCATTACTGGACATTATCAAGCAGCTCATGGCCGAATTGCGGCCAGCCAACGGCAGCACGGCCGTCACGTTGGATAGCTTCCTGGATCGCGAGCTCGGATTCGACAGCCTCGGACGGGTGGAGTTGTTGTTTCGTATCGAGCGCATGTTCGGGATGAGTCTGCCGGAACAGGTCATTGCAACGGCAGAGACCCCCCGTGATTTGTTGAACGCCGTGCTAAAGGCCGGAACTGCGTCCGTGCCAGTTCCGGCAAAACCGATCATAGTCGCCGATCACAAGGTAGTACGCGTAACCGTCGACGATGCGGCCACTCTTGTCGAAGTGCTCGATCGGCACGTCATGGCCAATCCGGATCGAACGCATATTCTCTTCGCGGAGACCGAAGAACAGATCAGCTATTCGGGGTTGCGACGCGAGGCGGGGAGTGTCGCCGCAGGACTACAGGCGCGCGGTCTGCGGCCTGGGCAGACGGTCGCGATCATGTTGCCCACCGGGTGTCACTATTTTTACAGCTTCTATGGGATCCTTTTGGCCGGGGGTATTCCGGTCCCGATCTATCCGCCGGTGCGGTTGGCGCAGGTCGAAGACCACATCCGCCGACATGCCGGGATTTTGACTAATGCCCAGGCCGCGTTACTCATTACCGTGCCCGAGGCCCAAGCCGTGGCGCAGCTATTGAAGTCCGTCGTCCGGTCTTTGCGCGCGGTCGTGACGGTCGCGGAGCTGATAGAATCTCGGGCGGCGTTTACGCCGGTCGCGGCACAGCCCGACGACATCGCGTTTTTGCAGTACACGTCGGGGAGTACTGGTGCGCCTAAGGGCGTGATGCTGACCCATGCCAACCTGCTGGCCAATATTCGCGCCATGGGCCAAGCGGCGCGCGTGGACTCCGACGATGTGTTTGTGAGTTGGTTGCCGCTCTATCACGACATGGGGCTGATCGGGGCGTGGTTAGGCAGCCTGTATCATGCCGTGACCCTCGTGATCATGTCGCCGCTCACCTTTCTAGCCCATCCGGAACGTTGGTTGTGGGCCATTCACCGCTACCACGGCACGTTGTCGGCCGCCCCGAATTTTGCCTATGAACTGTGTCTGCGCAAGGTGCGCGATGATGCGCTAACCGGGCTTGATTTGAGCTCCTGGCGCCTGGCCTTCAATGGTGCAGAGTCTGTGAACGCGAGCACTATTACGAGCTTTCAGGAGCGGTTCGCGGCCTTTGGCTTGCGCCCGGAGGCGATGGCGCCGGTCTATGGGCTGGCGGAATGTAGCGTTGGGCTGGCGTTACCGCCGCCTGGGCGTGGCCCGATCATCCAGCGGATCAGACGCGAGCCGTTCTTGCGCACTGGGCAGGCGGTGCCGGCGGATCCCGGCGATGAGGAGGCGTTACGCATAGTCGCCTGCGGCCAGCCCCTGCCGGGTCATAAGATCCGGATCGTCGATGCTGGCGGCCAAGAGCTAGGCGAGCGCGCGGAGGGTCGTCTCGAGTTCCAGGGTCCATCGGCCACCCAGGGTTACTTCCACAATCGCGCCGCAAGCCAAGAGCTCTTCGATGGGGAATGGCTCAAATCGGGCGACTTGGCCTATCGTGCGGATGGCGACATCTTTGTGACGGGCCGCACCAAGGACATCATTGTCCGGGCCGGGCACAATCTCTATCCCCAGGAGATCGAAACGGCAGTCGGCGCCATCCCGGGTGTGCGTAAAGGCTGCGTGGTCGTATTCGGCAGCCCTGACGCATTGTCGGGCACAGATCGTTTGGTCGTGTTGGCCGAGACCCGCGAAGCGGCCACCGAGGTGCGTGAGCAGTTGCGTCGGGACATCAATGCCCGAGTGTTCGATCTGTTAGGTGAGCCACCAGACGACATCGTGTTGGCGGCGCCACAGACCGTCCTTAAGACATCGAGCGGCAAGATCAGACGAGCGGCAAACCGCACGCTTTATGAGGCCGGGGGCGCTGATCCCTATCGGCAGCGCGGTCGGTGGCGCCTCTTGGCGCGGCTCGCTTGGGCGAGTACGGTCTTACGGGTGCATCGTGCCGGGCGGCTTGCGGGCACGGGCCTTTACGCCCTCTATGCCTGGACTTTGTTTTTTGTGTTGGCGCCAGTCACTTGGCTCATGGTCGCTTTGGCGACACGCCCCGCCCAGGGGTGGCGGATAAGCCATGTTATGGCGCGATGGTTTGTACGGCTAGCACGGGTCCCGTTCACTATTCATGGTTTGGAAAACCTACCGGTCGACACACCGTGCGTGCTGGTGGCCAATCACGCGAGTTATCTAGACGGCATCCTGCTGATGGCGGCGTTCTCACGACCGTTTGGTTTCATTGCCAAACGGGAGCTCGGCGACCAATGGATTACCGATGTGTATCTTCGGCACATCGGGACGAAGTTCGTGGAGCGATTCCGGTTCGAAGAGAGTGTCGATGGGCTAAAGCAGCTCTTCCGGATCATGGATGGTGGTGGGTCGCTTATCTTTTTCCCGGAGGGCACGTTTAAGAGCGCACCAGGGTTGCTGCCCTTTCATATGGGCGCCTTTGTGATTGCCGCCCAGACCGGCGTGCCGCTGGTAGCGGTGACCATTCGTGGCAGCCGGTCGGTGCTCCGCGATCGGGCATGGCTCCCTCACTATGGCGCGCTCTCGATCACGATCAGCCCGGCCGTTTTACCAACGGGCACTGACTGGGCGGCCGCCTTGAGGTTGCGCGATGCGGCCCGCGCGGCGATTTTGCGCGATTGCGGCGAGCGCGACGCGAGCTCGCCTTGAGTTCGCGCGGCTCATGGCCTAAGGCCGCGCTCCGATCATAAGGCGATGTTTTGTAGGCGAGGGGATCCCTCATCCGGCGGGTACCGGTGGTCGTTATGCCGGCGCGCAGACGACCAGACGATGACCAGATGCGCCGCCGAAGGGCGTTGTCTGCTAGGGGGTGGCGTGCGCCTAACGCGCGGTTATTCCTCATGGGCGACCGGGACATGGAGGGGGTTTTTGGCGGTCGCGTCAGTAGCGGCGTCGTCGGTCGCCGCGCGCTGGGGTTGAAGGGCGTAGTTATCGGAACCACAGCCGATGATGCGCGCCTTTCCCTCGGCCTTTGCTTGATACATGCGTCGATCGGCGAGTGCCACCAGCGATGCGGCCCGGGTGCGGTCGTCGGCGATCCATTCGGCGACCCCGATACTGTAGGTGAGCGTCGTGCCATTAGGTTTTTGCAGCGCGGGGCAGCGGTTACGCAGGAACGTGCAGGCCTGCACGCAGTCGGTGTGGGGGAGGAGCAAGACGAACTCCTCCCCGCCCCAGCGGATCAAGGCATCGCTCTCACGCAGCATCGCCCGAAAGGCCTGCGCGGCTTGCGTCAGCAATTCGTCACCGGCACTGTGCCCGGCGGTATCGTTGACCTTTTTGAAATCATCCAAGTCTGCAAAGGCGATGGTCAACGGGTAGTGATGACGGCGCGCGAGCGCCAACTGCAGGCCAATCAGTTCCGCTCCGCTGGATCGGTTGAAGGCCCCGGTGAGCGGGTCGATCACGGATTGCGCGAATAAGGTGTGCATGAGTTGCAGGTGACTTACCGCCGATAGGCTCCCCACGGCGGCCACGACGGCCAATAGCCAGAGCACGGCTAGGCCCTCGAAGTGGGGCATCATGAAGGCGTGACGCGCCACGAGCGGGACGGCGGCGACCGCGATGATCGGGACCATCAGTGCCGCGCTTTCCTTTACTGTCAGCGGGAATACACTGATGCCGGCGACCAGCACGAAGGGCAGAAAGGTATAACTACTGGCCGCGATCATTCCTATCCGGTCAAGCGGTACCCCGAGCAAGAGCGCGTGCGAGAGCAAAAAGAACACCAAAGGCAGCAAAAACAGGGTGGCCAAGGCTCGATAGGCGTGCTTCATGTTGGCCACGCGACCGCTATACCAGACCAGTATGACAAAGGCGATGCTGGCGCCGAGCCGTAGATACGCGAGGTGCTGCCACACCGTGGACTGGAAGGTCAGCATGTCCACGGGTATCCACAGCGAGGTGAGTGCGGCGAACAATACCGCGATCAAGCGGATTCGCAGCAGGATGAAGCGGGCCCGCTGGCGCTGAAAAACGACCGAATGCTGATCGGTATCGATAATGCTGGCAAACTCGCTCGGATTGATCGCAAAAAAATCACTAAACGGGTGGGTCCACAGCCTGGCACGTTGGTCCGTCCGTGCGGTTGACGGATCTTGCGGGGATTCACCCATGGTCGCGGCTACCTATTTTAGGGAGGTTCATGGAGTATCGTTTACGATGCAATTTAGGCCGGTTGCGGCCGCCTGTTCGGTGAGGGCCCAAAAGGCTCGTCGGTTCTGGAGCGCCTTCGCGGCCCATACCCCCGCTGCGCCCTTCATGCCGCGAGCGTAAATCAGTAAAAGTCCGCGGCGTAGGTCCGCTGGCGAGTGATGGCGCCGGCGGTATCGTCCGATGCGCCAGGCCGCTTGGATCGTTGCGGCGTCTGATAGAGAGCTGCGGGATCGTGACCCTGGATCGCTCGGTAGGTGCGGCCGGGCACAGCGACCGTAAGCAGGTGTTCCATAGGACTCGATGTGTCAGTACCTCGCGCTCAATGGGCAATCGGATCTTCACAATCGCCTGCTGGTAAGACCAGCATGAGTTTTTAGTTTAGACCATCCTTGACAGATGGAACAGGGCAAACGGGTCGGGCCGGCTCGGCATTCGGCATACGGCGGCCGGGTAGCGGTGGGGTGGGCTACGCATGGCTTTGTGGCCGATGCGCCAAGCTGAGCGGGCGAGAGGTTTTTCTAGATCGGCCGCGCGCGCCCCGTTTGCGCGCCGGCTTCAGCCAGATCGCCGGTCGACCGTGCCGACGGCGCAGATCTCTAGCGCGCCGCCCTTTGGTAGGCTAGGTCTCTATGATGTGATAGAGTGCGCGGCTAAAGTACGCACGACCCGCAAGCCCCACTGTAAGTCATAGACGGAGACTACGAATGCCGCAGGACCCCAATGCACTCGTCTGGATTGATCTTGAGATGACTGGCTTGCGTCCCGATACGGACGCGATTATCGAAATAGCGACGGTCGTGACAGATAGTAATCTGAACGTGATCGGCCAGGGGCCGGTGCTCGCTATTCACCAACCGGATTCGATACTGGAGGGCATGGACGATTGGAATCGGCGGACGCATGGCCGTTCGGGCTTGGTTGACCGCATTCGCGCCAGCACGATTGATGTCGCCGAGGCCGAACGCCAGACCTTGGCCTTCTTGGAGCCACTTGTGCCGCGCAACCGTTCGCCGCTCTGCGGCAATAGCATTTGCCAGGATCGTCGGTTTCTGGCGCGGCTGATGCCAAACCTCGAATCCTATGTGCACTATCGCAATCTAGACGTCAGCAGCGTCAAGGAATTGATTCGGCGCTGGCGCCCGGAACTGTGTGCCGGGCTTGTAAAGCAGAATACCCATCGCGCGCTCGATGATATCTTGGAGTCGATCACCGAGCTCCGTTATTATCGGACCCATCTGTTCCCCGACCATGGTGGCACCTAGACTAGGCGGCTACTCCCTGTATGACCAGGCGCAAATGGCCGCCTGGATAGCCCGAAGTATTGCCTCAAGCTTGTCCGTACAGGTCCTTGACGAACGGATGGCCGACGGTCTTTGCGGGGCTATCACCCGGTATTTCCCGAGCGCGCGTCGGATCGCCTTATTGGTCGGCGGTGGCGGCAATGGTCGCCAGGCCCGCGCCTTGGCGCACCGCTATCGTGAGACGGGCATCAAGACGACCCTGATCTTTCCGGGGGGCGATGAGGATCTGGAGAGCCTACGGTGTCACGACGTGCTAGTCGACGGTCTGATTGGTACCGGCTTGCATGGGCCTCTGGCAGATGGCTATCGCCGGCTCGTCGATCTCGCCCGCGCTAGTCGACGCCCGATCGTCGCCATCGATGGCCCCGCGGGGCTCGATCTCAGCAAAGGGGCCGCAGTCGCGGGGGCGTTGCGCGCCAACTATACACTTTTTTGCGGCCAGCCGAAGATCGGCGCGTTGACCGGCGCGGGCCGGGAATTCTGCGGGGCGCTTGCGACGATCGATCTGGGCATCCCCACGCCCCCATCGACTGCGTGCGCGGTGGTGCCGGATTGCGCGGAGATCGCGGCCCTCGTCCCGGTCCGGGCGCGCCATGCCCATAAAGAGGAGGCCGGTGTTGTTGCGATCCTCGGGGGCGATGTGGATATGCCAGGGGCCGTGCAACTCGCGGCCTTGGCGGCTTACCGCGTAGGCGCGGGCCTCGTTATCGGTTGCGTGCACGCCCGCAATATAACCAGGCTCGCGGCGAACCTCCCGGAGCTAATCGCGGCCGAGGCGCCGGGGACGGGGATGCCGCTCCAGCGGGCGCACTGGCTTTTGGTGGGCTCCGGGCTTGGCCGCAGCGAGTGGGGAGGGCAAGTATGGGCGGCCGCCCAGGCGTCCGACAAACCCCTGCTCGTCGATGGCGACGGGCTCTACTGGCTGTCCCGGGAGCCTAGGCGGCGAACCGATTGGATCTTGACCCCACATGAGGGCGAAGCGGCTCGGCTCCTGGGCGTGACTAGGCCAGATGTGGCGGCCGATCGACTAGGTGCCGGTCGTGAACTGCAGAGCCGCTATGGCGGCGTCTGTGTTTTGAAGGGCGCAGGGACACTCATCGTGAGTACCGAGGCGACATGGCTGTGCCCGTTCGGCCATTCCGGTATGGCCACGGCTGGGATGGGTGACGCCTTGGCTGGCGTCATCGTGAGCCTGGCCGTGCAGGGCTCGACGGCGACGGCGGCGGCGCGCCTTGGGGTCTTTCTGCATGCGCAGGCGGGCGATCGGGCGGCTATTACCGTAGGCAGTCGGGGTCTCGTGACCTCCGATCTCATTGCCTGCCTGCCGCACACGCTAACGGCTTTATGCTGATTCGCGCGCTTCCCGATTGGGCCGCCACGGTCCGGCTCGCCGGTGCCTTGGCGGGCGCGCTACGCCCCGGGGACGGCGTCTTCTTGCGGGGAAATTTAGGGAGCGGCAAGACCGCGCTCGCCGGCGCGATCATTCAGGCGTTCGGCTACGAGGGGCTAGTCAAGAGTCCGACCTACACCTTGATCGAGGAGTACGACCTTCGTGACCTACGCGTCATCCACGCAGACCTCTATCGGCTCACCCAACCAGAGGAATTAGAGGCTCTGGGCTGGTGGGATTATCTGGATGCCCGGACGCTTACCTTGGTTGAGTGGCCGGAGCGTGCGCGCGGCGTTTTGAAGGCGGATGTTGACGTTTGCCTCGTGGTCACCGATCATGAGAGAGAGGCTAGGCTGCGAGCACTCTCGCGGCGTGGAACGGAGGTGTTAGACAGTTTGAAGCCGTGAAACAGCGACTCATTATGATATACGCGCTGGTCTTCTGGGTGCTCGCGGCAAGCGCGCAGGCGGCGATCCGCATTGGCGAGCCCGTGGTTCGAGTAGGGCGTGATGCGCTGATCATACGCCTGGAAGCCGAGCCGCACGTCGTGTGGCGATCGTTTACGCTCGCTCACCCCCCGCGCCTAGTTGTGGATATTCACGGGGCGGTATTGCCGGGGAGGAGCGCCCGCTGGATAGAGAATGTCGGAAATCTCCGCGACATACGGGCCTTTGCCCACCGTGACGGCATGGTGCGTCTGGTGTTTGATTTGCGGCACGCAGAACCCTATCAACTGAGCGCCTTGCCGGGGGGTTTGACCCTCTCTCTGGCCAAAACGAAGGGCCATCGGCCCGCCCACGTCGCTACGCCAACGCCCAAAAAACGAAGCCATACCGTTCCTGTTGCCGCATCCCGACCCAAGGCGGAAGGGTCGGCGGCGCACGGCCCCGCGCCCCGATTGAAGCGGGTGCCGCTGGTGGTCATTCACGCCCCCCGGCTGCCACCGGATATCGTGATCGCGATCGATCCCGGTCATGGGGGAATCGATAGCGGGGCGTGCGGCATTGACCACATCTGCGAGAAGAACGTCGTGCTACGCATCGGGCGTGATTTGGCGGCGCGCATTGATGCGACCCCTGGGTTTAAGGCGTTCATGACCCGCACTGGGAATTATTATGTGCCCCTACGCGAGCGTGTGGCATTGGCTGAGGCCCATCATGCCGCCGCCTTTATTTCGATCCACGCGAATTCGTTGCCGGAGCCCGAGGGGATGGATGTGCGCGGGGCCGAGATCTTCATCCTCTCCCAACATGGCGTCAGTCGGGAAGCGCGCTGGTTGGCGCACAGTGAAAATGCGGCCGACCAAGCGGGGGATCTCCACTTTGGCGGCGGCGGCAGCTTTCTGCACAACATCTTGCTCAATATGACGCAAAACGGCACTAGGCGCGCCAGTTACGATCTGGCCCACGATATTCTAGGGCAGTTGCACCATATCGGACCCGTCCACATCGATCACGTCGAGAAGGCGAATTTTTTGGTTTTGGAATCACCCACCATCCCCTCTGTGTTGATAGAGACCGCCTTTATTTCCAATCCCCACGAAGCGTTGCGCTTAGATGAGCCGACCTATGATGCGCATATTGCGTACGCCGTGTGGGCGGGCATCATGCGCGATGCCCCTCGACTCCGGGCCCGGCTCGGGATGCCGGCCGGACCGCGCGTCTATGTCGTGCGCGCCGGCGAGACATTGTCTGGGATCGCGGCGCGCTTTCATGTGTCGCTGGCCGCCTTGCGTGCTGCCAACAGCCTAGACGGTGTTTTGGTGGCCGGGACCTCGCTGCGCATCCCGTCCGGGTAGAATTCGCCGGCATAGTCATTCGGTACGACACTTAAAAAAAGCAAAGGGAGCGAGGGTTCTATGACGTTGTTTCGGACCAAGGCGATTAATGCGGAGTGCGGCGATACAGGTTTACGACGATGTCTGACGACGGCGGATCTCATCTTTCTGGGGATCGGCGGGATCATTGGCGCCGGTATCTTCGTGCTGACCGGGGTCGCGGCCGCGGTTGATGCCGGGCCTGCGATCGTGCTCTCTTTTGTGATCTCAGGCCTTGCTTGCGGGTTTACGGCGCTTTCTTACGCTGAGTTGTCGGCGGCGGTCGGGGGTTGTGGCAGCGCCTATGGGTATGCCTACGCGGGGCTCGGCGAGATTGTCGCCTGGATCGTGGGCTGGGACCTGATTCTAGAGTACGGGGTGGCGACCGCTGCGGTCGCGATCGGTTGGTCTGGCTATGTCAAGGATGCGCTGGCCGCAGTCGGCCTCCATCTGCCGTTGGCGCTGACGCATGTGAATATTTACGCGATCGCCGCCTGGGCGCTTGGCGTTATGCATAAGCCGATCCCCGCATTGGTCGCGGCGAAGGCGAGCACCGGCGGTTTTGTCAATTTTCCGGCGGCCGCCATTATCATCGTCTTGAGTCTCGTGTTGGCGGCCGGCGTTCGCTATAGCGCGGCCCTAAACGGTATTATGGTACTCGTGAAGTTGGCGGTCATCGCCATCTTTATTGGGGTGGCCGGGTTTCATGTGACCCCTGGGAACTGGCATCCGTTCATGCCCTTTGGGTGGCCGGGGGTTATGCGTGGCGCGGCGTTGATCTTCTTTGCCTACATCGGTTTCGATGCGGTATCGACAGCGGCGGAGGAGACTCGCGACCCGCAGCACTCCTTACCGATCGGTATCATTGTCTCGCTGCTGATCTGTACCGTGATTTACATCGTAGTCGCGGGGCTTTTGACGAGCATCGTGCCCTATTTTACGTTAAACAACGCCTCGCCGGTCGCGAGCTCCATGCTGACGCTGGGCCATCCGATCGTCGCCCTGTTGATTGGACTCGGCGCCATTGTGGGATTGACGAGCGTGATGCTGGTGCTCTTCTATGGGTTGACGCGGATCTTTCTGGCTATGGCTCGTGATGGCCTCTTGCCGGAGGGCTTTGCGGCGATCAATAAGCGCACAAAAACGCCGATACGCGTCATCTTGGTAAGCGGCGTGTTTATGGCCTTGATCGCGGGACTGACCCCAATCGGTTACGTCGCGGAGCTTGTGAATATCGGCACGCTGGCCGCTTTTACGATCGTTTGCTCTGGCGTCTTGGTGCTGCGCTATACGCGCCCGGACTTGCCAAGGCCGTTTCGTGCCCCGGGCAGCCCCATCGTTCCGCTGCTCGGCATTGGTTTTTGTATTTATCTCATGCTGAGCCTCCCGCTCTTTACCTGGATCCGTTTCTTAGTGTGGTTTTTGATCGGAATTGTCATATACGTGGGCTACGGCCGATCGCACAGCCGGTTGGCTGAGGCCCAATGAGCCAGGCCCAATGGTCCGGTACGCGAGCCGCTCTTAAAGTCCTGTTCGAAGGGTGTCTTGGGCGACGTTCCAGGGTAGAGGGAACGATGGTCTATCGATTGAGGAATGGTAAGAGGTCGCTCAGTTCGCGGCCCGCGTGGTGTGCCGGATGGGGCCACGAAACGGCGTTCGCGCCTCAGGTGGGGTAGCGCATGGGGCTGGCAGACGGGGCAGCGGGCTGGGTGTCGCCGCTCTTTGCGTCACAAGACGAATAGCTGTTTTGGCGAACGGCGGATGGAAGAGGGGCGTTTCGGCGGGGAGTAACGGGGTCTTGCGGTGGCCGGTCGGGTTAAGGTCGCGTCGCTGAAGAGGTCTCGTGATATTGCCTCATCCATGCCGGGATATCGGCGGCCGCCATCGGTTTGGCAATCGCATACCCTTGCACATATTGGCACCCCAACTGCGCTAGCAAAACGATATGCTCCAAGGTTTCGGCGCCTTCGGCCACGACATTGAGGCCAAGCAGGTTGGCGACATGGATGACACCCGAGACGATCGCGAAGTCCTTGGGGTCATGCACCATATCGCACACAAAGCTCTGATCGATCTTCAGTGTGTGGACCGGCAGCTTCTGAAGATAGGTAAGGGATGCTGCGCCGGTGCCGAAATCATCCAAGGCGGTCCGTATACCCATTTCAGTGCAGGCCCGCAAGATTCCCTGCACCCCTGGGAGATCGCGCAGTGGGGCCGATTCCGTGATTTCAATCTCTAACGTGGCCGGGGCTAGGCGCGGATGGCGACGCAAGGTCGCCTGCAGGTCACCAAGAAAAAGCGGGCTCAGCAGATGCTGGGCGCTGATGTTGATCGAAAAGCGCAGCGGGTTGCCATCCATTGCCATGAGCCCGTCCGTGCTCCAGTCTTCCGCTTGCGTGGCCACGGCCTCTAGTACGAAGCACCCGATCATGCGTGCCAGGCTGCCATAATCCAAGGCGGCGGCGAAGGCAGACGGCGTCAGTAGACCATCGTGCTCATGGGCGAGTCGCAGGAGTGCCTCGACTCCGACGATCCCCCCGCCGATCGCCACGATCGGCTGGTAATGCATCAGCAATTTATCCTCCGCCAAGGCCCGCTTCACCATCCCCCGCGTGAGGAAATCCTGGTGGACTGCGTGGTCCAGTTCGAGGCTGTGGATGCGGTATTGGTCACGCCCGATCACCTGTGCGGCATGGAGCGCCAGATCGGCATGGCGCATTAAGGCCTCGGGGTCGCCATCGTCTAGCGGGTAGACTGTGACGCCTAGGCTACCGGACAGCGAGACCGCATGCCCGTCGTTGACCAGGATGGGCGCATCACGCAAGACGGCGATAACTCGGTCGCACAAGACCTCGAGGTCGTCTAGACAGAGGACATCGACGAACAGGATGGCGAATTCATCCCCACCGATGCGGGCCAGCGTATCCGTGGGGCGCATGACGCCCTGGATGTTTTTGGCCAGCTGTTGCAAGACCGCATCGCCGGTCTGGCGTCCATAGCGGTCGTTGATGTGCTTGAAGCCATCAATGTCCAAGAGCGCCACACCCAGGAGCCGCTCGAGCCGTTGTGTACTCTGACAGGCATGCGCGAGACGATCAAGGAACAAGGCCCGATTCGGGAGCTCTGTCAAAGGGTCGCGTAACGCCATGGTTCGCAAATCGAGGGTCAGCTCACCGAGGTTCGTGAAGGCGGCAAAATAACCTAGTCCGACCCGGCGGAAGTAACCGGCTTCTGACGCCCCAATCATCCCTACCCCGCGCAGGTTCGCGCCACCAAAGGGAAAGAGCACGATCTCGGCGATGTCCGTGTGCAATGGCTGGAGCCAGGAAGGTGTCGTGGGATCCGCAAGGACCTGGACCTGCGGCATCCCGTTGTCCAGCACCTGCCGGAAAACCCCGGCCTCGTCACCCCGGATGCGCAGTGTCGCAGTCGAGAGGCCCGCCGAGAATTCCGGCACCAACACATCCGCTTGCTCGTCGACGATGACGTAGCAGGCGAGGCGAATCATGCGGCTTGTACGCACCAGCCCAGCACAGATGCGATGTAGTACGGGGTCTGTTTCCGAGTTGTCTAAGACTGGCTCTTCTAGGGCATCGAGGAGTACCCGAAACACGATCATGCGTTCGGCATCCGTCGCGCGCGTCATGGCCTCAGAGTCTGGGTGTGGCACTATGAGCAACTCATCGTCATAGGACGGACTGTGTTGCGCCATGCATGGTTTCCCCACCGATTCGCGTTCTGGCGAAGTCGCTCCGATAGATTGCCGGACTTCTGCGCCAAGGCGTGCCAAGAGATCCGCTAAGTGCGATTTTCGTCATGCCGGCGACCTGCTTGCGTCCTGACTTCCGTGTCCTGACGGGGCCTATGGCAAACACGGCAGATGGCATAACACCCCGCTGAACTCGCTATCGAGCGGCGGGTTCAGTAACGCGGTCGTCCTTCGATCATAAGACAATCTTATGAGCAATCCCTAATATACTAACTCATGTTGGTCGGTTAAAGCCACCTCTCCAATAGGGGGGGTGGTGGTCCCGAAAGCCGGCGCACAATCGTTAGTATCATCTCCTTAAAGAATGGCGCGGGAATTCCCAATCCCCTAAAGGGGATTGGGATGAAAGCGCCTATTTGCCGCGCGCCAAGGCCTCGACAATAAAGGCAATATACGCAAGGTCCTGCTAGGTCTACACAAAGGGAACATCAGCCACCCACACCGGATTTGGCCGATCCGCCAGGAAGTTTCGGTTGACCAGATCCAGCGGATGGGGGGCTGCGGCATCAGGGCGCGTGGTCTTCACGCTTTTCCCGCGCACGACGCCGCGCAGGCCCCGATCCCGCATGAGTCGCTCACCGTGCACCGGGCCACGGGAAGACCTTCTCGGTGCATCGGCTGCCAGACCTTGCCGGTGCCGTAGACTTCCCGGTTCGCCTTCCAGGCACGCGCAATATCCTGGCCAAGGCGTTCATCCCGCTAGAATCTCAGATGGAGGCCTCGGGTACGGGCGGCATGGCGTCGATAGGCCGATGGGGCCACCCGCAGAACCTCCAGGCGGCCTTTTGAGTCCGGGGCGGCGCGGCGAGCCGCCTCGGCGGTCCCCTTGAGACGGCCGTTGTGCGGGCTGGCGCAGGGCTATATGGACGTTCCTGGGGCTCGCTAAATGCGGTGCGTGGGGGTAGGCTCGGGTCTATACTCGCGCGAGGGAAGGGCGCGATTGCTGACGGGAGGTTGGTCAATGAAGACAAAGGATGCGTTACCGCAAGGAAGGGTGTTCCGATGGTTTGCGCTCATGATGGGTTTGGTGACGGCGCCGGTGTTGGTGTACGCGCAGACCGCTGTTACCGCGGTGCCGGACCCGTCCTCGACCATACAGTCGGGGCCTGTGATGCCTGTTCACCACGGCTATGGAATCGTCAGTGGTGCGTGCCCCTATTACCACCACGGCTATTGGGGCCACGGGATGACGGGTGGGCTTGGGCCATTCTGGGCGTTGCTGTCGGTGCTCGTGGTCGTCGCCATCATATGGGGTGTTATCGGTCTGCTGCATGGAGCCTTTGCCTGCCGTCGCCGCCGTGGCTGCCGGGCCGCGCTGGGTGACCAGGAGAACGTGGCCCGCAGGTTGCTGGATGAGCGTTACGCGCGCGGCGAGATTGATCGTGACGAATACCTCAAAAAACGTGCGGATTTGGAAAAGTGAGCGAGTAGGGCAATAGGGTGGCAGTCGCGGTTGCGGATGACCGTGGCCGATTCGCGGGAGGGCCCTCCCATCGGGATGGCGAGGTGATCGGTATGACAGAGCTAGTGACGTCTCTTGCCCCACGCGACGCCTTCAATCTTCTGCAAGAGGACCCGCGGGCGGTGCTCATCGATGTTCGCAGCGAAATGGAGTTCCTGTTCGTCGGACACCCCAAGGAGGCCTTGTCTATTCCCTGGCGGGACGAACCGGATTGGGAGATCAGCCCCGATTTTCTTGGGCGTGTGCGGCGCGCCACTTCGTTCGATCGTCCAGCTTTATTGATCTGCCGCAGTGGTCATCGATCAGGCGAGGCCGGGCTGTTTTTACGAGAGAATGGTTTTAGTGCCGTCTACAACATCACACATGGTTTTGAAGGGGACCTCAACGAGCATCACTGTCGCAGCAGCCTGAACGGTTGGCGATTCGACGGCCTGCCCTGGGAGCAATGCTGATCGAGTACCCGGGGCTCGCGCGCTTTAGACATGCGGCGCTACCGGTACGCGAGTCGCTATCAAAGCGGGGTCTTTAAGGCTTCTTTTGGGGGCGGGTCATGGCGCCAAGGACGGCGCCTTCGGCGCCGATCATCATGAGTCGACGCCCACCGATCCGGCCCGATCTTTGGGAGGCTGTGGTTTTGTTCGTCAGGACGCGAACACGTACTTGAGTAAGAACTCGGCGCTCAAATAGGCAAACACCAGGAACACAAACCCGACTACCGTCCAGCGCACGGCGTTGCGCCCACGCCAACCGAATTGGCGGCGGCCGATAAGCAAGATCGCGAACGCAAACCAGGCAATGAACGACAAAATACTATGATGCGTAAAGGACAGCGGCGTACCAAACAGTTGGTCGGAGAAGAATAGGCCACTGATAAGGGTGAGCGTCAGCAGCGCAAATCCTACCCGGATCATCTCGAACATGAGGCTTTCCATCGTCTCCATGGGCGGGAACGCCTGCATGAGCTGGGCGGATTGCTTATGTCGTAGTCGGTTCTCCTGAATCCAGAGCACCAAGCTTTGCGCCACCGCGATACTGAGCAGGCTGTAGGCGAGAATCGAGACGACCACATGGGTGACGAGCCAGGGATCCACCGGGGCGGGATTGGGCTGCGCCTGCATAGGCAGGAAAATCTGGCCTATGGCCGCCACCGCGGCGCTTGGCATGATAAAGGTGCCAAGACTTGCGATGGGCTTGCGTAGGGAGGCCGCCAGGAAAATCGCGGCCACGGCCCAGGCATCGAGTGACAGGATCGTACCGATGCCGAGCGTCAGGTGCCCGTTGTGGTCGATGTCGCCGACCAGCAAGCCCGCCTGCAGGAGCACTGCGAGCGTAGCAAGCGACGCCGCAAGGCGCCGCCTAGAGTCTTGTTCAGACCCCGGTTTTAGGCCGCGCCAATAATAGACTCCCGAGAGTCCGTAGAGGACGATGGCGATAACGTGAAGGATGAGCTGTATCATAGGCTTTTCTGCGGTGATAATGGCACACATGGGCCGTTAAAAAAAGGCCTCGGTGCATAAAGTAGGCAGACGCGATGACGCCACTGCTGATGATTTAAGGGGAGGGATATGTTCGAGACGCTCAGCAATCGTTTGCAGGCGACCATGCGGAGTCTGCGTGGCGAGACACGGTTAAGCGAGAAGAATATCAGTGAGGCGTTGCGCGGGGTGCGCGTCGCGCTTCTGGAGGCCGATGTTGCGTTATCGACGACCAAGTCGTTGATCGACACCATCCGAACCCGGGCGCTCGGTCAGGATGTGGTCGGGAGCCTAAGCCCCAGTCAGGCGGTCATCAAGGTCGTCTACGATACCCTCGTGGAAACCATGGGCGTGACCTGCGACCGCCTCGACCTCGCGGCACGCCCGCCGGCGGTCGTGCTGCTGGCCGGTCTGCAAGGCTCCGGTAAGACTACGAGCGCCGCGAAGCTCGCCCGATTGTTGAAGGAGCGTGAGCGCAAGAAGGTCTTGCTGGTGAGTGTCGATATTTATCGGCCGGCGGCCATCGAGCAGTTGGAGCGCCTCGCCGCCGAAATCGGAGTCGCCTTTCATGCGGGCAGGCGCGATCAGAAGCCTGAGGCGATTGCCTTGGCGGCACTCGACCAAGCGAGACGGGAGGCGGTCGATGTATTGATCATAGATACCGCCGGTCGTCTCCATGTCGACGCGGAAATGATGACCGAGGTCCGCGCCTTGCAGGCTGCGGTCAACCCTGTGGAGACGCTGTTTGTGGTCGACAGCATGACCGGCCAGGATGCGGTTAATACCGCGAAGGCCTTCAATGATACCTTGACCCTAACCGGGGTCATTCTCACCAAGACCGATGGTGATGCGCGCGGCGGCGCCGCGCTCTCGCTACGGTCGGTGATCGGGAAACCGATCAAGTTTTTAGGGGTCGGGGAAAAAACCGATGCCCTGGAGCCGTTTCATCCCGAACGGCTAGCCTCCCGGATCTTAGGCATGGGCGACGTCCTGACGCTCATCGAAGAGGCCGAGCGCAACGTGGATCGCGAGAGTGCTGAGCGTCTCGCGCAGAAACTGAAGAAGGGGAAAGGTTTCGATTTAGAGGACTTCCGGGACCAGATGGTACAAATGGAACGTATGGGCGGTATGGCGAGTTTGCTCGATAAATTGCCGGGGATGAATGAGATTCCGACCGCGGCGCGCGACCGACTCAACAATCACGAGACCGGACGACTTGTTGCGATCATCAATTCCATGACCCCCCACGAGCGTCGATTCCCCGACATTATCAGAGGTTCCCGCAAGCGTCGTATCGCGCTGGGCTCCGGTACCGGGGTTCCGGAGGTCAACCGCCTACTCAAACAATTCTCTCAGGCGCAACGGCTCATGAAGCAAATGGGTAAGGGAGGCATGCGGAAAATGATGGGGCTCATGAAAGGCAAGATACCCGGCCTCCCATTTTAGGGCTTGCCGAACTGAGTTACCTCGTTTTATAGTCGCATCGGAGATTTTTATCACACCACATAAAAAAGTGGGGAGGAGGAGATATGGTAGCAGCAATATCTTCCTGCGCACCGAGCTTAGACAGACGGAGTGCTGGTCGGGAGTCGATGGGTCGATTGCTTGTCGCGCGTCAGGAAATGTTGGTCTTGTTTTGCCGAGTGGCCGGGCTGGATCCTTTTCCTCGTAATCCCAAGGTTCAAGAGGTCTTGCAGAAGTTCTGCCAGGTCTTGGTGGACTACATGGCGACCGCGCATTTTTCCCTATACGAAAGGATCATCAATGGCGTGGAGCGACGGCAAGCGGCGATCGCAGTCGCACGCGAACTCTATCCGCGTATCGAGGCGTGTACGGAGACGGCGATCGTCTTTAACGATAAGTACGATTGCGCGGATCAGTGTCAGGATATCGCGCACTTGCACGATGATCTCTCTGAGCTCGGCGAGGCCTTGGCCACCCGTATTGAATTAGAGGATCGACTGATCAAAGAAATCCTGGGCGACTAGCCACGAGCGGCGAGTCGCCCAGGGTCGGCGTGCGGCATCGGCGTGCGGCCTGATACCGGCGTTGTTCGGTCCAAACCCGAAACGCCCGGCTTTTGGCAGGCCTTGAACCCAGATTTTCCATTAGGCCCCTACGCCGAGGAAAACGTGGGCGTGAAACGGACCGGCAAAGAGAAGGTCTTGGAGCGATCCCAGAGGCCTTCCATCCACTCACGCTTATGCATGGCAAGGCTCAATTTGAGGATGTCCTTACGGCCTTCGGTGGTGGTATAGCCGGCCTTGGCGAAGAGCTTAAAGCGTAAGGTCTGCAGGGTGTGCTGGATGTCCTGGCTGCCATGTTCTAAGACGCTGGCCCTCAAGGCCGCTTGGCGAAAGAGGCTCATGAAGTTATAGGCCAGAAGAGCAACATTTAACGACGCTTCGGTGGCCCAGAAATCCTGGAGACAGAAGCTGTCGGCGGCAAAATCATACTTCAGTTCCTTGATGCGATTCTCACAGTCGGCACGGCCGCGATACAACCGCCAGATCTCTGCTGCTGGAAGCGTCAGATCCGTCACCAAGGCAGCAAATCGATAACGCCCCCATTGGGGATCCGAGGCCCAGAGTGAAAGGGTCTTGCTCTTGGGGTTTACGCGCTTATCGATGTGTTGCCGGATACCGACCACGCGGCGTGGGCAAGACCAACTAGGCGCCTGGTAGGTCATACTCACCAGATCAATGCCATCGTCCAACATCCACCAGCCAGAGGATTCTACCAAGGCCCGCTGAAGCGGTTGATTCAAACGTAGCGCAATGACGTGGTGGAGCTTTTTATGCTCTAAATCCTGCAAAAAGGCCTGGTCACTAAAACCACTATCGGCTCGGAGCAGAGCGACCCGTTTGTCTCCCAATCGATCGAGCGTGCTGTCGAGGAAACCGCGGACATTGTGCGCGCTCTGGGTGTTACCAGGGCGGAGCCAGCAGTTGGCAATCATGCGGGTATCGGCCACAAAGGCCATCAACGGATAGCGAGAAGGTCGTCCGGGTTTGGTGGGATTGTATCCACGGACAGCACCCCCCTGACTTCCGTAGCGCGTCATGACCGTGGAATCGAGATCGAGGGTTAATCCATCCACCGCTATTTGGGCAAAGAACCACCGATACAGATTGCCAAACACGTGTTCATTGGTCGCTTGTGTGAATTTCCGAAAGAGCCGCATCACCGCCTTGAAGTTCGCCATGCGGGCAAAGCCAAAGAGGCGCCCCAACACCGGGTCATGGCGAGTGACTTCGCCATGCTCAAAACGATTAGCGCCGCACCAGACAGCTAGCATGAATTGGGTAATGAGTTGTTCGGGACGATAGCCCCGATTGCTGCCCGGCTGGGGGAGACCGCTCCTTCGTAAGGCCTCATCAAAATGGAGATGATCGAGCATCCGCTTCATAAGGCCCATGCCACCCCAGGCGGTGATTTCTTTATCCGTAAATCGGAGTTCAAACCCCATAACACCTCCGTACAGAAAAAGTGCATCGACTTGCCGCTCAAATCTACCCCTGAACACTAATGAACTCAACCACTTACCATAATGGCCTCTGGCTTCCATTAGGAATAAGGGCCTAATGGGAAATGTGGGTTGAACGGAAAGCCTGGAGTCTTCTGTTAAGTCGCTTCTTTCAACCAGTTTGCGCGGGAATCCCCGCCGTTCAGGGCGGGTGCGTATTACGCGCCATCGTGAACACCCATTACGCCATCGTGAACACCCTTACGCGCGATCGTGAACACTCGTTGTGTGATTGTCCGTTACGCGCGATCGTGAACGCTTTTGGGGGAATCTGCGTAA